>LN899544.1_pt3 | contig 159057 bp, 160 predicted proteins | sample 1252501 | NCBI scaffold set LN899544.1 | reverse complement strand
CTCTCGCAATACCCGTTCTCCCAGGGTGAACCCGGCTCGATGAACGCGGTCTTGGCACCAACTGCGCCGATCCAGCCCTGCACCTTCTTGGCAATGAATTCCGCGCCATTGTCGGACCTTATGAACGCAGGCGGGCCACGCAAGATGAACAGATCCGTCAGGGCGTCGATTACGTCGGTGGAATTGAGCCTGCGGTTTACACGGATCACCAGCGCCTCCTTCGTGAATTCGTCGATGATATTGAGCGTCCGAAACAGCCGTCCGTCATGTGTCCGGTCCTGAACGAAATCATAGGACCAGACGTGGTTCGGGTGCTCCGGCCGGAGACGGACGCAGGACCCGTCGTTCAACCAGAGCCGACCCTTCTTTGCCTGCTTTTGCGGGACCTTCAGCCCTTCACGCCGCCATATCCGTTCCACGCGTTTATGATTTACATGCCAACCGGCGTTGTTCAGCAATCCGGTGATCATCCGATAGCCATATCGCCCGTAGGTGCGAGCGAGCGTGATGATGTCTTCCGTCAGCCGTTCTTCGTCCGGGGCGCCGCAAGGAACCTTGCGTTGCGTCGAGCGGTGCTGCCCGAGGATGCGGCAGGCGCGGCGCTCGGATATGCCGAGCGCCTGCCGCACATGGTCAATGCACTGGCGACGGCGCGAAGGGCTTAGAAGTTTCCCCGTGCAGCCTCGCTCAGGATCATCTTGTCCAAGGTCAGATCTGACACCGCGCGCCGCAACCGCTGGTTCTCCGCCTCAAGCTCCTTGAGACGCTTCAGCTGATCCCGGTTCATGCCGCCATACTGCTTGCGCCAGCGATAATACGTCGGCTCGGTCACGCCGATCTGCCGCACCGCGTCGGAAATTGCCATTCCCTGTCCATGAAGCACTTCAATCTGTCGAAGCTTCAGAACGATGTCTTCCGGTTTGTCTCGCTTGCCTGCCATCTGATGGTCCTCCTGAACAGGATATTTCTATCCCAGTGGGTGGACCACTTCAGTGGGGGCACTCCAGACCGCATCCGTTCCTGATCGAGTGATGAGACGTGTCCGCGCAAGCGGGCGCGGCAGCGTCTTCACGCCCAGCGACTTCCTCGCCGTCGCCGCTCGCCCGTCCATCGATCAAGCGCTGTCCCGGCTGGTTAAGAGTGGTCAGCTTCGCCGCCTCGCCCGTGGACTCTATGACTTCCCCAAGCTGCATCCGAAGCTCGGCCCGCTCTCTCCCGCTCCCGACGATGTCGCCAAGGCGCTCGCCCGGGAGACCGGCTCGCAGGTTCAGATCGCCGGCGCGCGGGCGGCGAACGCACTTGGCCTTTCGACACAGGTCCCGGCCCAAAGCACTTACCTGACCGACGGTCCCTCCCGGCGCGTCGTGCTGGGCAAGCGCGTCGTTGATCTTCGTCACGCCTCGCCCAAGCATCTCATCGCCCCCGGAAGCCCTGCCGGAACGGTCGTTCAGGCCCTTCGCCATGTTGGCCCTGTGCGGGCGGCCGACGTCGTGCAAGTCGCCGCGCGCCGGCTGTCGGCCATCGACAAGAAGACACTGGCTTCGACCGCCTTTCAGGCTCCGGCCTGGATGCGGCCTACCCTCGTCTCGATCGCCAACGGAGCGATGGCCGATATCGATGGATAAGGTCGCCCTGCTCCCGCTGACAACCGCGCCGCCCTTTTCGGGGAGACTGGTGCCGGCCGGGGTGTCACCGACACGATCATCGAAAAGGATTTCTGGGTCTGCTGGACCCTCAGGCGTGTCTTCGGGCTGCCAAAGGGGACGACGGCCAAGCCGAGCCGGATGGTCGGCAGAGTCGCCACATGCTCTAGCTGGCCGAGCATCACCCGAATTTCGGCGGGCGAGAGAGAGAGAGCGGTCCTTGGGAACGAACGTCGCGATCGACGCCGGCCCGACCTCTTCGGCGGGGTTCGGCACCTTCTCCCGTGCAGCTTCGCGAAGGCGAAAACCAGCTTCACGATGTCACGAACATGCGCCGCCGTGGCCGGCGCTCCCTGCTTCCTCACTTTGTCGCACATCGCGCGGAGATCTTCGGGCGTGATTTCCGTCAGTAGCCGATTGCGGAACGTCGGCAGGATGTCCCGCTCGTAGATCGAGCGGCGCATCGCGCGCGTGCTTTCGGCCATCCGGTGCTCTTGCAGCCAGCGTTCGCCAAACTCGCCGAAGCTCTTTGCTTCCTTGACGCGGCGCTTCTCGCGCTGCTTCTCCTGGGCGGGTGACCGCCCTTCGAACGCTGCGCGTCGATCAGCTTCTCCCGCGCACGGGCCAGAGAGAGGCCCGCCAGCCCGTATCGGCCGAGGGTCAAGGTCTCGCGTCGACCGTGCATACGGTAGTCATAGCGGAACATGACGGTGCCCGACGGGTTCACGACGACATACATACCGTCACGGTCAGAGATCTTGTGTAATTTGTCTTTGGTTTCAGTGTCTTGATTGCTGCATCGGTAAGCGCCGGACCCTCCTGGATCGTTCAAAAAAGCCAGAGCCCCTAAAAATACCGTCACAAGCTCTCTAGACCATGACGGTATATGCAATTCCGCGATGTCACAAAACGCCCCATACCGTCCGCTCCGCCGTCGATCACGAGGCTTGCCCGGTGATTGACGGCGAGAGATGGCGGGATAAATTTATTTATTTTCAGCGCATTACGGAGGGCAATCGGCGGTCATTGGCGGCGTTCAGATGGGTCTGAATCATTCCCACTCGATGGTGCCGGGCGGCTTCGAGGTGATGTCATAGGTGCAGCGGTTGATGCCCTTGACCTCGTTGATGATCCGCGTTGCGGTTTCGCCAAGGAACTCATGCGTGAAGGGATAGTAATCCGCCGTCATGCCATCGACCGAGGTCACCGCCCGCAGCGCGCAGGCATAGTCGTAGGTGCGGCCGTCGCCCATCACGCCCACGGTGCGCACCGGCAGGATGGCGACGAAGGCCTGCCAGATCTCGTCGTAGAGCCCGTGCTTGCGGATCTGGTCGATGAAGACCGCATCGGCCTTGCGCAGGATGTCGAGCTTGTCGCGGGTGATTTCGCCCGGGCAGCGGATGGCGAGGCCGGGGCCGGGGAAGGGGTGGCGGCCGATGAATTTTTCCGGCAGGCCCAGCTCGCGGCCGAGCGCGCGCACCTCGTCCTTGAACAGCTCGCGCAGCGGCTCGACCAGCTTCAGCCCCATCTTCTCGGGCAGGCCGCCGACATTGTGATGGCTTTTGATGGTGACCGAGGGGCCGCCCGAGAAGCTGACCGATTCGATCACGTCCGGGTAGAGCGTGCCTTGGGCGAGGAATTCGGCACCCTCGATCCCGTTGGCGTATTTCTGGAACACGTCGATGAACAGGCGGCCGATGGTCTTGCGCTTGACCTCGGGGTCCGAAACGCCCTCGAGCGCGCCGATGAACAGGTCGGCCTCGTCGGCATGGATCAGCGGGATGTTGTAGGTGTCGCGGAACATGGTCACGACTTCCTCGGCCTCGTTCAGCCGCAGCAACCCGTGGTCGACGAAGACGCAGGTCAGCTGGTCGCCGATCGCCTCGTGGATCAGCACCGCGGCGACCGAGCTGTCGACGCCGCCGGACAGGCCGCAGATGACGCGCTTGGTCCCGACCTGCTCGCGGATCTTGCGGATCGCTTCCTGGCGATAGGAGGCCATGGTCCAGTCGCCGGTGAAGCCGGCCATGCGGACGAAATTCTCCAGCATCCGCCGGCCGTTCGGGGTGTGGTGCACCTCGGGATGGAACTGCACGGCATAGAAGCCGCGCGATTCATCGGCGATCATCGCATAGGGGGCATTGGGCGAGGTGCCGATGACCTCGAAACCGGGGGCGAGCTGCGTCACCCGGTCGCCATGGCTCATCCAGACTTCCTCGCGGCCGGTATCGAACAGGCCGGCGAAGATGCCGTCGCCCTTGTGGCCCTCGGCCGGGGCGATGAAGGCGCGGCCGTATTCGGCGTGATGGCCGGATTCGACGCGGCCGCCCAGCTGCTCCATCATCACCTGCTGGCCGTAGCAGATGCCGAACACCGGCACGCGCATCTGGAACACGGCCTGCGGGCAACGCGGCGAGCCGGCTTCGGTGACCGAGGCCGGACCGCCCGACAGGATCACCGCCTGCGGGGCGAAAGCGTTCAGGAAGGCGTCATCCACCGCGTTGAAGGGATGGATTTCGCAATAGACGTTCAATTCGCGCAGGCGCCGCGCGATAAGCTGCGTCACCTGGGAGCCGAAGTCGATGATGAGAAGGCGCTGATGCTGGGTCATGGCAAGGCTTTAGGCTGCGGCAATGCGCTTCGCAAGAGGGCTGACGCATCGCCGGCCGCAGCGCCGCAGGGGTATTTTCGCAACAAAGAAGGCCGGTCGTCGCGCCTGAGCCGACGGTGCCATCCAATCGGAACCAATCGCCTTCTTTGTTGCATAAATACCCATGCCGACCATGCCGCCGGCGCCGTCAGCGCCAGAGATGCCCCAGCGCCTCGACCGGATCGGGTTCGGACCAGATCTCGGGCCCGAGCGCGATGAAGTCGCTGACCGGCGCCAGCTGGCCGATCAGGGCCGGCGTCAGCGCGCCTTCGGCCACCACCGGCACCTCGATCACCTCGGACCACCATTGGAACAGGTCCAGCTCGGCCGGTGCGCCATGGCCCAGCGCCGAGGCGCCGCAGGGGCCGAAGCTGACGTAATCCGCCCCCGCTTCGGCCGCGTTCATGCCGTCGTGGCGCGAGGCGCCGCAGAAGGCGCCGACGATGGCGTCCTGGCCCAGCTCTTTCCTGGCATAGCGCACCGAGCGCGCGCCGTCGGTCAGGTGCACGCCGTCGAGCCCGTGGCGCTGCGCCAGCGCCACGTGATCGTCGATCACCACCGCCACGTCGCGGGCATGGGCGATCTCGCGCGCCAGGTCGGCGATGCGGCCCAGCTCTTCCTCGGAGCCGGCGCCCGGGATGCGCAGGCAGGCCACCGGAAAGCGGTCCATGACATCGGCAAGCATCGGCCCCAGCGTCGAGGCCGCCGCGCCGACGGGGGTGATCAGATAGAGCTGCGGCGAATTCGGTTGGTCTGTCATGGCGCTGTCATCCTGAGGTTCGCCCCAGCAGATAGCGCAGCGCCGCGCGCCTTGCCAGTGCTTCCCGGGAAGGATATGGCCCCGCCCATGGAACCCGCGATCATCCTCGTGCGCCCGCAGATGGGCGAGAACATCGGCGCGGCGGCGCGCGCCATGCTGAATTTCGGCCTGACCGACATGCGCCTGGTGGCGCCGCGCGACGGCTGGCCCAATCCGCGCGCCGTGGCCATGGCCTCGGGGGCCGCAGGCCGGGTGCTGGACCGGGCGCGGGTGTTTCCGACCTTGGCCGATGCCATGGCGGACGTCGATTACGCCTATGCCACTACCGCGCGCGGCCGCGAGTTGACGAAGCCGGTGCTGACCCCCGCCACCGCCATGGCCGATGCCCGGCAGCGCCATGCCCAGGGCGGCCGCACCGCGATCCTGTTCGGCCCCGAGCGTGCGGGGCTGGAAAACGACGACGTGGCGCGCGCCAATGCCATCATCACCGTGCCGGTGAACCCGGATTTCCCCTCGCTGAACCTGGCGCAGGCGGTGCTGCTCAACGGCTATGAATGGGCGCGCGAGAGCCTGCCGCCCGAGCCCGCCCCGCATGGCCGCCGCCCCGATGGCGAGGCGCCCGCCACCCGCATCGAGATCGAGAAGCTGGCCGACCATTACGAGGAACGGCTCGAGGCCGCGGGCTTCTTCTTCCCGGCCGAGAAGGCGCCGGCGATGAAGCTGACGCTGCGCAACCTGTGGTCGCGGCTGCCGCTGACCCGGGCCGATACGCGCATCTTCCACGGCATGCTGCGCCAGCTGGTCCGGCGCGCCGATTGATTTCCGGGCGCGCCCGGGCCAAGGTCGCGCCTGTTCGAACAAGGAAGCTGACATGGCAAGACGCCCCGTCTTTCAGGAAGTCACCGAAACGAGCCCCAAGGCCACGCAGCCCTCGGGCGGCATGATCGACGCCGGCCATCGCGGCGCCCGCGGCGCGATCCGGCTGTGGCTGATCGTCATCTTCGTGCTGGTCGCGGCGATGATCGCGCTGGGGGGCGCCACGCGGCTGACCGGCTCGGGGCTGTCGATCACCGAGTGGAAGCCGGTGACCGGGGCGATCCCGCCGATGGACGCCGCCGCATGGGCTGCCGAGTTCGACAAATACAAGCTGATCCCGCAGTTCCAGCGGGTGAATCCGGACATGGACCTGGCGGGCTTCAAGCAGATCTACTGGTGGGAATGGTCGCACCGGCTCTTGGGCCGGCTGATCGGCTTGGTTTGGGCGGTGGGCTTCCTGGGCTTCCTGGCCGCCCGCCGCATTCCGACCGGCTGGGTGCCGCGGCTGTTGCTGCTGGGTGTGCTTGGCGGGGCGCAGGGCGCCATCGGCTGGTGGATGGTGCATTCGGGCCTGTCGGGCGAGATGGTGCGCGTGGCCTCCTATCGCCTCGCGCTGCACCTGGGGCTGGCGTTCGCGATCCTGGGCTTCATCGCCTGGTATGTCATGCAGCTTTCCCGCTCTGAGGCGGCGCTGCTGCGCGCGCGCCGGGCGGGCGAGGCGAAGCTGTTTTCCATGACCACCGGGCTGATGCACCTGGCCTTCGTGCAGATCCTGCTGGGGGCGCTGGTCGCCGGCATCGACGCCGGGCGCATGTATACCGGCTGGCCCACCATGGGCGGCGAATGGATCCCGGCCGAGATCTGGGACGCCGCCCTGGGCTGGCGCAACTTCTTCGAGAACCCGGCCCTGGTGCAGTTCATCCATCGCATGGTGGGCTATCTGCTGGCGATCTTTGCTCTGGTGGTGTTCCTGCGCGCCCGGCGCTCGCCGCATCCGCAGACGCGCGGCGCCTATCTCGCGATGATCGCGGCGGTGGCGGTACAGGTGCTTCTGGGCATCATGAACGTGATCCATGCCGCGCCGCTGCCCTTGGCGCTGGCGCATCAGGTCATGGCCGTGGCACTCTTCACCCTGATCCTGCGCGCGCGCCACCATGCGCGCTATCCTTATGAAACCTCGGTCAGGGGAACCATCCGATGAGCGCCTTCGACGATCTTCTCGCCTTCCAGCGCCAGACCGAGGCGCTGTCCTCGGTCGCCGAACGGCTGGGCTGGGACCAGGAAACCGTGATGCCGCGCGGCGCGACCGAGCAGCGCAGCGAAGAGATGGCGGCGATGGAATCGGTGCTGCACGAGCGGCGCACCGATCCGCGCATCGGCGAATGGCTGGACCAGGCGGTGCCCGAGGACGCTGAGGACGCCCGCATCATCGAGCTGATCGCCCGCGATTTCCGCCGCGCCTCGCGCATTCCGGCGCGGCTGGCGACGGAACTGGCGCGGCAGACCTCGCTGGCGCAGGGCGTCTGGGCCGAGGCCCGGGCCAAGGACGCGCCCGAGGAATTCCTGCCGGTGCTGGGCGACATCCTGATGCTGAAGCGCGAGGAGGCCGCGGCGCTGGCCGATGGCGGCGACCTCTACGACGCGCTCCTGGACGATTACGAGCCCGGCGCCACCCAGGCGCAGATCGCGCGGCTGTTCGACGCCATGCGCCCGCGCCTGGTTGCGCTGCGCGAGGACGTGCTGGGCGCCGACTATCAGCCCGAGCCGCTGACCGGGCATTTCCCGCAGGAAACCCAGCTTCGCCTGGCGCGGACCTGTGCCACCGCCTTCGGCTACGACTGGACCCGCGGCCGCATGGACATCGCCGTGCACCCCTTCAGCTCGGGGCGCTGGCAGGACAGCCGCATCACCACGCGGGTGGTCGAGACCGACCCGTTCAACTGCCTCTATTCGACCATCCACGAGGTCGGCCATTCCAGCTATGAACTGGGCATCGACCCCGATTATGCCTTCACGCCGCTGGGCCGCGGCGTCTCGATGGGCGCCCACGAAAGCCAGAGCCGGATCTACGAGAACCAGATCGGCCGCGGCCGCGCCTTCACCGGCTGGCTCTATCAGCGCATGTCGGATGCCTTCGGCGGGCTGTCGCTGCCCGATGCGGATGCCTTCCATGCCACGGTCAACCGGGTGACGCCGGGCTTCATCCGCACCGAATCCGACGAGGTGCAATACAACCTGCACATCATGCTGCGCTTCGACCTGGAGCGCGACCTGATCGCCGGCCGGCTGGATACGCGCGACCTGGTCGAGGCCTGGAACGCGCGCTTCCTCAACGATTTCGGCGTGGCCGTGGACCGGCCCGCCAATGGCGTCCTGCAGGACGTGCATTGGGCGGTCGGGCTTTTCGGCTATTTCCCGACCTATGCGCTGGGGAACGTCTATGCCGGCTGCCTGAACGCGGCCATGCGCGCCGCCGTGCCCGATCTCGACGCGGCGCTGGCGCGCGGCGAGGCCGATCCGGCGGTGGAATGGCTGCGCGAGAACATGCAGCGCCATGGCGGTCTTTATCCGCCGCGCGACCTGATCGAGCGCGCCACCGGCGCCGAGATCAGCGAGGCGCCGCTGCTGGACTATCTGGAAGAGAAATTCTCGGGCATCTACCGGCTTTGAGCTTGGATTCGGGTATTTGCAGAGCAAAGAAGCCGGGCGCTGCGCCTTGGTCTTCTTCGTTCTTCAAATACCCATTCAACGCTTCGACAGGCGCAGGTGGATGCCGTTCTTGCCCCGCAGCGTCAGGCGCATGATCGGGACGGGCCTTTCGGGTCCGGGTTCCAGCCGGTAGGCGAGGACCAGGGTCGAGAGGAGCAGCGGCCCCTCGATCATGGCGAAGCCGGCGCCGGGGCAGGCGCGGGCGCCGGCCGAGAAGGGAATATAGGCGTCGCGCATGCAGGCCTTGCCGTTCTCGGTCTGCCAGCGGTCGGGGTCGAAGCCGTCGGGATTGTCCCACAGCCGCTCGTGGCGATGCAGATGCCAGGGCGACAGGACCAGCTGCGCGCCCTTGGCGGCCTTGCGGTCGCGCAGGGTCTCGGCATGGGCGCATTGCCGCACCGTCATGGCGACCGGGGGATAAAGCCGCAGCGCCTCGCGGAACACGGCGCGGGACAGCGGCAGCGCCTTGATGGCGGCGAAATCGGGGATGAGGTTGCGGCGGGCTTCCTCGGCCAGCCGGTCCTGCCAGTCGGGATGCTCGGCCAGCAGGTAGAGCGCCCAGGCCAGCGCCGAGGCGCCGGTTTCGTGCCCGGCCAGGAAGAAGGTTGCGACCTCGTCGACCATCTCGGCGGCGGTGAAGACCGCGCCGGTCTGGGGATCGGTCGTGGTCATGATCCGGGTCGCGAGATCGGCGGGTGCCTGGCCTTGGGCGATCAGCGCCGCGCGCTCCGCCACCAGCTGCCGGATCAGGTCGCGGATGCGGCGGGCGCTGGTGCGGGTGCGGCGGCTGTGCAGCCGCGCCCAGCGCGGCAGCGGCAGCAGACCGCCCAGGTTCACCATCGGCTGCGCGTCCTGATGCTCGCGGAAGGACTGGAACACGCCGGCGGCGATGCGGTCCTCGATCGGGATCGAGAACAGGGTGCGGAAGATCACGTCGGCGGCGATGTGGCTGGTCAGCGGCTCGATGTCCAGATCCGCGCCGTCGGCCAGCGGTGCCAGCCGGGCCACGCCGGATTGCGCCGCGTCCCACATGGCGGCGAAGGATTCGCGCAGCCGGCCGCCCTCGAAGGCCTGGTCGATGATGCGGCGCTGGTGCTGCCAGGTCGCGCCGTTCGAGATGAAGCTGGAATTGCCCAAGAGCGGTTGCAGCCCGGCCGCCATGCGCGGCGATTTCGGGAAATCCATCGGCCGCTGCTTCAGGATCAGGTCGATCAGCCTGGGGTCGTTGCAGGTGAAGCTGCGGATGAAGGGCGCGCGGAATTCGGCCATCCAGGCGCGATAAAGCCGGTCGGACTGCGCCGAGAGGATGTCCTGGCGGAAATCGCGCAGGAAGCGCCAGAGCGAGGGCTTGCCCGGGCGCGAGGCGGGTTTCGGCGGGATCATGTCGCGGTGAACCGGTTGACCGGCCGGGCGATGCGGCCCGGCGAATGGTCGCGGCCGGCGAAGCGCGCGCCAAGCGGCAGCGGCCCGGCGGTGATGGCGAAATAATCGTAGTCGCCGGGGCGGTCGAAGGCGCAGAGATACTGGAAATGCAGCCGGAACCAGCGCCCGCGCAGGCTGCGGCGCTTTTCCGGCGTGAGCGTCTGGGTGAAGGCGGCCGAGAGCACCAGCGGCTGGCGGCGGCCCGGCGGCTCGACCCCCGAGACCGCGACCGGGTCGCAGAGCCCGAAGCAGCAGGCGTCGCCCGGGGCCGTCACATCGACCCATTCGAGCTCCTCTCGCGCCGAGAGATAGGCGAGATCCGCCCGCAGCCGGTTCGCGCGTGGCAGGAAAGCGGCCATCGGCACGACATGGCCCAGCGACAGGTAGGAGAGCCGCGCCCCAGCCGGCACCCGGCCCGAGCGGATCAGGTCCGAGAGCACCGAGACCCCCAGATAGGCGCCGGAGCTGTGGCCGACGACCAGCACCTCGTCCCAATCATCCGCCAGCACCTCGGCGATGCGGTCGGCGAATTGCGTCAACCGCGCCTCGAGCGCCGGGGGATAGCCGCCGCCGCCTTGGGCGGTAAAGGCATAGTCGTGCATCAGGTACCAGGCAAAGATCTTGCCGTCGAGCCGCCGCCACAGGTGCAGCCCGGCCCAGGCCACCGCCAGCGTGACCGGCAGCGCCAGCCAGGCCAGGCCGGTCAGCCGGCCGACGACCCAGCCCAGGCCCGCGCCGACCAGCAGCGCCACGGCCAGTTGCGCCAGCAGCACCACCACCGGGTAGAGCGCCGCGATCACCGGACCGCGGCGCAGGCGCATCAGCCGGAACAGCGCCCCCGAGCCGATATAGGCCCAGGCGGTGCGGCAAAGCTGGCCATAGGTCGCGGCGATGCTTTGCCCCATCGAGCCCTGCACGATGTCGGCCCAGACCAGCACCTCGAACTCGGCCTCGGCCCGCGCGCCGTCGAAGTCGCCGCTGACGCCCCAGCCGAAGCCCTTGCGGTCGCGGCGTGGGCCGAATTCCAGCCCGTAGCCCGAGATCCGCGCCTGCTCGGCCCCCTCGCGCTTGTAAAGCTCGCGGTAGCGGCGCGGCGGGATCGGGTCATAGCCGGGGATATAGAGGACGCGGCGGCGAAAGGGGCGGGTCATGTCACGGCGGTTGTTTTGCCGGTGCAGCATAACCCATCCGGGCGAGCGGACAAGTCGCGAGGCGGCAAGTCAGGCCACGCCCCAGCGGCGCTCCAGCTTCTCGATGGCGGCGATGCGGGCGGCGGTCGGGGGGTGCGACAGCAGCCAGGCCGGTGCCGTGCCGCGGCCGCCGGCGAGCCGGTCCAGCTTGCGAAACAGGCTTTTCTGCGGGTCGGTGCCCAGGCCTGCCTTGACCATCAGGGCGCTGGCAAAGGCGTCGGCCTCGAATTCGTCCTGGCGCGACAGCCGGGCCGCAACGGCTGCGGCGACCAGGTTGGCGATCCAGCCGCCGATGCCGGGCAGGAAGCGCCCCAGCACGCCCGCCAGCGCCATGCGGATGGCGTTCTGGCCGGCGAAGTCGATCATCCGGCGCCGGGAATGACCCAGCGAGACATGGCCCAGCTCATGCGCGATCACCGAGGCGAGCTCGGCCTCGGTCACGCGGCCTTCGTCCAGCTTGTCGAGGAAACCGCGGGTCAGAAAGATGCGCCCGTCCGGCACCGCCATGCCGTTCACCGGCGCCACCTCGTAGACATGGGCGCGGATCGGCGGCAGGTTCATGGCGCGGCCCAGCCGTTCCAGCATCGGCGTCAGGCGCGGATGCGTCAGCGGGGTCGAGCGGGTGTTGAGCTCGGCCTTGAGCCGCCACATGGAAAAGAACCACATCGCGGCCATGTAAAGGATGATCAGCAGGATCGGGGTATAGCGCAGCATGGCCCCAATATGGGCCCGCTTTGGCGGTTCGCCAAGCCAGGGTGTCGTCGCGCCGGCGGCTGGCCAGGCGCCGGCATGATGGCGCGTCTAGCCGAGCAGGCGCATGGCCTGGGTCAGCCCCTCGAGTGTCAGGGGCTGCATGCGGTCGTAGAAGATCTCGCGGACCATGGCGATGGAACGGGTATGGCCCCAATGCGCGCGCGGCACCGGGTTCAGCCAGACATGGTCGGGCCAGGTCTCGCGCAGCCGCCTGAGCCAGGTCTCGCCCGATTCGGGGTTCCAGTGCTCGTTGGCGCCGCCGGGCACGGCGATCTCATAGGGCGACATCGAGGCATCGCCGACGAAGATCGCCTTGTAGTCGCGGCCGAAGCGGTTCAGCACCTCCCAGGTCGGCGTGGTCTCGGTCCAGCGGCGGCGGTTGTCCTTCCACAGCGCCTCGTAGACGCAGTTGTGGAAATAGAAATGCTCCAGGTGCTTGAACTCGGCGCGGGCGGCCGAGAACAGCTCGTCCACCAGCCGGGAATGATCGTCCATGCTGCCGCCGGCGTCGAGGAACAACAGCACCTTCACCGCATTGTGCCGCTCGGGCCGGGTCTGCACGTCGATATAGCCGTGCTCGGCGCTGGCGCGGATGGTGCCGGGCAGGTCCAGCTCTTCCAGGGCGCCGTGGCGGGCCCATTGCCGCAGCCGCTTCAGCGCCACCTTGATGTTGCGGGTGCCGAGTTCCACCGTATCGTCGAAATCGCGGAATTCGCGCTTGTCCCAGACCTTGGCGGCGCGGCGGTGGCGGCTTTCGGCCTGGCCGATGCGCACGCCCTCGGGGTTGTAGCCATAGGCGCCGAAGGGCGAGGTGCCGGCGGTGCCGATCCACTTGCTGCCGCCCTGGTGCCGACCCTGCTGCTCGGCCAGGCGCTCGCGCAGCCGCTTCATCAGCTCGTCGAAACTGCCCGGGCCCTCGATGGCGGCGCGTTCCTCGGGCGTCAGCAGCTTCTCGGCGAGCTTCTCCAGCCATTCGCGGGGGATCTCGACCTGATCGACCAGCGATTCGATGGGGATCTCGTCGAGCCCGGCGAAGGCTTCGGCAAAGGCGCGGTCGAATCGGTCGATGTGGCGTTCGTTCTTGACCAGCGTGGCGCGGGCCAGGTGATAGAAGCCCTCGGGCGACCAGTCCGACAGCCCTGCCTTCAGCCCGGCCAGCAGGTCCAGGTATTCCCGCAAGCTGACCGGAACCCCGTGCCGGCGCAGGCTGTCGAGGAAGGGCCGGAACATCAGCCCATCCGGCTGAGCAGCACGGTCAGGAACAGCCCGGCCACGGTCAGCGCCAGGCCATGGGCGGCGGCATATTGCAGCTTGTCGGCCGTGCCGCCGCCGGCTTTCGCGGCGCGGATCCAGCCGATCGCTGCGCCAAGGATGAATGCGGCGATCACGATCATGGGGCCGGCATAGCCCCGCACGGCGCCCCTGTCGAGGGGCACCCCTTGAACGCGGGCGGGGGGCGGGTTAGTTTTGTTGCAACTTACTATTCGGAGGGCGTGACGATGGCGCCCAGGCGTCCTGCGGGTGCGGACGCGTTCCCGAGAAAAACGGTCGAGCCTTTCGCCACCCGCCCGGCCGAGGACGGGCCGCTTTATGCGGCCTTGGATCTTGGCACCAACAGCTGCCGGATGCTGATTGCCCGCCCCGCGGGCAGCCAGTTCCAGGTGGTCGACAGTTTCTCGAAGCCGGTCCAGCTGGGCCATGGCCTCGAGGCATCAGGCAGGCTGTCGCGTCCTTCCATGGCGCGGACGGTGCATGCCTTGCAGGTGTGCCGGCGCAAGCTCGAGGCGCATAAGGTCGTGCATATGCGGCTGGTCGCGACCGAGGCCTGTCGCCGCGCGCGAAACAGCCGTGACTTCCTGCGCATGATCCGGCGCGAGACCGGCCTGCCGGTCGAGATCATCGACGCCGAGGAGGAGGCGCGGCTGGCGGTGATCTCCTGTGCGCCTCTGGTCAGCCAGCGCACCGAGCAATTGCTGGTCGTCGACATCGGCGGCGGCTCGACCGAGCTGGTCTGGATCGACCTCGAGGACGTGGACCCCAAGGAGCGCTCGCGCGCCATCATGCGGCTGGCGGACGGCTTTCGCGATCCGCAGCCCGGCGGCGCGCGGGTGGTGGACTGGATCTCGGTGCCGCTGGGCGTGGCCACGCTGCGCGACCAGTTCGAGGATGTCGAGGACGACCAGGGCCGTTTCGCGCTGATGTCCTGGCATTTTGAGGAGATGCTGTCGGATTTCGCGCCTTACTCGCTGACCGGCGGCTTGCAGGACAGTTTCCAGGTCATCGGCACCTCGGGCACCGTGACCACGGTGGCGGCCAGCCACCTGGGCCTGCGCCGCTATGACCGGACCAAGGTGGACGGGCTGACCATGACCTCGACCCAGATCGACCGGGTGATCCGCGACTATCTGTCGCTGGGCCCCGAGGGCCGGCGCGCCGATCCGCGCATCGGGCGCGAGCGGCATGCGCTGATCATGTCGGGCGCTGCGATCCTGCAGACGCTGATGCGGGTCTGGCCGACGACACGGCTGTCGGTGGCGGATCGCGGCCTGCGCGAGGGGCTGCTTTATGCGCAGATGGTCAAGGACGGGGTGCTGGCCCCGGATGGAATGAACGGGGTAGCGTGAGATGAGCGACGACAAGAAGCCGGGCGGCACGAAGAAAAGCTCGGGGCGCGGCCAGCGCGACCTGCGGGTGCGGGTCAAGACCGCCAAGGGGCGCAAGCTGTCGAGCACGCTGTGGCTGGAGCGGCAGCTGAACGACCCCTATGTCGCGCGGGCGAAACGCGAGGGCTATCGCGGCCGCGCCGCCTTCAAGATCCTGGAACTGGACGACAAGTATCATTTCCTTGTCCCTGGGGCGCGGGTAGTCGACCTGGGCTGCGCGCCCGGCGGCTGGTGCCAGGTCGCCGTGGCGCGGGTGAATGCCTTGGGCGAGAAATCCGGCAAGAAAGTCGGCACGGTGCTGGGCGTGGACCTGCAGGAAGTCGATCCCATCGCCGGGGCCGAGATCCACCAGCTGGATTTCCTGTCCGAAGGTGCGGACGAACAGGTCAAGGCCTGGCTGGGCGGCAACGCCGACGTGGTGATGTCGGACATGGCGGCGGCCTCGTCGGGGCACAAGGGCACCGACCATCTGCGCATCGTGGCGCTGGTCGAGGCGGCGGCGCAGCTCGCGTTCGACGTGCTGGAACCGGGCGGCACCTTCGTCGCCAAGGTGCTGGCGGGGGGCGCGGAAAACGAGATGCAGGCGATGCTGAAGCGCAATTTCCGCAAGGTGGCGAATGTGAAGCCGCCGGCCAGCCGGTCGGATTCCTCCGAGAAATTCGTCGTGGCGCAGGGATTCCGCGGCCGGGATGCGGGCGATGAGGAGCGCACTGCCGAGGTGTGGCCCGAGGACGGCGACGCCGCGCGTTGAGCGGGCAGGTTGGGCTTCCCCGAGACGCTCGTCGTGGGATGGGAGGCCGTGGTCGGCATGCGGCAGCGGCGGAGCAGGCCGGTCGAGTCATCCGGCCCCGTCCCGGCACTCAGCCAGCAGGTGGGCCGGAAGAACCGGCGAAGGCCTTCTTCCCGTCAGCGGATTCTGCCAGTTCCGCTTCGAGTGCGCCGACGGGTATTCGTAAAGGGGTGAGACCGCCGGGCTACCCGCGAAGTTGTATGCCACCACAGTCGGCGAGGTGCGTTTGCAACTGGACGTGGCTATCGTAATGGAAGCGCTTGACGTTCAGCGGGAAAACGATCCCCCGATCGTTTCTGATCCGCTTCACCCTCCTTGATGGTGCGGTTCATGCGTTCGACGTGGGCATTGGTCCACGGGTGATTGGGCTTGGTCAGCCTATGCTCGATCCCGAAGCGCGTCGACCGGGAAGAGATGGTGTCCGGTTTCGAGGCTGCTCTGCGAACTGATTCCGTTATCGGTGAGAATGGTATGGACCCGGTAGGGCACGGCTTCGAGCATACCCTGCAGGAATTCCCAGGCTGTCGGTGCGGCGGCGGATTCGAAACTTGGCCCCCGGGGAAGGCACTCGCTTGGCGTCGGGCGGGCGGGTTGGTTCCGCCGAGACGCTTGGCGTGAGACAGGGCTTTCGCGGCTGGGATGCAGGTGGTGCAGGGCGGATGCCGAGATCTGCCCGGTGCTGGCGTTCACGCCGCGCATTGAGCGGCTAAGGGGTTCTCCGAGAAGCGGCCTGTCGCACAGAGATTTCGCCGTCGGGCGGTGAAGATGACGTCGCGGGACTGTCGGGCCCGGCTTGGGCGTGGCGGCGACGCCGCGCGCTGACGAGTCGGGCAACCGGTGCGCGGTCAGCCCTCCTGCGCCGGCGGCGCGCCGCGCATCAGGGCGCGATAGCCTTCGGGCGTGCGTCCGGTGGCGGCCAGGAAGGCGCGCATGAAATGGCCGAGCCCGGCATAGCCCAATGCCTCGGCAATCTCGGGAATGGGGCGGGTGCTGCCGCGCAGCGCCTCGGTCGCCAGTTGCAGCCGCAGGTCGTAGAGCAGCTCCAGCGCGCTACGCCCCCGGCTTTGCCGGCAGGCGCGGTCGAGTTGCGCCAGCGAACAGCCCAGGGCCCGCGCCATTTCGGCGATGGTGCGATTGGCCGCCATGTCGCAGCCGGCAAGCGCCAGGAACCGCTCGGTCAGCGGCCGCGCCCCGGCGAGGCTGTCGCGGCGCGGGTCGGCATGGCCCTGACGATCCTCGAGCCGCGACAGCGCCACCGCGATCAGGCCCAGCTGATAGGGCGTGGCGCCATTGCCGCCGGGATCGCGGGCCGCGCCCTCGGCCAGCGCCAGGATGGCGGGGTCGATGAGCGCCGCGTCCTCGGACGCCGGCCAGCCGCTGCGAAACGCCTTGGGCAGCGGTTGCGCGCCGACCCAGGCGGGCGGGATCAGCAGCACCTGGCCCTGGACATCGGGCGGCGGCTTCAGGGAAAAGGCGGTGCCGGCCGGGATGAAGGCGATGCGGCCGGCGGTCAGGACATGGGCCTGGCGCGGAAATTCGATGCTGACCGCGCCGGCGACAGGGCGGATCAGCACATGGTCGCCGCGCACGCGCGGGCTGGGCGGCGTCTGGCGGCTCCGCACCGGCCCGCCCCAGTGGAACCCCGAGAGCGGCAGCAGCCGCAGCCCGTCGCCCGGACGGCCGCGCGGCAGCATCCGGGCCCGCGGCGGAGCGGCCTCGGCTGGCCCGGACGGGGCGGCGATCACCGGCGCCAGCACCGAAACCGGCTTGTCGTCGGCGGGGGTGGCCGTTGCCTCGGCCTGCGGCAGGCGCGGGTCGGTGGCGGCCGGGTCCATAATCCCCGGCGCACTGATGCCGGCTGCCCGTAGCCGTTGTGTGCCGGGATCCGAATCAAAATTGACAAAGGCGCGAATAGCTTCGTTCATCTGGCATGGTTTCCAGCAAATCCATGAAGATAACGTAAACTTCGGACCAGGGTTCCTGAAGAGTTTATTCAGCCTGCGGTTGCGAATTGTTCAATATGTCACATTTCCGTGACGGATCGCGGTCCGATCGGGACCGGCTGCCAGTCGCGCAACCGGCCGCGAAAGAAGCTGCGCTGCGCCTTGGCATATTGTCGCGTGGCGATGATCGCCTGCGCGGTGGCCTCGTCCAGACTGCAGCGGCCTTGCAGATGCGCGACCAGTTCCGGCGCGCCGATGGCCTTGGCCCAAAGCGCCGCCGGATCCCAGCGCGGCAGCATGGCCCGCACCTCGTCCAGCGCGCCCTGCGTCAGCATCTGGCGAAAGCGCCGCTCGATGCGGTCCGCAAGCCAGTCGCGATCGGCCTGCAGGACCAGCCGATGCGCGCGCCCGGGCGGGATCAGCGGCGGCGGGGTCTCGTCCTGCCAGGCCGAGATGCCGCGGCCGGTCGCCTGCAGCACCTCCCAGGCGCGCTGCACCCGCACCGGGTTCCTTAGGTCGATGCGTGCCCGCGTGGCCGCGTCCAGATCGGCGATCATCCGGGCCAGGCCCTCGGGGCTGCGGTTCAGCGCATCGGCGCGGGCGCGGATCTGCGGCGGGGTCGGCGGGATCGCGGCCAGCCCGGCCGTCAGCGCATGCATGTAAAGCCCGGTGCCGCCGGTCACGATCAGCCGGCCGGGCAGGGCCGCGACCTCGGAGAGCCAGACGCCCACCGAATAGTCCCGGCCGGGCGCGACATGGCCGTAAAGCGCATGCGGCGCGCGCGCCTCGTCCTCGGGACCGGGCCGGGCGGTCAGCACCCGCCAGCAGGACCAGACCTGCAAGGCATCGGCATTGACCACGGTGCCGCCCTGCGCCTCGGCGACGCGCAGCGCCAGCGCGGATTTGCCGCTGGCCGTCGGGCCGGCGATCAGCACGTGGCGGGCGGGATCCAGCGTGGCGATCAGACTATCCATGCGGGAGGGAAAGCGGGCTGTTGAACATGGCCCCTGTTTGCGACATTTTGCGCGGCAATGAAACCGCCGCGAAAAGGTAGAACCATGTCGGACAGCGCCCTCCAGAATCCCGGAAAATACTCTCGCGTCATGCTGAAGATTTCGGGAGAGGCGCTGATGGGCGACCAGGGCTACGGCCTGCATCCCCCGACCGTCGCCCGCATCGCGCAAGAGGTCCGCTCGGTCCATGACATGGGGGTCGAGATCTGCATGGTCATCGGCGGCGGCAACATCTTCCGCGGGCTGCAGGGCAGCGCCCAGGGCATGGAGCGGGCGACCGCCGACTACATGGGCATGCTGGCGACGGTGATGAACGCGCTGGCGATGCAGGCGGCGCTGGAGGCGGAAAAGATCCACACCCGCGTCATCTCGGCGATCCGCATGGACGAGGTGGCCGAGCCCTATATCCGCCGCCGCGCCGTGCGCCACCTGGAAAAGAAGCGCGTCTGCATCTTCGCCGCCGGCACCGGCAACCCGTATTTCACCACCGACACGGCGGCAACGCTGCGCGCCAACGAGATGAACTGCGAGGCGATCTTCAAGGGCACCAAGGTCGACGGCGTCTATGACAAGGACCCGAAGAAATTCCCCGACGCGAAACGCTATGACGACGTGACCTATGACGAGGTGCTGCAGAAGCACCTGGGTGTCATGGACGCCTCGGCCATCGCGCTGGCGCGGGACAACGACCTGCCGATCATCGTCTTTTCGCTGGACGAGCCGGGCGGGTTCCGGGGGATTCTCGCCGGAAGCGGCACTTATACGCGGGTGCATGGTTAAAATGCCCGCATAGGCTTTGCCATGCCGGCCCGGCTCGGCTAAGAACGCTGAAAACCACAGCACAGAGGCCATGACCCTACATGTCCGACGAGATCGAGATCGACACCGACGACCTGGAACGCCGCATGAAGGGCGCGATGGATTCGCTGCGCCATGAATTCGCCTCGCTGCGCACCGGCCGCGCCTCGGCCAGCATGGTCGAGCCGATCATGGTCGATGCCTATGGCTCGCCCACGCCGATCAACCAGATCGGCACCGTGAACGTGCCCGAGCCGCGCATGGTGACGATCAACATCTGGGACAAGGCGCTGGTCAACAAGGCCGAAAAGGCGATCCGCGATTCCGGCCTGGGCATCAACCCGCAGCTCAACGGCACCATCATCATGCTGCCGATCCCCGAGTTGAACGAGGAGCGCCGCCGCGACCTGACCCGCGTCGCCGCGCAATATGCCGAGCATGCCCGCGTCGCCATCCGCAACGTGCGCCGCGACGGCATGGACCAGATCAAGAAGGCCAAGGGCTCGGGCATGTCCGAGGACGACCAGAAGTTCTGGGAATCGGCCGTGCAGGAGCTGACCGACAAGATGATCGCCGCGGTCGATCAGGCGCTTGAGAGCAAGCAAGCCGAAATCATGCAGGTCTGACCCGGATGGCCGAAACCGCAGCCAGCCTGAGCAATACCGGCGGCGGGGAGCAGCGCCCCCGTCACGTCGCCATCATCATGGATGGCAACGGCCGCTGGGCCAAGAACAAGGGCTGGCCGCGGCTTGTCGGCCACCGGCGCGGCGCCGAGCGCGTCAAGCAGATCGTGCGCGCCTGTCCCGACATGGGGGTGAATTGGCTGACGGTCTATGCCTTCTCGACCGAGAACTGGAAGCGCTCGACCGAGGAAGTGCTGGGCCTGATGGGCATCTTCGCCCGCTATATCGAGCGCGAGGCCGACGGGCTGGCGGCCGAGGGCGTGCGCATGCGCTTCATCGGCGGGCGCGAGCGGCTGGACCCCAAGCTGCAACGGCTGATGGCCGGGATCGAGGCGCGCACCGCCGGCAATACCCGGCTGAACCTGACCGTGGCGATCAATTACGGCGGCCGGGACGAGCTGGTGCGGGCGGCCGCGCGGTTGGCCCAGCGCATGGCCCGGGGCGAGATCGCCGAGCCGGCCGAGGCCGACCTGGCCGATTGCCTGGACACCGCCGGCCATCCCGACCCCGACCTGGTGATCCGCACCTCGGGCGAGACGCGGACCTCGAATTTCCTGCCCTTCCAGGCGGCCTATTCCGAATATGAATTCACCAAGGTGCTGTGGCCCGATTTCACGCCCGAGCACCTGGCCGAGATCCTCGACCGTTTCGGGTTGCGCGAGCGGCGCTTCGGCGGCGCATGACCGGCGAGGGCTCAAAGCGCGACCGGCTGCGGGGCGCGCTGCAACGCGGCCGCGACAAATGGGCGGATCTGCGGCCACGGCTGATCTCGGGTGCCGTCCTGGTGGTGCTGGGGCTGGTGCTGCTGCTGTCCTCGGGGCTGTGGCTGCGCTTTGGCGTCGCGGCGGTGACCGGGCTTATGATGTGGGAACTGGCCCGGCTGACCGGCTGGCGCCACCCCGAGTTTCACAGCCCGCGCCATCCGGTGCTGATCGGCGTGCTGTCCGGGCTGGTGATGCTGGCCATGCTGGTGCTGCCGGGCGACTGGCCGATGGCGCTGGCGCTGGTGCCGATGGCCGCCGGCTGGCACGGCACGCATGAGCACGAGCGCCCGGCCTATCTGCTGTTCACGCTGGCGATCCTCGGGGCCGGCTACGGCCTGGTGGTGATCCGCGAGGCGATGGGCCTGCCGACGCTGTTCTGGATCGTGGGCACGGTGGTCGCCTCGGACGTGCTGGGCTATTTCGTCGGGCGCAAGCTGGGCGGCGCGCGGTTCTGGCCGGCGATCAGCCCGAAGAAGACCTGGAGCGGCACCATCGCCGGCTGGGTCGGTGCGCTGGTGCTGGCGGGGGCGCTGTGGATGTCCGGCCTGGCCGGCTGGCCCATCGTGATCGTCGGGCCGCTGCTGGCGCTGGCCGGGCAATTCGGCGATATTGCCGAAAGCTGGCTCAAGCGCCGGGTCGGCGCCAAGGACAGTTCCGACCTGATCCCCGGCCATGGCGGGGCGATGGACCGTTTCGACGCCATGTCCGGGGCGCTGCTGCTGGCGCTGGCCCTGCTGATGGCGAACCTTCTGCCGGTGATCGGAGGCTGAGATCATGCGCAGCGTATCCGTGCTGGGCGCGACCGGATCGGTCGGCGAAAGCGCATTCGACCTGTTGATGCGGGCGGGCGGCGCACAGGCGTTCCGCACCGTCGCCCTGACCGGCGGCGCCAATGTCGCGCGGCTGGCCGAGATGGCGCGCGCCCTGCGGGCCGAGATCGCGGTGACCGCCTGGCCGGAAAAGCTGGCCGAGCTGCGCGCATTGCTGGCCGGCAGCGGCATCGCCTGCGCGGCGGGGGCCGAGGCCGTCGCCGAGGCCGCGGCGCGGCCGGCGGACTGGACGCTTTCGGCCATCGTCGGCGCCGCCGGCCTGCCGCCGGGGCTCGCGGTGCTGAACCGGGGCGGCACGCTGGCGCTGGCGAACAAGGAGACCCTGGTCGCCGCCGGGCCGCTGGTCATGGGTCGCGCCCGCCGCACCGGCGCCCGCATCCTGCCGGTCGATTCCGAACATTCCGCGATTTTCCAGGCGCTTCAGGGCGAAGACCTCGAAAGCGTCGAGCATGTGACCATCACCGCCTCGGGCGGCGCCTTCCGCGACTGGCCGCTGGAGCGCCTGGCCCAGGCCAGCGTGGCCGAGGCCAGCCGGCATCCGAACTGGGCCATGGGCCAGCGCATCACCATCGACAGCGCCAGCATGTTCAACAAGGCGCTGGAGGTCATCGAGGCGCATGAATTCTTCGGCCTCGGGTCCGAGCGGATCCGCGTGCTGGTGCATCCGCAGTCGATCATCCATGCCATGGTCACGCATCGCGACGGCGGCAGCATCGCGCATCTGGGCGCGCCCGACATGCGCCATGCCATCGGCTATGCGCTGAACTGGCCGGCGCGCGCCGAACTGCCGGTGCCGAAACTGGACCTCGCCGCGCTCGGCAGCCTGAGCTTCGCCGCGCCGGACGAGGCGCGCTGGCCCGCCCTGCGCCTGGCGCGCGAGGCGATGCAGGCCGGCGGTGCCGCCGGCGCGGTGCTGAACGCCGCCAAGGAGCAGGCGCTCGACGATTTCATCGCAGGCCATATCCGCTTCACCGACATGGCCCCGGCGGTCGAGCGGGCGCTGGAGCAGGCGGCGCGCGAGGCCGGATTCGCGCAAAGTCCCGGCGATCTGGACGCCGTGCTGGCCTGGGACGGTTTCGGCCGCCGGGCCGCCGCGCAAGGCCGGGGCGCGGCATGAGCGCGGCCGTCGAGATGCTGGGCGGGTTCCTGTGGACCGCCGCCGCCTTTGTCCTGGCGCTGTCGATCATCGTCACGGTGCATGAATACGGCCATTATATCATCGGCCGGCTTTGCGGCATCCGGGCCGAGGTGTTCTCGCTGGGTTTCGGCCCGCGGCTGTGCGCGCGCCGCGACCGGCGCGGCACGCTGTGGCAGGTGGCGGCGATTCCGCTGGGCGGCTATGTGCGTTTCCTGGGCGATGCCGATGCCGCCAGCGCCGGTTCGGTCGCGGTCGCGCCCGAACGCGCCCGGCAAAGCCTGAACGGGGCGCCGCTCTGTGCGCGCTTCGCCACCGTCGCGGCGGGGCCGGTGTTCAACTTCATCCTGTCGATCCTGGTCTTTGCCGGCATGGCGATCTGGCAGGGCCTGCCCGTCGATCAGGTGCAGGTCGGCAAGCTGCATCCGGTGCCGCCGGGCGTGACGATGCAGCTGCAACCCGGCGACCGCATCCTGGCGGTGGACGGCCGGCCGGTCGCCAGCTGGCGCGACCTCGGCCTGCTGGCCGAAAGCCTGCCGGCGCGGCCGAGCCATGACTGGACCGTGCTGCGCGAGGGTGCCGAGATCACCGTGCCCGGACCCGACCCGGTGCCGCCGCTGGTCGGCGGCGTCGCGCCGCGCAGCCCGGCGGTCGCGGCGGGGCTGCAGCCCGGCGACGTGATCCTGGCGGTGGACGGCCAGCCCGTGCGGCGCTTCGACGAATTGCGCGGCCATGTCGCGGCCGCGGCCGGCAAGCCGGTGGTGCTGCGCGTCTGGCGCGAGGGCGAGGGCGAGGCCGACTATACGCTGATCCCGCGCGAACAGGACCTGCGGACCGAAGCCGGCTACGAACGGCGCTGGATGATCGGCGTTCAGGGCGGCGGCAGCTATTTCGACCCGGCGATCCGTTCGGCCGGTCCGCTGGAATCGCTGGCCCTGGGCGCGGCGCGGACCTGGGACATCATCGCCTCGTCGGTCTCGGGGCTGTGGGCCATGGTCACCGGCCAGATCGGCAGCTGCAACCTGGGCGGGGCGATTTCCATCGCCGAGACGACCGGGCAGGCGGCCTCGGCCGGGGGCGGCAATTTCATCTGGTGGATCGCCGTGCTGTCGGCGGCGATCGGCTTCCTGAACCTCTTGCCGGTGCCGGTCCTGGATGGCGGACACCTGATGTTCTACCTTTACGAGGCGGTGGCGCGGCGCCGGCCCTCGGCCCGGGTGATCGACATCCTGTCGGCGCTCGGCATGGCCGCGGTGCTGTCGCTGATGGTTTTCGGCCTCAGCAACGATCTTTTCTGCCCCTGAGCCGGCATGGGCTTTTGACAGTCCCGCCCGCTTCGCTGTATCCATCGGAACAAATCCGGTGGGGCCAACCCGCCGGGCCATGCATTACGCGCGAGGGGCGGCGATGACGGACAGGAAACTCGGCAAGGGCGCGCTGGCGCTGATCTCGGCGCTGGCTGTGGCCGCGCCCGTCGGCCTGGTGGCAAGCGCCGCCTCGGCCTATGTCTTCAGCAATGTCCGCATCGAGGGCAACCAGAGGATCGAACCGGCGACGATCCTGTCCTATCTGGATCTGCCGCGCGGCCAGGACGTCTCGGGCGGCGCGCTGAACGACGCCATGCAGCGGCTGCAGAATTCGGGCCTGTTCGAAAAGGTCGAGCTGGTGCCCTCGGGCGGCACGCTGGTGGTGCGCGTCGCCGAATATCCGACGATCAACGTCATCTCCTTCGAGGGCAACAAGCGCCTCAAGGACGAGAACCTGGCCGAGATCGTCAAGTCCAAGGCCCGCCGCGTCTATTCCCCGGCCCAGGCCGAGGCCGATGCCGCCGCCATCAGCCAGGTCTATGCCTCGGAAGGGCGGCTGGCCGCCCGCGTCGACCCGCGCATCATCCGCCGCGGCAGCAACCAGGTCGACCTGGTCTTCGAAGTGGCCGAGGGCAAGGTGACCGAGATCGAGCGCATCGGCTTCGTCGGCAACCGCGCCTTTTCCGACCGCCGGCTGCGCAACGTCTTGCAGACCAAGCAGGCCGGCGTCCTGCGCACCTTCATCAAGCGCGACACCTTCGCGCCCGACCGGCTGCCGGTCGATGAAAAGCTGCTGACCGATTTCTATCGCTCGCGCGGCTATGCCGATTTCAAGGTCCAGGCGGTGGCGCCGGAGCTGGCCCGCGAACGCGACGCCTTCTACATCACCTTCCAGATCCAGGAAGGCCCGCGCTATACCTTCGGCACCGTGAACACGGTGAGCGAGATCCCCGGCGTCGATGCCGGCGAATTCGCGGCGCAGAACCGGGTCAAGCGCGGCGCGGTCTACAACCCGACCATCATCGACACCACCATCCGCCGCATGGAGGCGCTGGCGCTGCGCAAGGGGCTCGACTTCGTCAATATCGAGCCGCGCATCACCCGCAACGAGCGCAACCAGACCCTGGACCTGACCTTTGCCCTGACCCGCGGCCAGCGCGTCTTCGTCGAGCGCATCGACATCGAGGGCAATACCACGACGCTGGACGAGGTGATCCGCCGGCAATTCGCCACGGTCGAGGGCGACCCCTTCAACCCGCGCGAGATCCGCAACTCGGCCGAACGGCTGCGGGCGCTGGGATATTTCTCGGACGTGCAGGCCGAAAGCCGGCAGGGCACCTCGCCCGAGCAGGTCATCGTCGACGTGAACGTCGAGGAACAGCCGACCGGCAGCCTGAACTTCGGCGTCAGCTACGGCGTCTCGACCGGCGTGGGCTTCAACGCCTCGCTGTCGGAAAAGAACTTCCTGGGCCGCGGCCAGCAGGTGGACCTGTCCTTCGCCACCGGCTCGGGCACGAAAAGCTCGGGCTTCACCTTCGTCGAGCCCTATTTCCTGGGCCGCGACCTGAAGGCGCGCTTCCAGACCTGGTACAACACTACCGACCGGCTGAATTCGGAATACAACACCCGCACCGTCGGCTTCCAGACCGGGATGGAATTCCCGATTTCGGAAAACGGCCGGCTGGAGCTGCGCTACAAGCTCAGCAAGGACACGCTCTATGACGTGGAACTGTATGGCGTGGACCCCGAGACCGGCGAGGATACCGGCTCCTCGCCGATCCTCTACAACGAGCAGGGCGGCTTCTTCACCTCGGCGCTTGGCTATACCTACAGCTATGACAGCCGCGTTGCCGGACTGGACCCGCTGACCAGCTATCGGCTGCGCTTCAGCCAGGACTTCGCCGGCGTCGGCGGCGACGTGAAATCGGTCACCAGCTCGCTTTACGCCGGGATCGAAAGCCGGGCCTGGCGCGAAAGCGTGACCATGCTGGCCGAATTCGAGGCCGGCGCCGTGCATATGCTGGGCGACCAGAACAGCCGCTTCCTGAACCGCTATACCGGCAACGGCAAGATCCGCGGCTTCGAGCCGAACGGCATGGGTCCGCGCGACCTGGCCGCGCCGAACGAGGACGCGCTGGGGGGCAACTATTTCTGGGCGCTGCGCACGGAACTGCAATTCCCGCTGGGCCTGCCCGAGGAATATGGCATCAAGGGCGGCCTGTTTGCCGATGCCGGCTCGGTCTGGGGGCTGGACAACAAGATCGGCGCCTTCGACACGCCGGTCGATGACGGCATGCATATCCGCGCCTCGGTCGGGGCCTCGCTGTTCTGGACCACGCCGATCGGTCCCCTGCGCTTCAACTTCGCCAAGGCGTTGAAGAAAGAGGATTACGACGAGGAACAGGCCTTCGACCTGACCATCTCGACCAAGTTCTGATGCGGGCAGGGCGTCAGGTCGCGCTGCTCGGGCTGGCCGTCCTGCTGGCCGGCCCGCCGGCCGCGCTGGCGCAGACGGCGGCGCCGCTGGCCGGCGGCCCCTCGGCCGCGCCGCTGGTCGTGGATGCGCCCGAGCCCCGGGGCGAGGGCGTGCTGCCGGTGATAACGCTGGACCAGGAGGCGCTTTACGCCGGCACGAAATGGGGCCAGCGCGTCAAGGCGGAACTGGAACAGCGCGGCCAGGAAATAGCGGCCGAGAACGACCGGCTGGCCAACCAGTTCGCCGCCGAGGAGCAGTCGCTGACCCTGCTGCGCCAGACCATGCCCGCCGACGAATTCCGCAAGCAGGCCGAGGCATTCGACAAGCGCGCGGTCGAGGTGCGCCGCCAGCGCGAGGCCGCGGCGGATGAGCTGAACAAGCGCGCTGCCGACGAATATTATGCGTTTTCCCGGGCGATGCTGCCGGTGCTGGCCGCGCTGATGCGCGAGCGTGGCGCGGTCGCGGTGCTGGACAAGCGCGCGATCCTGGTTGCGGCGCAATCCATCGACGTGACCGAGGCGCTGATCCAGCGCATCGACAGCGAGATCGGCGCCGGCCCGCTGCAACAGGGCCCGAACCTGCCCGAGCCGCAAGAGCCGGCCGAGCCGTCCGAAGCCGCACCCGAATCCGCGCCGGCCGACTAGGTCCACAGCCGCGGCGGCATGACTTTCATGCTGCATATGGCACCGTGACCCGCCGCCTCGACCCATGGGTTGGCCATCGCGGTTTGCTTCAGGGCCGTCCTGCTGACGGCCAAGCTGGAGCCGGCGGCAGCGGGATCGACCTGGATGCGGCGACGGACAGTGATGCAGGCATTCTTCAGAGGCAGGGGCCCCGATCAGCCCAGCCGGCGGTCCAGCTCGCCGATGCGCCGGGTCAGCAGTTCGAACAGGCCCTTCACATCGACGTCGCGGATGAAGGTGGCGTTCGGCGTGCGGCCGCTGACCCGCCACCAGTCGGCGACGGTCATGCCCAAGGTGAATTCGCCCCGGGTCTCGATCTCGACATTGATGAACCGGCCCGAGAACAGCTGCGGCGCCAAGAGCCAGGCGATGGTGCAGGGGTCGTGCAGCGGCGCGCCCTCGCTGCCGTATTTCTCGCGGTCGTAGCGTTCGAAGAAATCGGTCCAGCTGGCGATGGCCTGGCCGATACGGCCCATGGCGCGCATCTGCTCGACCCAGGGCCGGCTGGTCAGCGCCTTGTGCGTCACGTCGAGCGGCATCACCGTCAGCGGCGCGCCGGCGCCAAAGACCAGGCTGGCGGCCTCGGGGTCGACATAGATGTTGAATTCGGCGGTGGGGGTGATGTTGCCGACCTCGAAATAGGCGCCGCCCATCAGCACGATCTCCTGCACGCGCGGGATGATGTCGGGCGCGCGCTGGAAGGCCATGGCGATATTCGTCAGCGGCCCGATCGGCACCAGCGTCACCGTGCCGGCGGGCTCGCGGCGCAGCGTCTCGATCAGGAAATCGACGGCATGGCCGGGGGCCAGTGCCTTCTTCGGGTCGGGCAGGGTGACGCCATCGAGGCCGGTCTTGCCATGCACATGCTCGGCCGTGACCAGCGGGCGCGACAGCGGCGCCTCGGCCCCGGCGTAGACCGGCAGGTCGGGCCGGCCGGCCAGCTCGCAGAGCACGAGGGCATTGCGCTGGGTATGATGCAGCGGCACGTTGCCGGCCACCGCCGTCAGGCCCAGCACCTCGATCTCGGGGCTGGCCAGCGCCAGCAGGATGGCGACGGCGTCGTCCTGGCCCGGGTCGGTGTCGATGATGATCTTGCGGGCCATGCGTCTCTCCTGCGGTATCGTGGCGCGAGGGAAGCCCGCTGCCGCGGAAGATGCAAGGGGGTCAGTGCGCGCCTCAGTTCGCGGCCGGTTCCAGCCGGGTGATGCCGGTCGCTGCGGCACGCGCCAGATCGGGGTCCAGCGACATGCCGACATATTCGCCGCGCCGCCACAGCTCGGCCATGTCGTCGTAATGACGCGACAGCGGATGGCCTGACTGGCCGGTCGAGATCACGAAGACCGAGCTGTCGGGGTCGGCCAGGTCGTAGACGCCGCGATAGGCCGCGCCGGTGACGTTGAGCCAGGGATTGCGGCCATGGCCCAGCATGCCGGCCCGCGCGATGGTGCTTTCGGCGCCCGAGGTCGGCTGGATCAGGTTCACGATATAGGACAGGCCGCGCATGTCGCCGAGCGCCGGATGGACGTGCCGGGCGCGGTGCAGGTCGCCCCAGCGCCAGCTGGCAAGATCGGGACCGAAACGCGCCGACAGATCCAGCAGCGCCGCGTCCAGCGCCTGGCGGGCGATCTGGGCGCAGGTCTCGACCGGGGCCGACTGGCGGATGTCGCACCAGACGCCGGCGCCGCCGAGGTTGCGGAACACCCGGTCGATGAAGCGCGGATAAAGCTCGGTCAGGTCGTCGGCCAGGGGGCCGAGGTCGTCGCGCAGCAGCCGGTCCTGCAAGGCCCGCATCCAGGCGGCATAGATCAGCGGCTCGGGCAGGTGTTCGTTCATGGCGCCGTCCCAGTTCGCCAGCAGCGCCAGCGCGTCCTGGCGCAGGCGCTCGGGCGTGCCTTGGGCGGCGGGCTCGTCGGTGAACCACAGGTCTGCCCCGACCAGCGGCAGCAGCGCCCGGGCGATGGGGCTGACGATGTCGTTCTGCGCGGCGATGAAGCTGTCGCGGGAATGCACCTCGCGCGACTGGATCAGATGCGCGAGCCGGGCCTGGCGATAGCCGTCGGCGCCGTCATGACCCAAGCCCTGGCCGGGCGCCGCGGCGCCGGTCGAGGCGACCATGCCGCCCGGCGGGTCCATCTGAGCCAGGCTTTCGGGCACCGGCCCCTGGCCCTGCCAGCGGTTCTGCGCGATCCAGCCCGGCGCGGGCATGCGCCCGGCGGTCTGGTGCGCGGGCGCGCGACGGGGCAGGGCGCCGGCCAGCACCTCGGCCACGCCCTGGGCGTCGGCCAGCGTCACCACCATCGCGGGCGCGACCATGTCGCGCAGCGCCGCCGCGGCGCCGGCCCGGTCGGGCGCCTGCATCAGCCCGATGAGCGCGCTCATGCTGCGGTCCTCGCCGAAGCCGCCGGTCCAGGACAGGGCGGCGACATGGCCCGCGGGCAGCACCGTGGCAAGATCCAGATGCGCCGCCGGGATGATCGGGCCGTTCGCGGTCTCGCGCAGCGTGATCGTCTGCGGCGCGGCGCCGCGAATCCTCAGCGTCTCGCGCCGGGTGGTGAATTCGGTCCAGCCGTCCACGCCGCGATAGCGGCCGGCGTCGCCGGGCTGCACCTCTTCGATGAACAGGTCCTGGTCGTCGATCTGCGCCGGGGTGATCCCCCAGGCGAGCCGGGTGTTGCGCCCCGACAGGATGGCCGGGATGCCCGGGATGGTGCCGCCGATCACCCCGCCGCTGCCCAGTTCGATCCGGGCCAGATACCACAGGCCCGGCGCGGTCAGGGCGAATTGCGGATCATTGGCGAGCAGGGCGCCGCCCGCCGCCGTGCGCCCGCGCGCCACCGCGAAGCCATTGGCCGAGGCCCCGGCCGAGGGTGCAAGATAGCCCGCCAGAGTCGCGGTCCAGTCCTGCGGCCCGGTGCCGCGCTCGGGCCCGGTGAAGCGCGCGCCCGGGAACAGCCCGGCATAGGAAGGCATCGCCGGCTCGCCGGCTTCGGCGACCAGGTCCTGCCCGCGCGCGGGGTCGGCCAGCGACAGCCGGGCGCGTAGGATCTCGCGCCGCATCTGAACCGTGGACGAGGCGGCGAGCAGCTTCAGCACCGCCAGCGAATCCGCCGGCTCCCAATAGGAAATGTCCTCGGGATAAAGGAAGAACTCCGGCGCGCCGCGGCCGCGCGCGCCCAGGTTCACCTGGCCGATCCAGGCGTTCACGCCGTCGGCATAGGCCTGCAGCGCCTCGCGCGTCTGCGGGTCCTGCGCCTGAAGCGAGGCGCGGGCATTGCGGTAAAGCCCCAGCCGCCGCGCCAGGTCGTCGGCGCGGATCGCGCCCGGGCCATAGATCTCGGCCAGCCGGCCTTGCGCCGCGCGGCGCAGCACGGTCATCTGGAACAGGCGGTCCTGGGCATGGGCGAGCCCCAGGGCGAAGAACACGTCGCGGTCGGTCTTGCCGAAGATATGCGGCACGTCCTCGGTCGTGCGCACGATCTCGACCGGGGCCGAGATGCCCGCGACCTCGTAGCGCCCGTCGTAATCTGGCAGCGAGCGGATGGCGAAATACCAGGCCAGCACCACCAGCGCCAGGGCCAGCAGGATCAGCCCGACCGTCAGGCGCACAAGCCAGCGGAAAATTGTCACCATGGCGCGGTGCTGTCCCGAGGTTTTGGGCGCAGAGGTTGACCCTTGCGCCTCGTGGTGGAATTCATCGGGGTGAATAGGACAGGGCGCGGGCCGGATCAACGCGCCTTTCACATGGAAGCGGAGAAAGTGATGGCGCGCGTTGCATTTCTGGGACTTGGGGTGATGGGCTTTCCCATGGCGGGCCATCTGGCCGCGGCCGGGCATGAGGTGACGGTCTGGAACCGCAGCCCCGCCAAGGCCGAGGCCTGGGTCGCCCGCCACGCCGGCCGCGCCGCCGCGACCGCGCGCGCAGCGGCCGAGGGCGCCGATTTCGTCATGGCCTGCGTCGGCAACGACGACGACCTGCGCCAGGTCTGCCTGGGCGAGGCCGGGGCCTTTGCCGGCATGGCGGCGGGCGCGGTCTTCGTCGATCACACCACGGTCTCGGCGGCGGTGACGCGCGAGCTGGCCGAGGTCGCCTCGGGCGCGGGCATCGGCTTCGTCGATGCGCCGGTGTCGGGCGGGCAGGCGGGGGCCGAGAACGGCCAGCTTTCGCTGATGTGCGGCGGCGCCGAGGCGGATTACGCCCGCGCCGAGCCGGTGATCGCCGCCTATGCCAAGATCTGCCGGCTGATGGGCCCCTCGGGCGCCGGGCAGCTGACCAAGATGTGCAACCAGATCGCCATTGCCGGGCTGGTGCAGGGCCTGTCGGAATCGCTGCATTTCGCCGAGAAGGCCGGGCTTTCCATCGCCTCGGTGGTCGAGGTCATCAGCCAGGGCGCCGCCGGCAGTTGGCAGATGGCGAACCGCCACCAGACCATGGCCGAGAACCGCTTCGACTTCGGCTTCGCGGTGGACTGGATGCGCAAGGACCTGAGCATCTGCCTGGCCACCGCCGACGAGACCGGCGCGACCCTGCCGGTGACGGCGCTGGTCGACCAGTTCTACAAGGAGGTGCAGAACATGGGCGGCGGGCGCTGGGACACCTCGTCGCTGATCGCGCGGCTGCGCAAATGAGCCGGCTTGCCAAGTGCCGCCGGCTCGGGCTATCAGCCGACGCGGGGGCGGTTAGCTCAGTTGGTAGAGCGTCTCGCTTACACCGAGAATGTCGGGGGTTCGAGTCCCTCACCGCCCACCATACCCCCCGGTTTTCCGCATGAGCGGCGCGCTTTCCAGCCTGCGCATCGTCGAGATCGCCGGGCTTGGCCCGACGCCCTTCTCGGCCATGTGGCTCGCCGATCACGGCGCGCGGGTGTTGCGCATTACCCGGCCCGGCTTACGCCATATCTTCGGGCTCGAGCGCGACGTGCTGGACCGCGGCCGCGACTGGCTGGAGCTGGACCTGAAATCCCCCGACGGCCGGGCCGCCGCGCATGCGCTGATCGCCGGTGCCGATGCGGTGATCGAGGGCATGCGGCCGGGGGTGATGGAACGGCTCGGCCTCGGGCCTGGGGATTTTCCGGATAATCCGCGGCTGGTCTATGGCCGCATGACCGGCTGGGGGCAGGCGGGTCCGCTGGCGCATTCGGCGGGCCACGACCTGACCTATATCGCCATCACCGGCGCGCTGCATGCCATCGGCCCGGCGGCGCATCCGGTGCCGCCGCTGAACCTGGTCGGGGATTTTGCCGCCGGCTCGATGTATCTGGTCGCGGGCATGCTGGCGGCGATCCTCTCGGCGCGCGAGACCGGGCGCGGCCAGGTGGTCGATGCGGCGATCTCGGACGGGGTGGCGCATCTGATGGCGATGATCTCTGGGATGCGGGCGGCGGGGATCTGGCAGGACGCGCGGCAGGCGAACCTGCTGGACGGCGGCGCGCCCTATTACGGCTGCTATGCCTGCGCCTGCGGCGGCTTCCTGGCCATCGGCGCCATCGAGCCGCAGTTCTGGGCCGAGTTGCTGCGGCGGCTGGAACTGGATCCGGCCGTGCTGCCCGACCGCGCCGATCCGGCGCAATGGCCGGCGCTGCGCGCGGCGCTGGCCGCCCGCATCGCCACCCGCTCGCGCGATGACTGGGCGGCGGTGCTGGAGGGCTCGGACGCCTGCGCCGCGCCGGTGCTGTCGCTGGACGAGGCGCCGCGCCATCCGCATAATGTCGCGCGCGGCACCTTTCACGGCAGCGAGCCGGCGCCGGCACCGCGGCTGTCGGAGACGCCCGGCGCGCTGCGGCCGGGCCGTCAGCTGTCGCTGGCCGAGGCGCGGGCGGCATGGGCGCGGTGACGGCATTCCTGTTGACTTGCGCGGCCGAATCCGCGATATACCCGCGACCGGCCGGGCAGGCGCCCGTTGCCGGTGCGTTATTTTGAACCTCACCCAATCGACGGGTGCGCTGTCCGAAGGCGGGGGCCGACCCCACGAACTCCTGCGCCGCAGGGGCCGAAGGACGCGGCAGAACAAGGAAGAAGCGAATGTTCGCAGTTCTCAAGACGGGCGGCAAGCAATACCGGGTCCAATCCGGTGACGTGCTGCGCGTCGAAAAGCTGAACGCCGAAGCCGGCGACAAGATCCAGTTCAACGACGTGCTGATGATCGGCGCGACCGTCGGTGCGCCGCTGGTGGCCGGTGCCGCCGTGCAGGCCGAGGTGATCGACACCATCAAGGCCGACAAGGTCATCACCTATGTCAAGCGCCGCCGCAAGCATTCCTCGCAGCGCACGCGCGGCCATCGCCAGCAGCTGACCCTGGTCCGCATCACCGACCTGCTGGAAAACGGCGGCGACAAGACCGACGTCAAGGCCGCCGTCGGTGCGCGCATCGCGCGTCGCCATGACCACGTCGAAACCGCCAACTGAGGAGACTGACCCATGGCACATAAGAAAGCAGGCGGTTCGTCCCGCAACGGTCGCGATTCGGCCGGTCGTCGTCTTGGCGTGAAACTGTTCGGCGGCCAGCAGGCTGTCGCCGGCAACATCATCGTGCGTCAGCGCGGCACCACCTGGTGGGCCGGTGCCAACGTCGGCATGGGCCGCGACCACACGCTGTTCGCGCTGGCCGATGGCCAGGTAAGCTTCCGCAAGGGCCTCAAGGGCCGCACCTATATCTCCGTGCTGCCCGCCAATCTCGAGGCTGCCGAGTAAGCCGATTTTAACACTCTGGTGCTAAAAAAGGGGGATCGGCGCAGGCCGGTCCCCTTCGCGTTTCGGCGCGCAGCACCCATATGGTTTCGAGGAATGGGGGAGAGAAGTGACATGAACGAGTTGATCGCCTCGGATGCGCGGCAGGTCGATATCACCACCGAACGGTTCGTGCTGCGCCCGCTGCGCATGTCGGATGCCGGGCTGATCGCGCATTACACCGCCGACCGCCGGGTGGCCGAGGGCACGCGCTCGATCCCGCATCCGCTGCCGCCGGGCGCGGCCGAATCCTATGTGCGCCGGGCCATGGCCGCGGATCGCGACGAGGATGTCTGGGCCATCGACGGCTCGACGAACAAGCTGGCCGAACTGCTGGGCGTGGTCTCGCTGACCCGCATCGACCAGGAGCAGTCGGAGCTGGGCTTCTGGGTCGGTGCCGGCTTCTGGAACACCGGCTTCGCGACCGAGGCGGTCTCGGCGCTGGTCGAGGCCAATCCGCATGGCTCGCGCACGCTCTTTGCCGAGGCGTTCCAGGATAATCCCGGCTCGGCCCGGGTGCTGACCAATTGCGGCTTCGAATATCTGGGCGATGCGGAAAGCTGGTCGGTGGCGCGCGATGCGCGGGTGCCGACCTGGACCTATCTGCGCAAGATGGGCTGAACGGCGCAATCCTGGGGTAAAGGCCCGCCTTTGCGGCGGGCCTTTTGCTTGGCGCCAGGGCGCGGCCGGGTCGGTGTGAAGCGGGGCCGATCTGGATCGGCGTTTGCAGGACGGTTTCGGTGGCCTGCGATGACCGGCGGACATCCGGCAGCGGGATGGACCTTTCGTTGCGCGTAGGTTTGCCGGCGCGGTCTCGTGCTTGGGGTCAGCGGCGGGGTTGAAGAGCGCACCGGCTGGGACATGCGCCAAGGCGGGCAGACGGTTTCGTCGCGAGCCATCATCCCCGGAGACGCATCGAGAGGTGTTCGTAACGCGAGGATCTGTCCGCGGGTCAGGCGCCTTCTCATGCCCGAGCTAAGCGGATTGGTGCCGCGTGCCGCTTGAGACATGGCCAGAGGCGCACGTCGCGCGCCTGGCCGGTGAAGGACACAGCGAACGCTTTTTCGCAGCGCGGGGGTTTGCGGGTCCTGGCGATGCGGGAAGCAGGAGGGCAGCGCCTGCCGCATCAGGCCGGAGCCAAGGTCCACAAGGCGGCCCAGTCGCGCGCCATGGCGGATGGAACAAGCGAATGCATGTTTTTGCAGCGCTCGGTTCGCCGCTGAGAGCGGGGGGATGCTTGGCAAGCTGCTCGGCACCGGACGGGCCGAAGGTGCCGGACATGCGCGCACGATGGGACGCACCTTGCGTTTTGCAAGGTTTAGCGGGACCCGGCTGTGCGACGCGGTTTGCAGGCGCATTCGGCCGCGGCGCTTGATAAGGCTGTTTGGGCGTTGACAGTGCTGCTGAGCTGCGTCCGATCGCAGGCTCAGCTGGAGGGCGCCATTCCACTTGCATGGGGGCTCGTTCGCCCCGGCCCTTTGGCGCGGTTCGCATGGGTATTTTCAGAACGAAGAAACCCTCGGGGCCGCAGCGTCAGGGCCGCAGCGTCACCGCATTGCCCGCGCCCGAGATCACCACCTCGCGCAGGCTGGGCAGCACCGCGTTGGGAATGGTCAGGGCGGCGGTGATGGTGTCGCTGGCCGGATTCGGCGGGTTGGCGGCGGCGAAGGTGTCGGGCAGCGGCGGCTTGCCGACCAGCCGCAGCCGCAGCACGCCGTTTTCGTCGGGGCGGATCCGGCCCGGCGGCATCGGCACCTCGGTCACCAGCGCCACGTCCCACCAGCCCTTGCTGGCGCCAAGCCCGGTGACGACCAGCAGCCGCCCCTCATACATCGGATCCCATTTCGCGCTGGTGACATGCGCCAGCGGCACGCGGCCGTCGTTCGTGCTGGTCGGGTAGCCGCCCTCGGGCGCCAGGCTTTGCGGCTGCTGCGCGCCACCCCAGCGCATCGGGTTCCAGCTGCTGTCGCCCATGCGGCCGCAGCCGACCAGCACCAGAGCCGCGCAGGCAAGCATGCCCAAAGTTCCCGTCCGCATGAGTGCCGCCCCCGTGTCCCTGGTCTCGTTGGCGCAGTGATAGGGCAAGTCGCGCGGCGGTGAAAGCCTCTTTGACCTTGTCGGCGCCGCGCGCTATGCCATCACCGGCCGCCCGCCTGCGGCCCTGCGGAAAGGAAGCGCCATGGCCACGCCCGCCTTTGAAGACATCGCCGAAACCTTCGATTTCCTCGAGGATTGGGAAGAACGCTATCGCCATGTCATCGAACTGGGCAAGGCGATGCCGGCGATGGACGCCTCGCTGCAGGTTCCGGCGACCAAGGTCGAGGGTTGCGCCAGCCAGGTCTGGATCATGCCCCGCATCGAGGGCGGCAGGTTCGACTTCCAGGGTGACAGCGACGCGCTGATCGTGCGCGGGCTGATCGCCATCCTGCATGCGCTTTATTCCGGCGTGCCGGTGAGGCAGGTCCGGGGCATCGACGCCAGCGCCGAACTGGCCCGGCTGGGGCTGGAGGGGCATCTGTCCGCCCAACGCTCGAACGGGCTGCGCGCGATGGTCGAGCGCATCCGGCTGCTGGCCGCCAGTCACGCCGCCTGAGGCGCCTCAGCCGCCGCGGCGGTGCGAGATCCAGCCGCCGCCCAGCACCCGCGTGCCCTCGGTGGCGTAGAAGACGCAGGCCTGGCCCGGGCTGACGCCTTCCTCCGGTGCCAGCAACTCGATCTCGGCGCGGCGCGCGCCGGTCACGCGCAGGATCGCCGGCCGCGGCGGCCGGGTCGAGCGGATGCGGGCGGTGATGCTGATCTCGCCCGCGAAGGGTTCGTCGCCCAGCCAGTTCACCTCGGTCACCGGCACGATCTTCGTCGCCAGCGCCTGCTTGGGGCCGACGACGACGCGCCGGGTCTCGGGCTCCAGCCGCACGACGTAAAGCGGATCACCCAGGCCGCCGATGCCGAGGCCGCGGCGTTGGCCGATGGTGTAATGGATCACGCCGCGATGGCTGCCCAGCACATTGCCGTCCAGGTCGACGATCTCGCCCGGGTCGGCGGCGCCGGGACGCAGCTTCTCGATCACGCTGGCATAGTCGCCGTTCGGCACGAAGCAGATGTCCTGGCTGTCGGGCTTGTCCGCCACCGCCAGCCCGTATTGCGCCGCCAGGGCGCGCGTCTCGGCCTTGCTGGCAAGACCGCCCAGCGGAAAGCGCAGGAAATCCAGCTGTTCCTGCGTGGTCGAGAACAGGAAATAGCTCTGGTCGCGGTTCGGGTCGGCGGCCATGTGCAGTTCGCCCCCGGCCGGACCGTCGAAGCGGCGGATGTAATGCCCGGTCGCCATGCAATCGGCGTCGAGCTCGCGCGCGGTCTGCAGCAGGTCGCGGAACTTCACCCGCTCATTGCAGCGGATGCAGGGCACGGGCGTGGCGCCGGCCAGATAGGCATCGGCGAATTCCTCGATCACCGATTCCCGGAACTTGCTTTCGTAATCAAGCACATAATGCGGGAAACCGATGCGCTCGGCCACGCGGCGGGCATCGTGGATGTCTTGGCCGGCGCAGCAGGCGCCCTTTTTCGCCAGGGCCGCGCCGTGATCGTAAAGCTGCAGCGTGACCCCGATCACGTCATAGCCCTGCGCCGCCAGCATCGCCGCCACGACCGAGCTGTCGACGCCGCCCGACATGGCGACGACCACGCGGGTCTGCGCCGGCGGCTTGGCAAAGCCCAGCGAATTCATGGTCATGGCCGGCGCGTCGGGGCGCAAGTTCGGGCGGGGCGCTGTCATGGATCGTCCTTGTCGCGGCCGCGCGCGAAGACGGGCGGCGTTGTTGCCTACATTTATAGGAAAATTTCCGGGTTTCTCAAGGGCCGGGCGGGAAAACCCGGCGTGACTTCACCGGGATTTAAGAAGTTTGCGCCACAACAAGGCAAGGATCACAGGAACTTGCCGATGTTTTTGAGAAAAGCCCCCGGACCGCGCACCGCGACCCTGCCCGATGGCAGCATCCTGACGCTGGCCGACCTGCCGTCGCCGCAGACCCGCTGGGTCGCCAGCCGCAAGGCCGCCGTCGTCGATGCCGTGCAATACGGGCTCTTGTCGCGAGAGGAGGCGCTTCGCCGCTATGGCCTGACCGGAGAAGAGTTCGATGCCTGGATGCAGGCCTTTCGCCGCCATGGCCGCAACGCGCTGAAGATCACCCAGCTGCAAAAATTTCGACAACCTGAGGTTGAATAACATTTGCCGGTATCTTCGGTAACGTGATATTAACCTTTTGCGCGGAAATTTTACCAGTCAGATGGTTGGCAAGGGGACATATTATGCGAATTCTTCTGGTCGAGGATGATCCGACCACGGCGCGCAGCATCGAGCTGATGCTGACCCACGCAAGCTACAACGTCTATCGCACCGACATGGGCGAGGAGGGGATCGACCTTGCCAAGCTCTACGACTACGACCTGATCCTGCTGGACCTGGACCTGCCCGACATGCATGGCATGGAGGTGCTGCGCCAGATCCGCATGTCGCGCGTCGACACGCCGATCCTGATCCTGACCGGCTCGGACGATACCGAAAGCAAGCTGCGCGGCTTCGGTTTCGGGGCCGACGACTACATGACCAAGCCCTTCAACCGCGATGAGCTGGTGGCGCGCATCCAGGCGATCATCCGCCGCTCCAAGGGACACAGCCAATCGGTGATCCGCACCGGCGAGATGGTGGTGAACCTCGACGCGCGCTCGGTCGAGGTCGGGGGACGGCCGGTGAACCTGACCGGCAAGGAATACCAGATCCTCGAACTGCTCAGCCTGCGCAAGGGCACGACGCTGACCAAGGAGATGTTCCTGAACCACCTCTACGGCGGCATGGACGAGCCCGAGCTGAAGATCATCGACGTCTTTGTCTGCAAGCTGCGCAAGAAGCTGGCGGCGGCGATGAGCGGCGAAAGCCATATCGAGACCGTCTGGGGCAGGGGCTATGTCCTGCGCGACCCGGTGGCCGAGATGCAGAACCCCGAGCGCCTGGCGCTGCGCGCCTGATCCGCGTGGCGTTACCAGCCTGAACCCGGGTCGGGCGCTGGACAATCCGGCCCCGGCCCCGGTATCACCGTCTTTCGGACAGGCCCGGCGGGGCAGGCAGGCTGGCGGAGGGCGCGATGACCGCAGAGGACGAGAACCAGGCCGCGGACAGGGCCGAATCGCCATCGCCGCAGCCGGTCGAGACGCTGGACCGGGCCGCGGCCCTGGCCGAGCTCGCCGCGCTGACCGATGTCCTGGACCGCGCGAACCAAGCCTATCACCGCGACGACGCGCCCTTCATCAGCGATGCCGATTATGACGCGAAGAAGCGCCGCCTTCTGGAGATCGAAAGCCGTTTTCCCGATCTTGCCGCCAAGGCCAGCCCCTCGGCCCAGGTCGGTGCCGCGCCGGACGGCCGTTTTGCCAAGGTCATGCACCGGCTGCCGATGCTGTCGCTGGAAAACGGCTTTGCCGCCGATGACGTGCAGGCCTTCGTGCAGCGGGTGCGCTCGTTCCTGAACCTCGGCCCGGATGCCGCGCTGGAACTCACCGCCGAGCCCAAGATCGACGGCCTGTCCCTGTCGCTGCGTTACGAAGGCGGGCGGCTGGTCCAGGCGGCGACCCGCGGCGACGGTGCGGTGGGCGAGAACGTGACCGCCAATGCCCGCACCATCGCGGATATTCCGCAGGTGCTCGCCGGCCGCGATTTCCCCGAGGTGCTGGAGATCCGCGGTGAGGTCTATATGTCCCACGCGGATTTCGAGCGGCTGAACCAGACCGAGGGCGGCCGCGTCTTCGCCAACCCGCGCAATGCCGCCGCCGGTTCCTTGCGCCAGCTGGATCCGGCCATCACCGCCGCCCGGCCGCTGCGCTTCTTCGCCTATGCCTGGGGCGAGATCAGCGAACCCCTGGCCCCGACCCAGTTCGAGGCGGTCCAGCGCCTCGCCGCGATGGGCTTCCAGATCAATCCGCTGACCCGGATCTGCCGTTCCGTCGCCGAGATGCTGGCCGCCTGGGCCGAGATCGAACAGATGCGCGCCACGCTCGGCTATGACATCGACGGCGTGGTCTACAAGGTCAACGACCTCGGCTATCAGGCGCGGCTGGGTATGCGCTCGACCACGCCGCGATGGGCCTTGGCGCACAAATTCCCGGCCGAACGCGCCTGGACCCGGCTCGAATCCATCGACATCCAGGTCGGCCGCACCGGGGCGCTGAGCCCGGTCGCACGGCTGACGCCGGTTACGGTGGGCGGGGTCGTGGTCTCGAACGCGACCTTGCACAACGAGGATTACATTGCCGGCCGCGGCGCCGATGGCAGCGAGATCCGCGGCGGCAAGGACATCCGCATCAGCGACTGGGTCGAGGTCTATCGCGCCGGCGACGTGATCCCCAAGGTCGCGGACGTCGACCTGGCCAAGCGGCCGGCGGGAGCCGTGCCCTATGTCTTTCCCGACCGCTGCCCGGAATGCGGCTCGCCCGCTATTCGGGAAGAGGGCGACTCGGTGCGCCGCTGCACCGGCGGGCTGATCTGCCCGGCGCAGGCGGTGGAAAAGCTGCGCCATTTCGTCTCGCGCGCCGCCTTCGACATCGAGGGGCTGGGCGCGAAGCAGGTCGAGCTGTTCTATCGCCTGGGCTGGATCGCCGAGCCGGCGGATATCTTTACCCTGGCCCGGCGTGATGCCGAGGGCGCCAAGATGCGGGCGGATAGCCGCGGCGACGCCGATGAGGATCTGCTGCTCTCGCTTGGCATCGATCGGCTGCATCTTTCGGGTGGCGCTGCGGCGGCCCTGGCCCGGCTGTCGGGCACGCGCCTGGCCGAGATCAAGGGCTGGGGCGAGAAAAGCGCCGCCAGCCTTTTCCAGGCCATCGAGAAGCGGCGCGAGATCCCGCTGTCGCGGCTGCTTTTCGCGCTTGGCATCCGCCATGTCGGCGAGGTTGCGGCCCAGGACCTGGCGCGGCATTACGGCAGCTGGCAGGCCCTCGAAACGGCGCTGGACCTGTCGCGCCCCGCCGCGCTGGCGCATCGCGAGGCCGATGAGGCCGCCCAGGCCGAACGCGCCGCCGCGCAGGCCGAAAACCGCCGTGCCCGCATTGCCGAAACCCGGGCTGCGCTTTTGGCCCATGTCGAGCTGTCGCCGGAAAGCACCGCGGCCTGGTCCGACCTGATCGCCGCCGATGGCGTCGGCCCGACGCTTGCCATGTCGCTGTCGGACGCCTTTGCCAACCCCGCCGAGCGCGCCGCGATCGACCGGCTGGCGGGTTTCCTGACGGTGCTGCCGCCCGAGGCGCGCGCCACCGACAGCGAGATCACCGGCAAGACGCTGGTCTTTACCGGCACGCTGGAGAAGATGACCCGCGCCGAGGCCAAGGCCCGGGCCGAGGCGCTTGGCGCCCATGTCGCGGGCTCGGTCTCGGCCCGGACCGATCTGCTGATCGCCGGCCCGGGCGCGGGATCGAAGGCGAAGAAGGCCGCCGAACTGGGCATCAAGGTCATCGACGAGGACGAATGGCTGGCGATCGCGCAGCGGTGAAGCCCGGCCGGCCCGAGGCGCTGTTTCCCCTGTTCGCGGGCGTCGAGACCCTGCCCGGGGTCGGTCCGCGCGCCGCCGAGAGCTTTGCCCAGATGGGCGCGACCCGGCTGCGCGACCTGGTGCTGACCCTGCCGCATTCCGGCATCCGCCGCCGCCGCATCGCCCGGCTGGCCGAGTCCCGGCCGCCCGAGATCGTCACCCTGCTGGTCCGGGTCGAGCGTCACAGCCCGCCCAGCGGCAAGGGCCGGCCGTGGCGGGTGCATTGCTCGGACGGCTCCAGCGATCTGCAGCTGGTGTTCTTTCATGCCCGCAAGGACTGGATCGAGACCCAGCTGCCGGCGGGCGCGCGCCGGCTGGTCTCGGGCAAGATTGAGCTGTTCGACGGCATGGCGCAGATGGTGCATCCCGACCATATCGGCTCCGAGGACGGCCCGCCCCTGCCGGAATTCGAGCCGGTCTATCCGCTCTCGGGCCGGCTGACGCAGGGCGTGGTGCAGAAGGCGGTGCGCGGCGCGCTGGCGAAACTGCCGGCGGCCGGGGAGTGGATCGACCCGGGCCTGCTTGCGCGCGAGGGCTGGCCGGATTGGCATGCCGCCCTGGCGCAGGCCCATGCCCCCTCGGGGCCCGAGGGGCTGTCGCCGACCGATCCGGCGCGGGCGCGGCTGGCCTATGACGAGCTTTTCGCGCATCAGTTGACGCTGGCGCTGTTGCGCCGCGACCGGCGCCGGCAGGCGGGGCTGGCGACGCAGGGCGATGGCCGCTTGCGCGAGCGGGTGCTGGCCGGTCTGCCCTGGCCGCCGACCGGGGCGCAGCGCCGCGCGGTCGACGAAATCGCCGGCGACATGGCCGCGCCGCGGCGGATGAACCGGCTGTTGCAGGGCGATGTCGGGGCCGGCAAGACCCTGGTCGCATTCCTCGCGCTGCTGGTCGCGGTCGAGGCGGGCAGGCAGGGCGTGCTGATGGCGCCGACCGAGATCCTGGCGCGCCAGCATTTCCGCGCGCTGGAGCCGCTGGCGCAGCTGGCCGGGATTCGGCTGGAGGTCTTGACCGGCCGCGACAAGGGCGATGCGCGCGCGAATATCCTGGCCGACCTGGCCATGGGCCGCATCGACGTCCTGGTCGGCACCCATGCCGTGATCCAGAAGACCGTGGAATTCGCCGACCTGCGGCTGGCGATCATCGACGAGCAGCATCGCTTCGGCGTTAACCAGCGCATGGAGCTGGGCACCAAGGGCAACCACCTGCCGCCCGACATGCTGGTGATGACGGCGACGCCGATCCCGCGCTCGCTGGCGCTGGCGCAGTTCGGCGACATGGACCTGTCGGTGCTGGACGAAAAGCCGGCAGGGCGCCAACCGGTGCGCACCACGGTGGTGCCGGACAGCCGCATGGCCGAGGTTCTGGCGCATCTGGAACGCGCCCTGCAGGGCGGCGCGCGGGCCTATTGGGTCTGCCCGCTGGTCGAGGAAAGCGAGGCGGTCGACCTGACCGCTGCCGAGGCCCGCTTCCAGGAGCTGCGCGCCCGCTTTGGCGCCGAAGTGCGCATGGTCCACGGCCAGATGCCGCCCGAGGAACGCGACGCCGCCATGGCGGATTTCGCCGCCGGCCGGGCGCGGATCCTGGTCGCGACCACGGTGATCGAGGTCGGGGTCGACGTGCCCGAGGCGACGATCATGGTCATCGAGCGCGCCGAGAGCTTCGGCCTGGCGCAGCTGCACCAGCTGCGCGGAAGGGTCGGGCGCGGCAGCGAGGCCTCGAGCTGCCTGCTGATGTATCACGAGCCGCTGTCCGAGACCGGCCGCCGCCGCCTGGGCATCCTGCGCGAGACCGAGGACGGCTTCCGCATCGCCGAGGAAGACCTGGCGATGCGCGGTGCGGGCGACGTGATCGGCACCGCGCAATCCGGCCTGCCGCGCTTTCGCATCGCCGACCTGGAGCGCCAGGGCGCGCTGATGGCGCTGGCGCGCAAGGATGCGCAGGCCTTCCTGGAGCGCGACCCGGGCATGGAGAGCCCGCGCGGCCAGGCGATCCGGCTGCTTTTGTGGCTGATGGAGCAGGACCGCGCGGTGCGGCTGATCACCGCCGGCTAGGTGCGACCCCGGATGTTCTTAAAAAGTTCTTTACTTTGTTCCGCATTGATGAGAACAAAGTATAAACAAACCGTGGAGAACGCCTATGACCCGCGAATCCCTGTCCGACCTTCTGGGCACCGTCGCCATTTCCGTGACGGCCATCATCCTGTTTTCGCTGCCCTCGATCCTGGCAGCCTGATCCCTCACTGCCCCGCGCTGATGGCGGCCCCTTCGCCTGGGTGCCGCGATTTCCCCCGGACGATCATGCGCGCAACTGGCCGGCCCCGCGAAGGGCCGGCTTTTTCATGTGCCGGCGGTGCCGCGGCTTGCGCGGTCGCGACGCCTCCGGCGGGGGTATTTGGAAAACGGAGAAAGTCTCAGCTGGGCGAGGCGTCGATGGCGCCGAGCAGCGCCTCCCATGCCAGCAGGATCGAGGCGTGGCGGTTCGGGAATTCGCGCGCCGGGAGCAGCGCCTCGAGTTCCTCGAAAGGGGCCGAGGGGGCGGGGCCGTCCTGTTTCAGCATGGCTTGCAACTCGTCGCGGGCGCGGGCGATCTCGGCGCGCGAGCGGCCGAGGGCGTTGCGGCCGAGCACGCCGGCCGAGGCCTGGCCCAGGGCACAGGCGCGCACCTCTTGTCCGAAATCGGCTATGCGGCCGTCCTGCATCACGACATGCGCCGTGACCGACGATCCGCATTGCGGCGAGCGCTTGTGCGCGCTGCCGGTCGGCGCGGCCAGCTTGCCGAGATGCGGGATGTCCGAGGCCAGCGCGAGGATGCGCCGCGAGTAGAGCTGCATCAGGTCGCTGTCGGACATGGTCTTTTCCCTTGCTGCCGTCGGGTCTAGATAGGCATCGCCAAGCCGAAAGGAAAGCCGATGTTCGATCCCGCCAGCCTGAAATACGATGCGAACGGGCTGATCCCCGCCATCGCCCAGGATCATCTCAGCGGCGAGGTGCTGATGATGGCCTGGATGAATGCCGAATCCGTCGCGAAAACGCTTGAGGATGGCCGCGTAACCTATTGGTCTCGCTCGCGTCAGGCGTTCTGGACCAAGGGCGAAAGCTCGGGCCATGTCCAGAGGCTGGTCGAGCTGCGGGTGGACTGCGACCGCGACTGCCTGCTCTTGCTGGTCGAGCAGACCGGGCCGGCCTGCCACACCAATCGGCGGTCCTGCTTCTATACCGCCGTGCGGGACGCGACCGAGGTGGTGATCATGGCGCCCCTAGAGACCTAGCATGCGGCGGATGTCCTCCGGCGTCGCGCCCTCGGCCCGGTAGAGGCGCAGGGCGCGGGCGTCGTCGCGCTTGGCCAAGCGCTTGCCGCTGGCATCGCGGATCAGGCGGTGGTGATGATAGCGCGGCGTCGGAAGTTGCAGCAGTTTCTGAAGAAGGACGTGGATCCATGTGGAATCCAACAGATCCTTGCCGCGCGTCACCAAGGAGATGCCCTGTGCGGCATCGTCCACCACCACCGAGAGGTGGTAGCTGGTGCCCATGCCGCGCCGGGCCAGCACCACGTCGCCGACGCCGCTGATGAAATCCGCGGCCGTCAGGCGGTGCGGCATGCCGGGGGCGATGTTTTCGTCCTCGAAGGCGATTTCGTTCGCGCCAAGATGGGCGAAAGCGGCTGCGGCGTTCAGGCGGATCGCGTCCTCGGGCCCGGTCTCGGCCATGCTGCGATGGCGGCAGGTGCCGGGATAGACCGGGCCGTCGGGACCGATCACGCTTTCTTGCGGGGCCGAAAGGGCGGCGCGGATGTCGGCACGGCGGCATTGGCAGGGATAGGTCAGGCCAAGCGCCGCCAGCCGGTCCAGTGCGGCCCGATAGGCGGGCAGGCGTTCGGATTGCCGCATCACCGGCAGCGGCCAGTCGAGGCCGAGCCAGTGCAGATCCTCGGCGATCATCGCCTCGTATTCCGGGCGGCAACGGCTTTGGTCGATGTCCTCGATCCGCAGCAGGAAGCGGCCGGGGTCGGCCAGCCGCGCGGCGGTCAGGGCAGCGAAGGCATGGCCCAGATGCAGCGGCCCGGTCGGCGAGGGGGCGAAGCGGGTTACTGTTTCCAAGGCTGTTGGACCGCCAGCCAGGCTTGGAAATCCGCTTTGGCGCGGTCGGTATAGGCCGGATAACGGTCCTTGCGCCCCTTGCGGCCGCCGCGCATCTCGTCCAGCGGCGGGTAGAGGCCGAAGTTCACGTTCATCGGCTGGAAGGTCCTGGCATCGGCGCCGCCGGTGATGTGGTTGACCAGCGCGCCCATCGAGGTGGTCTGCGGTGGTGGGGCCAGGTCGCGTCCCTGCGCCTCGGCCGCGGCCATGCGGCCGGCCAGCAGGCCCATGGCGGCGGATTCGACATAGCCCTCGACGCCCGTCACCTGGCCAGCGAAGCGCAGGTTCGGGCGCGCGCGCAGTCGCAGCCGGTGGTCGATCAGCCGCGGCGAATTCAGGAAAGTGTTGCGGTGGATGCCGCCCAGCCGGGCGAAACTGGCGTTTTCCAGGCCGGGAATACGGCGAAAAACATCGACTTGCGCGCCATATTTCATCTTGGTCTGGAAGCCGACGATATTGTAGAGTGTGCCGAGCGCATTGTCGCGACGCAGCTGCACCACGGCATAGGGCTTTTCGGCGGGATTGTGGGCATTGGTCAGGCCGACCGGCTTCATCGGGCCGTGGCGCAGGGTTTCTCGGCCACGCTCGGCCATGACCTCAATCGGCAGGCAGCCGTCGAAATAGCCGGCGGTCTCGCCTTCGTGGAACTCGGTCTTCTCCGCCGCCAGCAGCGCGTCGATGAAACCTTCGTAGTCCTCGCGCGTCATCGGGCAGTTGATATAGGCGGTGCGCTCTTCCTCGGTCTCGCCCTTGTCATAGCGGCTCTGGCGCCAGCAGACCGACATGTCGATGGTCTCGGCATGGACGATGGGGGCGATGGCGTCGAAGAAGGCCAGCGCGCCTTCGCCGGTGGCCTGCAGGATCGACTGGCCGAGGGCGGGCGAGGTCAGCGGGCCGGTGGCGACGATCCAGCGGCCGTCGGTCGGCAGGTCGGCGATCTCGCCCGGGGCGAAGCTGATTAGTGGCTCGTCCCGCAGGGCCTGGGTCACGGCGGTGGAAAAGGCGTCGCGGTCCACGGCCAGCGCGCCGCCGGCGGGCAGGCGGTGGCGGTCGGCCATGGCCATGATCAGCCCGCCCGCCGCCCGCATTTCCCAATGCAGCTGCCCGACTGCGTTCATCTGGTCGTCGTCCGAGCGAAAGCTGTTCGAGCAGACCATCTCGGCGCAATCTCCGGTGCGATGGGCGAAGGTCGCGACCTGGGGCCGCATCTCGTGCAGCACCACCGGCACGCCGGCGCGGGCGATCTGCCAGGCGGCCTCGGAGCCGGCCAGCCCCGCGCCGATGATGTGGATCGGTTCCATCTTCATCCCCTTCGCGTCAGGCGCGCCTCATAGCATCGCCGGGCGGCATGAGAAAGGGCGGCATCCGCTGGGGATGCCGCCCGATGCCAAGCCGTCAGCCCCAGATCAGGCCTCGGCGGCGGCTTCCTCGTTCTCTTCCGAGCGCAGGCCCGAGGGCGCGGCGATATTGGCGATCACGAAGTCGCGGTCGATGGTCGGCTTGACGCCGGCCGGCAACGTCACGTCGCTGATGTGGATGGTGTCGCCGATCTGCTTGCCGGTCAGGTCCACGGTGATGTGATCCGGGATCTCGGACGCGGTCACCACCAGCTCGACCTCGGGGCGCACCACGACCAGCGTGCCGCCGCGCTTGAGGCCCGGCGAGGCTTCGTGGCCTTCGAATGTCACGTGGATGAACAGGTTCACCCGGGTGTTGCGGTGCAGGCGCATGAAGTCGATATGCGTCGGCAGGTCCTTGACCACGTCGCGCTGGACACCGCGGCAGACGACGCGCACGTCGTCTTGGCCGTCGATCTTCAGGTTCCACAGCGTGGACAGGAAGCGACCGGCGCGCAGCTTGGTCAGCAGCGAGTTGAACTCGATTTGGATCGGCTGCGGGTCTTTCCCGTCACCATAAACGATGCCGGGCACCTTGCCTTCGCGGCGAGCTTGGCGGGCGGCCCCCTTGCCTGTCCCCGCGCGTGCCTCGGCCACCAGATCCGGGATCTCTTTGGCCATTTTGCTATTCCTTTGCTAAGCGTTCGCGGCCATCCTCCAAGGGTGCATGGCCGAAGCCGCGCCTATATCCCGAACGGGGCGCGATGTGAAGCACGAAAAATGATCGCCATAGGCGGGAATTCGCTTGCCACAACGCATCCGAAGCCTCATGCATCGCCAGAGGTGCCGGGGCGTTTCAAAATTGCATCGTATTCATTCTCTCGACTATCTCAAGCTGGGTCTGGCCGTGCTGGTGGCCTTTGCCCACACCTATTGGCTGCAGACCAACATGACGCCGCGGCTGTTCCTGATCGGCAACGGGCTGATGCGGGTCATGGTGCCGGTGTTCTGCATCGTCGCGGGCTATTTCCTCTATTCGGCGGTGGCGCGCGGCAAGGGCGTCAAGTGGCTGTGGCGCGTGCTGGCGCTCTACCTGTTCTGGATGGCGGTCTATTTCCCGTTCTGGTTGAACGAGATCCACGGCCTGGCCTCGTTGGTCAAGGAGCTGCTCTGGGGCTATTTCCACCTGTGGTTCATGGCCGGGATCCTGGTCGCCGGGGCGCTGCTGCTGGTCCTGCGCGCCCTGGGCCGGGTGCTGGCGCCGGCCTATGAATACCGCATCCTGCTGGGCGCCGCGCTGGTCTGCGCCGTGATCGGCGTGACGCTGCAATACATGGCGCTGTCGGGCGTGGCGCAGATCGGGGTGAAGAAGTTCTCGAACGGGCTCTTCATGTGCTTCCCCTTCGTCACCATCGGCTATCTCTGCGGGCGGCGGGTGGCGCGGCTGGGAACCCTGGGGCTGCCGCCGCGCTGGCTGGTGCTGTCGCTGACCATCGGCGGGCTCGGGCTTTTGATGATCGAGGCCTGGCTGGTACAGGCGCGCTGGACCGACGACGTGATGCTGGACATCCCGGCCAGCTCCTATATCGCGGCGCCGGCGCTGTTCATCGCCACGCTGGGCACGCGATTGCCGGCGCCGCCGATCCGGCTGGACCCGATCTCGGCCGGGATCTATTTCATGCATGTGCTGGCGCTGCACCTCGCGCATGCGCTGGGGTTCACCCATCTCATGGACCTGATGCTGTTTGCGGTCGGGCTGCCGACGCTGGTGGCGCTGCTGTTGCAGCGCCTGCCGATTCCGGGCTTCGGCAAGCCGGCGCATCGCCACCACGACCACGGCCGCGACACCGCCCAGCCCTGAGTCCCGGGCGCATCACGCCCAAGGGGTCAGGAAGTCCGGCGGCAACAGCAGGTTGTGGCGGCCGAGGTTCCTGACATCGCGTTCGCCGCACAGTGCCATGGTGATGTCCAGCTCCTTCTGGATCACCTCCAGCGCCGCGGTCACGCCCGCCTGGCCCATGGCGCCCAGGCCATAGATGAAGGCGCGGCCGATATGGGTCGCATGCGCCCCCAGCGCCAGCGCCTTCAGCACGTCCTGGCCCGAGCGGATGCCGCTGTCCATGTGGATCTCGACCTGGTCGCCGACCGCCGCGACGATCTCGGGCAGCATGCGGATGGAACTCACCGCGCCGTCCAGTTGCCGGCCGCCGTGGTTGCTGACGATGATCGCATCGGCGCCGAAGCCCGCGGCCATGCGGGCATCCTCGGGGTCGTTGATGCCCTTCAGGATCAGCTTGCCGCCCCAGAGGTCGCGGATGCGGGCGATCTTGTCCCAGTCGAGCTGCGGGTCGAACTGCTCGGCGGTCCAGCTCGACAGCGAGGAGGTGTCGCCGACACCCTTGGCGTGACCCACGATATTGCCGAAGAAGCGGCGCTTCGTTTGCAGCATCTCGATGCCCCAGCGCCATTTCGTCGCCAGGTCCAGCATGACCGGCAGCGTCAGCTTGGGCGGCGCGGACAGGCCGTTCTTCAGGTCCTTGTGGCGCTGGCCCAGGATCTGCAGGTCCAGCGTCAGCACCAGGGCCGAGCAGCCGGCGCGCCTGGCCCGCTCGATGATCGCCTCCAGGAATTCCTGGTCTCGCATGACGTAAAGCTGGAACCAGAACGGATGCGGCACCTCTTGCGCCACGTCTTCGAGCGAGCAGATCGACATGGTCGACAGCGTGAAGGGCACGCCGAAATCGCGCGCGGCGCGGGCGGCCTTGATCTCGCCGTCGGCGGATTGCATGCCGGTCAGCCCGACCGGGGCCAGCGCCACCGGCATGGCGACGTCCTGGCCGATCATGGTGCTGCGGGTGCTGCGGTTCGTCATGTCGACGGCGACGCGCTGGCGCAGCTTGATGCGCTGGAAATCCGAGCAATTCTCGCGGAAGGTGCCCTCGGTATAGCTGCCGCTCTCGGCATAGTCGTAGAACATGCGCGGCACGCGCCGGCGATAGATCGCCTTGAGGTCGTCGATGCAGGTGATGACCGGCATGGGGCTTTCCTTATTCTGACGCCGTGAGGGCGGCGCAATCGGGCTGATCCTCAGGGCAGGCATCGTCCAGCGACCGCTGCGACAGCGCCTTGGAGCGGGTGCGCAGGGCGGCCGCGCGACGGTCCAGCGTCGCGGCATCGGCGACGCTGCCGCCGCCGCCACGCCCGGCCAGCGCCGCGCCGCGGGCGGCCAGCGCCCCGGTCGCGGCATCGGGGTCGCGCAGGGCATCCGCGGCATGGCCGGGCAGGGCGGGCTGCGCCAGCACCTGCTCGGTCGGCATCAGCGCCGGATAGTCGCGCCCGTCCTCGCAACCCGCCAGCGCCGCCAGCGCCGCGATGCCGATGATGCCGGCCAGCCTCATGCCGTTTCCCCTGCTGTTTCGGGCCGCACCATAGGCCCGGCCGGGCCGCCGGGACAAGATGCGCTCTTTCCTTGCCGGCCCTCCCTGCCTAGAAGGCGTTATGGCACGCAGGCAGGGCTCCAGGGCAGAGATCACCGGACCGCTGGTCCGCGACGCGGCGCGCAGGCTGTTCGCGCGCCACGGCTATGCCGCCGTCTCGATGCGCCAGATCGCGGCCGAGGTCGGCCTGCAGGTCGGCGCGCTCTACGCCTATACGCCCGACAAGCAGGCTTTGCTGGCCGACCTTCTGCGCAGCCATATGGAGGAGCTGCTCGCCGCCTGGCAGGACGACCCGGCGCGCCCGGCGCTCGACCGGCTGAAGGCCTTTTTGCGCTTCCACATCCAGACCAGCCTGGAACGGCCCGAGGCGGTGTTCCTGTCCTATATGGAGCTGCGCAACCTCGAAGCCGACAACCGCGCCGAGATCGCCGCGCTGCGCCGCCGCTACGAGGATGCGCTCGAGGCGATCCTGATCGCCGGCATGGCTCAGGGCAGCATGCGCATCCCCGATTCGCGTCTCGCCACCATGGCGCTGATCGCCATGCTGACCGGCATCACCAACTGGTATCGCGAAGGCGGCCGCCTGGACCAGGTCCGCGTTGCCGCCGTTTATTGGGAACTGGTCCGCGGCGCGGTGGGCGCCTGACCTGCGCCCAGCCCTTCTCCGCTCTCCAAATACCCCGGGGGGACCGCCTCTGCGGCCCCATCGAGGGGCCGCAGAGGCGCGGGGGGCGGCGCCCCCCGGACGCAGCGCCGCGCACAAGCCTGTTCAACCCCGGGCCAAGCCGGATATAAGACGGCATGAGCCTTCCGCCCCAGTTCCTCGACGAGATCCGCGCCCGCGTGCCTTTGTCGCGCGTGATCGGGCGCAAGGTGACCTGGGACCTGCGTCGCTCGAATCAGGCCAAGGGCGACTGGTGGGCGCCTTGCCCCTTTCACGGCGAAAAGACCGCCTCCTTCCACGTCGATGACCAGAAGGGCTTCTATTACTGCTTCGGCTGCCACGCCAAAGGCGACGCCCTGACCTTCCTGCGCGAGGCCGAGGGCATGGGCTTCCTGGAGGCGGTCGAGCTGCTCGCCTCGGAGGCCGGCTTGCAGATGCCCGAACGTGATCCGCGCCAGGTGCAGCGCGCCGACCGCCGCAGCGAACTGGTCGAGGTCATGGAGCAGGCGGTGCGCTGGTTCCGCATGCAACTGGGCATGGCCGCGGCCGAACAGGCGCGCGCCTATCTCGCCCGGCGCGGCCTCGACCCCGCCGCCTGCGAGCAATTCGGCATCGGCTTCGCCCCCGACCAGCGCCAGGGTCTGTTCAACGCACTGCGCAGCAAGGGCATCGCCGAGGCGCTGATCGTCGAGGCGGGACTCGCGGCCAAGCCCGACGGCGGCGGCGCGCCCTTCGACCGTTTCCGCGGCCGGATCATCTTTCCGATCCGCGACGGCCGCGGCCGCTGCATCGCCTTCGGCGGCCGGGCCATGGACCCGAATGCCCGCGCCAAATACCTGAACTCGCCCGAAACCGCGCTCTTCGACAAGGGCCGCAACCTCTACAACGCCGGACCGGCGCGCGCGGCGGTGGCCAAGGGCAAGCCGCTGGTGGTGGCCGAGGGCTACATGGACGTGATCGCCCTGGTCCGCGCCGGTTTCGAAGGCGCGGTGGCGCCCTTGGGCACCGCCATCACCGAGGACCAGCTGCGGCTGATGTGGCGCATCTCGCCCGAGCCGGTGATCGCGCTCGACGGCGACAGCGCGGGGCTGCGCGCGGCGATGCGGCTGATCGACCTGGCGCTGCCGATGACCGGGCCGGGGCAGGCGCTGCGCTTTGCTTTCCTGCCGCAGGGGCTGGACCCCGACGACCTGATCCGCGCCCGCGGCGCCGGCGCCATGGCGGCGGTGCTGGACGAGGCGCGGCCGCTGGTCGACCTGCTCTGGCGGCGCGAGACCGAGGGCCGGGTCTTCGACAGCCCCGAACGCCGCGCCGCGCTCGACAAGGCGCTTGGCGAGGCGGTGGCGCGGATCCCCGACAAGGACACGCGCGATCATTATTTCGCCACGCTGAAGAACCTGAAATGGGAGCTGTTCGGCAACCGCCGCCGCGATTCCGCCCAGCCGCGGCCCGCGCAGGCCGGCTGGCAGCCGCGCGGCATGCGGCCCGCGCTGCCGGTGGCGCCGGCGGCGCCGACCCGGGCCTCGCGCCTGTCCTCGCCCGAGGCCGGCGAGCATGACGCCGAACTGCTGATCGAGGCCATGGTGCTGGCGATCTGCGCCACCCATCCCGACCTGATCGGCCCGGTCGAATCGCGGCTGGAGCGGCTGGAGCCGCAGGACCCCGAGCGCGCCGCGCTGATCCACGACCTGCTCTCGGGCACCCCGTCCCAGGCCGGCCAGCGCGCCCTTGAATCGATCCTCGCCGAGCCCCATGTGAGGGCGGCCCCGGCGATTCTGCGCCCCCATGACGGCGATGCCGCCGCCGGCATCCTTGCCAATGCGCTCGACCGCATCGAGGCCCGCCGCGCCGCGCGCGAGGAAATCGCCCGCGCCGAGACCGAGATCCAGGGTCTGGCCGACGAGGGGCTGACCTGGCGCATGGCGCAATCCGCCCGCGCCCGCCAGCAGGCCGACCATCCCTCGCTGGCCGACCTGTCGGACCTGGGCGAGGACAGCGACGCCTTCCGGGCCATCCTGGATGCGGCGCTGAAGAACGAGATCTGGCGCAAGCCGCGCCGCTGAAATGGGTCGGAGGGGCCGAATTGCCCGCTTCGAATCACCCCGGTCCGGGGCCGGGCCGCAGGCTTTGATTCGCCTGCGACTCGCGCTAGAAACGACCGATAGCCGATCCCGATTCGCCGATTCGCGAATCACTGCCTCAAGGGAGCCAGCATGGCAGCCAACGACGACGACCAGAAGCCCGACACCAAGGACGACGATCACTCGCTGGACATGTCGCAGGCTGCGGTCAAGCGCATGATCGCCGAAGGGCGCGAGCGCGGCTTCATCACCTATGACCAGCTGAACGCGGTGCTGCCGCCCGAGCAGGTGAGCTCGGACCAGATCGAGGACGTGATGTCCATGCTGTCCGAGATGGACATCCGCGTGGTCGAAAGCGATGAGGACGCCGAGGAAGCCGAGACCGGCGGCGAGGTTGCGACCACCGGCTCGGGCTCGCGCGAGATCGCCGTCGCCACGGCCGAAACCGAAAAGCTGGACCGCACCGATGACCCGGTGCGCATGTATCTGCGCGAGATGGGCTCGGTCGAACTGCTGAGCCGCGAGGGCGAGATCGCCATCGCCAAGCGCATCGAGGCCGGCCGCAACACCATGATCGCCGGGCTCTGCGAAAGCCCGCTGACCTTCAAGGCCATCACGCTGTGGCGGCAGGAGCTTCTGGACGAGGACATCCTGCTGCGCGACGTGATCGACCTCGAAACCACCTTCGGCCGCTCGATGGACGAGGAGGGCGAAGAGGAAGAGGTGCTCGACACCGCCGCCGCCCCGGCCGCTTCCGGCAATGCCGGCACCTCGGAAGAGGAGGAGCTGGACGCCGACGGCAACCCCATCGGCCGCGACGACGAGGAAGAGGACGACGACGGCCAGAACCTGTCGCTGGCCGCGATGGAAGCCTCGCTGAAGCCCAAGGTGCTCGAGACGCTCGAAGCCATCGCCCAGGGCTATGAAGAGCTGGCGCATATGCAGGACAACCGCATGTCCGCCACGCTGAACGAGGACGGCACCTTCTCGGCCGCGCAGGAATCGGCCTATCAGGTGCTGCGCTCGCGCATCGTCGGGCTGGTCAACGAACTGCACCTGCACAATGCCCGGATCGAGGCGCTGGTCGACCAGATCTATGGCATCAACCGCCGCATCGTCACCATCGACTCGGGCATGGTGAAGCTGGCCGACGGCGCCCGCATCAACCGCCGCGAATTCATCGACGCCTATCGCGGCAGCGAGCTGGACCCGACCTGGGTCGAGCGCATGATGGAGCACAAGGGCCGCGGCTGGCAGGCGCTGTTCGAGCGTTCGCGCGCCCAGGTCGAGCAGCTGCGCGGCGACATGGCCATGGTCGGCCAGCATGTCGGCGTCGACATCGAGGAATTCCGCCGCATCGTCAGCCAGGTCCAGCGCGGCGAGAAGGAATCGCGCCAGGCCAAGAAGGAAATGGTCGAGGCGAACCTGCGGCTGGTGATCTCGATCGCCAAGAAATACACGAACAGGGGCCTGCAATTCCTTGATCTCATTCAGGAAGGCAATATCGGCCTGATGAAGGCCGTGGACAAGTTCGAGTATCGGCGCGGCTACAAGTTCTCGACCTATGCGACCTGGTGGATCCGCCAGGCGATCACGCGCAGCATCGCCGACCAGGCCCGCACCATCCGCATCCCGGTGCATATGATCGAGACGATCAATAAGCTGGTGCGCACCGGCCGCCAGATGCTGCACGAGATCGGCCGCGAGCCCACGCCCGAGGAACTGGCCGAAAAGCTGCAGATGCCGCTGGAAAAGGTCCGCAAGGTGATGAAGATCGCCAAGGAGCCGATCAGCCTCGAAACCCCGATCGGGGACGAGGAGGACAGCCAGCTTGGCGATTTCATCGAGGACAAGAATGCCGTGCTGCCGCTCGACAGCGCCATTCAGGAAAACCTCAAGGAAACCACCACCCGCGTGCTGGCCAGCCTGACCCCGCGCGAGGAGCGGGTGCTGCGCATGCGCTTCGGCATCGGCATGAACACCGACCACACGCTGGAAGAGGTCGGCCAGCAGTTCAGCGTCACCCGCGAGCGCATCCGCCAGATCGAGGCCAAGGCGCTGCGCAAGCTGAAGCACCCCTCGCGCTCGCGCAAGCTGCGGTCCTTCCTGGACCAGTAAGGCGCTTATCGCGAACTGAAAAGCGGCCGCGCCGGGCAAGCGCGGCCGCTTCGCTTTGGATCGGTTGCGGCTCAGCCGTGTTTCTCGATCCAGGCCGCGAAGGCGTCGACGAAACCGCCAAGGAATTTCGCCGTTGCCGGGTCGGTGACGTGGCCGTCGGCGGCATAAGCCTCGGGTTTCCACTGGATATAGGCCTCGGGCGTGGGCATCATCACCATGCCGACGGCCAGCATGTCGGTCTTGAGCCGGGCCTGGCCGACGGCGGCGCCGATCACGCCGGGCGAGGCGCCGGTGATCGCCGCCGGCTTGTCCTTCCAGGAATTCTCGCCATAGGGCCGGGTGCCCCAGTCCAGCGCGTTCTTGATCACGCCCGGATAGCTGCGGTTGTATTCCGGCGTGATCGCCAGCACCGCGTCGGAATGCTCGACCCGGTCCTTGAGCCGCAGCACCGGGACCGGCGGCTCGGCCCAGAGTTCCTCGTTGTAATGCGGCAGGTCGCCGATATGCAGCGGGTGGAACTGCAGCCGGTCTCCGGCCAGGTTTTGCAGCGCGAGCATCAGCCTGTGATTGATCGACTCCTTGCGCAGCGAGCCGATGATGACGGCGACGGACTTGGCCATGCCTGATCTCCTTTGACGGTTTGTGGCCAGAAGCTAGGCGCGGCGGCGGCGGGATGAAAGACCCGTGCGGCTTGCAATCATGGGGGAAAAGGTGAACAGTCGCGCCGGGCGCCCGCCGGGGCGCGAAACAGCGAGGCGCGGATGCCCGAGGACATGGCGGTGAAATTGCACGATTGGCTGGCGAATTCGGGCAACCTGCGCGCGGCCCTGGCGGTGGCGCTGGCCGCGCTGGCCCTGTGCTTCGTTCAGCTGTGGCGAACCCGGCGTTCGGCGCAGGCGTCCGCGGCGCGCGAATCGGCGCTGCTGGCGCGGCTGGAGGCCGAGGCGGCCCAGCTGCGCGATCAGCTGCTGGCCGCGAGCCGGCTGGAGACCCGCGCCGAGGGCCTGGGCCAGCGCATGCGCGAGCTGATCGAGGAACGCGACGCCTTGACCGACGCGCTGCATGGCGAGCGCCAGTCGGTCTCGCGGCTGGAGCGCATGCTGGCCGAGACCCGGCTGGCCGCCGAGAAGGACCGCGAGGCGGCCGAGCGCGATCTCGCCACCCTGCGCGAATTGCGCGAGGAGATGACCGGCCAGTTCCGGCTGATGGCGCATGAGACGCTGAAGACCCAGGGCAGCGAAATGCAAAAGACGCATGGCGAGCAGCTTTCCGCGCTGCTGACGCCGTTCCGCGACCAGGTGCACCGCTTCCAGACCGAGCTGCAGGCCCGCAACAAGGCCACCGACGAGGAGCGCGCCCGGCTGCGCGAACAGATCGAATATCTGCACAAGCGTTCCGAGGACATCTCGCGCGAGGCGGTGGCGCTGACCCGGGCGCTCAAGGGCGACAGCCAGAAGCGCGGTGCCTGGGGCGAGATGATCCTGGAGCGCATCCTCGAGGATTCGGGCCTGCTTTCCGGTACGCATTACCTGACCCAGACCAGCCACCGCGACGGCGACGGCAAGCTGTGGCGGCCGGACGTGATCGTGAAGCTGCCGCAGAAGAAGATCCTGGTGATCGACAGCAAGGTGTCGCTGAACGCCTATGAAGAGGCGGTGAATGCCGAGGACGGGCTGGTGCGCGAGGCGGCGCTGCGCCGGCATGTCGCCGCGATGCGCGGCCATGTCACCGGCCTGGCCGCCAAGGGCTATCAGGCGCTGGACGAGGGCGCGGTCGATTACGTGCTGATGTTCGTCCCGGTCGAGGGCGCCTTTTCCGAGGCGCTGCGGGTCGATCCCGACCTCGCGCGTTTCGCCATGGAGAACCGGGTCGGGCTGACCACGCCGACGACGCTGATGCTGACGCTGCGCACCGTCGATCACATCTGGACGGTCGAGCGGCGCGAATCGAACGCCATGCAGATCGCCGCTCGCGCCGGCCAGCTCTACGACAAGCTGCACGGTTTTGTCGGCGCCATCGAGGATGTCGGCACGGCGCTGGAGCGGGCGCAGAAAAGCCATGCCACCGCGCTCGACCGGCTGACGCGCGGCCCCGGCAACGTCATCCGCCAGGCCGAGATGCTGCGCGAACTCGGCGCCCGCACCCAGAAGCGGCTGGGGCTCGACCATGACGGCGCCATGCTGGAAGCGCCCGACGAGGCGGCGGAGTAGGCTTTTGGGTATTTTTGCAACAAAGAAGGCCAGGCTGCGGCCGGCCGTCGCCAGAGGGCGGCGATGAAGACGGTCCTGACCATCGCCACGCATGGCCCCGCCTGCCACGAGATCACGCGCGAGATTGCCGGCTGGCTGCGCCAGGTCGGCGCCGGGGAGGGCGTGCTGACGGTCTTTGTCCGCCATACCTCCTGCTCGCTGCTGATCCAGGAGAATGCCGACCCCGACGTGCAGCGCGACCTGCTGGGCTGGCTCGACCGCATCGCGCCGCCGGCCGATCACCCGTCGATGGCCTGGTTGACCCATCGCGCCGAGGGCCCCGACGACATGCCCGTGCATCTGAAGGCGGCGGTCCTGCCGGTCAGCCTGTCGATCCCGGTCGTGGACGGGCGCATGGCGCTTGGCACCTGGCAAGGCATCTATCTGGTCGAGCATCGCCACGCCCCGCATCGCCGCGAGGTGCTGGTCAAGTTTCAGGCAGGCTGACGAAAGCTGTGGAGAACCGACCGAAAATCGCTTCCCCTTAATTGTTTGTTGTGAAAACCTGCGTAACAAACGGGCAAGCAACCGGGGCAAGGCATGGCTTCAGGAAACCGATCACAAGCGGCGCAGGGGCTGGGCCTGATCGCCCCGCCGCTGGGCTATGCGGTGCTGGTGCTGGCGGCGCCGCTCCTGACCATCCTGGCCTATTCCTTCTTCAAGGACGGCTACCTGACCGTCATCCGCGAATTCACGCTGGAGAATTACCGCGCCGTCTGGTCCGACCCGATCTTTCACAAGATCATGCTGCGCTCGCTGGGCGTCGCGGCGCTGGTGACGCTGGTCACGGTGGTGCTGGCCTTTCCGGTGGCCTATTTCCTGTCCTTCGCGGTCGACCCGCGCAAGAAGTCCATGTGGCTGTTCCTGATCACCATTCCCTTCTGGACCAGCTACCTGATCCGGGTTTTCCTGTGGAAGGTGATCCTGGGCTATAACGGCGTCATCAACTCGGGGCTGAAGTCGCTGGGCATCATCGAGCAGCCGCTGACCTTCATCCTCTACAACGTGAACTCCATGGTGCTGACGCTGGCGCATGCCTATGCGCCCTTCGCGATCCTGCCGATCTTCATCGCGCTGGAAAAGATCGACCGCTCGCTGCTGGAGGCCGGGCGCGATCTGGGCGAAAGCCGGGCGATGACCTTCTGGCGGGTGACGCTGCCCCTGGCCATGCCGGGGGTGGTGGCGGCGGCGCTGATCGTCTTCATCCCGACCATCGGCGACTATGTCACCCCGGCGCTGATCGGCGGCGGCAAGATCCCGATGATCGCCAACATGATCCAGAGCCAGATGCTGGACCAGGACAACCGGCCGATGGGCTCGGCGCTGGCGGTCACCGCCATGCTGATCGTCGCGCTGCTGTCGCTGGTCTTCGTGGCGCTGAACCGCCGCTTCCTGAAGGTGCGGCAATGAAGGGCGGGGGGCTGCGCGCCTATGCGATCGCCTATCTGCTGTTCCTCTATGCGCCGATCCTGCTGCTGCCGGTCTTTGCCTTCAACTCGGGCACGATCATCGCCTTTCCGCTGAAGGAATTCACCACGCAATGGTTCGCCCAGATGGCCGAGAACGCCTCGCTGCGCCGGGCGCTGCTGAACTCGCTGACCATCGCGGTCTGCTCCTCGGTCTTCGCCACCTGCTTGGGCATCTTCGCCGCCCGCGCCTCGACCCGGTTCGCGTTTCCCGCCAAGGGGCCGATCATGGGGCTGATCATGCTGCCGCTGGTCCTGCCCGAGATCATCGTCTCGATCTCGCTTCTGGTGGTGCTCCTGTCCGTCGGGGTCAAGCTCAGCATCCTGACGGTGATGCTGGGCCATACGCTGATCTGCATGCCCTATGCGACGGTGATCCTGTCCACGGCCTTCAACTCGCTCGACCGTTCGCTGGAAGAGGCCGCCTATGACCTGGGCGAGACGCGATGGAGCGCCTTCCGGCTGGTGATCCTGCCGCTGGTCATGCCGGGGATCATCTCGTCGCTGCTGATGAGCTTCACCATCAGCCTGGACGAATTCATCATCGCCTTCTTCCTGGCCGGGAACGAGCCGACGCTGCCGACCTATATCTTCAGCCAGCTGCGCTTTCCGAAGCAGATCCCGATGATCATGGCGCTGGGGACGGTGCTGGTGGTGATGTCGATCCTGCTTCTGAGCGTCGCAGAATATTTCCGCCGTCGCGGCATCGCGAAGACCGGCGCCAAGGACACGGGGGGCTTCCTTTGAGCCAGAGCCAGAAAACCACCGCCGCCCATCGCGCCGCCATGGCCGGGGCCAAGCCGATGATCGAATGCCGGCAGGTGCAGAAATACTATGGCGACTATCACGCGCTGCGCGGCATCGACCTGACCATCCGCGCGGGCGAGTTCTTTTCGCTGCTCGGCCCCTCGGGCTGCGGCAAGACCACGCTTTTGCGCACCATCGCCGGGTTCGAGGATATTTCCTCGGGCGTGGTGCTGATCGACGGCCAGGACATGGAGGGGGTGCCGGCAAACCGCCGCCCCACGAACATGGTGTTCCAGTCCTATGCCATCTTCCCGCATCTGACCGTGGCCGAGAACGTCGGCTTCGGCCTGCGCCGCGACCCGCGTTCCAAGGCCGAAAAGGCCGCCGCGGTCGAGGAGGCGCTGGCCATGGTCGGCCTGAAGGGCTACGGCGCCCGCGCCAGCCATGCGCTCTCGGGCGGGCAGCGGCAGCGGGTGGCGCTGGCCCGGGCGCTGATCCTGAAGCCCAAGGTGCTGCTGCTGGACGAACCCTTGTCGGCCTTGGACCGCAAGATGCGCGAGCAGATGCAGGTCGAACTGATCAAGCTGCAGCGCCAGGTCGGCATCACCTTCGTCCTGGTCACCCATGACCAGGAGGAGGCGCTGGTCATGTCCGACCGCATCGCGGTGATGTTCGAGGGCCAGATCGCCCAGCTCGACGGGCCCGAGGCGCTTTATGCCCGCCCGACCAGCCGCCGGGTGGCGAATTTCATCGGCGTGATGAATTTCCTGCCGACGCGGGTGCTGGGCGAAACGCTCTCGGGGGTCGAGGTCGAGGTGCCCGGCCTCGGCCGGGTCGAGATCCCGGCGGCGAATGTCAGCCATGCCGATCCCGGCGACGACGGCCCCTCGGTCGGCTTCCGGCCCGAGGCGGTGTCGCTGGTCTCGGCCGGCGCGCCGGGCCAGGCCCGGGTCGCCGAAGGGGTCGTCGACGAGGTCGTCTATTACGGCGACATGACCTATTACGACGTGCGGCTGGACGGCTCGGCCGGGTTCGACGGCCAGGCCCGGCCGGTCCGCATCGCCATGCGCAACGTCTTCGGCCGCGAGGTGCAGGACGTGGGCACGCGCGCGAATGTGAGCTGGTCGCCGGGCTCGCTGGTGCTTTTCCGCTGAAACGCCCGACGCCGGCCGCGGCATTCCGCCGAGCCGGTTTGCGGCCCGGCGCCGCCCATGCCACAGTCCCCGCACAATGCAACAGACGGAGATCGAGATGATCGCACGTTCCGCAACATTCCGCGTGGCCCTGTTGTCGGCCCTGACCGTGGCCGGCCTTTCCGCCGGCGCCCTGGCGCAAGAGGCGGCGACCCCCACCACCCCGGCCCCCGCGGCCACGGCCGAAGCCCCGGCCGCCACCGCGCCGGCCCCGGCCGCGCAGGACAGCGGCGCCGCCTATGAAAGCGCCCGCAACCAGCTGGGCGTGCTGGGTTATTGCCAGGACAAGGGCTATATCGACGCCAAGGCGGTCGAGACCCAGACCAAGCTTCTGGCAATGATCCCGGCAGGCGATACCGCCAAGGGCGATGCGGCCGAGGCCAAGGGCAAGGAAGGCACCGTTTCGGCCATGGGGGTCGAGCGCACCCTGGCCGATGCCGCCAAGGAAAAGAACACCACCGAGGATGCGCTCTGCAAGCAGATGGACGCGCTGTTGCAGCAGCTCGCCTCGCAAGTGCCGGCCTGACGCCGGTCTCGTGAACCGGGGGCCAGTCGCTCGGTCCCCGGCTTGCGGCCGGTCCCGATCCGCGAGGGGCGGGGCCGGCCGTCGACGGCTAGAGCGGCGGCAACGTGGCTTGGGTCTTTTTCGGCAGCGCGCCGCGCACCAGCCGATAGGAATGGCGGATGCGATGCGCCAGCTCGTCCGGCGCCGAATCCAGCGGCAGGGCCACCCAGCTTGCATGCAGATAGGCCGCGCGTTCGGCCACGCCGGTCTCGATCAGGAAGCGTGCCGTCTCGGCGCTGTCGGTCTTGACCGAGACCAGACCGTTGGTGGCGCCGGTCACGGCAAAGCTCTTGCCGCCGATCTTCCAGCAATCATGGCCACCGCCCCAGGGGTCCGACCACTCGGCCCCGGGCTGGGCGGCGCAGATCTCGTTCACCAGTTCGCGGCTCATGGCGCGAGTGTCGCAGCCTCTCTTGGCAGAGGCAAGACAATGCGTTAAGGCAGGCGCATGAAGGTGAGAACCGCCGCCCTCCGCTGCATCATTACCGGCTGAAATTTCAGGCGGGCGGTTCCAGATTGACCGGATGACGCCCGCAAAGGGGAAGTCATGGTCGAGATCAGGCTGACGAATACGAAGACGCGCCGGAAAGAGGATTTCCAGCCGCTGGACCCGCAGAACGTGCGGCTGTATCTGTGCGGCCCGACGGTCTATGACCGCGCGCATCTGGGCAATGCCCGGCCGGTGGTGGTGATCGACGTGCTGGTGCGGCTGCTGCGCCATGTCTATGGCCCGGAGCATGTGACCTATGTGCGCAATTTCACCGACGTGGACGACAAGATCAACGCGGCCGCGCTGGCCCGCAAGGAAGCCGGCGCGCCGGGCACGCTGGAGGAGCTGATCCGCCAGCGCACCGCGGAGACCATCGGCTGGTATCACGCCGACATGGATGCGCTGGGGGCCGCGCGCCCGGATCACGAGCCGCGCGCCACCGACTACATCGACCAGATGCAGCGCATGATCGGCCAGCTGATCGAAAGCGGCCATGCCTATGCCAGGGACGGCCATGTGCTGTTCCGGGTGCGGAGTTATGCCGATTACGGCAAGCTCTCGGGCCGCTCGGTCGACGACATGATCGCCGGGGCGCGGGTCGAGGTCGCGCCCTTCAAGGAAGACCCGATGGACTTCGTGCTGTGGAAGCCCTCGGACGGTGACCTGCCGGGCTGGGACAGCCCCTGGGGCCGCGGCCGGCCGGGCTGGCATATCGAATGCTCGGCCATGTCCTACGAGCTTTTGGGCGAGAGCTTCGACATCCATGCCGGCGGCATCGACCTGCAATTCCCGCATCACGAGAACGAGATCGCGCAGAGCTGCTGCGCGCATCCGCACGGGCAGTTCGCCCGGGTCTGGCTGCATAACGAGATGCTGCAGGTCGAGGGCCGGAAGATGTCCAAGAGCCTGGGCAATTTCTTCACCGTGCGCGATTTGCTGGACCAGGGCATCCCGGGCGAGGTGATCCGCTTCGTGCTGCTGTCCACGCATTACCGCAAGCCGATGGACTGGACGGCCGAGAAGGCGCGCGAGGCCGAGGCGAGCCTGCGCAAGTGGCGCGGGCTTGTCGCGGGGATCGACCCCGCGCCAAGCCCGGCCCCCGCCGTCATCGCCGCGCTTGCCGACGATCTCAATACCGCGGGGGCGATCGCGGCGCTGCACGAGCTGGCGGGGCAGGGCGACGCGGCGGGGCTCTTGGCCTCGGCGCAACTGCTGGGGCTGCTGGGCGAGGAGCTGGGCGATTGGGCGCGCGGGCCGGACCTCTCGGTCCTGGCCGCCCGGATGGAGAGCCTGCGTGCCGAGGCCAAGGCGCAGAAGGATTTCTCGGCCGTCGATGCGCTCAAGCGCCAGCTGGCCGAGGCCGGGGTCGAGATCCGCATGACCAAGGACGGCACCGAGCTTCTGCCCGGCGCCGGCTTCGATCCCGCCCGCCTGCCGCAATAATCCGAACCAGCCAGCCGAAAGGGGAATGCCCCGATGCCGCGCGAGCGACTTTACCTCTACGACACCACGCTGCGCGACGGGCAGCAGACCCAGGGCGTGCAGTTCTCGGCCGCCGAGAAGGCCGAGATCGCCCTGATGCTGGACAGCCTGGGCGTCGATTACATCGAGGGCGGCTGGCCCGGCGCCAATCCGACCGACAGCGACTTCTTCGCCGCGGCACCCGCGACCCGCGCCACCATGACCGCCTTTGGCATGACCAAGCGGGCCGGGCGCTCGGCCCAGAACGACGACGTGCTGGCGGCGGTGCTGGATGCGGGCACGCCGGCGGTCTGCATCGTCGGCAAGACCCATCCCTTTCACGTCCGCGAGGCGTTGGGGATCACGCTGGAGGAGAACCTCGAGAACATCCGCGCCTCGGTCGCGCATCTGGTGGCCCAAGGCCGCGAGGCGCTGTTCGATGCCGAGCATTTCTTCGACGGCCATGCCGAGGATGCGGATTACGCGACCCGCTGCCTGCGGGTGGCGCTGGAGGCGGGCGCGCGCTGGCTGGTGCTGTGCGACACCAATGGCGGCACGCTGCCCGACCGCGTGGGGCAGGTCACGCGGGCGGTGATCGCGGCGGGCATCCCGGGCGAGCGCCTGGGCATCCACACCCATGACGACACCGGCAACGCCGTCGCCTGCACGCTGGCCGCCGTCGATGCCGGGGCGCGGCAGATCCAGGGCACGTTGAACGGCCTCGGCGAGCGCTGCGGCAATGCCAGCCTGACGACGCTGATCCCGACGCTCTTGCTGAAGGAGCCCTATGCCTCGGGTTATGAGACCGGGCTGGCGGGGCTTTCCGAGATGACGCGGATCTCACGCCGGCTCGACGAGATCCTGAACCGCGCGCCCGCGCGTGCCGCGCCCTATGTCGGCACCTCGGCCTTTGCCCACAAGGCCGGGCTGCATGCCAGCGCCATCCTGAAGAACCCGGCGACCTATGAGCATATCGACCCGGCGGCGGTCGGCAATGCGCGGGTGATCCCGATGTCGAACCAGGCCGGGCAGTCGAACCTGCGTGCGCGTCTGGCGGATGCCGGGATCGAGATCGCCCGCGACGATCCGGCGCTGGTGCGGATCCTGGACCTGGTCAAGGCGCGCGAGGATCAGGGCTATGCCTATGACGGCGCCCAGGCCAGTTTCGAGCTGCTGGCGCTGGCCGAATTGGGGCGGATGCAGCATTTCTTCGACGTCGAGCGCTATCGCGTCACCGTCGAGCGCAGGACGAACGCGCTGGGAAAACGCATCTCGGTTTCCGAGGCGGTGGTCGTGGTCGAGATCGGCGGCGCGCGCATGCTCTCGGTCAGCGAAAGCATGGACGGCGAAGGGCATGATCGCGGCCCGGTCAACGCGCTGTGGCGGGCGCTCGCCAAGGATCTGGGGCCCTATCAGGCCGCCATCGACGACATGCATCTGGTCGACTTCCGCGTCCGCATCACCGGCGGCGGCACCGATGCCGCGACCCGGGTCATCATCGACAGCGCCGACGGCCAAGGCAACCGCTGGTCCACGGTCGGCGTCTCGCCCAATATCGTCGATGCCAGTTTCGAGGCGCTGGTCGACGCGATCCGCTGGAAGCTGCTCCGCGACGGGGTGGTCCCGGCATGAGCCTTGACGCCTGCGCCGAAAGCCTGCGCGCCCATGATCACGAGCGTTTCGGCATCTGCCTGCTGGCCCCGGCCGAGGCGCGGCCGAAGCTGCTGACGCTTTATGCGCTGAGCCTGGAGCTGGCGCGGGCGCCGCTGGCCTCGCACGAGCCGCTGATCGCCGAGATGCGGCTGCAATGGTGGATCGAGCGGCTGCAGGCGATCGGGCAGGGCCAGCGGCCGTCGCATGAGCTGCTGACGCCGCTGGCCGAGGCTTGGGGCGACCGCGCCGGTGCCTTTGCCGGTCTGGCCGAGCCGCGCCGGCGCGATGCGGCGCGCGAGCCGCATGAGGGGCCGGAGGCGGTCGCGGCTTATGTGCGGGAAACGGCGGTGCCGCTGGTCCTGTTCGCGGCCGAGGCCCTCGATGGGCCGAAGGCGGCGACACCCGCTGTCGCTGCCTGGGCTGGCGCCGGGGGCTTCGCGCCCCCGGACCCCCGCGGGGTATTGGGGGAGCAAAGAAGCCTGGGGCCGGTGGCGGGCGTGATCGCCGCGCAGGCCGAAGGGGCAGGGCTGGCGGCCTGGCTGGCCGCGCTGCCGGCCTTGCAGGGGCTGGGACTGGGGCTTTGGGAGCCTTCGGCGCCGGTGCTGGCCGAGATTGCCGGCATGGCGCGGGCGAAGCTGGCCGAGGCGCGGGCCGGGCGGCGCGCAGTGCCGCGCGGGCTGGCGCCGGTGCTGTTTCCGGGCGCGCAGGTAAAGGCGGTGCTGGAGGCGGCGCCGCGCGGCATCGAGGCCCTGGCCGGGGCGCAGGTGTCGGAGTTCCGCAAACGGCTGGCCTTGACCCGCTTTGCCCTGACCCATCGCTGGTGGGTGTGAAAAAGGGCGGCCTTGCGGGCCGCCCTTCCTTGTTTCTGCGCGGTCGGTCAGCCGCGCAGGATCGAGCGCCCGGCATAGACTGCGCTGGCGCCCAGCATTTCCTCGATGCGGATCAGCTGGTTGTATTTCGCCAGCCGGTCCGAGCGCGCGAGCGAGCCGGTCTTGATCTGGCCGCAGTTCGTCGCCACGGCGAGGTCGGCGATGGTCGCGTCCTCGGTCTCGCCCGAGCGGTGCGACATCACCGAGGTATAGCGGGCACGGTCGGCCATGCGCACGGCGTCCAGCGTCTCGGTCAGGGTGCCGATCTGGTTGACCTTCACCAGCAGCGAGTTGGCGCAACCCTTGGCGATGCCCTCGGCCAGACGCTCAGGGTTGGTGACGAAGAGGTCGTCGCCGACCAGCTGCACGCGGTCGCCCAGGCGCTCGGTCAGCAGTTTCCAGCCGTCCCAGTCGTCCTCGGAGCAGCCGTCCTCGATCGACAGGATCGGGTAGTCGTTGCAGAGCGCTTCCAGATAGGCGACGTTTTCGGCCGGGGCCAGGGATTTGCCCTCGCCCTTCATCTCGTATTTGCCGCCCTTGAAATACTCGGTCGAGGCGCAGTCCAGCGCCAGCATGATGTCGTCGCCGGGCGCGTAGCCGGCCTTTTCGATGGCCTTCAGGATGAAGTCCAGCGCGTCGCGGGTCGAGCTGAGGTTCGGCGCGAAGCCGCCCTCGTCGCCGACGCCGGTGGCGAGACCCGCCGCCGAGAGTTCCTTCTTCAGCGTGTGGAACACCTCGGAACCCATGCGCACGGCTTCGCGGATGTTCTCCGCCGAAACCGGCATGATCATGAATTCCTGGATGTCGATCGGGTTGTCGGCATGTTCGCCGCCGTTGATGATGTTCATCATCGGCACCGGCAGCACATGCGCGCCCGTGCCGCCGACATAGCGGTAGAGCGGCTGCGCCGAGGCTTCCGCCGCGGCCTTGGCGGCGGCCAGCGACACGCCCAGGATGGCATTGGCGCCCAGCCGGCCCTTGTTCGGGGTGCCGTCGAGCTCGATCATCAGCCGGTCGATGCCGATCTGGTCGGTCGCGTCCTCGCCGATCAGATTCTCGGCGATCTCGCCATTGACCGCATTGACGGCCTCCAGCACGCCCTTGCCCATGTAGCGCGCCTTGTCGCCGTCGCGCTTTTCCACCGCCTCATGCGCGCCGGTCGAGGCGCCCGAGGGCACCGCGGCGCGGCCCATGGTGCCGTCCTCCAGCGTCACGTCGACCTCGACCGTCGGGTTGCCCCGGCTGTCCAGAATCTCGCGCGCAAAGATGTCGATGATGGCCGTCATGGCTTCCGTCCCTCTCGTGACAATGGTTGGGCGTTGTTTAGCCGAGCCGGCCGGCCCGGAAAAGCGCCATTATTCCGTTGCGGCATCATCCTCGCCGGGGATGCGCGAGGTGATGCGGGCCGGGTGATAGCCGCGCGGCACGTCCTCATGCGCATCGACCACCAGGTCGGCCCAGACCGGCAGGTGGTCCGAAGCTTGCCGAGCCATGTCGCTGTCAAGGACGCCGCAATCCCGCAGTTCGATGCTGCGCGACATGGCGAAACGGTCGTAGCGCAGCCGCGGAAAGGGCGCGGGCCAGCTGGGGCCGGGGGTGACGATGCGCAAGGGCTCCAGCGCCTCGAGCCCGCGCGAATCGTGCCATTCGTTGAAATCGCCGGTCAGCACCATGCGGTCGTGGCCGATGCGCCGGGCCTGGGCGATGATGCGCGACAGCTGCGCCCGGCGGGACGAGCGCATCAGGCCCAGGTGCATCGCCACCACCGTCAGCCCGGGCAGGCGCAGCACCAGGGCGCCGCGCGGCTCGATCCCGGGCAGGGGCAGGCGGCGGATCTCGGCCTTGTCGCGCAACTCGGGGCGCAGAAGGATGGTCTGGCCGTGCCAGCCCAGCGAATTCTCGCCGGTGCCGAGAAAGGGCGCGGGCACCATGCCGGTGGTGCGCTCGATCAGCGCCCGCGGCAGCGCCTCGGGCCGGGCGCCGAAGCGGAAATCGACCTCTTGCAGCGCGATGACATCGGCGCCGAGTTCGGCGATCACGGCAAGGTTGCGTTCGGGCGCATGCGGGCCGGTCATGCCGCGGCATTTGTGCAGGTTATAGCTGGCCAGTCGCAGATGGTCGGGACTTTTCGCCATGGGCCTGTCGTTCTTCAGGTGCCGCAGAAGGTGCGCTGGACCAGTTCCTCGGGCCGCGGCGCCAGGGCAAAGCTGTCCCATTCCGGACGATCCTGCAAGGGCTCGCGCAAGGCCGCGTCAAGCGCGTGGAACGGTGCATAGTCGCCGTCCCGGGCGGCGGCGATCACCGCCTCGATGCGGTGGTTCCTGGGGATGCGGCGCGGATTGGCCGCGGCCATCACCGCCTGGGCATCCGCGAGCCCGGCGATGCGGGCCTGCCAGTCGACGACCCAGGCGTCGAAACCGGCCGGATCGGCGAGCTCGGCCCGCGCCGTGCCGTCCGACAGCCCGGCGAAGCTGCGGGTGAAATCCGCCCGCGTCTCGGCCATCAGCGTCAGCAGGCGCTCGACCAAGCCGCGATCCTCGGGGCGCGGATCGGAAATGCCCAGCTTGGCGGCAAAGCGGCCCAGCCATTCGCGCTGATAGATCTCGGGGAAGCCGTGCACGATGCGGGTCGCGCGCTCAACCGCGGCATCGTCATTGCCCATCAGCGGCACCAGGCAGCTCGCGAGCTGCGCCAGGTTCCAGACCGCGATGTTCGGCTGCTCGCGCCAGGCATAGCGGCCATGGGCGTCGATCGAGGAGAACACCTTGTCCGGCCGATATTCGTCCATGAAGGCGCAGGGGCCATAGTCGATGGTCTCGCCCGAGACCGCCATGTTGTCGGTGTTCATCACCCCGTGGATGAAGCCGAGCGCCATCCAGCCGGCGATGGTCGCGGCCTGCCGCGCCACCACGGCCTCCAGCAGTTCGCCGGCGTCGGCCGCAGCCGGATAGTGCCGGGCGATGACGTGATCGGCCAGCAGTTGCAGCCGGTCGCGGTCGCCGCGCGCGGCATAGAATTCGAAGGTGCCGACGCGGATATGGCTCGCGGCAACGCGGGTCAGCACCGCGCCGGGCAGCAGGGTCTCGCGGATCACCTGCTCGCCGGTGGCGACGGCGGCCAGCGCCCGCGTGGTCGGGATGCCGCAGGCCGCCATGAATTCGCTGACCAGGTATTCGCGCAGCACCGGCCCCAGCCAGGCCCGGCCGTCGCCCCGGCGCGAGAAGGGCGTGGGCCCGGCGCCCTTCAGCTGGATGTCGAAGCGCGCGCCGTCCGGCGCCACCACCTCGCCCAGCAGAACGGCGCGGCCGTCGCCCAGTTGCGGCACGAAACCGCCGAACTGGTGGCCGGCATAGGCCTGGGCGATGGGCTCGGCGCCCTCGGGCAGGGCGTTGCCGGCCAGCATGGCGATGCCCTCGGGGCCGGCGAGCCAATCGGCATCCAGGCCCAGCCGTTCGGCCAGCGGCCGGTTCAGCGCCACCAGCTGCGGATCGCGCACCGGCGTCGGATGGGTGCGGGTGAAGAAGCCCTGGGGCAGCCGGGCATAGCTGTTGTCGAAGTGGATCATCGGACCCTCCTTTCGACATTATCTAGCCTTCCTTGCGGAAAAGTTAAGGCCCGCTCAATGCGAGACGCTGTTCGAGAACAGGTTGACCACCACCACGCCGCCGACGATCAGCGAAAGCCCGATCACCGCGGCCAGGTCCAGCTTCTGGCCGAAACCCACCAGTCCGATCAGCGACACCAGCACGATGCCGAGCCCGCTCCAGATCGCATAGGCGATGCCCAGCGGCATGCTGCGCAGCGCATGCGACAGGAAATAGAACGAGGCCGCATAGCACAGCCCCATCGCCAGCGTCGGCACAAGCTGGGTGAACTGCTGGCTGCGCTGCAGGAAGGTCGTGCCGATGACCTCCAGCGTGATGGCGGTGAAAAGCGTGGCATAGGTGCTGATCGGCATGGGCGGCTCCGGCGAATCTGGCCCCATCTAAGCCGGCGCAGGACAGAAAGTCACGCCGCCCTTGAACCCGGGTCGCGATCTGACTATCCCGGTGACTTGCCAATCCCAGAGGTGCTGCCCGTGAAATTCCTCGATCTCGCCAAGGTCTATGTCCGCTCGGGCGGGGGCGGCGCCGGCTGCGTGTCCTTCCGCCGCGAGAAATTCGTCGAATACGGCGGCCCGGATGGCGGCGACGGCGGCCGCGGCGGCGACGTCTGGGCCGAGGCGGTGGGCGGGCTGAACACGCTGATCGACTTCCGCTTCCAACAGCATTTCTTCGCCAGGTCGGGCCAGCACGGCATGGGCGCGCAGCGCACCGGCGCCAGCGGTGACGACATCGTGCTGCGCGTGCCGGTCGGCACCGAGATCCTGGAAGAGGACCAGGAAACCGTGATCGCCGACCTGACCGAACCCGGGCAGCGCGTGCTTCTGGCCAAGGGCGGCAACGGCGGTTTCGGCAACCTGCATTTCAAGAGCTCGACCAACCGCGCGCCGCGCAACGCCAATCCGGGGCAGGAGGGCGTCGAGCGCACGCTGTGGCTGCGGCTGAAGCTGATCGCCGACGCGGGCCTTGTCGGCCTGCCCAATGCCGGGAAATCCACCTTCCTTGCGGCGGTGTCGAACGCGCGGCCCAAGATCGCCGATTATCCCTTTACCACGCTGCACCCGAACCTGGGCGTGGTCGGCATCGACGGGCATGAATTCGTCATGGCCGACATTCCGGGCCTGATCGAAGGCGCGAGCGAGGGCCGCGGCCTGGGCGACCAGTTCCTGGGCCATGTCGAACGCTCGCGCGTGCTCCTGCACCTGATCGACGGCACTGCCGAGGACGTGGCCCAGGACGCCCGCACCATCCTGACCGAGCTTCAGGCCTATTCCCCGGCCCTGGCCGAAAAGCCGCGGGTGACGGCGCTGAACAAGATCGACGCGCTGGACGCCGAGACCCTGGCCGAGCGCAAGGCCGCGCTGGAAGCCGAGATCGGCGGGCCGGTGCTGCTGATGTCGGGCGTCTCGCGCCAAGGCGTGCCCGAGGTGCTGCGCGCGCTCTGGGCGCAGATCCTGCCCTCGCGCGGGCCGGCCGTGACCGAGGAAGACAAGCCGTGGCAGCCCTGATCCCCGAACTGGACCGGGCGCAGCGGCTGGTGGTCAAGATCGGCTCGGCGCTGCTGGTCGATGGCAACGGGCTGCGCACCGAATGGCTGCGCGCGCTTTGCGACGACGTGGCCGAGGCGCGGGCGCGGGGCACGGACGTGGTGCTGGTCTCGTCGGGTGCCATCGCGCTGGGGCGGCTGGTGCTGGAGCTGCCGGCCGGCCCGCTGCGGGTCGAACAGTCGCAGGCGGCGGCAGCGGTCGGCCAGATCCGCCTGGCCCGCGCCTATGAAGAGGCGCTGGCCCCGCATGGCGTCAAGACCGCGCAACTGCTGGTCACGCTCGACGACACCACCGACCGGCGCCGCTATCTCAACAGCCGCGCGACGATGCAGACGCTCCTGGGCCTCGGCGCGGTGCCGATCGTGAACGAGAACGACACCGTGGCCACCGACGAGATCCGCTTCGGCGACAACGACCGTCTGGCGGCGCAGATCGCGGTGACCTGCGGGGCGGACCAGTTGCTGCTGCTCTCGGACGTGGACGGGCTCTATACCGCCAATCCCAAGACCGACCCGACCGCCCGGCACCTTGCGGTGGTCGAGCAGATCACCCCCGAGATCGAGGCCATGGGCGGCGACCCGATCTCGGGCCTGTCGAAGGGCGGCATGAAGACCAAGCTGATGGCGGCGCGGACCGCGGTCGCCGGCGGCTGCGCCATGGCCATCGCCGAGGGCTCGGTGCTGAACCCGCTTGCGGCGGTGGCAGGGGGGGCGCGCGTGACCTGGTTCCTGCCCGACACCGACCCGCAGGCGGCGCGCAAGCGCTGGATCGCGGCGATGAAGCCCAAGGGCGAGATCACCGTCGACGCCGGCGCGGCCCGGGCACTGGGGCAGGGCAAGTCGCTGCTGCCGGCCGGGGTCACCGCGGTCGCCGGCCGCTTCGGCCGTGGCGATCCGGTGGTGGTGCTGAACCATGACGGTGCGCGGCTCGCCTCGGGGCTGGTGCGCTATGCCTCGACCGAGGCCCGCGCCATCGCCGGCCACCGCAGCGACGAGATCCCGGCGATCCTGGGCTATCCCGGCCGCGCCGCGCTGATCCATCGCGACGACATGGTGGTGTGACGCGCCGCGTATCATGCCGCCGCAGCGGAACGTCGCCCTTGCCGGGGTATTTGGAAAACGGAAAGTCTGAAGCCTGGGGTGCTTGCTTCTTGTTCTTTCCGTTTTGAAAATACCCTGCGACGGCGACGCCCGCGAGAACTGCGCTTAGTCGATCGGCCGCGCCTTGACCAGCGCATGCCGGCCCTGCGACAACCGGCGCAGCTGCGACAGCCGCGCGGCACCGGCGCCCGGGGCGGGCAGGGCCAGCACGGCGTCGCGCAGGGCGGCGATGCTGTCCTCGCTGCGGCTGGGCAGGGTGGCGGGCAGGATCGGCGCGCCGACGGTGACGCGGAAGGGCTGGCCGGCCTTGTTCAGCACCTCGTTGAACAGCGTCACGTCGCGCAAGGTCGGGTGGATCGCGTCGAGCAGGTAGAACAGCGCCGAATTGCGCGCCCGGATGCGCAGCGGAATCACCGGCACGTCGAACTTCCGCGCGATCATCGCCGCGCTGGCCATCCAGGGCCGTTCGTCCAGCTGCAAGCCGCGGCGCTTCGCCAGCCGGCCCGAGGGGAAGATCAGCCCGATGCGGCCCCTTTCAAGCGCCGCGCGGGTATAGTCCATCGTCGCCCGGGTCTTGGCGTGGCTGCGCTTGTCGATCCGCCATTCGACCGGCGCCACCAGGCTTTCGAACTGCGGCAGGATGCGCAGGATGTCGTGGTTGGCATAGATGAACAGGTCGTCGCGCACCGCCGCGATCACCGCGTTCAGCACGATGCCGTCGGCGATGCCGGTCGGGTGGTTCGACACGATCAGCGCCGGGCCGGTGGCGGGGATCTGCTCCAGCCCCTCGACCTGCAGGTCGCGCACGATCAGCGTCGCCAGCCGGCGCATGATCTCGTCGGTGGGCAGGTCGCGATATTCGGCGGCGAGATCCAGCGTGCGCGGATAGCGCAAGAGCCACATCAGCGCCCGGCGCGCCGCGGCGTGATGCCAGCGGCCGGAAAAAAGCCATGGCGCCCGCTCGGCGATCAGCGGATCAAGGCGTTGGGTCATGTCCTCGCGGGCATCCATGCCGGCAGTATTGCCGTGCGCTCCGGATGCCCGCAAGAGCGGTTCGTCCGCGCTCATGCCAGACCGGCAAGGATGCGCGTAACCATCTCGCTGGTATTGCGCGACAGCCCGTCCCGGGCGGCGATGCGTTCCAGCGCGGCGCGGGCATGGGCCTGGCGGGCGGCGTCGTAGCGCGCGATGGTCTCGAAGGCCGTGGACATGCGCGCGGTGGTCTGCGGGTTCACCGGGTCGAGCCGCATCAGCCATTCCGCGACGAAGTCATAGCCCGAGCCGTCCGCCGCGTGGAAGGCGGCGTGGTTCGCGGTCAACCCGCCAATCAGCGCGCGGAAGCGGTTCGGGTTCTTCCAGTCGAAATCCGGCCGCGCCGCCAGTTCCCGCGCCCGCGCCACCGCCCGACCGGGCGCGGCGCGCAGCGGCTGGACCATGAACCACTTGTCCATCACCAGCCGGTTTTCGGCGAATTCCCGCGCGAAATCGGCCAGCGCCCGGCTGTCGCGGCCGGCGGCGATCAGGCTTTCCAGCGCGCCCTGCCGCTCGGTCATGTTCCCGGCCGCGTCGAACAGCGCCTCGGCCCGGGCGCCGGTGTCGAGGCGGTTGAGATAACCCAGGCAGGCGAGGCGCAGGCTGCGCCGGGCCGCGCCCTCGGCATCCGGGCGATAGGGGCCGGCATCGGCCATCGCCTCGTAAAGCCGGGCCAGCGCGGGTTCATGCGCGGCGGCGATGTCGCGGGCCAGCGCCTCGCGCGCGGCGTGGATCGCGTCGGGGTCGGGGGTGGCGCCGCGGGCGGCGATGGTGGTGGCGATCTCTTCCTCGCCCGGCAGCGCCAGGCACAGGGCGGCGAAGGCCGGGTCGGCCTCGGCATCGTCCAAGAGCCCGGCGAGCGCGCGGCTGAAGCCGGCACCGGCCTGCGCCCCTTGCGCCGCGGCGATCAGCGCGTCCAGCGCCAGGTCGTGCCCGGCCTGCCAGCGCGCGTAGGGGTCGGTGTCATGGGCCAGCAGCAGCGCCTGCTCCTCCGCCGTGATCTCGCGCGCGATCGTCACCGGGGCCGAGAAGCCGCGCAAAAGCGAGACCACCGGCCGCGCGCCCAAGCCGTCGAAGCGGAAGCTCTGCGCGGCTTCGGTCATCTCCAGCACCGTGGTCGGCAGCACCTCGTCGCCGTTCGGGCCGATCAGGCCGACGGCGATGGGGATGACGCGCGGCGGCTTCTGCGGCTGGCCCGGCGTCGGCGCGGTTTCCTGCCGGAAGTTCAGGGTCAGCGCGCCGTCCTGCCAGTCCTCGGAGAGCGTCAGGCGCGGCGTGCCGGCGTCGGTATACCAGCGCTTGAACTGCGTGAGCCCGCGCCCGGTGGCATCCTCGAAGACCTTGATCCAGTCCTCGATGGTGCAGGCCTGGCCGTCGTGGCGGGCGAAATAGAGGTCCAGCGCCGCTGCATAACCTTGGTCCCCGACCAGCCGCTTGAGCATGCCGATGACCTCGGCGCCCTTTTCATAGACCGTGGCGGTGTAGAAATTGTTGATTTCCTGGTAGTGATCCGGGCGCGGCGGGTGCGACAGCGGGCCGGCATCCTCGCGGAACTGACGCGCGCGCAGGGTTTGCACGTCCTGGATGCGCTTGACCGCGGCCGAGCGCAGGGCGCTGGTGAACTGCTGGTCGCGGAACACCGTCAGCCCCTCTTTCAGGCACAGCTGGAACCAGTCGCGGCAGGTGATGCGATTGCCGGTCCAGTTGTGGAAATATTCATGGCCGATCACGCCCTCGATGCGCTCATAGTCGCCATCGGTCGCGGTCTCGGCCGTCGCCAGCACCAGCTTGGAGTTGAAGATGTTCAGCCCCTTGTTCTCCATCGCGCCCATGTTGAAATCGTCCACGGCAACGATGTTGAACACGTCGAGATCGTATTCGCGGCCATAGGCCTGTTCGTCCCAGCGCATCGAGCGGATCAGGCTTTCCATGGCATAGCCCGCGCGCCCCTCGTCGCCCGGGCGCACCCAGACGTTCAGGGCGACCTTGCGGCCCGACATTGTGGTGAAGCTGTCCGAGATCGCGCGCAGGTCGCCCGCGACCAGCGCGAACAGATAGGCCGGCTTCGGCCAGGGATCGTGCCAGACGGCCTGGCCCGGCGCCTGTTCGGCCGGGTTGCCGTTCGACAAGAGCACCGGCTGGTCCGAGGTGATGGTGACGCAGAAGGGCGCCATCACGTCGGGGCGGTCGGGATACCAGGTGATGTGGCGAAAGCCCTCGGCCTCGCATTGCGTGCAGAACATGCCGCCCGAGAGATAGAGCCCCTCCAGCGCGGTATTCGCCTCGGGGTCGATCTCGACCTCGGCCTCGAAGGTGAAGGCATCGGGCAGGTCGGCCGCGGGGATGACCAGGCGATCCGCGCCGGCCAGGCCGAGGTCCAGCGGCTTGCCGTCCATGGCCAGCGACAGGGTCTTCAGCCCGGCGCCGTCCAGCACCAGGTCGCCCGGTCCGCTGCGGCGGAAGTCGATCTGCGAGCGCACCCGCGTGGCGCGCGGCGCAAGGTCGAATTCCAGCCGGGTTTCGCCGATCGCGAAGGGATAGGGACGCCAGTCGGCGAGATATTGCGTGACGGTCATGGCCCAGGCACCTTTCCGCAGGTGAAAAAAATCGCTGGCACAGGGGAACTTGTGCGAAACCCAAGTGTTAGTGCGGGAAGCGCCGGCTCGCAACCCGGGGTGCAGATTGCCCTTGGCCATGTCGTCGCAAAGACCGGAAGACAAGAACCCGGACCCCGAAAACGAGGAACTCCCGATGGCCAATTACGACCCGAACGATCCCCAGCGCCCGGCCGGCAAGCCCGAAACCTATGTCGAACCGGTCGAGCGCCGCGCATCGCCGCTGCCGCTGATCATCGGCATCCTGCTGGCCCTGGCGATCGCCTATTTCGTGCTGCAATACTTCATGGTCCGCAACGAGGTCGCGACCACCGGCGAGGATGCCGCCGTGACCACGACCGCGCCGGCCGACACCACGACCACCGCGCCGGCGGATACCGCCACCACGACCGCGCCCGCCGCGACCGCCCCGGCCGCCGAGGCCGAGGCTGCCGCCGACGATGCCGCGGCCGCGGCCGAGAATGCGGCCGACGCCGCCGGCGAGGCCGCGAGCGAGGCCGCCACCGCCGCCGAGAACGCCGGCGAAGCGGCCGGTGCCGCCGTGACCGACGCCACCCAGGACGCCGCCGAGGCTGCCGAGGACATGGCGAATGACGCCGCCAATGCCGCGGGCGAGGCTGCCGATGCCGCGACCAACGCCGCCGATAGCGCGGCCGATGCCGCCGGCCAGGCCGTCGAGAACGCCGGCGAGGCGATGGACGACGCGGTCTCGGTCGAGGAACCGGCGACCACCGCGCCGACCACCCCGCCGCCGGCCGGCACCGATACCACGACCACGCCTTCGACCAACTGATCGCAAGGCTTTGCATCGCTTCCGTCGCCCGCATCCCGGGCGGCGGATTTTCAATTTTGGCGCAACTGTGAATATAGCTTTCGGATAAACCCAGCCCGGTTGAATGCTGCTCGGCTTTGGCATACCACGGTGCACCAAATCGACTGACAGACGGAAGGGGAACTGCGATGGGCCGCGTCGAAAAGGCAGGGTTGCGGGTCGATCAGACCCTGGCCAGCTTCATCAACGATCACGCGCTGCCGGGCAGCGGCGTCGAGCCGCGCCGCTTCTGGGAAGGGCTTTCGACGCTGATCCACGATTTCGGGCCGAAGAACCGGGCGCTGCTGGACAAGCGCGACGAGATCCAGTCGGCGCTGGACGCCTGGCATATCGCGCATCGCGGCCAGCCGGCGGATGCCGATGCATACCGTGATTTCCTGACCGAGATCGGCTATCTGGTGCCCGAGGGCGAGGATTTCCAGATCGAGACCCCGGCGACCGATCCGGAATTTGCCCGCATCGCCGGCCCGCAGCTGGTGGTGCCGATCACCAATGCGCGCTATGTGCTCAACGCCGCCAACGCCCGCTGGGGCAGCCTTTACGACGCGCTTTACGGCACCGATGCCATGGGCGACCTGCCGCAGGCCAAGGGCTATGACGCCACCCGCGGCGCCCGGGTGATCGCCTGGGGCCGCGAGTTCCTCGACACCGCCGCGCCGCTGGCCGAAGGCTCCTGGGCGGGGATCGAGGCGCTGGCCGTCCGGGACGGCGCGCTGGTCCCGGCGCTGCGCGATCCGGCGAAATTCGCCGGTCATATCGGCGATGCCGCCAGCCCCGCCAGCATTTTCCTGCGCAACAACGGCCTGCTGATCCGCATCGTCATCGATGCCGCGACCCCGGTCGGCGGGCAGGACAAGGCCGGCATTTCCGACATCGTCATCGAATCCGCCCTGTCGGCGATCATCGACTGCGAGGATTCCGTCGCCTGCGTCGATGGCGAGGACAAGACGCTGGCCTATGCGAACTGGCTGGGCCTGATGGACGGCTCGCTGGCCGAAGAGGTTCAGAAGAACGGCAAGAGCTTCACCCGCCGGCTGAACCCGGACGTGGAATTCACCGCGCCGGACGGCGCGACCGTCATCGCCAAGGGCCGGGCGCTGCTGCTGGTGCGCAACGTCGGCCACCTGATGACCACGCCCGCCGTGCTGGACCGCGACGGCAAGGAGGTGTTCGAGGGGCTGCTCGACGCCATGGTCACCACGCTTTGCGCCATGCGCGACCTCGACCGGGGCGCGAACTCCGTCACCCGCTCGATCTATGTGGTGAAGCCCAAGATGCACGGCCCCGAGGAAGTGGCCTTCGCCAGCGCGATCTTCGATCATGTCGAGGACGTGCTGGGCCTGCCGCGCCATACCGTCAAGCTGGGCATCATGGACGAGGAACGCCGCACCAGCGCCAACCTCAAGGAATGCATCCGCGCCGCGAAGCACCGGCTGGCCTTCATCAACACCGGCTTCCTGGACCGCACCGGCGACGAATACCACAGCTCGATGGAGGCGGGCGCCATGCTCGCCAAGGGCGAGATGAAGGGCCAGCCCTGGATCTCGGCCTATGAGGATCGCAACGTCGACATCGGCCTGGCCTGCGGCCTTTCCGGCCGCGCGCAGATCGGCAAGGGCATGTGGGCGATCCCCGACCGCATGGCCGAGATGCTGGCCGAGAAGATCGCCCATCCCATGGCCGGCGCCAATACCGCCTGGGTGCCCAGCCCGACGGCCGCGACCCTGCATGCGACGCATTACCATCGCGTCGATGTCCACGCCCGCCAGGCCGAGATCGCGGCGCTGAAGCGGCCCGCGCGGCTCGACGACCTGCTGACCATCCCGCTGGCCCTGGGCCGCAACTACAGCGACGTGGAAATCGCCCGCGAGCTGGAAAACAATTGCCAGGGCATCCTGGGCTATGTCGTGCGCTGGGTGGACCAGGGCGTCGGCTGCTCCAAGGTGCCCGACATCCACGACGTCGGGCTGATGGAGGACCGGGCGACGCTGCGCATCTCGGCCCAGGCGCTGGCGAACTGGCTGCATCATGGCATCGTGACCCAGGGCCAGGTCATGGACGCCTTCCGCAAGATGGCGCTGGTGGTGGACCGCCAGAACGCAGGCGACCCGGCCTATCGGCCGATGGCGCCGGGCTATGACGGCGTGGCCTTCCAGGCCGCCTGCGACCTGGTCTTCCTGGGCCGGGTCCAGCCCTCGGGCTATACCGAGCCGGTGCTGCACGCCCGCCGCCTGCAGGCCAAGGCCGAGCAGAAAGCCGCCTGATCCCGATCTTGCGATCAAGCCGCAGCCTGCCCCTTGCCTTCGCATCGGGCAGGCCTTTTCATGCCGGCATCGGCCGCAAGGCACCGGGGGAGGGAATGACATGCAGCGTTCGCGCATCAACCGCATCATGGCCGAGGCGGCCGAGATGATCGCCGGGGCTGGCTTCCACCTGCCACCCTTCGCGCATTGGTCGCCCGAGGAATTCCGCGCCCGCGCCACCCCCGCGATCCGCGACGGAAGGCTGGGCTGGGACATCACCGATTACGGCCAAGGCGATTTCGACCGGCTGGGCCTGTTCCTGTTCACGCTGCGCAACGGCCGGCTTTCAGACCTGCAAGCGGGCCGGGGCATGGTCTATGCCGAGAAATTGCTGATTTCGCAGGAAAACCAGATCAGCCCGATGCATACCCATGCCATCAAGACCGAGGACATCATCAACCGCTCGGGCGCGGTGCTGGCGATCCGGCTCTGCGGCTCGGACGGGCAGGGGCGCATGGACCGGCGCGCGCCCGTCCGCGTCGATTGCGACGGCATCGCGCGCGAAATCGCGCCCGGCGGCGTACTGCGGCTTTCGCCCGGAGAATCCGTCACCCTGCGCCCGGGCGACTGGCACGAGTTCTGGGCCGAGGGCGGGCCGGTGCTGATCGGCGAGGTCTCGACCGTGAACGACGACTTGACCGACAATATCTTCGCCGCCCCCATCGGCCGCTTCGCCCATGTCGTCGAGGACGAGCCGCCGACCCACCTGCTGGTCAGCGATTACGATTCCGACGCTACGTAACATTTACGGATGAGCCGCGCCCTCGCGCTCTTGTGAAAGATTGTTGCGCGATGCTAAGAGATCGCTGCTAGCTCTAACAGGGAGGTCGCCTCGTGAAGATCGGCGCATTGAGAGAGAATTACGAGGGTGAGGCGCGTGTTGCGGTGACGCCGTCCTCGGCCGCGCATCTGAGGAAGCTGGGCCATGAGGTCTTTGTGGAATCGGGCGCGGGCGCGGGGGCGGGGTTTTCGGACGCCGCCTATCAGGCCGCCGGGGTCGCGGTCGCGCCGAATGCCCAGGCGCTGATCGCCGACGTCGATGTCGTGGTCAAGGTCCGCCCGCCCGAGGCTGCCGAGCTGAAGGCGATGCGGCGCGGCCAGGTGCTGATCTCGTATTTCTATCCGACGCAGAACGCCGAACTTCTGGAGCTCGCGCGCGAGCAGGGCGTCACCGCCATCGCCATGGACATGGTGCCGCGCATCAGCCGGGCGCAGAAGATGGACGCGCTGTCGTCCATGGCCAATATCGCCGGCTACCGCGCGGTGATCGAGGCGGCGAACAATTTCGGCCGCTTCTTCACCGGCCAGGTGACCGCCGCCGGCAAGGTGCCGCCGGCCAAGGTGCTGATCGTCGGCGCCGGCGTCGCGGGGCTGGCGGCCATCGGCGCCGCGACCAGCCTCGGCGCCCAGGTCTATGCCTTCGACGTCCGCCCCGAGGTGGCCGAGCAGATCGAATCGATGGGCGCGGAATTCGTCTATCTGGATTTCGCCGAACAGGCCCAGGACGGCGCCGCGACCGGCGGCTATGCCGCGCCCTCGAGCCCCGAGTTCCGCGAGGCGCAGCTGAAGAAGTTCCGCGAGCTCGCGCCCGAGATGGACATCGTCATCACCACGGCGCTGATCCCCGGCCGGCCGGCGCCGAAGCTGTGGACCGAGGACATGGTCCAGGCGATGAAGACCGGCAGCGTCATCGTCGATCTGGCGGCCGAGCGCGGCGGCAATTGCGACCTGACCGTGCCGGACGCGCGCATCGTCACCGAGAATGGCGTGGTCATCATCGGCTATACCGATTTCCCGTCGAGGATGGGCGCGCAAGCCTCTGAACTCTATGGCAACAACATCCGCCACATGCTCTCGGACCTGACCCCCGGCAAGGACGGGGTGATCGTTCAGAACATGGAGGACGACGTCATCCGCGGCTCGACCGTGGCCTATGACGGCGACGTGACCTGGCCGCCTCCGCCGCCCAAGGTCGCGGCCATCGCCGCCGCGAAGCCCAAGGAAAAGCCGAAGGAGCCGACCCCCGAGGAGCGCCGCGCGGCCGAGACCGCCGCCTTCAGGGCGCAGACCCGCAACCAGGTCGGGCTGCTCGTCGTCGGCGGCGTGCTGATGCTGGCGCTGGGGCTGGTCGCGCCCGCGAGCTTCATGCAGCATTTCATCGTCTTCGTGCTGTCGGTCTTCATCGGCTTCCAGGTGATCTGGAACGTCAGCCACAGCCTGCACACGCCGCTGATGGCGGTGACGAACGCGATCTCCTCGATCATCATCCTGGGCGCCCTGATGCAGATCGGCTCGGGCTCGGGGCTGGTGATCGTGCTGGCGGCGCTCTCGGTGTTCATGGCCGGGATCAACATCTTCGGCGGCTTCCTGGTCACGCGCCGGATGCTCGCCATGTTCCAGAAATCCTGAGGAGGCCGGCGCAATGGAATTCGGTTTCACCACCGCCGCCTATGTCGTCGCGGCCATCCTGTTCATCCTGTCGCTGGGCGGGCTCTCGGGCCAGGAAAGCGCCAAGCGCGCGGTCTGGTACGGCATCGTGGGCATGGCGCTGGCCGTCGCCGCCACGCTGATCGGCCCCGGTTCGGGCCTGTGGCTGCTGTCGCTGATCCTGGTCGCGGTCGGCGGCGTCATCGGCTGGATCGTCGCCACCCGCGTGCAGATGACCGAGATGCCGCAGTTGGTCGCCGCCATGCATTCGCTGGTCGGCCTGGCCGCGGTCTTCATCGGCTTCAACACCCATATCGAGCTGGCGCGCGTCCTGAGCCTCGATCCCACGGCGCGCGAGGCGCTGACCGGCTTTGCCGCCGTGCTGGCGCATAAATCCCCGGTCGAGCAGTCGATCCTGCGGGTCGAGACCTTCCTCGGCGTCTTCATCGGTGCCGTGACCTTCACCGGCTCGGTCATCGCCTTCGGCAAGCTCGCCGGCAAGGTCGACGGCAAGGCCAGGAAGCTGCCTGGCGGCCATGTGCTGAACGCCGGCGCCGCGGCGCTGTCGCTGGTGCTCTTGCTGGTCTATCTCGCCAATGGCTCGACGCTGGCGCTGGTGGTGATGACGCTGGCGGCGCTCTTCATCGGCTATCACCTGATCATGGGCATCGGCGGCGCCGACATGCCGGTGGTGGTGTCGATGCTGAACAGCTATTCCGGCTGGGCGGCGGCGGCGATCGGCTTTTCGCTGTCGAACGACCTGCTGATCGTGGTCGGCGCGCTGGTCGGCTCGTCCGGTGCGATCCTGAGCTACATCATGTGCAAGGCGATGAACCGCAGCTTCGTCTCGGTGATCCTGGGCGGTTTCGGCGGCGAGTCGGGCCCGGCGATGGAGATCGTGGGCGAGCAGATCGCCATCGATGCCGAAAGCGTCGCGGCGGCGCTGAACGACGCCGACGAGATCATCATCGTGCCGGGCTATGGCATGGCGGTGGCGCAGGCGCAGCAATCGGTGTCGGAACTGACCCGCAAGCTGCGCGCGCGCGGCAAGAGCGTGCGCTTTGCCATCCACCCGGTGGCGGGCCGGCTGCCCGGGCACATGAACGTGCTGCTGGCCGAGGCCAAGGTGCCCTATGACATCGTGCTGGAGATGGACGAGATCAACGAGGATTTCCCCTCGACCGACGTGGTGATCGTGATCGGCTCGAACGACATCGTGAACCCGGCGGCGCAGGAGGACCCGAACAGCCCCATCGCCGGCATGCCGGTGCTGGAGGTCTGGAAGGCCAAGCAGGTCTTCGTCAGCAAGCGCGGCCAGGGCACCGGCTATTCCGGCATCGAGAACCCGCTGTTCTACAAGGACAACACCCGCATGTTCTACGGCGACGCCAAGAAATCCCTCGACCAGCTCCTGCCAATGATCGAGTGAAGGGGCGAGACACGAGGCAAACAGGGGCGGGCCATCGCGGCCCGCCCTTCGCGTTTTCCGGGTGCTAATAAGCGTCCAGCATGGATTTGACCACGTCGGTGGGCAGCGCCGGGTGCAGCGCCAGCTTGCGCGTGCGCTTGCCCCGGCGCGGGATCAGCAGCGCGCAGCGCGTGGCGATGGCATGGGAATGCTTGGCCGAGCCGGTGACGATGGCCCCCGCCCGCCAGCGCGAATGCGGGCCGAACCGCAGCACGCTTTCGATGGCGCCGGGGACATAGCCCTCGGTTTCGGCCGAATCGATCAGCGCTTCACTGATGACGGGGGGCAGGTACATGGGCACGGCTACTCGGAAACTTAAAATTGGATACATCCAATTTGTTAGTCCGAGCCGGCGCGGATTTGTATCTGCCCTTTTGAACAGGTGTGCCATACAAGTTCAGCGCGTATGGCACACCCGGCTTTCGTGCCTTGGTCGTATCGCGCTAGGGCGTGATCAGGATCGGCGTGCCGTCACGCACCATGGCATAGATGTCCTCGACCTCCTCGTCGCGCACGGCGATGCAGCCGGCGGTCCAGTCCTGCATGCGCTGCGACAGGGCGCGGCCCTCGGGGCCCTGGCCGTGGATGAAGATGTCGCCGCCCGGCGCCTTGCCCTGCGCCAGCGCGAAGGCGGTGTCGTTCGGGTTCGGATAGGACACGCCGACCGACAGGTGATAGCGGCTGTCGGGGTTGCGGCGGTCGATATAGTAAAGCCCCTCCGGGGTCTTGCCGTCGCCCTCGAACTGCTTGTGGCCGAGGGGTTCGTTGCCAAGCCCGATGCGATAGGCCTTGAGCACGCTATTGCCGCTGAGCAGCAGCATCTGCCGCGCGCCCTTGTTCACCACGACCTGGGTCACCGGCGGGCCGGAATAGGTCTTGAACTTGCTGGGCCCGCAAGCGGCAAGCCCCAGCAAAAGCGCAATGGCGACGATACGGCCCAGCCAGCCCATGTGATGCCCCTCGATCGGTGTTTTGCGGCATTTTGCCTGTCCTGCGGGTGACGGGCAATCCGCCGGCGGTTCACGAAATCCTGATGCGGCTGCCCGGGCGGGTGGCAGAATTGCCAAAGCCGGCCCGCGCCTTGGGCTTTCGGCTTGCGGGAAATCCGGCTGCGGCTAAACATGCCGCCATGAACGACGAAGACGAACACCCGCTGCGCTATGCGCTGGTCAACGAGCTGCACGCCCGGCCCTCGCCGCGGCTCAAGGCGCCCTGCACGGCCGTCTTCCTGGCGGTGAAGGAGCCGCGCGACGCGGCGAACCGCGACCGCGCCCGCGATGTCGCGCATCTGGCCGAGCTTTGCGCCCGCCACGGCGCGCCCAGCCCCGACACCAGCGCCGGCCATTACACCGCGCAGCTGGGCCGGCATCAGCTGCGCTGGGAAAGCCATACCGAATTCGTGACCTATGCCGCCTTCGCGCCCGGCCTGCCGCCGCGGCCCTTCGACCCCTCGGCCGGCGCCATCTTTCCCGAGGACTGGCAGCATCACGCCCCGGGCAAGCGCATCGCGGCGGTGATGATCCAGGTCGATTTCCTGCCCGAGGATCCGGCCGCCATCATGCCGCGGCTGCGCGAATGGTTCGCGGCCGACAGCCTGGCCTCGGTCTGGGTGCTGGAAGAGGCGGCGGTGGTCGCGGGCGATTTCCGCATCGATCCCGACGGCTGGATGCGCTTCGCGCTGTTCGTGAAGCCCGGGACGCAATCGGGCCGCATCGGCCGCATCGTGCAGCGGCTGACCGACCTGGAAACCTATCGCGCCATGTCCATGCTGGGCCTGGGCGGCGCGCGCCAGCTGACGCAGCAGCTCAATGCGCTGGATCCGCAGCTGAACGGCATCCTGCAAGGCATGGCCGACGAGAGCCGGCCGGCCGACGCGGTGCTGCACGAGCTGCTGACGGTCTCGGCCCGGCTGGAGCGCACGGCGACGCAGCAGGCGTTCCGCTTTGGCGCCACCGCGGCTTACGAGGCGATCGTGATGGACCGCGTCGCCTCGCTGCGCGAATCGCGCTTCATGGGCGGGCAGATGCTGACCGAATTCATGGCGCGACGCTATCATCCCGCCATGCGCACCGCGAAATCGGCCGAGAAACGGCTGGCGGCAATGGTCGACCGCAGCGAGCGCGCGGGCGAACTCTTGCGCACCCGGGTCGACGTGCAGCGCAGCGCCCAGAACCAGGAGCTGATGGAGCGCATGGACCGGCGCGCCGACCTGCAGCTGCGGCTGCAGCACACGGTCGAGGGCCTGTCGGTGGTGGCGATCAGCTATTACGCCGTGGGCCTTCTGGGCTATGCGCTATATCCGGTCGCCCATGCGCTGCATGTCGACAAGGCGGTGATGGTCGCGGCGCTGACACCGCTGGTCGTCGCCGGCGTCTGGCTGGCCATGCGCCGCATCAAGGCCCGGCTGCATGCCGGCGGTCACTGATTTCACCACGAAGGAGCCCATCTTGAAAACCATCCTGCTGCTTGGCGCCATGCTGGCGCTGTCGGGTTGCAACGTGCCGCTGGTCCCGCTGGTCTGATGGCGGGGGCGTTGCAGATGTACGGGCTGGCGCATTGCTCGACCTGCCAGAAGGCGCAGGCCGAGCTTGAGGCTCAAGGCTGGCAGGTCGAATTTCGCGATGTCGCCAAGACGCCACTGGACGAGGCCGAATGGCAGCGCATGATCGCCGATTTCGGCGAGAAGCTGGTCAACCGCGCCAGCCTGACCTGGCGCGGCATGTCCGAGGCGGAACGCGCCGGCACGCCCCTGCAGATGCTGTCCGCGAAACCCTCGCTGATGAAGCGGCCGGCGATTGTCGCGGGTGATCTGCACCTGCTCGGCTGGACCGCGAACGTCAAGCGCGCTTTGGGGGTCGCCGCCTGAAGGGCGAACTGGGCCGGAACGTCACGGCAGGATGGGTATTTGGGCAACGAAGAAGACCAAGGCCGCGCCCCGCCTTCTTTGTTCCTTAAATACCCAAATGCCGAGGCTGCGCTCAGGGCGCAGCGTCTGCCGTGCTGGTCGCCGCTTCGGGCAAAGCCGTCCGGGCGGTGACGGCCGAGGTAAAGGCGTCGCCCGGATCCCGCCGCAGGACGGCATGCCCGCCGCCCGCGCGCAGGCTGTCGACAGTGCGGCGGTAATCGCCCTCGTCCAATGCGCCCGAGGGCGAGAGCAGCGGCCCGATGGCCTCGATCATCGCCGCTTGGCGGCGCAGCGCGCCTGCGTCCGGGTCCGGACCCAGGATCAGCCCGGCGGCGGCTTCGGGATCGGCCACGGCCTCATGCCAGCCCTTCATGCTGGCGCGCAGGAAACGGGCCAGCCGGTCCTGTGCCTGCGGGTCGGACAGGGTGGCGGGCAGGGCATAGAGCCCGTCTTCAAGGGTCGCGGCCCCCTCGGTTGCCGGGTCCAGCACCACCAGCCCGTCGCCCGGCAGCGGGTCATAGGCCAGCGTGGTCGCGCAGGCGGCCTGGCGGTGGCGCAGCATCTCGCCGGCCGCCGGCCATTGCCCCAGCAGCGCCACCCCCGAAAGACTGTCATCGGGTTTCAGTCCCAGCCGGTTCAGCCAGGCCAGCAGCGGATAGTCCGCGCCGCGAAACGGGCTCGCGACGGTCTTGCCGCGCAGGTCGGCGGCCGCCGCGACGCCGCTGTCGCGGGTGCAGGTCAACCGCAATGCCGGCTTGGCGAGGATCTGCGCGACATTCACCACCGGCAGGCCGTTTTCGCGCGCGACCAGCGCCATGGGCATCCATTCGACCGTCAGGTCGGCCGCGCCGCGCGCCAGCGACTCGAAGGGCGGCGCGTCATCGGCCGGCAGCAGCGTGACCTGAAGCCCCTCGGTCGCGTAATGCCCGCGCGCCTGCGCCAGCAGGAAGCCGGCCGATTCCGCCAGCGCCGGGCCGCGCAGCTGCACGGTCAGGGCGTCGGCCCGGGCGGCAAGCGGCGCGAGCAGGGCGATCAACAAGGAAAGAACACGCAGTTTCATCGCCGGCCATGGTTAGACGGCCGGCCCGCGCCCTGCAAGCGAAGCCCGCCGCACGAAACCGCGAGGGTCAGTTGCGGGAATAGACGTCCTCGTAACGCACGATGTCATCCTCGCCCAGGTAGACGCCGGTCTGCACCTCGATCAGCACCATCGGCACCTTGCCAGGGTTCTCCATCCGGTGCACGGCGCCCAGCGGCACATAGATCGACTGGTTTTCCGTCACCAGCGTCACCGTCTCGTCTACCGTCACCCGGGCGGTGCCGGAAACGACGATCCAGTGCTCGGAACGGTGGAAGTGCGATTGCAGCGACAGGGCCGCGCCGGGGTTCACCACGATGCGCTTGACCTGGAAGCGGTCGGCCAGGGCCAGGGTCTCGAACCAGCCCCAGGGGCGGTGGTCGCGCAGGAAGCTTTCGGCTTGGCGCGCGCCTTTGGATTTCAGTGCAGAGACCGCCTTCCTGACCTCTTGCGCGCGATCCATGCCGGCGACCAGCACCGCGTCATTGGTGGCGACGACCATCACGTCCTGCAGGCCGATGCCCACGACCTCGATACCCTCGTCCTGCGAGCGCAAGAGCACGTTGTCGCAGTCGATGGCGGTCGAGCGGTCGTCGGTGACGGCGCCGCGTTCGGCCGGCGCGGCGTCCTGCGTCTCGCGCCAGACCGCGTCCCAGCCGCCCAGGTCGGACCAATGGCCCGAGAAGCGCACCACAGACAGGTTCGCGGCCTTTTCCAGCACGGCATAGTCGATCGAAAGGTCGGGCAGCCGGTCCCAGGGTTCGGGCGCGAGGCGCAGGAAACCCAGATCCGGCCGCGCCTCGGTCAGCGCCGCCTGCACCGGGGCCAGGTATTCGGGGGCATGGGTGCGGAAGGCCTCGATCATGGTCCGGGCCGAGAACAGGAAAATCCCCGCGTTCCACAGGAAATTGCCCTGCGCGATCATCCTTGCGGCATTCTCGGCATCGGGCTTTTCGACGAAGCGCTTCAGCGTGACCGGGCCTTCGCCGGCCGCCTCGGCCTCCATATAGCCATAGCCGGTCTCGGGGCGGGTCGGCGAGATGCCGAAGGTGACGATGCGGCCCGCCTGCGCGGCCGGCAGGCCCAGGTCGACGGCGCGGCCGAAGGCCTCGGCATCCGGCACGACATGGTCCGAGGGCGCGACCAGCAGCACCGACTCGGGATCGGTCTCGGCCGCCGTCAGCGCCGCGGCCAGGATCGCCGGCGCGGTGTTGCGGCCCGAGGGCTCGATCAGGATCGCTGCCGGCGCGATGCCGATCTGGTCCAGCTGCTCGGCCACGATGAAGCGGAAATCGGCATTGGTCATGACCAGCGGCGCGGCGTAGCGCGGACCGCTGAGCCGGCGGGCCGAGGCTTGGAACAGGCTCTCCTCGCCGATCAGCGGGGCGAATTGCTTGGGAAAGCTCTTGCGCGACACCGGCCACAGCCGCGTGCCCGAGCCTCCGGCCAGAAGAACGGGGGTAATCGTCATGAAATCAACTCCAAGGCGCAAGGCGGTCCTTCGCCGGATAGCATGGCCGCGGCCCGCCGGTAAACCTGACCTTTCAATAGCCCCGCGCCCGGTCCACGCGGTAGAGCAGCGGCGCGCCCCGCATGGCGCGGCGCAGGTTCTCGGCCGCGACGGCGGCGGCGCTTTCGGGGCGGGTCTCGGCCGAGACATGCGGGGTCACCGTCACGCGCGGATGCGACCAGAACGGATGATCCGGGGGCAGGGGTTCCTGCCGGAACACGTCGAGCACCGCATGGGCGATATGCCCCGAGTCGAGCGCCGCCAGCAGGGCCGTTTCGTCGATCAGCGTGCCGCGCCCGGCGTTGATGATCGTGGCGCCCGCCGGCAGCAGCGCCAGCCGTTCGGCGTCGAGCAGGTCGCGGGTCTGGGGCGTGTCGGGCAGCAGGCAGATCAGGATCTCGGCCCGGGCCAGCGCCCGGGGAAGGTCGGGGCCGGCCAGAACCTCGATCCCCGGCACGGCGCGGCCGGAATGCGACCAGCCGGTGACGCGGAAGCCAAGCCCGGCCAGCGCCGCCGCCACGGCCCGGCCCAGCTCGCCCATGCCCAGCACCGTCACCCGCCGCGCGCTGGCCAGCGGCGGCGTCACGGCGTTGCGCCAGACGCCGTCCTGAGCATAGCGGTCCATGCCCAGATGCGCCCGCAGCGCCCAGCCGGTGCAATATTCCGCCATGCCCTGCGCCAGCCCCGGATCGACCATGCGGCACAGGGGCTGGGTCAGGGTCGGGTTGGTGACGATGCGCTCGACCCCGGCCCAGAGGCTTTGCACCACGCGGGCGCGGGTGAAGGGCGAAAAGTCCAGCGCCGCGCCACCCTCGGGATAGCCCGGGGCATAGATCAGCGCGTCGAAACCGGCCGGGTCGCCGTCGCGGCAAAGCGCCATCTCGGGGCAGGCGGCGCGCAGGGCGGGGGCCCAGGCGTCCCACAGCCGGGCGGGGGCGGCGAACAGCACCTTCATCCGCGGGGCCTCCTTATCCACGAGGTCGGTGGACATGCGCCGATTGCAGGATGCCGAAGCCCATCAGCAGGATCATCAGCGAGGTCCCCCCATAGCTGACCAGCGGCAGGGGCGAGCCCTTGGCGGGCAGCATGCCCATGACCGTGGCCATGTTGATCGAGAAATACAGAAAGAACGTCCCGGCGATGCCGATGGTCAACAGGCTGGCGAAACGGTCGCGGTTGGTCAGCGCCGAATGCAGGCAGAAGCCCAGGATCAGCACGTAAAGCGCCAGAAGCGAGCCGGCGCCGACAAAGCCGAATTCCTCGGCCAGCGAGGTGAAGATGAAGTCGGTGTGCTTTTCGGGCAGGAAGTTCAGCCGCGACTGCGTGCCCTGCATGAAGCCGCGCCCCGACCAGCCGCCCGACCCCAGCGCGATCTGCGCCTGGGCGATATTGTAGCCCGCGCCCAAGGGGTCGGAGCTGGGGTCAAGGAAAGTGTCGATGCGCTTGAACTGGTAGTCGTGCAGCAGCTGCCAGTCGGTGCCCCGGCTCTCCATCACCGCGGTGACGCTGGCGACGACGATGGCGATGACGGCGGCGAAATACCACAGGCTGACCCCGGCCGCGAACATCACGATGCCGCCCCCGGCGATCAGCATGATCGAGGTGCCAAGGTCGGGCTGCATCAGCACGAGGCCGGTCGGCAGCAGGATCAGCAGCACCGGGATCAATACCCAGAACGGGCGCGAGACCTTTTCGACCGGCAGCCAGTCGTAATAGGCGGCGAGCGTCATCACGAAGGCGATCTTGGTCAGCTCGGAGGGCTGGATGCGGATCGGCCCCAGCACCAGCCAGCGCTGCGCGCCCATGCCGATGTCGCCCATGATCTCGACCAGCACCAGCAAGAGCACGCAGATCACGTAGGAGATCACCGAGATCGAGCGCCAGAACCAGATCGGCACGAAGGCCAGGGCGAACATCAGCACCATGCCGGCAGCGAAACGCTCCATCTGCGGCATGGCCCAGCGGTCGATATCGCCGCCTGAGACCGAATAGAGCATGAGGAAGCCGATGCAACTGACCGCTGTCACAAGAAAAACGAGCGGCCAGTTCAGGTGCAGGATCTTGCGCCAGCCACTTGGCACCTGGGCGACGTGATAGTTCAGATAGCTCATCGCTCAGGCTTTCGCGCGCGTCTCGGCCGGGCGGGCAGAGGGGGCCAGGTTCATCTTCGACCACATCTCCTGCACCTTGGCGCGGGTGCCGTCGTCGGGATAGGCGGAGATCGGCGGCAACCCGCCGGCCAGCGCGTAAAGCAGGATGTCGCGGGCGATGGGGCCGGCGACCGCACCGCCGCCGCCGCCATGTTCGACCACCACCGAGACCGCATAGCGCGGCATGTCGAAGGGCGCGAAGCAGACGAAAAGCGCGTGGTCGCGGCGGTTCCAGGGCAGCTGGTCGTTCGAGATCACGCCGCGCGCGCGTTCGGCAGCGGTGATGTTGCGCACCTGGCTGGTGCCGGTCTTGCCGGCCATCTGCCATTCCGGCGCGATGATGCGGGCGCGGCGCGCGGTGCCGTGGCTGCTGTTCATCACCGCATCCATGCCGCCGCGCGCGGTGCGCAGGTGCAGCGGGTTGATGCCAAGCTCGGGCCATTCCGGCACCGGCTCGGGCACGCCGTCGATGGCCTTGACCAGCCGGGGTGAGACCGCGCGGCCCGTCGCCACCCGCGCCGTCATCACCGCCAGTTGCAGGGGCGAGGCCAGCACATAGCCCTGGCCGATCGAGGCGTTGATGGAATCGCCGACCTGCCATTCCTGGCCGTAGCGTTCCCGCTTCCAGGCGCGGTCGGGGGCGATGCCCTCGGTGATGGCCGACATCGGCAGGTCGTGCTTGACGCCGATGCCCAGCTTGCGGGCCATGGCGGCGATGCGGTCGATGCCGACGCGCTGCGCCAGCTCATAATAGTAGACGTCGCAGGACCGCTCGAGGCTTTGCACCGCATCGACCATGCCATGCCCGCCCCGGCTCCAGCAGTGGAACTTGCGGCCGGCGACCTGCAGCGAGCCCGGGCAGAAGAAGCGCGAGCCGGGATTGATGACGCCCGATTCCAGCCCGGCCAGCAGCGTGACCATCTTGAAGGTCGAGCCGGGCGGATAGGCGCCCTGCACGGTCTTGTCGGCCAGCGGCCGGTGGTCGTGGTTCATCAGCATCCGATAGTCCGGCCCCGAGATGCCGCGCACGAACTTGTTCGGATCGAACACCGGCGAGGAGGAGATCGCCACGATATCGCCATTGGTCACGTCGATGACCACGGCCGCCGCGCTTTCCTCGCCCAGACGCTGGGTGGCGAAATTCTGCAACCCGGCGTCCAGCGTGGTCTGCACGGTGGCGCCCTGCTGGCCCTCTTGCCGCGACAGCTCGCGCATCTCGCGCCCGGCACTGTTGACCTCGACCCGGCGGGCGCCGGCCTTGCCGCGCAGCGCCTCTTCCAGCTTCGCCTCCATGCCGACCTTGCCCAGCTGGAACTCGGGCAGGCGCAGCACCGGGTCGGGGTTCTCGATCTTCGAGAGGTCGTAATCCGAAACCGGGCCGACATAGCCCAGCACATGCGAGAAATCGCCGCCGCGCGGATAGCTGCGCGACAGGCCCGATTCCGGCGTCACGCCGGGCAGGGCCGGGGCATTGAGCGCGATCGAGGAAAATTCGGACCAGCTGAGCCGGTCGGCGACCATGACCGGGGTGACGGCGCTGCGCTTGCGGATCTCTTCCAGGATCTCGGCGGCCTGGCGGTCGGTCATCGGGATGATGCGGCGCAGCCTTGCGATGACGGCGGACACGTCGCCCGCCTCTTCGCGGGTCAGGGTGACGCGGTAGTTCTGTTCGTTGCCGGCGATGATGGTGCCGTGGCGGTCGAGGATCAGCCCGCGCGCCGGCGGCAACAGCCGGATCTTGATCGAGTTCCCGTCCGACAGCATGCGGTATTCGTCGGCATGCTCGATCTGCATCGAGCGCAGCTTGAGCCCCAGGACCGAGACGACGGCGGCCTGGATCACGCCCAGCATCAGCACGCGCCGGGTGATGGAGCGGCTGCTTTCGACGATCTCGCGGTCGGATTTGCGCATCAGCGGGCCCTCGCGTCGCGGTCGGCGGTGCTGCGCGGCAGGCCCAACCCCCAGGCGGCCAGCCCCGCGACCAGCGGATAGGCGGCGGTGGTGGCGATGAATTGCAGCATGGCCTGGCCCAGCGGCGGCGGGGACAGGAAGAAGGTGGTCAGCACAAAGCGATAGGCCAGCATCATCAGCGCCAGAAGCATGGTCACCCGCAGCCATTCAACCATGAATGGCAGTTCGCGCCAACGGTGCTCGCGCTTTCGTGCGGCCTCGGTGCCTAGCACGGCGATGGCGGCGGCAAGGCCGATGGGGCGCATGAGCAGGATGTCCTCGATCAGGTAGAGCGCGGCGATGGTCAGCACCGGCACCTGCTCGGGCCGGCGCAGCACCCAGAGCAGCGTCAGGCACAGCCCTAGGTCGGGGCCGGGCCAGACCACGCGGCCCGGTGCCAGCGGCAAAAGCCGCCAGAACAGGATCGCCAGGAACAGCGCCACGTAAAGCGCCTGTCCCAGGATCCGCCGGCGCCGGCCCGGATCAATCATTCGCAACCTCGGGCTCGGTTGCGGCGCGCACGGCATCAAGGTCCATGACCGGCGGCATCGGCGGGCCGATGAAATCGCTCGGCGGCGGCGGGATCAGCAGGCCGGTGTCGGGCAATTGCTCGGCCGGGTGGCTGCGCAGCACGCGCAGGAATTCCAGCCGGCCGTAATCGGCCGCCAGCCGCACCCGCATCCGGCCGTCGCTGGCCAGCGCCAGCTGCCCGACCAGCAAGCCGGCCGGGAACACGCCGCCGTCGCCGGAACTGACCACGCGGTCGCCGGGGCGGATGTTTTCCGGGCTTTCGATGAAGTCCAGCGCCGGCAGGGCCGTGTTGTCGCCGGTCAGCAGCGCATGCTGCCCCGAGGGCAGGATCGTCACCGGGATCCGGCTGGTCGGGTCGGTCAGCAGCATGACCCGGCTGGTGGTCTGCCCCAGGCCCGAGATGCGCCCGACCAGCCCCAGCCCGTCCATGGTCGCCCAGCCGTCCAGGATGCCGTCGCGCGCGCCGACGTTCAGCAGCACCGACTGGCGAAAGGCCGTGCCGCTGTCGGTCATCACCACGCCCGAGACCGAGGTCAGCGCCGGGTCGATGCGCACGTTGTTCTGCGCCAGCAGCTTGGCGTTTTCCTGTTCCAGCTGCACCGCGGCCTCTTTCCAGGCCGACATCTTCTGCAGCTCGCGCCGCAGCTCCTGGTTCTGCTCGTAGAGCCGGGAATAGGACTGGAAGCCCGCAACCATGCGCGACAGCTTGGTCACCGGCACCATGGCCCAGTCGAAGCTGGGCACGAAACGGTCGATGAAGGCCGCCCGCATGCGCTCGGCTCGCGGGCTGTCGATCTGCCAGAACAGAAAGACCGCCAGCAGCAGCAGAACCAGCAGCGACACCAGGATGCGGCGGACCGGAGCCGCGTAGTCGGGGCCCTTGCGCGCCATGATCCGCGGGTCAGCTGTCGTAGTCGATGACGTGGCGCAGCTGCTTCTCGAACTCCAGCGCCTTGCCGGTGCCCAGGGCGACGCAGCTCATCGGCTGGTCGGCCAGGCTGATCGACAGGCCGGTCTGCTCGCGCAGCGCCAGGTCCAGCTCGCCCAGCATGGCGCCGCCGCCGGTCAGCATCACGCCGCGGTCGACGATATCGGCGGCCAGGTCCGGAGGCGTCGCCTCCAGCGCCACCATCACCGCCTCGCAGATCTGCTGCACCGGCTCGGCCAGGGCCTCGGCGACCATGGCCTGGGTGATCTCCATTTCCTTCGGAATGCCGTTCAGCAGGTCGCGGCCGCGCACCATGATGGTGGCGCCGCGCCCGTCGTCGGGCATGCGGGCGGTGCCGATCTGGGTCTTGACCCGCTCGGCGGTGGAATCGCCGATCAGCAGGTTGTGGTTGCGGCGCAGGTAATTGATCAGCGCGTCATCCATGCGGTCGCCGCCGATGCGGACGGAACGGGCATAGACTACGTCGCCCAGGGACAGCACCGCGACCTCGGTGGTGCCGCCGCCGATGTCCACGACCATGCTGCCGGTCGGCTCGGTGATCGGCATGCCGGCGCCGATGGCGGCGGCGATGGGCTCGGCGATCAGCCCGGCGCGGCGGGCGCCGGCGGACAGCACCGACTGGCGGATGGCGCGCTTTTCCACCGGGGTCGCGCCATGCGGCACGCAGACGATGACCTTGGGCTTGGAAAAGCTGGTGCGCTTGAACACCTTCTTGATGAAATGCTTGATCATCTCCTCGGCGCTGTCGAAGTCGGCGATCACGCCCTCGCGCATCGGCCGGATGGCCTCGATGCTGCCGGGCGTGCGGCCCAGCATCAGCTTGGCGTCCTCGCCCACGGCCAGGACCTGCTTCTTGCCGTCCTTGACGTGATAGGCCACGACCGAAGGCTCGTTCAGGATGATGCCCTTGCCCTTGACGTAGATCAGCGTGTTCGCGGTCCCGAGGTCGATTGCGATGTCGGTGGAAAACAACCCGCCAAAGGCCATGATGACTACCCCTTCTGCCGTCCCTGCCATGACGGCGGTTCGCCGTCGTTTGCCGACGGCCATTGCCCGATTGCCCCGATGAGTCGCCCCGCCGAAGGTGCGCGACATATAGGCCGAGCCCTGTCCGGGGAAAACCCGTAAATTTTGATGCGCCGCGGGCTTGGGCGGGCTTTCGCGGGCGTCCCGCGCTTGACCGCGCCGGGCCCGGTGCCTAGCCTGCCCCGGGTTCGGTTGGCGGGGAAAGGGCAGGGATTGCGGGACGATATCGTGGGGATCTGCCGGTTTTCCTTTCTTGGGAAATGCGACTGGGCCGAGACGACGGGCAAGGACGGCAATACGGCCGAGACCATGCAACGCCGCCGCGCCATGCTCTACGCGCCCGAGCGCCTGGCCCGGCGCTTCGCCGCCTTCGAGCGGCTCTGCCTGCCCTCGATCCGGGCGCAGACCGATGCGGATTTCAGCTTCTGGCTGCTGACCTCGCCCGAACTGCCGGCCGAGTGGCTTGCCCGGCTGCGCGGGCTGTGCGCCGACCTGCCGCAGGTGCGGGTGATCGTCTCGGACAGTCGCGATACCCAGGACGCGCTGCGCCAGCCGCTGTTGCAGGCGGCCGAGGCGGCGGGACGGCCGTTGATCCAGTTCCGCGTCGACGATGACGACGCCTTCTCGCGCCACCATGTCGCCCGGCTGCGCCGCCATGCCCGCCGCTTCGCCGACCTGCCGGCCTTCGCCATCAGCTATCCGCAGGGCCTGGTCTTCGGCAGCTACGAGGGCGAGCCGGTCAGCTTCTGGCGCGCGCACCAGCCCTTCATCGGCGCCGGCGCCGCGGTGCGGATGCGGGGACCGGGGCGCAGCATCTATGCCTTCAACCATTTTCAGCTGCCCAAGCACTTCCCCGGCCTGACCGACGTGCGCGGGCTCGGCTATGTGCAGACCCGCTGGGACGAGGGCGATTCGGTCGCGACCATCTGGGCCAAGTTCCCGAAATGGTTCCAGCCGCTGACGGCCGAGGCATTCCAGCGCGACCTGGCCGAGGATTTCCCCTTCCTGCAAGGGCTCGACCTGGGCTTCGTCGAAAGGAAAGGGGCGGCCTGACGCCGCCCCCGATCGCCGTTTGCAGGCAGCCCGACGCCCGCACTTTTCAGTGCGAATACATGCTGACCTGCTTGGCATCGGCGCCTTCGCCGACCATCTCGCGCCGGACCTTCAGCCGGTTCAGCGCCCCGACATAGGCCTTGACGCTGGCCAGGATGGTGTCGGTATCGGCGGCCTGGCCGGTGACGACGCGGCCCTCCTCCTCCAGCCGCACGCTGACAGTGGCCTGGGCATCGGTGCCCTCGGTCACGGCATGGACCTGATACAGCTGCAGCCGGGCGCCATGCGGCCAGATCGCCTTGACCGCGTTGAAGCAGGCATCGACCGGGCCGTCGCCGGTGGCATGCACGGTCTTCTCCTCGCCCCCGACGCTCATGGTCAGGTCGGCCGATTGCCCATCGCTGCCGCAGACCACGCGCAGGTGCTTGACCTGCAGATAGTCGTCCTCGGTATTGGCGGCGCTGTCCTGCATCAGGGCGACCAGGTCGTCGTCGTAGATCTCCTTCTTGCGGTCGGCCAGGGCCTTGAAGCGCACGAAGACGTCCTTCAGCTGGTTGTCGCCGACGTCATAGCCCAGGTCGCGCAGCTTGGCTCGCAGCGCGGCGCGGCCCGAGTGCTTGCCCATGGCGATATTGGCCTCGTTCAACCCGATGTCGGCGGGGCGCATGATCTCGAAGGTCTCGACATTCTTCAGCACGCCGTCCTGGTGGATGCCGGATTCGTGCAGGAAGGCGTTCTTGCCGACGATGGCCTTGTTCGGCTGCACGACAAAGCCCGAGGCCTGCGCCACCCGCCGCGACAGGCCCATGATCTTGGTGGTGTCGATGCCGGTGGTGAAGGGCATGATGTCATGGCGCACCTTCAGCGCCATCACCACCTCCTCCAGCGCGGTATTGCCGGCCCGCTCGCCCAGCCCGTTGATGGTGCATTCGATCTGGCGGGCGCCGGCCTCGACCGCGGCCAGGCTGTTCGCCGTCGCCATGCCCAGGTCGTTGTGGCAATGGGTGGCAAAGATCACCTCGTCGGCGCCCGGCACCCGCTCCAGCAGCATGCGGATCAGCGCGGCGCTTTCGCGCGGCGCGGTATAGCCCACGGTGTCGGGGATATTGATGGTGGTGGCGCCGGCCTTGATGGCGATTTCCACCACGCGGCACAGATAGTCATGCTCGGTCCGCGTCGCGTCCATGGGCGACCATTGCACGTTGTCGCACAGGTTGCGGGCGTGGGTCACGGTCTCGTGGATGCGCTCGGCCATCTGGTCCATGTCCAGGTTCGGAATGGCGCGATGCAAGGGCGAGGTGCCGATGAAGGTGTGGATGCGCGGCCGCTTGGCGTGTTTCACCGCCTCCCAGCAGCGGTCGATGTCGGGGAACTGGGCGCGGGCCAGGCCGCAGATGATGCTGTTCTGCGCGCGCCGGGCGATCTCGGACACGGCGGCGAAATCGCCCTCCGAGGCGATGGGGAAGCCCGCCTCGATCACATCCACGCCCATCTCGTCCAGCATCTGGGCGATGTCCAGCTTTTCCTGGTGGGTCATGGTGGCGCCGGGCGACTGCTCGCCGTCGCGCAGGGTGGTGTCGAAGATCAGGACGTGATTCTTGTCGGTCATGGCTGTCGGTCTTTCTTACGCATGAATCGTTGCTCGTTCGTGAAACCGGGCACGAACCAGACTGAGCGGCGGCCCGGAAGACCCGCTCAGCGCAGCGTAAGAAGAAGCAGACCACGGGATTGCATGCCAAAGGCCGCGCCGTCCTGCGCGTCCCCGATACCGGCAATGATCTGTCGCATCCGAGTCATGCCGGGACTATAAGCGCGCCGCCCCGCGCTTGAAAAGACCGAAAATTCCCCCGCGCCGCGCCGATACCGGGCTTCTTTGCTCCCGAAATACCCATGCAACCGCGACACCGACGCCGGAGGTCCGCAATTTCACCGTTTCCCAAATACTCGAAAGGACGCTAGAGCGCCCGCCAGCCGATGTCGCGGCGATAGAATCCGCCGGGCCAGTCGATTGCATCCGCCAGGGCATAGGCCCGCTCATGGGCCTGGGCCAGCGTCGCACCGCGCCCGGTCGCCGCCAGCACCCGGCCGCCCGTCGCAACCAGCGCGCCGTCCTGGCGCGCGGTGCCGGCATGAAACACCATGCGGCTCGAATCCTCGGGCAGGGCCTCCAGCCCGCGGATCTCGCTGCCCTTCTCATAGGCGCCGGGATAGCCTTTCGCCGCCAGCACCACGGTCAGGGCATGGTCTTCGGCCCAGGTGACGCTGGCATCGCGCAACCGGCCCTCGGCGCAGGCCAGGATCAGGTCCAGCGCCTGCGCGCCCAGCCGCATCATCAGCACCTGGCATTCCGGGTCGCCGAAACGGACGTTGTATTCGACCAGCCGGGCGCGGCCGTCCTCGATCATCAGCCCGGCATAGAGCACGCCCTGGAACGGCGTGCCGCGCCGCGCCATCTCGGCCACGGTCGGGCGCACGATCTCGGCCATGACCGCGTCCTGGATCGCCTGGCTCAGCACCGGAGCCGGGGAATAGGCGCCCATGCCGCCGGTGTTCGGCCCGCTGTCGCCCTCGCCCACGCGCTTGTGGTCCTGCGCGGTGCCAATGGGCAGGCAGTCCGTGCCGTCGCAGAGGATGAAGAAACTCGCCTCCTCGCCGGCCATGAATTCCTCGATCACCACCTCGGCCCCGGCCGCGCCGAAGGCACCGCCGAAAGCGTCGTCCACGGCGGCGATGGCCTCGGCCTCGGTCATGGCGACGGTGACGCCCTTGCCGGCGGCCAGCCCGTCGGCCTTGATGACGATCGGCGCGCCCTGCGCCCGTATATAATCCCGCGCAGGTTCAGCCGCGTCGAAGCGCGCCCAGGCGGCGGTCGGCGCGCCGCAGGCGTCGCAGACCGCCTTGGTGAAGCTTTTCGAGGCTTCCAGCATCGCCGCCGCCTTCGAGGGACCAAAGACCAAGAGCCCCGCCGCGCGCAGATCGTCCGCGACCCCGGCGGCCAGCGGGGCCTCGGGACCGACGATCACCAGGTCGATGGCATTCTCCTCGCAAAAGCCGATCACGGCGGCGCCGGACAGGATGTCCAGATCCGCCAGCCGGGCCAGGGGTTCCATCCCGGCATTGCCCGGGGCGACGAACAGCCGGTCGCATTTCGGATTTTGCCGCACCGCCCAGGCCAGCGCATGTTCGCGCCCGCCGCTGCCAAGGATCAGGATGTTCATGCGCGCCCCTTCCGCTGCCTGCCGCCTTCTAGGAAGCGCGGCCCCCCGGATCAAGCCTTGATCCCGCGGCCCGCCCGCGCCAGAACCAGAGCCATGGACCTGATCGACGACGCCGCCGCCAGCAATGCCCATGAGTTCACCGTTTCCGAGATCTCGGGGGCGATCAAGCGCACGCTCGAGGACCAGTTCGGCCGCGTCCGCGTGCGCGGCGAGATCGGCCGCGTCTCGCGCCCGTCCTCGGGTCACCTCTATTTCGATCTGAAGGACGAGCGCGCCTGCATCGCCGCCGTGACCTGGAAGGGCCAGGCCGCGCGCCTGTCCACCCGACCCGAGGAAGGCATCGAGGTCATCGCCACCGGCCGGCTGACCACCTTTCCCGGCCAGTCGAAATACCAGCTGATCGTCGACGAGATCGAGCCTGCGGGCGCCGGTGCGCTGATGATGATGCTGGAAAAGCGCCGCAAGGCGCTGGCGGCCGAGGGGCTCTTCGACGAATCGCGCAAGCGGCCGCTGCCCTATCTGCCGCGGGTGATCGGCGTCGTCACCTCGCCCTCGGGCGCGGTGATCCGCGACATCCTGCACCGGCTGCGCGACCGCTTCCCGACCCGGGTGCTGATCTGGCCGGTGGCGGTGCAGGGCCAAGACTGCGCGCCGCAGGTCACGGCCGCCATTCGCGGCTTCAACGCGCTGGGCCCGGCGGGGCCGATTCCGCGCCCGGACCTGCTGATCGTCGCCCGCGGCGGCGGCAGCCTCGAGGATCTCTGGGGCTTCAACGAGGAATCGGTGGTGCGCGCCGCCGCCGAAAGCGCCATTCCGCTGATCTCGGCCGTGGGGCATGAAACCGACACCACGCTGATCGATTTCGCTTCGGACCGCCGGGCGCCGACGCCGACGGCGGCCGCCGAAATGGCGGTGCCGGTGCGCACCGAACTGGCCGCGCGGCTGGGCGAATGCGGCACGCGCATGATCCGCGCCGGCCAGCAGGCCCGCCAACGCCACCGGCAGCGCCTGGCCGATCTGGGCCGCGCGCTCGGCCGGCCGCAGGCGCTGACCGACCCGGCCCGGCAACGCTTCGACCTCTTTGCCGAGCGGCTGGAACCGGCGCTGAAGGGCTTCACCCGCCGCTGCCGCGACCGTCTGGCCGGGCTGCCGCTGTCGCTGGCGGCGCTGCGCGGCAACCTGCGCAACCGCCGGCAGAACCTGCAGGCCCAGGAGAACCGCCTGGCCCCCGGGCTGTCCCGGCTCGCCCGCCGCAAGGCCGAGCGCCTGGCCGATCTCGGCCCGCGCCTGGACCGCGCCCGGGCACGGCTGCTGGCCGGATCGAGCCGCGACCGGACCGAGCTCGCGCGGCTCTCGGCGCGGCTGGCGGCAACGGCCGCCCGCATCGCGCCGCCACGCCGCGACAGCCTGGACCGCCTGGACCGCCTGCGCCAGACCCTGGGCTATACCGAGACGCTGAAACGCGGCTTCGCGGTGGTCCACGGCCCGGACCACCTGCTGACCAGCGCGACCGAGGCCGAGAAGGCGCCCGGGTTCGAGATCGAATTCCACGACGGCCGCATCGCCGCGCGTCCCGAAAGACCGACGGCCAAACCGGCCCGCAAGCCGCGGGATCCCAAGGGCCAGCAGTCCCTGTTCTGATTTCTCTTTTGTGGGGAAATATCCCGGGGGGAGCGCCAGCCGCACCCCGTCGAGGGGTGCGGCTGGCGCGGGGGGCAGAGCCCCCCGTTACCGCGCAACCTCGCGCGGCCGCAGCATGAGCCACAAAAGCGCGCCGCCCGCCAGCACTAGGAAGGGCAGCATGGCCAAGTTCACCGCGTTCCAGCCGGCCTGGGCCGAGCCGCCCATGCAGTTCATCAGCCCACCCGAGGACAGCGAGGCCAGGAACACGCCGGAAAACACCACCGCGTCGTTCAGGCCCTGCACCCGCTCGCGCTCCTCGGGGCGATAGGCGCGGGTCAGCATGGCGGTCGCACCGATATAGCCGAAGTTCCAGCCCAGCCCCAGAAGCACCAGCGCGGCGTAGAAATGCCCGAGTTCCACCCCGGACAGGGCCACGGCGCCGGCGCCGGCCAGGATGGCGAGGCCCAGCATGACGATGCGCGTGGCCCCGAAGCGCGCGATCAGATGGCCGGTGAAGAAGGACGGCCCGAACATCGCCAGCACGTGGAACGAGACGATATTGGCGGCATCCGCGGTCTGGAAGCCGCAGCCGACCACGGCGAGCGGCGTCGAGGTCATCACCAGGTTCATCAGCGCATAGGCGACCATGCCGCAGATCATCGCGACCAGGATGCGCGGCTCGCGCATGAGTTCGCGCAGCGGCCGGCCGGCGGGACTGCCGGCAGCAGGCGCCGCCGGGCGCGGGATGTCCAGGAAACCGAAAAGCAGCGGCCCGAACAGGTTCAGCCCGACGATGGCGGCATAGGTGGCAAGGAAAGGCACCGCGGTCAGGTCGGCGGTCAGCCGCACCAGCAGCGGGCCGGTCAGGGCAGCGGCGAGGCCGCCGGCCAGCACCCAGGAAATGGCGCGCGACTGGAACTCGGCCGGGGCGCAATCGGTGGCGGCGAAGCGATAGAAGCCCTGCGCCGCTTGGTAGACTCCGGTCAGCAGGCCGCTGAGCATGAAAAGCCAGAAATTCCCCAGCATCATGCCGGTCGCGGCGGCGGCGGCACCCAGCGCACCGGCGCCGCAGGCCAGCACGAAGCCGGCCCGCCGGCCGTGCCGGCGCATGAAGCCGGCAAGCGGCCGCGCCGACAGCGCCGAGCCCAGCACGATCATCGACAAGGGCAGCGTGGCGATGCAGGGGTTGGGGCTGAGCATCTGCCCGGTCAGGCCGCCGACGATGAAGATCATCGACATCTGCGCCCCCATCACCGCCTGGGCGATCAGCAGCACCACGACATTGCGCCGGGCGCGGCGCATCGGATCCGTCATCGGTTCGGAGGCGATCATGACCGGCTCATTTCAGGGCGGCGGCCTCGCGGGCGCGGGCCTCGATCGCCTGCCAGTTGCCGCTGGCGACATCGGCATCGGGGGCGATCCAGCTGCCGCCGGCGCAGACCACGTTCGGCAGCGCCAGGTAATCCGGGGCATTGGCGAGCGTAATGCCGCCGGTCGGGCAGAAGCTGACCTGTGGCAAAGGCCCGGCCAGGGATTTCAGCGATTTCGCCCCGCCCGCCGCCTCGGCCGGGAAGAATTTCAGCATGGAATAGCCAAGCTCCATCGCCCGCATCACCTCGGAGGCGGTGACGGCGCCGGGCAGCAGCGGCAGCTCGATCTCGGCGCAGGCGCGAGCCAGGGTCTCGGTCAGGCCGGGCGAGACGGCGAAGCTGGCGCCGGCCTCCTTGGCGCGTTTCGCGTCGTCGGGGGTCAGCACGGTGCCGGCACCGACATGGCCGCCCGGCACCCTGGCCATCTCGCGGATCACGGCGAGCGCGGCCGGGGTGCGCAGCGTCACCTCGAGCACCGGCAGCCCGCCCGCGACCAAGGCGGTGGCAAGGCCCTCGGCCCGGGCGGCGTCGCCCACCACCAGGACCGGGATCACCGGGGCGAGCTCGCAAAGCGCACGGGATTTCTGGGACTGGATCTCTGGGGTCATGGCGGCCTCGTTCCTGAAAATTCGGCGGCAGGGTGCGCTTTTCCGCGCCTCGTTTCAAGGGTTGATGTTAGCGGTAACTGGAATCGGCACCGCGTCGGAAAGGGCAGGGGCTTTCCGCCCCTCTTGCGGCTTCGCCGCAATTCACCCCGAGGATATTTTTCCACAAAAGAGAAGCCATCAGCCACCGAAGCTGGTGCGGCTGCCCGAGCGCGCGGTGGCGCTGGCGCCGAAGCCGCCCCGCTGGCTGACCTGGGCGGCCGACATCGGCGGCTTGCCCAGCGTCGAGGGCGCGCGCTGGAAGGTCGAGGGCGCGACCTTGCCGGCGCCGCGGTTGGTGGCGAAGCTCTGGTCGCCCTTGGGGGTCGAGAAGCGGCCGTCGGCGGTCTTGACCATCGGCTGCGAGAAGATGCCGCCGCCGCGCGACAGCATCGAGCCCATCATGTAGCCGACGAGCAGCGGCATGAAGGAAAAGCCGCCGCCGGAGTTCTGCGCCTGCGCCTCGCCCGTCGCGGGCTGCTGGGCGGCGGGATCGCTGCCGCAGTTGCCGGCGCCATGTTCCTGTTCGCAGAGCTCCTTCGACTCGTAGCGCGGCGCGGTTTCCAGGAATTCCTGCTGGGCGGCGGCGAAATTGGTGCGGCAGTCCTGTTCGGTGAACCACAGGCTGTTGTCCTTGGCCGCCGCGATGCAGCTTTCGAGGTCGGGAAAGCTTTGCGCGTCGACCTGGTCGTCCTTGCAGGCGGCGAGCGCGAGCGTCGCGGCGCCGGCCAGCGCCAGGGCGACATGGCGCGAGCGTTTGCGGGCGGGGCGGGTGGCGGGAGCGGTCATGGATCAGCCCTCGATGAAATGCGGCTTGAAGCGCGACAGGTTGTGGGTGATGCGCGCGCGGTCCTCGCGCAGGCCGAGGCCGCAGCAGCTTTCGCCCACGATCCAGGCGCCGAGCACCGGGTGGAAGCCGTCGAATGTGGGCAGCGGCGCCAGGCCCTGCACGATCATCGGGTGATGCGAATAGCTGTCGTCCTCGGTCCGGGCGACCTCGCGGCCGGCCTCGAAGATGGTGACGCCCGCGCCTTCGCGCGAGAAGATCGGCTTCAGCACATGGCCGCGCGCCAGGTCGTCCTGCGCGGCCGCGAAGGCCTGGGCCACGGCGGGGGCGGGGCTGCCGCCGCGCATCGCCTCGGCCACGTCGTCGAGGAAGAAGGCCGGCAGCAGGTTCGGGTGGCCGGGGAACATCTGCCACAAGAGCGGCAGGATGCCCTTGTTCGACAGGATCGCCTTCCACGGCGGCTCGATGAAGCGGGCGCCGGCGCTTTGCAGATGCGTCGCGAATTCGTCGCGCAGCATGTCCTCCCAGGGGTAGAGCTTGAAGAGCGTGCCGATGACGCGGGACTGCTCGTCGGCGAACTGGCCCTCATCGGTCAGACCGATCTGCGCCAGCGCGGTGAAATGCGCGCCGAGGCCGGCTTCGCGCGCGGCCCAAGCCAGGGTTTCGACGGTGGCGTAATCCTCGGGGTTCTCGGGGTCGGCGGCGAAATGCACGTCCTCGCCATCGGCGCAGATCTGGGTCCAGCGCGCCACGATCGCCTCGTGGATGCTGTTGAACTGGTCGCAATCCTCGTCCAGCACGCCCGCCGCCTGCTGCTGTTCGAACCAGAGCCACTGGAAGCTGGCGGATTCGTAAAGCGCGGTCGGGGTGTCGGCGTTGTATTCCAGCAGCTTCGCCGGGCCGGTGCCGTCATAGGCCAGGTCCATGCGGCCATAAAGCTCGGGCTGTCCTTCGGCCCAGCTGCCGGCGACCAGGTCCCAGTGCCGCTGCGGGATGCCGAGCCGGGTCAGCCAGGCCTCGTCGCGCGCGACCAGCGCCACCGCCTCGCGGCACATGGCATGCAGTTCGGTCGCGGGCGCCTCGATGTCCTGCTCGATCTCTTGCAGGGTGAAGCGATAGGCGCTGGTTTCGTCCCAATAGGGTTCCCCGCCCATGTCGGCGAAGGTGAAGCCGAGCTTCACCGCCTCGTCGCGCCAGCCCGGGCGTTCGGGAAGATTGCGTTTTTCCATGGTCACTCCTTGGTTCCGAGATAGGGCGTGGGCGCCGGGGGGCGCAAGCCCGCATCTGGAAATTCGCCGGGCGCCGGCCGGGTGCCGTGCCTGCGGGGGGCTTGCGGGGCGCGAGGCTTCGGGCCAAGCTGCTGCCATTCCAGCCCCGGGACAACGGGGCGCGACAACAGGGATGACCATCATGCAGAACCGTTTCCCGCTTCGCGCGCTGCTTCTGGCTTCGGCCGTGGCCATGGCTGCGGCCGCGCCGGCGGCCTGGGCCGAGACGCCGGCCGATACGCTGGTCGTGGCGGGCCAGATCGACGACATCATCAGCATGGATCCGGCGCAAAGCTTCGAGCTGTCGGGGCAGGATGTCATCAAGAACCTCTACGACCGGCTGGTCGATTTCGATCCGACCGACCTGGAGGCAGGCTTCAAGCCCAGCCTCGCCGAAAGCTGGGAGGTCAGCGAGGACGGCAAGACCGTGACCCTGACCCTGCGCGACGGCGTCAAGTTCCAGTCGGGCAATCCGGTCCGGGCCGAGGATGCCGCCTGGTCGCTGCAACGCGCCGTCAAGCTGAACCTGTCGCCGGCCTTCATCCTGAACCAGTTCGGCTTTACCGCCGAGAATGTCGACCAGCAGATCAGTTTCGACGGCAACAAGCTGGTGCTGAAGCTGGATCAGCCCTATGCGCAAAGCTACGTGCTCAACAGCCTGGCCTCCGAGGTCGCCTCGGTCGTCGACAAGGAAACCGTGCTGTCCCATGCCGAGGGCGAGGATCTGGGCAATGCCTGGCTCTCGACCAACAGCGCGGGTTCGGGGCCGTTCAACCTGGGCGCCTGGAAACCCAACGAGGCGGTGCAACTGGTCGGCAATGCCGATTACTGGCAGGGCGCGCCGGCGATGAAGCGGGTGATCGTGCGCCATGTCCAGGAAAGCAGCGCCCAGCGGCTGCTGCTGGAACAGGGCGACGTGGACGTGGCCCGCAACCTGACCCCGACCGATATCGAGGCGCTGTCCACGAGCGACAAGCTGGTGATCGGCAACGAGCCGCGCGGCCGCATCCTGTATATGGGGCTGAACCAGAAGGACCCGATCCTGTCCAACCCCGCCGTGGTGCAGGCCATGCGCTATCTGGTGGATTACAAGGGCATCGAGGACAGCTTCCTGAAGGGCCAGTTCAAGATCCACCAGAACTTCCTGCCGGAGGGCTATCTGGGCGCCTCGGACGAGAACCCGTGGACCTATGACATCGAGAAGGCGAAAAAGATCCTGACCGATGCCGGCGTCACCTCGGGCACGATCAAGACCACGGTGCGCGACATGGCCGAATACAGCAACGTCATGCAGACGCTGCAGGCCTCGATGGCGCAGGTCGGGCTGACGCTGGAGATCCAGCAGGTCACCGGCGCGCAGTCGCTCGATGCCTATCGCGCGCGGCAGGTGCCGATCTATGTCGGCGAATGGGGGCCGGATTATGCCGACCCGAACACCAATGCCTCGACCTTTGCCTATAACCCCAACAACGCCGACGATGCCAAGCTGTCGCAACTGGCCTGGCGCAACGCCTGGGCGGTGCCGGACGAGATGAACAAGGCCACCGTCGCCGCCACGCTGGAAGGCAATACCGACAAGCGCCGGCAGATGTATCTGGACCTCCAGCAGCAATATCGCGAGATCGCCCCGATCATCCCCATGTTCCAGCGCATCGAGCGCGACGGCATGCAGAAGAACATCCATGGCTGGACCGCCGGCGGCTCGGTCAGTTCCGCGATGTATCGCAAGGTCACGAAGGAATAGGGCGTGACGAATACCGACCTCAGCGCCGCGCCGGGGCCGGGGGCAAGCCCGCCCTCATCCCGGCGCGGCGCGCGCCTGGGGCGCAGGATGCGCAGCCTTGGCGGGCTCTTGCTGTCGCTGGCGCTGACGCTGCTGGGCCTGCTGCTCGTCACCTTCATCATCGGCCGGGTCATGCCGATCGACCCGGTGCTGAAGGTGGTGGGCGAGCGCGCGACCCAGGCGCAGTATGAGGCCGCGCGGCTTGCCATGGGGCTCGACAAGCCGCTGTGGCAGCAGTTCCTGGTCTATATGGGCGAGGTGCTGCGCGGCGATTTCGGGCGCTCGATCTCGACCGGCCATCCGGTGGCGCAGGACTTGCGCCGGGTGTTTCCCGCCACCTTCGAACTGGCGGCGCTTGGCACGCTGATCGGCGTCTGCGTGGGCGTGCCGCTGGGCGTGGTCGCGGCGGCGCGGCGCGGCGGCTGGATCGACCAGATCGCCCGCGTGGTGGCGCTGGTCGGCTATTCCATGCCGATCTTCTGGCTGGGGCTGATGGGGCTTCTGCTGTTCTACGGCATCCTTGGCTGGGTCGGGGGCCCCGGCCGGCAGGGCATCGTCTATGACGGCATGGTGCCCGAGATGACGGGGATGATCCTGGTCGACAGCCTGCTCGCCGGCGACTGGGGCGCGTTTCGCGACGCCTTCAGCCATATCATCCTGCCGGCGAGCCTTCTGGGCTATTTCAGCCTGGCCTATGTCAGCCGCATGACCCGCAGCTTCATGCTGGAGCAGCTCTCGGCCGAATACATAACCACCGCCAGGGTCAAGGGCCTGTCCGAACGGCGGGTGGTCTGGGCGCATGCCTTCCGCAATATCCTGGTGCCGCTGATCACGGTGATCGCGCTCAGCTTCGGTTCGCTGCTGGAGGGCTCGGTGCTGACCGAAATCGTGTTCTCCTGGCCGGGGCTCGGCCAATACATCACCAAGGCGCTGCTGGCCGCCGACATGAACGCGGTCTTGGGCGGCACGGTGCTGATCGGCACCTGCTTCGTGGCGCTGAACATCCTCTCCGACGTGCTTTACCGCACCCTTGACCCGAGGGCGAAATGACCGAGACGACGCGCGCATGGCTGCTGTCGGACGCGCCGCAGACCCGGCGCCAGGCCCGGATGGGCGCGCTCTACCAAGGCTGGCTGACGTTCCGGGCGAACAAGCTGGCCATGCTGGGGCTGGTGATCCTGCTGGCGCTTCTGTTCGTCGCGGGTTTCGCGCCCTGGCTTTCGCCGCAGAACCCCTTTGCCCAGAACCTGGCCGACCGGCTGCAGCCGCCCTCGGCCGCGCATTGGCTGGGCACGGATGCGCTGGGGCGGGACATCCTGTCGCGGCTGATCCACGGTTCGCGCATCACGCTGTTCATCGTCGGCACCGTGGCGCTGGTCGCGCCGGTGATCGGGCTTTTCGTCGGCACGGTGGCGGGTTTCGCCGGCGGCTGGGTCGACCAGGTGCTGATGCGGACCACCGACATCTTCCTGGCCTTCCCCAAGCTGATCCTGGCGCTGGCCTTCGTCGCCGCCCTTGGCCCCGGCATCGGCAATGCGGTGCTGGCGCTGGCCGTGACCTCCTGGCCGCCCTATGCGCGGCTGGCGCGGGCCGAGACGCTGACCATCCGCAACGCCGATTACATCGCCGCCGCCCGGCTGCAGGGCGCCGGGCCGCTGCGGCTGCTGATCGGGCATATCTGGCCGCTCTGCGTCAGTTCGCTGATCGTGCGGGTGGCGCTGGACATGGCGGGAATCATTCTCTCGGCCGCCGGGCTCGGCTTCCTCGGGCTTGGCGCACAGCCGCCGATGCCGGAATGGGGCGCGATGATCTCGGACGGGCGGACCTATATCCTCGACTTCTGGTGGGTCGCGGCCATGCCGGGTCTGGCGATCTTCATCGTCAGCCTGGCCTTCAACCTGTTGGGCGACGGCTTGCGCGACGTGCTGGATCCGAAGGGAGGCGCCGAATGACCCCGCTGCTGTCCGTCCGCGACCTGCGCGTCAGCTTCCCGACCCGCAGCGGCAGCTTCCAGGCGGTGCGCGGGGTCAGCTTCGACCTCGGGCGCGAAAGGCTGGGGGTGGTGGGCGAATCCGGCTCGGGCAAGTCGATGACCGGCCGCGCCATCCTGGGCCTCGTGCGCCCGCCGGGCAAGGTCACGGCCGAGCGGCTGGAGCTTGACGGCGAAAGCATCCTGAACCTGCCCGAGCGCCGCATGCGCAAGCTGCGCGGCGCCCGCATCAGCATGGTCATGCAGGACCCCAAGTTCAGCCTGAACCCGGTGATGACCATCGGCCGGCAGATCATGGAAAGCTATCGCCTGCACTCCGGCCAGGGCGGGCAGGCGGCGCGCGACAAGGCGCTGGACATGCTGCGCGCCGTGCAGATCCGCGACCCCGAGCGGGTGTTCGATGCCTATCCGCATGAAATCTCGGGCGGCATGGGCCAAAGGGCGATGATCGCCATGATGCTGGCCCCGGACCCCGAGATCCTGATCGCGGACGAGCCGACCTCGGCGCTGGACGTCTCGGTCCGCAACGAGGTCCTGCGCATCATGGACAAGCTGGTGCGCGACCGCGGCATGGGGCTGATCTTCATCAGCCACGACCTGAACCTGGTCGGGCAATTCTGCGACCGGGTGCTGATCATGTATGCCGGCCGCGTGGTCGAGGAACTGCCCGCACACGACCTGCACGCCGCCCGCCACCCCTATACCCAGGGGCTGCTGAACAGCCTGCCGCGCCTCGACCAGCCGGTCGAACGCCTCTCGACCCTGCAACGCCAGGACAGCTGGCGCGACGCGGACATCGCCACGCCGCTGCCCGGAGGGCTGTGATGCTTCTTTGCTCCGAAAATACCCGACCGCAACAGGGCAAGCGATGCTGACAATCAAGGATCTGGACGTCTGGTTCGGCCACCCGCCCGAGCGCGTCGATGCCGTGCGCGGCGCCAGCTTCGTGGTGGCGCGGGGCGAAAGCTTCGGCCTCGTCGGCGAATCCGGCTCGGGCAAGTCGACCATCCTGCGCGCCGTCACCGGCCTAATCGATACCTGGTCGGGCCGGATCGAGGTCGCCGGTCAGCCGGTGACCGGCCGCCACCGCTCGCGCGCCTTTCACAAGACGGTGCAGATGGTGTTCCAGGACCCCTATGCCAGCCTGCACCCGCGCCATTCGGTGGACCGGGTGCTGTCCGAGACGCTGCATCTGCAAGGCATGGACCGCATCGACCAGCGCATCGCCACGCTTCTGGACAGCGTCGGCCTGGGGCGCGGCTTCCGCTTCCGCTATCCGCACCAGCTGTCGGGCGGCCAGCGCCAGCGCGTCGCCATCGCCCGCGCGCTGGCGGCGGAACCGCAGCTTCTGCTGCTGGACGAGCCGACCTCGGCGCTTGACGTCAGCGTGCAGGCCGAGATCCTGAACCTGCTCGCCGACCTGCGCCGGGACCGCGGGCTGACCTATGTCATGGTCAGCCACGACCTGGCCGTGGTGGCGCATATGTGCGACCGGCTGGCGGTGATGCGCGGCGGCGAGATCGTCGAGGAGATGACCGCCGCCGCGTTGCGCCAGGGCGCCGCGCGCAGCGATTATGCCCGCGACCTGCTGGCTGCGAGCCGGGGCTATGCGGCGGGCTAGACCGCGATTCCGAACAGCTTGCCGATGCCGGCGGTCACCGCCAGCGCGAACACGCCGCCCAGCACCACCCGCAGCACCGCGCGGCCGGGCGGTGCGCCGCCGGCCCAGGCGCCAAGCGCGCCCAGCACCGCCAGCGCCAGCACCACCGAAACCAGCACCGCGGCGATGACGGCACCCCCCGGCGCCAGGATCGCCGCCAGCAGCGGCACCGCCGCCGCCGTGCTGAAGGTCGCGGCCGAGGCCGCCGCCGCCTGCAAAGGATTGGCGCTCGACGCCTCGCTGAGCCCCAGCTCGTCGCGGACATGGGCGGCCAGCGCGTCATGCTCGGTCACCTCGCGCGCCGCCTGCAAGGCGGTGCCGGGGGTCATGCCGCGCGATTCATAGATCGCCGCCAGCTCGTGCAGCTCCTCCTCGGGCATCTCGCGCAGGGCGGCGGTCTCGCGGGCGATGTCGGCGCGCTCGGTATCGGACTGTGAGCTGACCGAGACATATTCGCCCATGGCCATGGACATGGCGCCGGCCACCAGCCCGGCAAGCCCCGCGATCAGGATCGCCTCGCGCCCCGGATCGGCGGCGGCCACGCCCACGATCAGCGCCCCGACCGAGACGATGCCGTCATTCGCCCCCAGGACCGAGGCCCGCAGCCAGCCCATGCGGCTGACGTAATGCGGATCGTCGGGATGGGCGCTGATGGCGGTGCGGGTCATGGGGTCCTCTTGCGGTTGCGCGGCCAGCTTAGCGTCCCGGCCCGGTTTTGCCAGCCTTGCGTCCCGTCCCGCGCCCGGTCAGGCTGTCGCAGGACGAATCCCGCCGAGAGGAGGCAACGATGCAGCATCCCCTGACCTTGCCGCGGGCACTGAACCTGGTCGGCGGGCGCGGCCGGGCGGCGGCATCGGGGCGCGCGCTGCCGATGATCTCGCCCATCGACGGCCAGCCCTTCGCCGCCATCGCCGATTCCGGCCCCGAGGACATCGATGCCGCCGTCGATGCCGCCCGCGCGGCGCTGGCGGGCGATTGGGGCCGGTTGACCGCGGCCGAGCGCGGCCGGCTGATGCTGCGCCTCGCGCTGCTGATCGAGGCCGAGGCCGAGCCGCTCGCCGCGCTGGAAACCCGCGACAACGGCAAGCCCATCGCCCAGTCCCGCGCCGACATGGCGGCGCTGGCGCGCTATTTCGAATATTACGGCGGCGCGGCCGACAAGCTGCATGGCGAGGTCATCCCCTTCCTGAACGGCCATGACGCCACCGCGCGGCGCGAGCCGCATGGCGTGACCGGCCATATCATCCCCTGGAACTATCCGGTGCAGATCTTTGGCCGTTCGGTCGGGGCGGCGCTGGCCATGGGCAATGCCACGGTGACGAAACCGGCCGAGGATGCCTGCATGACCATCCTGCGCATCGGCGAACTGGCCGGGCAGGCGGGCTTTCCGCCCGGCGCGATCAATATCGTCACCGGCCGGGGCGAGGTGGCGGGCAAGGCGCTGGCAGAGCATCCCGGCGTCGATTTCATCAGCTTCACCGGCTCGCCCGAGGTGGGGCAGGCCATCCAGATCGCGGCGGCCAGGAACCACATCCCCTGCACGCTGGAGCTGGGCGGCAAGTCGCCGCAGATCGTCTTCGAGGACGCCGATCTGGATGCCGCGGCACCGATCATTACCAATGCCATCGTGCAGAACGGCGGCCAGACCTGCTCGGCCGGATCGCGCGTGCTGATCCAGCGCGGCATCTGGGACCGGCTGACCGCCATGCTGGCCGAGCGCTTCCGCGCCGTCGAGGCAAGCCCGGCCGAAGGCGCGGCTCTGGGACCGCTGATCTCGGCCCGGCAAAAGGTGCGGGTCGAGAGCTATATCGCCGAGGCCGCAGCGCCCCTGATCGCGCGCGGCCGCGTGGCGGCGGATGCGCCGGCGGGCGGCTTCTACGTCGCGCCGGCGCTCTTCGGTCCGGTCGATCCGCGCAGCCCGCTGGCGCAGGAGGAGATCTTCGGCCCGATCCTGGCCGCCATTCCCTTCGACACCGAAGCCGAGGCCATCGCCATTGCCAATGGTACGGAATACGGGCTGGTGGCGGGGATCTGGACCCGGGACGGCGACCGGCAGGCGCGGGTGGCCCATGCCATGCGCTGCGGCCAGGTCTTCATCAACGCCTATGGCGCCGGCGGCGGCATCGAGCTGCCCTTCGGCGGCCTGCGCAAATCCGGCCATGGCCGGGAAAAGGGCTTTGCCGCGCTTTACGAATTCTCGCGGCTGAAAACCATCGTCCATCGCTACGCATAGGGGGAGACATGCGGCTGCAAGGCAAGACGGCATTGGTGACGGGGGCGGGCTCGGGCTTCGGGCGGGGCATCGCGCGGGCCTTCGCGCGCGAGGGCGCGCGGGTCGCGGTGCTGGACATCGATGCCGGCGCGGCCGAGGCCGTCGCCGGGGAAATCGGCGGCCTGGCGCTGGCCTGCGACGTGACCCAGGGCGCGCAGGTCGCGGATGCCGTGGCGCGGACGCGGGCGGCGTTCGGCGGGCTCGAGATCGTGGTGAACAACGCCGGCTGGACCGTGCCGAACGGTCCCTTGCTCGCGACCGACGAGACCGCGTTCCGGCGCATCTATGACGTGAACGTGCTGTCGATCTTTCACATGTGCCACGCCGTCGTGCCCTGGTGGCGCGAGCAGCGCGCGGGCGTGATGATCAATGTCGGCTCGACGGCGGGCAGCCGGCCGAGGCCCGGGCTGACCTGGTACAATTCCTCGAAGGGCGCGGTGAACACGCTGACCCGCAGCCTGGCGGTGGAATTGGCGCCGGACGGCATCCGCGTCAACGCCATCGCCCCGGTCATGGGCGAGACCGGGATGCTGGAGCGCTTCATGGGCTGCCCGGACACGCCCGAAAACCGCGCGCGTTTCCTGGCGACCATCCCGCTGGGCCGGCTGTCGCAGCCGCGCGACATCGCCAATGCCGCGCTGTATCTGGCCTCGGACGAGTCGGATTTCATCACCGGCGTCATCCTCGACGTGGACGGCGGCCGCACGGTCTGATGCCGATCATGCCGGTTGCAGTCGGCGCAGCTTCGGGTGATGAAAGGACATGGAGACGGAAGCCCGAGCCTTGGCCTTCGAAGAGGCGCTGCGCCGCGCCGGCGTGCGCATCACCCGCCAGCGGGCGGCGCTTCTGCGCGTGCTGGCCGATGCCGCCGATCATCCCGACGCGACCCAGCTGCACCGCCGCGCGACCGAGGCGGGGGCCGGGGTCTCGCTGGCAACCGTCTATCGCACGCTTTCGGCGCTGGAGGCGCAGGGCGTGATCCAGAAGCTGGAATTCGAGGGCGAGCCGGCACGGTTCGAAACCGCCGACGGCCAGCACCACGACCACATGATCGACGTCGAGACCGGCGAGGTTATCGAGTTCCTGAACGAGCGCATCGAGCGGCTGCAGGCCGAGATCGCCGCCGAGATGGGCTATGAGATCGTCCGCCACCGGCTGGAGCTTTACGTCCGCCGCAAGCGCCAGCCCTAGAGCGCGATCTCGCTTTCCGGGTCCGGGTCGGGCAGGGGACGCGGCGCATCCGGGTCCGCCATCGGCGGGTTCAGGCGCGGATCGTCCTCGGGCGCCGGGCGCAGCATCTCGCGCAGCGCGTCGCCGACCGGGGGCGGCGGCGGCGCATCGGCGCGGCGACGGATCAGGATATCGCCATTCTCCAGCCGCTCGGGCGCCTGGTAGTTGCTCACGTCGTCCATCAGCGCGCCAATGTCCTTGAACACCGGCCCGACCGAACCCAGCGTATCGCCCAGATCGCGCCCCAGCCGGTCCAGATGCGGCTGCGCCTGGCCCAGAAGGTTGTTCAGAAAATTCTCGATGCCGCTTTCCAGCGAGTCCTCCGGCGCGGGCTCGTCGGCCTTGGGCGGCTCATAGACCTGCGCAAACGCCGGGGCCGCGGCAAGCGCCGCGACAAGGATCAGGTGGGAAAAAGCGCGCATGGTCCGGTCCCCGGGGCTGTTTGCAGGCAAAACCCGCACCGATGGCCGCCGGTTCCCGCCTCAGGCCGGGCGCGGCGCATGCATGGTGCGGAAGGTGTCCCAGGCCTCGTTGATGGCGCGGGTACGGGCCTCGGCCAGGCGGATCGCCTCGGGCGGCAGGCCGCGGGCGATGGCGCGGTCGGGGTGGTTCTCGCGCACCAGGTCGCGCCAGCGCCGCCGCGCCTCGGACAGCGGCGTGTCGGGCGCCACGCCCAGCACCTCGCAGGAGGGGCAGCCCTGGCGGCGGTCGTGGCGGGCGCGGATCGTGGCCAGCTGCTCGGGCGGCAGGCCGAAGATGCGCGCCACCTCGTCGATGAACAGGATCTCGGCCTCGTGCAGGTCGGTGTCGGCGACGGCGATGATGAACAGCCCCTCGATCACGTCGGCCAGAACCGGATCGCCCGGCGGGAACATGGCGGCGATACGTCGCGCCCAGGCGTCGAAGCCGGCGACGTCCTGCCGCGCCAGGTCGAAGACGCGGGCGGCGTTCTTTTCCTCGGCGCGCGGGATGATGAAGACCCGGCGAAAGGCCGCAACCTCCGAGCGGGCGACGGCGCCGTCGGCCTTGGCGAGCTTGGCCCCCAGGGCGATGACCGCGATGGTGAAGGCCACGGATTTCTCGGGCGGGGTTGCGGGCCGGCGCGCACCGACGATCGCCGCCAGCCGATCGGCAATGCGCTGCCAGAAGCTGCGAGGCTTCGGCAGTTCCGGGCAGGTCGAGGTCTTTTCCCTGATCGCGGCGTCCATGGCATCCAGCCTAGGCGGCCCTTCCGGTCAAGTCCACTGACATTCCCGCAAGTTGCGCGGTTTCCCCTGCGGCCTTGCGGCGCGAGGGCCGCGCGTGACCGGGGCTTCGCAATTCGCCCGCGCGCTGCTATGCCTGATGCGGCAAGGCTTCGGGGGCGTTCATGGCGGCAATTGACGGGGATGTGGTGATCGGGCGCGAAAGCCCGCTGGCGCCGGATCTGGCGCTGCTGTTCCAGCGCCACACCGAGGACATGCATGCCGACACGCCGCCCGAGTCGATCCACATGCTGCCGCGCGCCGCGCTGGAGCGGCCCGAGATCGGCTTTTTCGTCCTGCGCGAGGCCGGCCGGCCGCTGGCCATGGGCGCGGTCAAGCGCATCGCGCCGGGCCTGGGCGAGATCAAGTCGATGCATGTCCTGTCCGAGGCGCGCGGTCGCGGCCATTCCCGCCGCATGCTGGCGGCGCTGATCGACCATGCCCGCGCCGATGGGTTGGCCAGGCTGAGCCTGGAGACCGGCGTGCAGCCGACCTTCGTCGCGGCGCGGGGGCTTTACGCCCGGGCGGGTTTCGTCGAATGCGGGCCCTTCGGCGACTATGTCCCGGATCCGAACAGCGTCTTCATGACGCTGGATCTGTCCGGCGCCGATTGAGCGGTTGATTCAGCCGCCGTCCTTTGCCATGACTGCCGGGTGCGGCGCGGTCGCGCAAGCGACACGGCCCCGTGGCTTGGCTGGATCGAGCAGGCGCCTTCCAGGTCCGACTCTGGGCCAAATATGGACGCGAATACAACCGGTAAGGAAGGTGGTCGCAGGTTGCGAACCGTCCTCCGAACCGCTATCAGAGGAATCACGGCCCCGTAGCTCAACTGGATAGAGCAAGTGACTTCTAATCACTAGGTTGGGCGTTCGAGTCGTCCCGGGGTCGCCAAATCCTCATGCGCCGAACTTACGCAAAGTAGGACTCTGTTGCCCAAATCGGCTGAGGGTCGGAGTAGCCCTTTCCCGAGACAGCCTCGTCCCACGACTTCCGTGACGGGGATGCCGAGCGCGGTGAAGCCATTGCGCACGGCGACACGGAGCTGGAACTCGGCGACCTGACGGTCGAAGTCCCTGGCGGACAGGCGCTGCCGCAAGAGTTTGACGCAGTGCATCTTGGTCTCGGCGCGGCCTCGGCGGTGATAGCCGCTCCATCGTCGCCAGATCGTTCGCCCGACACGCCTTGATGGTCGCAGGATGTCGTTGCGGGCGATGGCCCCGGCGGTATCGGGTGTCCACGGTTTGGCGTTCTTGCGGGGTGGGATGATTGCCGCGGCGCCACGGGCGGCGATGGCATCGTGGCACTTGCGCGTGTCGAAGGCACCGTCGGCGGTGACGCTGGCGATCTCCTGATCGGGCGGGATCTGGTCCAGCAACTCGGGCAGCATGGGTGCATCGCCCATGTCGCTGGTGGTGAACTTGGCCGCACGGATTTCCAGGGATTTTTCGTCGATGCCAATGTGGATCTTGCGCCAGATGCGCCGCTTCGTGCCACCATGCTTGCGCCTTCGTCGGGCAAACAGTCCCCCGGACTGTTTGCTGACCCTCCTCAGTCCACTCGCCTTCACCCTCGACCTTGATCCCGGTGCTGTCGACCAGCAGGTGCAATGGGCCGTCTGAACCGCGAGGGGATGTTGACCTTCAAGGTTTTCTGGCGCCGCGACAGCGTGCTGAAGTCCGGCACGTCCCAGTCCAGGCCGGCCGCAACAGGCTCTCGACGAAGCCGCCTCGCCATGGTTGCTCGAACCCGTGGCGCAACATGGCTCGATCTGCCTGAGTGCCATCCCAAACAGCACTTGCATCGTCGGCAGGTCTGGATCGCGGCAGCGCTATAGTCACATTGTCGCCCGCGCCTGCCGGTCGGCGCGGCCTCCCACTTCATGGCGGGATCGAACCAGGGTCAGGACTTCGGTAACGGGGTCGTCCCAGTCAAGCGGTTTTGCGCATACGGGATGTGCCGCCGGAGCGCGCGGTCTTGTTCTTTGAGAAAGTGATCTGCTTCCCTGTTCGGCAGCCTTCGCCTGAGATCGACCCGGGTGCATGCTTCGGTCCGTGGTCAGCGCTGTGGCTGCCAACATGATGCTGGTTCAATGCAATTCCGATGTGCCCATCTCATTGGCGTGCTCGATACGATCGGCATCAGTCCTGAGCACGGCATCACCGGAACCGCGTCCCGTGGGGACCTCGAAGGCCCGCGATCAGGCGGGCAGCAGTCTGGAATCTGTGTCTTCAGCCGGCATGAAGCACGGGAATGTCAAAACGGAAGTCGGTGTCATCCTTCCACATCCGGTGCAGGATCACGGCGATGCGGCGGGCCAGCGCAACCATCGCGCGCTTGGCACCCCGACGGCGCGCAAGTTTTGCCGCCCAGGTTCGCAGCCAGCTCGCCCGTCCACGATGCATCATGACGGTTGCGGCCTGGCACAGCGCGCGTCGAAGGTTGACGTCGCCTGCCTTGGTGATCCCGCCCGAGATGTCGCGCTCGCCCGACTGGTTGCGAGACGGCGTCAGGCCGACCCATGGTCCGACCTTCTTCGAGGATGTGAAGCGGGCGGGATCATCGACAGCGGATCGATAGGTCAACGCCACGACGGCGCCGATCCCGGGCATCGACATCAGCCGACGACAGACCGGATCTTCCTGGGAGAGTTGACGGACATTGCGTTCAAGACCCGCCAGCTCTCGCCGCAGCGCCGCGCGCGCGCGAAGCATGGGTTCGGTTGCCGCTTCCAGCATCGGGTTGCCCGCCGCCAGTTCGCGGATACGCTGTTCGAACCTGCCGCGGGATATGGTGCCAACCTTGAGCCCGAAGTTCCGCAGCAGCCCGCGCAGTGACATTTCCAGCGTGATAAACCCTTGTTGCACAGCCTTACGAGCGCTGAGCACCGCTCTAACCTCCTGTGCAGACACCGATTTGCAATGAACGGGTCGGAACCAACCAAGATGAATCAGACGTGCAATACCCTCTGCATCCCGCCGGTCCGTCTTGATCGGCATGGCCTTCAGGGCGCCTTTTACCTGTCTGGTTTCCATTAGAACGACAGGTAGTCCCGCATCTGACAACCCGCGATGCAGCCACTGCGACAAGGGGCCAGCCTCAAGCCCGACGGCGGCAATTGCGCCGTCCTGGTCGCAGATCCAGCACGACAGCGCTTTGGGCTCGCTGGCCACCTGCGCCTCCTTCACGATCTTCCCATGCTCGCTGATCACGCAGATCGCGGTCTTCTCCAGCGACACATCCAGCCCGACAAACAGCTTCATCCCGCAGTCCTCCATGTAGATCCGATACGGGAATGGCGCCAGCTTGCCCTCAATCTTGCAACGGTAACGGGCGGGTCGCGACGCAGGCCCCGTTACGGCATCTCGTTCACGTGTCATAGCCAGAACATGACGGTGGCGGCGAGAGCGACGGCAGACAGGAAGACCTTCGGGCATCTGTCGTAGCGGGTGGCGACCCGGCGCCAATCCTTCAGCCTGCCAAACATGATCTCGATGCGGTTTCGGCGTTTGTAGCGTCGCTTGTCGTGCTTGTCGTGCTTGCCACGAGATTTCCTGCCCGGGATGCAGGGCCTTATCCCCTTGTCTTTCAACGCATTTATGAACCAGTCGGCATCATGGCCCCGGTCGGCCAGCACCCAGTCCGCCTTTGGCAGGGCTGCCCAGCAGGGCGGCGGCCCCCGTGTAGTCACTAACCTGGCCTGCGGTCATGCGAGGGATAAGGCCATGATCCGGGGGATCATGGCCCCCGAGAACGCGGATCGGGCGGCCTTCGGCATCGGTCACGGCATGCAGCCTGGTGTTCATGCCGCCCTTTGCGCGATCAGACGGCTCCTTTGATCGCCGGGTCCCCCTTTTCCGACCGCAGGCTGGTCGCCGAGCGGTGCATCTTCAGGGAGGTTGCATCGATCATCACCGTCTTCGGAACGGTCAAAAGGCGCGGCAGCCGCGAAACTGGTTACACTCGGCAAGCCGTCATCTTCTCATTGTCCGGGCAGCGGACTGGAGCGCGGGCAACGTCTCTCGGGATCGCGTTTCTAAGAACGGTTGAGGGCACACGTTGACCCGGCTGTCTGCCCATGAGCTTTCCGGTTTTTCGGACCTTTCTCTTCGAGGTGCGCAAGCCGCTCTACAGCGAGGCTACTGGAACGGGATCAAGCTTCCGGTTGAACGGATTTCGGGTCAGCGGGGCGGAAAAGGTGGCGCAGCGTGGGGGCTTCGGCTCGACCTCTGCCCACCGGAAGTTCTTGCCAAACTCGGGCTGGATGAGCGGGCTGAAACAGCCCTTTCAATGCCCTCTGAACAGAGCCTTAAAGGCCGAGCGGGCGACCGGCAGGTCAGCGTCGCTTTGGACCGGCAGCGCATCATTTCGCCGATCCTCGCCATGAAGCGCCGCTCGACCGAGCGGGCGCAGGCGTTTCGCGATGTTGCTGCGCAACCAGCACACCAGATCGGCGGAAGGTGGCAGCCTGTGGCGGAACGAACGTTGCGCGATTGGGTCAATGCTGCCGAAACGAACACGGCCGAGTTGCTTCCGAGCGCCCGCAATGATCGCGGGCAGCGGCGGGTGAGGATCACCCGCGCTTGGGACGCCAACTGCGGCCTGACCGAGGATGTTCAGGCTCGCATTGCTGGCAAACTTGCTGGTGTCGCGCGTGGCCTTCTGGCGAATGGGCGTTCCGAACGGAACGTGCGCACACTTTGCACTGTCGAACTTCAGAAGCTGACGGCGGAGGCCGGAGCGGCGTTGCCTAAGGCCCAGTTGGCACAACTCTGCAAGCTCAACTCAAAATGGAGCGCGCAGTTCAGCGAGATGAAGGCCGTTCATGCCTTCGCCTCCGACAACAAGACCTATACCGACCGGTGAGCTGCTCCCCGGAAATCGGACAGTGACGGAAGCTACGATCTGACGTTTGCTGGTCTCCAAGAACGAGGAGATCAGGAATGCGGAAACGCAGAAACCATGACGCGGGCTTCAAGGCGCGCGTGGCGCTCGAGGCCGTTAAGGGCGAGCGCACTGTGTCAGAGCTGGCGGGCGAATACGGCGTGCATCCGACGATGATCCATCAATGGAAGAAGGCGCTGCTCGACGGAGCTGCGGATATCTTCGAGCGCGGCGGCAAGAAGCCCTCGACGGAGGTGGATGAAGAGACGGTCCGATCACTGCATGCCAAGATCGGGGAGCTGGCTGTCGCCAACGATTTTTTGTCACGAAAGCTCAAGCCGTGGACCGGAAAGTGAGGCGTGGGATGATCGAACGGAACCACCCGGCGCTGTCCATCGGGGCGCAGTGCCGCCTGCTGTCGATCTCGCGCTCGTCGTTCTACCACGAGCCGGCTGGAGAGACGGATCAGAACCTCGGCCTGATGCGGCTGATCGACCGGCAGTTCCTCGACACGCCGTTCTATGGGGTTCGCCAGATGACCTGGCACCTGCAGAACGAAGGCCATGGCGTGAACCAGAAGCGCATTCGGCGGCTCATGCGACTTATGCGCCTGATGCCGATCTATCAGAAGCCCAACACCAGCAAGCCGAGGAAGGGCCACAAGACCTGGCCCTACCTGCTGGGCGGGCTGCGGGTGGATCGTCCCGGCCAGGTCTGGTGCGCCGATATCACCTACCTGCCGATGCGGCGCGGCTTCCTGTATCTGGTGGCCATCATGGACTGGTTCACACGCAAGGTTCTGGCCTGGCGCATCTCGAACACGCTGGAGGCCGACTTCTGCGTTGAGGCGCTGAAGGAGGCCATCCACCGCTTCGGCGCGCCGGGGATCATGAACACTGACCAGGGCAGCCAGTTCACGTCCTTCGCCTGTGTAGCGTGACACGAATTTTTGCACGTTGTGACACCAAGATTTGCAGCAGACGATTTTTGCGAAACACCTCCCTTAAACGCCCCGTTCACTCGGGCATGACCGGGGCGGGCAGCGGGTCGCCTGTGATGGGCCAGGGGTCGATCTGACCCGGCCCGCCGAGGCCGGTGCAGGCATGGTCTCGGACGAGCTGCCATGCGATCTCGACCAACGCAAGCATCTCCGCGTCCCATGCCGGATCGTCCTCGACCCGTGCGCCGGTCAGCGCCATGCGGATCATCTGCGCCAGCGCGTCATTGGTCCGGTTGCCCGGCGCCGGATAGACCGAACCGCGCAAATGCAGCCCGTCGGCATAGATCGAGGCAGGCGCCATCATGTCGATTGCCGCGCGCACCAGCAGCGGTGCCGGCAGAAGGAAGACACCCAGCCCCTCGGTCTCGGGCCGGGCGCGCAGCCACAGCACCAGCCGCCAGAGCTTGCGCAGCGTCTCCAGATCGAGGTCGGCGCCTTCGGGCGAATGCGGCGGGTAGATCAGCATCAGCTTGCAGCCCTTGGTGCGCGCCGTGACCGCGAAGTTGAAGAACGCCTGATAGCTCATGGCGCCTTCTGCTGAGTTCGGCTCGGCCAGGCCGGTCGAGAGGTCGCCGATCTCGGTGATGATCAGCGCGCCGGAATAGGCGCCGGCACGGTCGGGGCCGTTGGCCGCCCACCGCTCTGCGGCCGAGCTGAAGCCGGCGTAATGGGTGAAGATCGGCCCCGACCAATAGCCCGGCAAATTGCCCCCGTCCGGCGCTGCTGCCATGGCCTGGTAGAGGAAGGAATGCGCCGAGATGCCGAGGCTCTCGTCCTCGCCCAGCACCACCCGAGCGGCGGGCGCGCTGCCACCCTTCAGCGCCCCGAGGCGACGCACCGGCCAGAAGCCGCGCAGGTCGAGCAGCATCAGAACCCCCGCACCACGGCGAGCGTCCCGGTGCCGTTCAGGCAGCGGGCGCGCACGGTCAGGGCGGCATCGACCTGGATGCTGCCGGTGATCTCGGGCAGGCGCAGGCGGGTCGGGTCCACTTCAGGATCCTGCGGGCAGAGCTCGATCAGGAACTCGCTCTGATTCTGCACGATGTCGCGCGCTTGCAGCGCGATGGGGTCTGACCAGACCCCGGTGATGCGGTATTGCGGCATGTCGCTCTTCTTTCAAATGTCGGCCGGGGTCATTCCCGGCCCTTTTCGCCCTGGAACTCGGTCACCAGCCCGCCGCCGTCGAGCCGGTGGCTGACCGATTTCAGGTGCCATTCGCCGTTCAGCGCGGGCTCCAGCCCCGCCAGGGTGACAGTGCCGCCGCCCAGCAGCCGGGGCTCGAAGCCCGAAAGCGTGCAGGTGATCTCCATCGCCGCGCGGCCGGCACCTTGCAGCGCGGATTCGGCGGCGCGGGTGGCCTCGGCCTCGGTGGCAAAGGGATGGCGGATCTTCTTCAGCGGCGTGCCCGAGCCGGCCTTGACCTTGTGCGTGACGCCGGTGCCGGTCTCGGTCCATTCCGCCTCGGCCGACCGGTAGACGGTGCGGCCCTTCCAAGGACCAGCTCCAGTCCGAGAGCCGCAGCGGTCGGATCGTGACCGGCTCCAGCCTGTCGCCGGCAGCGGTCTGGCCTTCGCCCCGGCGCTGTACGATCAGCGCGCCGCCGGCCGGCTTGCAGGTTGCGTCGAGCTCGGCCGCGATGCGGGTCAGGAAATGCAGGTTGCTCTCGGCCGTCTGCGCCAGGAACGGCCAGCGGATGCCGCGCAGGCTCTCGCCGACCAGCGGCTTCAGCCCGGCCTCGCCGGCGATGGCCGAGACGATCAGTGGCAGCGAGCGGTCGATCCAGGATCGGGTGCGCGGCGCGCGGATCTCGCCCTTCAGGTCGGCGGCGGTCGCGGTGATCGACAGTGTCCGCACCGGACCGCGCCCGGAGACGCCATCGACGGCATAGATCCCCATCGGCGCCAACTGCCGGCCGGCAAAGCCCAGTGAGACCTCCAGCCGCGCCTCGATTTCGGGGAAGGCGATGCGGCTGTCGCGGTTGTCGAGCTCGATCTCGACCCGGTCGGCCTTGCGGCCGTCCTCGTCGGTGACCAGGAGGCTGATCAGCCGGTCGCCGATCACTGCGCTGCGGTCGGCGCCATCGACGACGATTCGGAACGCGGGCTTCATGTCGCGCCCCAGAGCCGGATCAGCCCTGCGGCCACCGGCGCGCTGACATCGGGCAGCGTGATCAGCACCCCGGCCGGATAGACCGGCCCGAGCGCCGCGAGCCCGGGATTGGCCTCCAGCACGGCGATGATGTGGCTTTCCGAGCCGAGCTGCGCCTTGCAGATCGCGTCCAGCATGTCGCCGTCGATGGTACGATAAAGGCTGCTCATGCCGCGTCGCTCCCATAGGCCATGAGCTGCATGGTGAACTCGATCTTGCGCGCGGCACCGTCCGCCAAGAACAGGCTCTTTCGCTCTTCGACGGCGGCGATGACCCAGCGATCCCAGACCCAGCCGAGCCCATCGACCAGGATCAGAGGCTCGCCCTGGTCGGCCACCAGGCGCATCAGCTCGACCTGCCGCAAGCCGCCCTTGAAATGCGGGTAAATCACCCCTTCAAGGGTGATTTCATCGGTGCCCTGGCCGAGGAATTGCAGGGCCGGCCGGCGGCCGACGCGGTCCTGCGCTTCCCAACGCCAGGAGGCGGCGCGAGTGAATTGCTGATAATTGGCGCGGTTGACGCCGAAGCGGAAGGCGCCAAGCGCCATCATCACCAGGCTGAGGCCGATCTCAGGCATAGTCGCCTCCATCATGCAGGGCAAAGCCGCGCTCGCGGGCTAGTGCCTCGATCTCGCGACGGACCGCGCGGGCGACGGCCTGCGCGTCCATGCCCGGGGCGGCGTTGATGGAGATGCCGCCCAGATCGAGCCGCATCGAGCGCCCGGCCGAGCTGCCGGCTGCAACCGACCTCGGGTCCGCTTGCACGATGCGCAGGCTGCGCGGCGCCTCGGCCATGGCCTGCATGGCGCGCAGCTGGCGGTTCGAGATGACCTGACCATCGGTCCGCGGCACGAAGAGCTCGGCGCCCTCCTCTTGCCAGCGATAGATCTGGCCCGCGCGCACCGGCCCGCCCAGGGCGCGGGCGGGAACCGTGACACCGGGCACCGCGCCGGGCGGCAGGATGGGGCTGCCGTTGTTGCTGGCAACGCCATTATAGCCGCTGCTGATCGGCCCATCGCGGCTGCCGTTCATGGAATTGAAAACGGCGGCGCCCTTGTCCTGCACCCATTTGAGACCATCCAGCACCGGCTGGATCACCGTCATCAGCGCGGAAAACTTCTCGCTGATCCAGTCCAGCACCACGCCGATGGCAACCTTGAAGGACTCCCAGGCCGCGATGACCGGATCGAGCAGGCCGAGAGCGTCCAGAACCGGCGCGATGCCGTTTTCCCAAGCCCAGGTGAACACGCCGACGACGCCATCCCAGAGCGTGCGGTAATAGGCGAGCAGCCCGTCGCCGATCTGCTTGAGCCCGTCGAAGGCGCGGCCGAGATCGCCGGTGAAGATGCCGGTGACGAATTCCATGAAGCCCGAGAAGATCGCCGTGATGCTGTCCCAGAGCTGGCGGAACCACGGCCCGACCGTGTCCCAGTTCTGATAGATCAGATAGGCGGCGCCAGCGATGGCGGCGATCACCGCCAGGATCGGATTGGCGAGCATCATCCGCCCGGTGACCAGCGCCGCGCGGCCGAGACCCATCAGCGCCCTCGCCGCCAGCCCCAGCACCGTCCCGAGCCCGCCGGCCACGGCCGAGAAGACGCGCCAGACACCCGTGACCGGGGTCAGCAGCAGCCGGATCGCACCAAGGGCGGCGATGGTATAGCCGAGCGCGCGGGCCAGCCCTGGATGCTCTGACACCCAGTCGCTGATCGCCCGCACGGTCTGGCCTATGGCCGTGCCGGCCAGCCGGCCCCAGCGCCGCCATTCCTCGCCGCTTTCGTCGATCGGGCCGGTGATCCGCAACACCCATGCCCTCAGGCGCGACAGGCGCTCGATGATGCCGTCGAGCATCGGCGCGGCCGGCCCCAACGCATCGCGGAAGGCCGACCACAGCTCGCTGAAGAACACGGCGAGCCCCGACCAGTTACGCCAGATCCAGACGCCCGCCAAGGCAATGCCGGCGACGGCTGCCCCGATGCCGGTCGCCATCCAGGCCAGCGCGGCGGTGCGCACGATGTTCAGAGGGCTCAACATCGACAGGATGCCGAGCGCCGCTTGGCCGGCACCGAAACCGAGCCGCCCGAAGCCGCCGATCAACTGGAAAAGCGTGCCGCGCATGATGAGGGCGGCGGCGAGCCAGCCCAGACGGTCCCAACCGCCCAGCTGCTCGGCCACGGCGGCCAAAATCGGATAGAGCCGCTGCCAGGCGTCGCGCACGCCGAGGGCAAACCGCCAGATCCCGTCGAGCGCGGTCAGCATGTGCCGCGCCACCATGTCGGCGATGGCCTGCAAGCGGCCGTCCTGCGCCATGGCGTCGAAATAGCTGAAGATCTCGTTGAGCCGGGTCTTCAGGTAATCGAAGACGCCCGAGTTCATCACCATGACCCGGAACTGGTACCAGAAATCCGACATCTTCGAGAGGATGCCGTCCCAGGTCTGCGCCATGGCATCCGATGCGCCCTTGTTGCGCTCGCCCATGGCCTCGATCAGCAGCGTCAGTTCCTTGCGGCCGAGCTGGCCCTTCGAGGCCATCTCTTGCAGCTGGGCGGCGTTCTTGCCGAGCTTCTGGCCCAGCAGATCCCAGACCGGCACACCGCGTTCCAGCAGCTGCAAGGCTTCCTCGCCCTGAAGCTTGCCCTTGGTCCAGGCCTGACCCAGCGCCAGCACCAGCCCGTCCAGCTGCTCGGCGCCTTGACCCGAGGCGGCCATGGTATCGACCAGCGCCTGCAAGGATCCATTGGTCGGATCGATGCCGAAGGCGCGCAACCGGGCATAGGCCGAGACGGTCTGGTTCAGCTCCAGGGGCGTGCGGGTCGCGAAGTCCATGATCCAGCGCATCGCCCGGTCGGCGCCCTCGGCCCCGCCTTCGAGGTTGCGGAGCTGGACGGTGAAACGCTCCATCTCGGCCGCTGGACCGAGGAAGCTGCCGGCAAGCCCGGCCACGGCGCCGGCATAGCCGACCACCACGGCCGTTCCTGTCAGCGCCGCCGAGCGCACGTCGGCGAGGCCGCGCCCCATCATGCGCGCCCCGGCCTCGACCTGCCGGGCCTGGCGCATCAGACCCTCGCCACCAATACGCTCGATCGCGCGAATGGCGGCCCGCGCGGGTGCCGTCGCGCGATCGACCAGGCGCAGGATCAGTTGGACATTCAGGTCAGCCATCGGCGTCCTCGGCAGGTGCGGCGCGCGCCCGGGCCTTGGCCCACCAGCGGCCGAGCTCTTCCAGGCTCATCCCGGACAGCGCGTCCGGCGGCCAGTGAAAGACCACGGCCAGATCGGCCATGGCCTCCTCGATGTCGTCGGGCAGCTCTACTGGAGCGTCTGCTCGGCTTCCGCGATCTGATCCTCCGTCACGAAAAAACCGATCACGCCCGAGCCCAGGGTCAGCAGATCGGCCGGGTCCAGGCTTGCCACCTGATCCGGCAGAAGGGCCGGCTCGCTGATCCGGGGCAGCAGCTTGGAAAGGGCCGCGACATCCATTTGCAGGATGTCGGTCAGCTTCAGGCCGCGCAGACTGCCCGTATCGGGCTTGCGCAGCGAGACATGCGTGATGTCGCCCAGCGGCTGGACGAGTTTCTTGGGTCCGAACATTGCGATCTCCTTTTTCAGATGCCCATGGCGCGGCGCAGCTCGGCGAGCTGGTCGGTGGCGCCGATGACGCGCTTGCCGTTGACCAGGTCGATGTCGAAGACCGTGGTGCCGTCCAGCTCCAGCCGGTAGGCGCGCACGTCCATGATCATCTTCAGCTTCGACACGGTGCCCGGCTTCAGATCCTCGGGCTCGCTGGTGGTGATCAGCCCCGACATGGTGGCGATGATCGGGCTCGCATCGAAATCGGTGGCGCTGGACATGGCCGGGCGGAACACGAAGCGTTCCTGCTTGCCGAGCTTGCCCAGGATCACCGGAGACCATTCCGTGAAGGTGATCTCCGAGCTCATGCCCTCCTGGCCCACGTCGATGCCGACCGGCCCGTCCATGCCCGAGCCGCGATGCGCCTCGGTCTGGATCTTGACAGCCGGCAGCTTGGCCGACTCGGCCAGCCCGAAATAGCTGATGCCGTCCCAGAAGGCGTTGAAGTTCTTGATCACGCGCGGCAGCGCCATGGGTGCCTCCTTACTGCTGGTTGCCGGTGACGGAGAGCACGAGCTCTTCGTAGTAATCGCCGTTGCGGTGCGCTTGCAGCGTCAGGTGCTCCAGCGGCGCCGGCGGCTCGATGTCGAAATTGAGGTAGAGCTTGCCCGCCTTCAGCGTCGCCTCGGTGTTGAGCTCGGGGTCGATCCAGACCGCGCCGCCCAGGATCGCGCGGCGGTTGGTCAACTCGTCCAGGTAGGACTGCACGCTGTCCTTGATGTCGAGCAGCAGCTGGGCCGAGAACGGCCGGTCCATGGCCCACAAGAGCGCGCCTTCGATGCTCTCATAGATCATGTCGGCGGTGCGGCGCACCGGCAGGAAGGCCCATTGCGTGTCGGTCGCCTCGCCGGCGCTGCGGTTGCCCCAAAGCCGGAAACCGTCCTTGCGGATGATGGTGGCGATCTCTTCCTCGTTCAGGCGGTTGGCCTCGGTGTCGGGATCCGAAATCGCCCAGCCAATCGGCCGCGCGGTGGCGGCAACGCCTTGGAGCACCTGGTTCGACGGCGACCACCAGAAGCCCTTAGCGGCATCCACGGCCGAGAGGGCACCGGCAACGAAGCCCGAGGCCGGGCGGGTCACATAGGCGCTGGTTGTGGCGTCCCAGACCCGCACGGCCGGATCGACGATATAGAGCCGGTTGGAGCCGTACTTGCCCCGGTCGGTTATCGCGTCGGCCTCGGTGGTGTTCGGACCATCGGCGATGGCGACGGCGCGCAGCCGGTTCGCGACCGAGATCAGCGCCTGCGTCACCGGGTTGGCCGGATCGGCGGCGGCAGAGCTGGTGAAGCCAGGCGCCGCCAGGATGCGCGGCGTCAGGCCGAGGACGTTGGCGGCGTTGAGCAGCGCCCAGACCCCGGTCGCGTTCGCGGCGACGCCGGCGGCGGCTGAGAGGGTCTCGGCCGGTGTCGCCCCCGCGGTCACGCGCACCACGATCACCGTATTGACCCCTTGGGCGTAGGCCGCGTTGTAGGCGTCCAGCAGCGTGCCGGTGGCGCCGAGCGTGGCGGCCATGCGCGGCCCCGTCACCAGCACGGGCGTGTTCAGTGGGAAGTCGGCGGCGAGGGCATCGGGCGCGGTGCCGACGAAGCCGATGACCGAGGACTTGACGGTCTCGATAGGGCGAATGCCGTCATCGATCTCGACGGTTTCGATCCCGTGCAGGAAGCTGGGCATAGGGCGACATCTCCGAAAATCAGGTCGGGTGAATGTCGCTTGAACGGGCAATGAAATAGCCCCTGAAAACATTCAGGGGCTGCGGTCGCCGGGTCGTGGCAGGTCCGATGAACATGCCAGATGACCCGCCCGGCTGTCAAAGGTCGCGTTTCAAGAAGGGAGGTAACCTTGCACCCGGAGGTAGAGATCAGCATTGTCCGCCCAATAGAAACGGAGCGACTCGGTGACCTCGAAAACTGTGCTGACAGATCACGCCGACTACCGAATCACGCTGCATCGTGCCTGCGAGAGACCAAGCCAGCGTATCGTGATCACCTTTGGAGGTCAGCCGTCGGACCTTGCCGACGAAGGTTTTGGGACGCCGTTTTGCCTGGAGCGTGGTTGGGACACCATCTATGTGGCCCAGCGCCACGGCACTCAGTTCCAAGGTCTGTCGATCGAGGCATTTCGATCTGCCACAACCGAATTCTGCGCGGGCCGCGACGTGGTGACATATGGCTCCAGCCTGGGAGCCTATGCCGCGATCTATTACGGCGGGTCGGTCAACGCCCGCATGATCGCCGCGGCACCGATGCTGCCCGCCTGGAGACCGCTGAAGCTGCGTGCTTACAGCGATCTGCCCGTGACGCATGGCGACATCAAGGACGGCCCGCTCTCCGAGCACCAACCCGTGGTGATCTTCGACCCGAAGATCAAGAACGACGCCCATCTGATCAGGGACTTGGTGGCGCCGGCCTATCCCAATTTCCGAGCGGTAGAGGTTCCGTATGCGGGACATACCGTTTTGGTCACACTGTCCCAAGCCCGGCTCCTGAAACCTATCGTCTTGAGCATCATCGAGCGAGACGAGATCATCTCATTCGACCCGCCGGCCGAGGGCACCGCCATTTATCACGGCGAACGAGGTCGCAGCTTGATCGCGACGGATCGGCAGGCAGCATTGGTCGAACTGCGCAAGAGCCTGGCGATTGCCCCGTCCAAGCGGTTTTTCGGAATGCTGGTGAACCTGTTGATCCGCATGGGCGACAAGGAAGGAGCGCAGCGCGTGATCGATGAGGCGGCCGCATCGGGGGATCGGCGGATGATACTGGTGCCGGCCGTTCGCAGGACGGCCGAGCAAGCTGGTCTCAAGGTTTCCTAGGGCCATCCGTGCCGCCCGCGCCATGCAGCGGGCATTGCACGGTGATCCACTGCGGCCACCGCGGATCGACGAAGCCGCCCTCGCCATCGCGCAGCATGCAGTTGCAGCCGAGGGCCTGCGCCTCGGTGGCGCCGGGCTGCGGCAGATCCTCGCGGTCGCTCATGCCGTCACCAGCGCGGCCTGGACCTGGACGGTGGTGATCGCCGCGGCCGACCGGATCATGACCCCCATCGGCCCGGCCGAGACCAGCACCGCATTGACCGCCAGCTGCATGACGGCCGGCGCCGGGTTGCCCCAGGCCGAGATGTCGATGATCTCGCCCACCTCCCAGTCGCCGATCTGGACCGTGCCGCCGCGCGCGATCACATAACGGTCGGCGCCGGGGCCGCCGGTCACGCTGTCGCCGGCGCCAGCGTGGATCGTGTCATTGCCTTGGCTGCCGTCGATTGTGTCGGCCCCCGGTCCGCCATGGATCAGATCGTTTCCGGCGCCGCCGGACAGGCTGTCGTCACCCGAGCCGCCGTCGATGATGTCATCGCCCGAGCCGCCGAGGATCGTGTCGTTACCGGCGCCGCCGATGCCGATGCCCGCCAGCAGCTGCCAAGACAGCAGGTCATTGCCGGCGCCGCCGTCACGGTGCGCCCCGGCCGCGCCGGCGAGCGTATCGTCGCCGTCGTCGCCATAGAGCTTGTCGCGGCTGTCGGCCGCCTCCATGTAGTCGTCGCCGGCACCGCCGTGGACCTCGATATTGCCCGGCCCCCGGATCGTGTCGTTGCCGCCCAGGGCGTAGACCGTCAGCTGTTTGCCCGGCGAGAAAATGAGATTGTCGCCATCGTTTCCGTGGATCACCGGGTTATAGGTCGAGCGGGTGACGCCGATGGTCAGATCCTCGATCCCGACCGGCAGCGTGTAGGTCACGACCTGGTCGAGGCTGGCATCCCAACCGGTCAGCACCAGCTTGTCCGTGCCATGCGGATCGACAACCTCGGAAGGGGAAGCGGGATCGGCATAGGCGAAATAGACATCGCGGCCGGTGCCGCCCGCCGTGGTGGTCCCGTTTTGCAGCACATAGCTGACGGCGTCCTTCACCGTGGGCAGCGCGCCGCTTGTCGGGATCAGCCCATAGCGCGCGCTTTCGATCACGCATCGCGACGCCATCTCCTGCGTCAGCGCATTGTCGCCCGCCAGGTTGTTCACGCCCCAGGGATCGATGCTCAGATCGTAGAGCTCCGATTCATCGTTCGGCCAGTCGATGAAGTGATAGGGCCAGCGCTCATAGCCGACCGCGCCATAGACGAAGCTCATGGCGCCGCGGTTCTCATAGCCGGCGGTGCCCTCGATCAGCGGGCGCAGCGATTGCCCTTCCAAGCGCGGCTGCGCCGGCAGGCCGAGGTAGTCGAGCATGGTCGGGTAAAGGTCCAGATGCCCGACTGTAATCCCGACATCGGTGACGGCGGCGGCCCCCGGCGGCTTGATCCACATCGGCACGCCGGTCGCCTGGGTGAAGGCGGTCATCTTGTTCCATTGGTCGCCCTCGCCCAGGTGAAACCCGTTGTCGCTGGTGATGATCACCATGATCTCATCGGCATCCGGCCGGGCCTCGATCGCCGCGACGATCTCGCCAACCATTGCATCGACATGCGACATCGAGGCCAGCCAGCCCCAGACGCTGTATTTCCACTTGTCGCCCCGGTCCTTCATGATGCTGTTCGATTGGAACCGCTCGCCGAACTCGCTGACGTATTTCCAGACCTCGGGCAGCATGTCGTGCGGCTGGATGATCAGGTCCGGGTCATACATCTCGTAGAACTGGGCCGGGCATTCGTAGCGCGTATGCGGGTGCATCGAGCCGCAGAGCAGCGCCCAGGACTTGTCGACCGCATAGGCACCGCTGGCGTGCTGGCTGATGCGCGAGACCATCCAGTCCTTGACCTGGTTGTCGTAGAAATGCTGATCCATCCCCGTGACGCCGATGCAGCCATAGGGCGCGTCGGGGTAATAGTTCGTTGCCCATGGCCCGGTCAGCAGGTTCCCGGGCGAGCCGACCGTGCCCAATTGTTCATGGAACATCTGCACGGCCTGGTTCGGGCCCTCGCCATAGTATCCGTGCATGTATTTCCCGGCCGAACCGACCTGAAAACCGGACCGCTTGAGCACCGACGCTATGTTGTCGCGGACCGGGATGGACTGGTGCCACTCCTGCTGCTGAAGGCTCAAATACTGCGACTTCGGTGCCGGCCAGCCGGTCATCATGGCGCCGCGCGACGGACCGCAGACAGGGACATGACACATCGTCCGGCCGAACCTGACGAAGCCGCGCGCGGTCAGGGCGTCCAGGTTGGGCGTCTGCAATTCGACCCCGAAAGCCGTGCGCAGGTGGTCATAGCGCGGCATGTCGTCCAGGAGGTATTTGACGATCTTGCGAGTGGTGACAGGCATCAGGCCGCTCCGTAAACGGTGGTGAAATAGTCGTCCCAGAAGGCGAGCACGTCGGGATCGGTCAGCACCGGGCCGGCATGGATCGCGGCCTCGTACCAGTATTCCGACCAGGCGCGGCTTGCATTCGGCGCCGCGTTGACATGGCCATCCGAGATCTCGTCCTGGCCGAGGATGACTTTGACCGCCGTCGGCACGCTGGCCGTGGTCATAGCGCCGGTCAGCACCGCGCCGGTGGCGGTGCGTGAGCGCAGGCGCAGGGCGACTGCCGTGCCGATACGTTGCGCGATGACCATCAGCGGTCCCTCGGCCCAGGCGAATGTTCCGCCGGCTGCCTCGGTCGAGCCCACGCGCCAGTTCCAGTTGCCGGCGCCGGTGCGCCAGACCCGGATCGCGTCGCCGTTGCCGTATAGCCCGATCAAGTCGCGGTTCTGGACCGGAGCCACCGAGCCCAGGCCAAGGATGGCGACGACGCCGACATTGTCGCGCTGCACGACTTGATCCAGGTGCAGCCCGTTCAACTCGCCGGTCGTAAAATCAGCGCAGCTAAGCCCGCCGATCGTCGCCGGGCGCGGGCCGAGGCTGGCGCTGGTCTTGGTCAGGGGCTGTTCGCCGACGCGCGCGGCGCAGCCGGTGATCCGCTGGACGCCGGCGACGGCCTCCTCGGTCCAGCGGCCGCTGTGCAGCGTCCACCAGCCGACCAGGCTGCCGAGCTGGCGCGCCCGGTCTGTCCAGTTGCGCAGGCCCAGGTTGACGGCGGGCGCGCTGGTTGCGGTGTAATTGATCGCGGGCATCAGGCTACCTCGAAGCGGGCTGGATGGGTGTAGCGGCGCAAGGTCTGGCCGGTGACGCTGGCCGCGCCCCAGCTGTCGCGCATGTCGCAACGATTGGCGAAGCGGGTCTCGTCCGCACCCGTGGCGCCATAAGCGATGGAGAGCACGCCCGGCACGCCGGTCGCCAGACGGATTTGCAGGCGCGTCATGCGGCCGGTGATCGGATCGGCGACGACGGTCATGTTGTTGATGGCCGAGGCCGAATAGGTCACGCCATAGGTCGGCGCGACCAAGTCGACCCCATCCATCACCTCGCAATCAACCCAGACGAAGATCCCGTCCTGCTGGTCGCGGCTGACCTGATACGGCACCGGTCCGTGCCAGCCGGTGCCGGCAGCGGTCGCCAGCGCATCGAGCTCGGCCAGCATGGTCATGGACGTGCCATCGGGCGTGGCCAGCGTGCCGGTGCGGATCCCGCACCAATGCACGGGCGAGACCAGCACCAGCGGAATGGCGCCCCGGGTGCGCAGGGCCTCGACCGCGCCGAGGATCGCTGGATCGTCACCGCTGGCCCAAGTGCCGCCCGGCGGGATCACATTGACCTGGGCAGCGCCGGTCTCCTCGACCAGCGTCCCGGCCAAGGCGACCAGGGCGTCGCGATAGGCGGTCACGCTGGCCGCCCCACCGCTGTGCAGGATGGTGACGCTCTCGGTCGCGACCTGACCGCCGTAGAGCTGCCCAAGGCGAGCAAACTCTGCGCGGGCGCGGACCAGATTGGCGAGCGGCTGCCCGGCTGCCAAATCCGCCAGCGTCGCGCCCTCGACCGCCTCGGAGCGGACGCCATAGCGGGCGAGCGCCCCAGTGCGCGCGGCGAGACCGCGGTCGGCGGAGAGGGCGGCAAAGCCGGCACCGGCCCGGGTCAGATCTGCTGTGGGGCCGCTCGGGACAGCGCCGTCCAAGCCGTCCTGGTCGGCGCCGTCGCCCAGCGTGGCGATATGCGCCCAGCGGTCGGGCGCGGCCGAGGGCAGCGCGTTGGCGACGTGGTCGCCCGTGACCAGGCGCAGCGGCATGATGGACGGCGCTACGGCCCAAGGCAGGCCATTGCCTCGACGGACATAGCCGCGCGGGGTCGAACCCCACAGATTGCCCGTGAAATAGGTCAGCTCGCCGCGCTGCCAAACGTCCCAGGCATCGTAGTCGCCCGCGAGGTCGGCCGAGAGCGGCGCCGACAGCGCGACCAGCTGGTCGAGGTCGAGCCGAGCGCGCACATCCGCCACCGCATCTGCGGACAGGCGCAGATCCACGTGCCCGCTGGGCAGGATGGTCAGCACGGCGCGGTCATTGAGCCGGGCCAGCTCGGCCACGTCGCCGCGCTCCAGGACGGTGTCGAGGATCAGGCTCTGCACATAGGCCGAGGCCCGGGTCAGCGCGTCGGCCTGCGCTGGCGTGGCACCGGCGAACATGCCGTCGATCAGCGCCGGCGCGGCCACCGCGATTAGCCGGCCCTCGGCATCGAAGCCTGCCACCGGCTGGCCGCTGATCGTCGCCAGGATCGCGGTATCGCCCCGATCGACCACACCGCCGATCTCCACCGAGCGCAGGGCTGTGGTGAGCTGCGCCGCGGTGACATCGCCGTCGGCGCCCTTCAGGGCCGGCGAGCTGGTTTGGCTGCCGTCGGTCAGGGTCAGGGTAAAGGCGCCGGTCACCGGGTCGACCTCGACCAGGGACACGCCGCGGCCGGGATCGCCCTTCAGGGCCGGCGTCGCCTGGGTCGCGCCATCGGTCAGCGTCAGGGTGATCGCACCGGTGCCGGGATCGACCGCGACCGTGCGGATACCACGACCAGGCGCACCCTTGACCGCCGGCCGGTTGGCCAGCCTGACCAGCTGAACAATCAGCGCCTGGAACCACACCGGCATACCCGAGGCCGCGAGCTTCTTGGGGTCCACGATGATGGGCGAGGTCATGACGGCCCCTTATTTGTAGATGATGCCGGTGGCGGCCACGGTGTTGGTGGTGACGTTGGTACCGCCCGTTGCGCCGTTTGCGACGATGGTCCCGCCTTCGCCCACGACAAAATCGGTATTGGTATCGGCGCCGCTCGGGCCATTGCGCCGGGCATCGGCCAGCACGGCGTTGATGGTCGCCGCGCGCGTGGCGCGGATGCCGCGCAGGTTGGCGCCGGTGCAGATCGCCAGGGCCGCATGCACCACCGCGCCGTGGGTGGCGTAGATGGCCGTATCGACGGCGTTCGACAGGTTGGCACCCTGCACCGCGACCCGCGTCCCACCGGCCGCCGACACGCCGCAACCCCCGGCGCCGGTCAGGATCGTTTCATTGGCCGAGACCTGGCCCGAGGTCTCGACCCTGATCGCGTCCCCGCCGCAGTTCTTGAAGCCGGCGCCCGCGCCGAGGGCGGCGGACCCGGTCGAGACCGCGTGCAGCCCGGCGCGGTTGGTGCCATCGCCGGTGCCGTTCATGGTGAAGAGCGTACGGATCAGCGGCAGCGTGCCACCGGAGCCCACCCCGAACGCGGGATAGGTGCCGCCGAAGTTGCGGATCAGCGCCGAACGGTCGATCATGACCTCCGCCTCGACCGCCGTGATGGCGATCCAGCCGAGGTTGGCCCCGACCAGCAGCACCTGCTCGGCCATGACATAGCCGGACAGCAGGCGCACCTCGGTCGAGATGCCACCCTGCTTGTAGACCGGGCGCTTTTCCGACAGCGCCGCCAGCGCCGCGTTCAGGGTGGCATATTGGCCGCCAGGGCCGACGGTGACGGTCGTGTCGGCCTTGGCCGCCATGGCGTCATAGCGGCGCTTGAGCCAGCCGATCCTCTTGACGATCTCGCGCAGCGGCCAGTTCAGCAGCCCTTCATCCGTCGCCGGATTGACCGCGCCGCCGGTGGGTCGCATGCCGTTTTGCAGCATCGGCACGGTAGCCGGGTATTCATCGCCGGTTTCATCAAAGCGCGGGACAGTGGCTTCATCGACCATTTTCAGACCTCGTAGATGTAGATGTTGCCGATCGCGACATCGTCGCCGATCAGCCAATGATCATCGCCCAGCAGGTATTGCTGGGCCGTCAGGCTGATGACGCGCAGCCGGCACCGCGCCGGCACGACTCCGTCCAGCCGGGCCTTGATCTCGTCCGCCTCGCCACGCCGGATCCGGCTCTGGACCTCGACCCAGTAATCAGCCCAGGAGGGACCGGACGGGCCAAGCACCCAGGCGCCGCCGAGCGCCAGCCCATCGTCGCCGAGGCGCGGCAGGTCGCGGTCTTCGATCAGCACCGCTTCCTCATGCCCCAGCTGGGCCAGCACGGTCAGGACCGAGCCGCGCGTGCCCTTGATCCGGTGCCACGCGGCCGATCCGGCGATGGCCGTACGCTTCTCGGCCTCGGTCCAATCGGGATCCCAGTGATCCACCGACGCGGCCCAGGCGAGCCACGGCAGGTATTCGGCCGGGATCCGCGCCGGATCCCACATCAGGTCCGCAGGCGTGGCGATGGCCCAGGCACGGGCCATGGCGTCGCTGATCGCGCGCTCGGCCGCGGTGCTGTTCGCGGGCAAGAGGTCGGTCACGCCAGCACCTCCGTGCTGATGTCGATCGACACGGCACGCGCCACGCCGATGCGGCCCGGATCGATGTCGCCCAGGGGCGCGGTCAGCGTCACCGACTCGACGCCGGTCTGGTAGAGCCGGGCCAGCAGCGCGCCCTGGCGCACGATCCGGCCGACCGCCAGCGCGTCCTGGACATAGTCGGCCACGGCGGCGAGCGCGGTGGCCTGGACGATCTCGGCGCCGGGACCGCTGGTCAGATGCAGCACGGCCGAGACCGAGAAATCCACGAAACCGGGCGCCGCCACCTGCACGTCGTCGCAGAGCGGCCGCATCTCCTCAAGCACCTCTGCCACCGCATCCAGAAGCTCGGCCGAGGGGGTGCCGTCATCCTCATGCGACAGGACCGTCACCAGGACCACGCCCGGCTCCGGGCTGGTGACGGCGACATCGCGCACCCGGCCGTCGGCCGAGAGCGCATGGAACGTATAGGCGCCCACGGTGCCGGCCGTCGTCATGCCCTCCCAGCTCAGCTGGGCGCGCCGGCGCAGGCTGGCGTCATCCTCATAGACCGCTTCGACGGGTGGCACTGCCTCGGGGTCGGCATCGATCACGGTCTGGCGCGCGACGCCGAGGAGCGCGACCAACTGGTCGAGGGTCGAGCCCGTGGCCAGCGCCAGGATGACCGCGCGCACGCTGTCATTGGCCCGCGCCCGCACGATCACCTCGCGCAGAGCCCCGACCTCGGTCAGTTTCGAGAGCGGGTCGCTTTCGAGCTTCAGGGCATCGGCCAGATCCGGCGCGAGCGCGACCAGGAGCGCGCGCATCTCCGACAGGATGGCCTCGTAGTCCAGTTGCTCGATCGCATCGGGCAGCGGCAGCGCCGACAGGTCGATGTCTTGGCGGATGCTCACAGCGTCACCTCGGTGTTGACGGTGACCGGCCCGGTCAGGACATCGCCGGTCAGCCGCAGGGCCATGACGCCGGCCGCGGTGCCGGTGATCTCGACCCGGCGCAGCCGCAGGCGCGGCTCCCAGCGGTCCAGCGCCTCGGCCGTCGCCGCGAAGACATCGACGATGGTTTCGCCGTTCATCGGCGCGTCGATCAGCTTGGGCAGCCGGGATCCATAGTCGCGCCGCATCACCCGACTGCCCTTGGGCGTGGTCAGGATGTCGGTGATCGACTGGGTCAGGTGTTCGTCCTGGTCGATCGGCCGGCCGGTGAGACGCGAGGTTCCGATCACGACGGCTCGGCCTCGGCGCGGCGCTTCGTGGCGGTCTTCTCGGCCGGGGTCGGCTCCAGGTCGACCGGCTCGTACTTGGCCTGATCCGGCGTCAGCTCCAGCAGTGCGTCCTTCTCGACGCGCTGGCCGGCGATCCAGCCATCCGCGCGGGCGCGATAGGTCTGTTTAAGGGGGGCTTTAACCATCAGTTGGGCTCCTCGGTATCGGCACCGCCGCGCTGGACGCCGCCATGGGTGTGGTGGACGAGCGAGACCCCCGAAGCGACCACGTCGCCCGTGACCTCGACATCGCCCTCGATGTAAAGATTGCCGATGATGCGCAGGGTGCCTCCGCCCAGATCCATGGTCGGGCTGCCGGCGTCGGGCGCGACCATGTTGCCGTCGATCGGCAGCGCGCCCATCACGAAGGCCCGCGCCATGTCGCCCGAGGGCGCGGCGATGGTCACCTGTTCGCCCGGGCTCGGCATCCAATGCATGCGGATAGTACCGGAGCGCAGCTGCATCACCGGAATCGGCGGCGTCTCCAACTCGCCGATGCGGACGCGGGCGCGCCCGCTGCCATTGTCGATCGAGACCACGGTGCCCACCGTCAGCACATTGGCGATCCGGCGGTCGGCCTCGGCGGCGGAAAGCGTCATGGCGCACCCCCGATCAGCTGGTAATCGTCCTCGTGGGCCGCGCCGATCTGCGGCATCTGGCCCAGGTAGACCTCGGGCGTGATCGGCTCGGAGGCCGGGAATGGCGACAGCGCCGCGACCTGCTCCCAGAGCACCGCGGTCAGGGCGAGGCCCTGCTTGTTGGCGTCGATCGAGACCAGCGGCTCTTCGGTGACGGCTTCGGCCGGCATCAGGTCATCGTCGAGACCCCATTGCTGATCCGGGATCAGGTTCAGGAGCACCTGGGCGATGTTCGCCGCCGCCAGGTCGCGCTGCAGGCCCAGCTCGTCCTTGCACAGGATGAAGGCCGCGAGCTGCAGCCGGAAGGTGCGATGCGGGCCGGCATAGGTCTTGTCCTGGCGCGCGCGCAGCCGGCTGACCAGCACCGCCGGGGTCTTGATCCCCAGCTGCTTGATCTGCTCGACATTCAGCCGGCCGGCGATGCCCCGGCATTCGCGCAGGCCCGGCAGGGTGGCATGGATGACGCCGGCCACGGTCGCGGGCAGCGTGCCGAGCAGATCCGGCGGGGTGACGAGCCGGCTCATTGCAGCAGCTCCTCAATGCGGCCGACGACCAGGTCTTCGATCGCGGTGCGGTTGTCGGCCGAGAGGCCGAGATATTCGCGTGCCGGCAGGGTGCCGTCCTCGGAGCCGAACTGGTGGATCGCGCCATAGACCAGATTGGTGCCGACCACGGCCTGCATCCCGGTGGTGTAGTTCTGGATGCTCTCCAACAGGCCCGGGTTGCCCTGGTCGACCAGCAGGCTGTGATGCGGCTTGCAGGTTTCGGCATAGGCCTCGGACCATGCCGGCCAGGCGCTGCCGTCGGGCGCGGTCTTTTCGTCGGCGACGCGCAGCTTGGTCTGATCCTCGATCAGGGTGCCGATCTCATAGGCGATCAGCGCCAGCTCGTCGTCGGTCAGCCGCGTCAGCGCGCTGAGCGGGATCCTGACATCGGTTTCGACGGCAACGCCGGTCATCACAGATCCCTCATCTTCTCGCGGGAAAACAGCCGCTCGGGACCGCCGGCAACGATGGGCTGCGGGCCGGTGACCTCGGGCTCGCCTTCGTCGCCCGGGGTGGGCGGTGCCAGGGAAAGCGCCGCGCGGCCGTCGGCGATCTTGGTCAGCACCGACAGCGCGTCATCATATCGGACCCGATGCTCGGTTGTGGCCACGTCCTGGGACAGCGCCAGGCGATAGACAGCGATGTCGACGCAGAGCTGGGTCAGGTGCGCGGCCGAGGAGACCGTCAGCGCCGGCAGCGGCAGACTGTAGCGACGGCCGATGTAGGTATCCATCTCGCCCGAGGACAGGTTGAGCGCCCGGGTCACCGCATCGGCATCCGGCACGCCGTCGCCGTCGCGGTCGGCGACGACCAGGGCATTGGCCCCATAGAGATCGACGATGTCGGCTTGGCTGGCGTAAGGCATGGGGCTCATCCTTCCATGGAAACGGGGGCAACATCGCCGCCCCCGCGCAGGCCCCTTTGCGGGGCTTCGACCTTGTCCCGGCCGTTACTGCCCGGCGGTTTCCGCCTTCAGCTCGGCCCAGATGTCCGAAACGAGCTTCTTGGTGATCGCGGGGCTGCCCTCGGGCATCGCCTTGCGGACCGCGTCCAGGAGCGGCGTGCCGTCCTGGCCGAAGCCCTCGTTGTCGAGACCGGCGATGGCGCGACGAACCGCGAGGGTCAGAGAGGCCGCCTCGGACGCCGCGACCTCGGCATCGTCTGGCGCCGGGCCGATATGGATCAGCGGCTCGGCGCGCAGGATCTCCCAGGTTTCGCGGGTCAGGTCGTCCCGGTCGAGGACGGTGCCCTCCTTGGTCCAGGCGCGGCCGGCGCGATGAAAGGTGCCCGAGGGCGCGGTGGTGCGAACAAGGAGCTTCATGATCAGGCCACCCAGTCCATGACCACGACGGTGGCCTTGCCATAGTTCGGGTTGTCGCCGCCGTTCGGCAGCGTCTTGACGTTCACCACCCGGTCGGCCGCGCTTTCCAGCGACGGCGGCACCAGCAGGATGTTCGGCACGATGCCGAGCGGCCGGCCGCCATCGCCTTTCAGCGTGCGCATGGAGGTGCGGCCCGCCTCGAAGCTGGTGGCGTCCAGCGCCGCCTGCGACTTGCGCGCCAGCTGCCAGAAGCCGTAGCCGGCATTGCAGCGATAGCGGATGCCCCACTGGTACTGGTCGCGGATGAAGGCCGCTTCCGAGGTGCTGGGGTCGAAGCGCATCTCCAGCTCGGGCTTGGTGCGCTCCTGGAAGATGAAGGGCTTCAGCACCTTCGAGCAGTCCAGCAGATACCAGGCAGGATCGGTCCCGGCCTCGACGTTCGACACCGAGGTCGCGGCGCCGGTGCCGTCGACGTTGGCATAGACCGGGTGATCGGTGTCGAAGAAATACTGGCCGTCGAAGCAAAGCGAGGTTCCGGCCGAATTGATCACCGCCTGCACCAGGCGGTCGGGATGCTGCGCGGCCTCCTGACCCATGGACGAGGCGACCGGGGCGAAATGGCCGTACTGGTCATCCTCGATCTGGGTGCGCTGCACGCCCAGCGTGGCCTCGTAGAGCTTGTTCTCGATCGAATAGCCGCTGGCCTTCATGTCGCGGATGACGCGATCGCCGACCCATTCGCGCAGCTGCGGGAAGTCGCCCAGCCAGCCATAGGTGTTCGAGGAGGTGGTGGACGGGATCAGGGTGGCGACCTTGTCCCAGAAGGACTTGGCGCGGAATTCCTTGTAACCGTCCTGGAAGTTCTTCTTCACGCCCGTGTTCAGGGCGGTGAGGATGGCGGGGCTGACAATGGCCATGCGGGCTTACTCCTTGCCTTCGGCCGCACGTGCGGCCGCGAATTCTTCCGGGGACATGCCGAACTGGCGGCAAACGGCCAGCTCGTCGGCGCCGAGCGCGCCCGGCTGGGTGCCCGGTTTCTTGTCGAGGTTCGAGGGCGCCGCGATCACCGGCTGCGCGGCGACGAACGCCTGGAACCGCTCCAGCCCGCCCTCGGCGCGGCAGGTCGCCAGGTGGTAGTCGCGGCTGGCGGGCGCGATCTTGCCGGCAGCGATGGCTGCATCGACGGCGTCCGTCGCAGCCTTTTCGGCGCGGGTCTTCTCACCGGCCTCAAAATCCGCGATGCGGTTCAGCGCCAGCTGGTGATCGGCCTTCGGCACGAACTTCTCGGGATCGGGGGTCGCGGCGCGGTTCAGTGCCAGCTGCTCGGCCGACTTCAGCCCGTTGATCGCCAGCACCGCATCGGCGGGGGTGGCGGTGGGTTTGAGGCCGAGGGCCTCCAGGACAGCAGGGTCCATAGGGTCGTTCTCCGTTTCAGGATGTTCACGGTTCAGGGCGGGAAGAGCGAAGTTCGGCAGGTTGGTGAGGCCGACCGAAGCCAACCGGGCGACGGCGCGGGTCGCGGCCGAGAAGAAGAAGCCGGGGCTGACATAGCGGTATCCGCGCGAGGCGACCGCTGCGCGGCCGGTCTCGGTCCAGTCGATGCGGCCCCAGAGCGCGCCGTCGCGGTTGGCCAGCTCCTTGACCCAGCCGACGGCATCGGCCCGCTCGCCGCGTTCGCCCTTGACGTGGGTCGCATGTTCGAAATCGACCGGCGCCTCGATGCCGGCAGCCAGGCTGTCGGCATAGGCGCGCACCACCGCGTCGGGGTCGGGGAGCTGCCATTCGCGGCCGTCGCGAGACGACAGATACGGACCCTGCGGGGTCAGCTGGACCCAATCGGGCACGGCCCCTTCTTCGGAGCAGAGCGCCAGCGGCATGGATTGGAGGATGGAGCGTTTCGACATGCCGGCACCATCGCAATTGCCGGTTGCCGGATAGCCTCTGAAATGTTTCGGGGATTGTCGGGGGTGGCCCTGACACAACCCTATCCAGAGAGATCGGCGCCTGTCGAGGGGTTTAAGCCGGGCTTGAAACGCAGGTTAAGCGGGCGCATATATAAGGTGTGACCCGAGCCATGGATTACCGGCCTTGAGCCGCGAGGGATGGCCGCCCCTCCGGGTCACGATTCCCCCAGGTCGATGACCGTATTATTGGCTCGTGCAGCGTCTTTGCGGAATCGCGCCTCGGTCGAGGGCATGATCGCCCGAACACGCATCGCATCGTCAAACCACAGGATCAGCGCGGTTTGACGTTGGGCTTTCGCGGGCTTTGCGCTCTCTGCCACATGGAAGAACCTGTCGAACGGGATCAGCACCCGCAGGGTCTTCAAACCATCGCCGCGATCCTCCAACGCGGCCAGCGTGGCACCATCGACATTGGCAATCAGCGCCATCAGCGCCTTGCGGAACGCGGCATCTGCGGGATCGTGATCCCTAACTACATGCCGGAACGTGTCGTGGTTCACCCAGATCATCCGGTCGGTCAGCCCGGCCTCGGCCGCGATCCGGGTCGGCAACTGGCCGACCGGCGCGCGACCGGGCGCACCATCCATGATGCGCTGCACCCGCCAGCTGGTGGCGATGTCGCGCAATGCCGCTTGGCGCGCGGCCTCGGGCAGCTGATCGAGCTTTTCCGCCAGCATGGCCTCCATGCCCTGCATGCGCATCTGGCCAGGGTTGCGCTGCCAGCCTGGGTCGATGCCCTGCGGGACGATCCGCACCTCGCCGGTGCGCGTGTTCTCGACCACGGTCTGCGGCACGTCGGGTTCCTCGGAAATCCCGCGCCGTGCCGCCTCCGCCTTGGTCACCTGGCGCACCCAGCATTTGCAGCCCCAGCCGTTCGGCGGCATCCACTCGTCCCAGAACGGGCTGTTGGAGTGCCCCCACTGAAGTGGTCCACCCACTGGGATAGAAATATCCTGTTCAGGAGGACCATCAGATGGCAGGCAAGCGAGACAAACCGGAAGACATCGTTCTGAAGCTTCGACAGATTGAAGTGCTTCATGGACAGGGAATGGCAATTTCCGACGCGGTGCGGCAGATCGGCGTGACCGAGCCGACGTATTATCGCTGGCGCAAGCAGTATGGCGGCATGAACCGGGATCAGCTGAAGCGTCTCAAGGAGCTTGAGGCGGAGAACCAGCGGTTGCGGCGCGCGGTGTCAGATCTGACCTTGGACAAGATGATCCTGAGCGAGGCTGCACGGGGAAACTTCTAAGCCCTTCGCGCCGTCGCCAGTGCATTGACCATGTGCGGCAGGCGCTCGGCATATCCGAGCGCCGCGCCTGCCGCATCCTCGGGCAGCACCGCTCGACGCAACGCAAGGTTCCTTGCGGCGCCCCGGACGAAGAACGGCTGACGGAAGACATCATCACGCTCGCTCGCACCTACGGGCGATATGGCTATCGGATGATCACCGGATTGCTGAACAACGCCGGTTGGCATGTAAATCATAAACGCGTGGAACGGATATGGCGGCGTGAAGGGCTGAAGGTCCCGCAAAAGCAGGCAAAGAAGGGTCGGCTCTGGTTGAACGACGGGTCCTGCGTCCGTCTCCGGCCGGAGCACCCGAACCACGTCTGGTCCTATGATTTCGTTCAGGACCGGACACATGACGGACGGCTGTTTCGGACGCTCAATATCATCGACGAATTCACGAAGGAGGCGCTGGTGATCCGTGTAAACCGCAGGCTCAATTCCACCGACGTAATCGACGCCCTGACGGATCTGTTCATCTTGCGTGGCCCGCCTGCGTTCATAAGGTCCGACAATGGCGCGGAATTCATTGCCAAGAAGGTGCAGGGCTGGATCGGCGCAGTTGGTGCCAAGACCGCGTTCATCGAGCCGGGTTCACCCTGGGAGAACGGGTATTGCGAGAGCTTCAACGCTCGATTCCGCGACGAACTCCTGGATGCAGAAGTCTTCTATTCGCTCAGGGAGGCCCAGATCCTCATCGAGCGATGGCGCAGCCACTACAACACTGTCAGGCCGCACAGCTCCCTGGGATACCGCCCACCCGCACCGGAAGCCGTCATCCCAATAGACCAGCGGCCGACGATGCACTAACAATCAACCCGGACCACTCGGTGGGGGCAGTCCACCCCAAGCGGCTTCCTCTTATTCTGTCCCCTGCCATCAACCTGGAGGATTTGGCAGACCATCACCGGGTGGTCGCCACCGCTCGGGTCGAAGGTGAGCGCTTCTTTGGCGGAAAGTTCGTGCCACGGCGTATCCATCTCTACGAGTATCGGTCTGTATCGGAATAGACCGCCCGGAATGTTCTCTGTATGTTCCAAAAAATGCGAACCACAGGGACCGCCATGCTCACCACCATTACCCCCACTGCCCCTGTCGCCCCTTGGCTGGGCGGCAAGCGCAACCTCGCCAAGCGCATCTGCGCCATCATCGACGCCACGCCCTGCGTCACCTATGCCGAGCCCTTCGTGGGGATGGGCGGCATCTTCCTGCGCCGCTCGACCAAGCCGCGGGCCGAGGTGATCAATGACCGCGGCAGGGACATCGCCAACCTGTTCCGGATCCTCCAGCGCCACTACCCGCAGTTTCTCGACACATTGCGCTTCCAGCTGACCACCCGAGCCGAGTTCGAGCGCTTGGTGCGGGTCGATCCCGAGACGCTGACCGATCTGGAGCGGGCGGCGCGCTTCCTTTACCTCCAGCGCACCGCCTTCGGCGGCAAGGTTTCGGGCCGAAACTTCGGCGTCGATCGAGCGCGGCCGGGGCGGTTCAACCTGTCCACCGTGGAACCGATGCTGGAGGATCTGCACAGCCGTCTCGCGGGGGTGACCATCGAATGCCTGGACTGGGCCGACTTCATCCCGCGCTATGACGGCGCCGAGACGCTGTTCTATCTCGACCCGCCCTATTTTGGCTGCGAGGACGATTACGGCAAGGCGATGTTCGAGCGCGCCGACTTCCAGCGCATGGCCCAACTGCTGGCGGGGATTCGCGGCCGGTTCATCCTGTCGCTGAACGACTTGCCCGAGGTGCGCGAGACCTTCGCGGCCTTCGACTTGGCCGAAGTCCGGACCTCCTACAGCATCAGCGGCAAGCGCAACGACCCGGCGGGCGGCCGGGCCGAGCTGTTGATCTCGAACTTTTTGGGTGCCTGATGGTCCGCCGCAGTACGCCGCAGAAGCAGATCGACGACCGCGCCTTTCCGATCCGCGCCTTCTTCAGGATCCCCGCGAACGGATTCGGCAAGGCGATGGCGCCGATGCATCAATGGCTCGACCAGCATGTCGGGCGCAGCGATTACGCTTGGCATAGCGGTGGCTCTCAGGCCTCGGTCGATAGCGTGGCGCTATATTTTCGGGCGCCGGGGCCGCTTCAGGACTTCTGCGCTCGGTTCCCCGACCTGCAACTGGCTGACGGCGTCGGGCATCCGAGCTATACCTCGCCCAATCTGATCACGGCGCCAGGCAGCGGGAGGGACGACCAAGTGTGCCATCTGTATAACCAGCGCCGGGCGGCCGACGAGGTGCGGCAGACCTTCAAAGGGCAGAAGTTCACGAGTGCCGTCGGCAACATGGAGCCGGGCGAGGTCTATCCCAACAGCCCTGGCCCGATCGTCCGCCACGACACCGCCGGCGGCCTGGAATTGGTCTATGCGCGCTGGGGCATGCCGTCGCCGCCTGCAGCCTTGAAGACCCAGCGAGATCCCGGCGTGTACAACGTCCGCAACCTGCGCTCGCCGCATTGGCAGAACTGGCTCGGACCGCGGTGCCGGTGCCTGGTTCCGGTCACTTCCTTTGCCGAGACGCGAGGCCCTGGTCGTGGCAACCAGTGGTTCGCGCCGGTTGATCCTGACCTGCCGATGTATTTCGCGGGCATCGAGACGCGCGGCTGGCGCTCGGTCCGCAAGGTCCGGGACGGCGAGACCGAGGACGATCTCTATGCATTCCTGACGTGCGCGCCCTCGGCCGAGGTCAAGGCGACCAATCCCGATTCCATGCCGGTGATCCTGACCGAGCCTGCAGAGTGGGAGCTGTGGATGTCGGCGCCCGTGGAGATGGTGACCGCGCTGCAGAGGCCGCAGCCCGATGGCGCGTTGCGGCCGGTCGAGGGGCCGGTCTAGCTGAAAATCGTTTGTATGTTCGTCATCGGTGGAATGGCGTCCCGTTGTCGATTTTCCCCCGGATTTTCTTAGCTTTTTCTCAACCTACAACTGCGGACCGAAACTTACGGGCTCAGTTGTAGGTTCGGAAAACTCGACGATGCGCGCTCAACCGCTTCGACAACGGGAAAACACCAGCAAAAGCCGGCCTTTTGGGCTCTGCAACCACACCAAGGCCACCGGGTCTCACAGCCCGTTCAAGCCCGTTTTAAGGCCCTGTGCATGACATCGCGCACGCCCCTTCACGATGGCTCCTCGGGCCTCTCACAGCCTTATTTTGCTGGGCCTTCGCGGGTCTTCGCACCACTTCGGGTCTCTTCGCATTTCCCTGCAAGTATTGGTGTCACACAACAGCCTGGACAGATCGGCTAAAGCGCGTCGGCACCCGCATCTCGATGGACGGCAAGGGGCGGTGCATCGACAATGTCTTCATCGAGCGCCTGTGGCGGTCCCTGAAATACGAATGCGTCTACCTGCATGCCTGGGAAACGGGGTCACAGGCCAAGGCTGCCATTGGCCGATGGATCACCTTCTACAACCACCAGAGGCCCCACACCGCCCATGGTGGACGGCCACCCGCCGTGGTTTACTTCAACAATATCGAAATCGATCAGCAAGCGCAGGCAGTAGCTTAAATATCCCCGAAAACTGTCCAAGGAGCGGGGAGTAGCTCACTTGCGGGTCTGTCCCTCACAGCCAGAGCCGATGTCAGCGACCTTGCGGCATGCTAGGCTGATGATCGCGCTGAAAAAAATCCCGATCAACGATCGCAATCTAACGCAATATCAACGCTCAGGAAATCTTGGCTGGGGCGGTAGGATTCGAACCTACGGTACACGGTACCAAAAACCGTTGCCTTACCACTTGGCCACGCCCCAACTCTGTGGAGGCGTATCTAGCCAAGCTGGCAGGGGGGTGCAAGAGGCATTTCCGAATTTTCTTGTGGACGAAAGTTCAGGCCGGTAAGCGCCCGCCATGGAACAGTTCGATACCGTCATTCTGGGTGCCGGCGCGGCAGGGCTTTTCTGCGCCGGCTCGATTCTCGTCGAGGCGCCGGGCGGCGCGGGACGCATCGCCGTGCTGGATCACGCCAGGGCACCGGGCGAAAAGATCCGCATCTCGGGCGGTGGGCGCTGCAATTTCACCAACCTGGCGAGCGCGCCCGACCGCTTTCTGTCGCGCAATCCGCGCTTCTGCGCCTCGGCGCTGGCGGGGTTCACAGCGCGGGATTTCGTCGATCTGGTGGACCGGGCAGGCATCGCCTGGCACGAGAAGACGCTGGGGCAGCTTTTCTGCGACGGCAGCGCGCGGCAGATCGTCGACTTGCTGCTGCATCGCATGCGCGGCTGCGAGTTGCGGCTGGAGACGAGGGTCGATGCTGTCGACCCCGAACCGGAAGGCTTCGTGCTGCGCGGGCCGCAGGGCGCGCTCAGGACGCGGCGGCTGGTGGTGGCCAGCGGCGGCAAGTCGATCCCGAAGATGGGGGCGACCGGTATCGGCTACGACATCGCCACGCGCTTCGGGCTTGACCTGGTCGAGCCTCGGGCCGGGCTGGTGCCGCTGACCTTTGCCGCGCAGGATCTGGACCTGTGCCGGCCGCTGGCAGGTCTGTCGCTGACCGCCGAGGTCGTGCATGGCAGCGGGCGCGGCCGGACGCGGTTTCGCGACGGGCTGCTCTTTACCCATCGCGGGCTGTCGGGACCGGCCATCCTGCAGGTCTCGAGCTTCTGGCGGCCGGGCGAGCCGATCATGGTCGATCTGGCGCCCGAGCTTGACCTGTCGGCGGCGTTGCGCGAGCTGCGCGGGCAGGGCGGCCGGCTCGCCCTTGGCACGGCTCTGTCGCGCTGGCTGCCCGCGCGCTTGGCCGAGGCGGTCTGCGACGAGCTTGGCCTGGCCGGTGCGCGGCTGGCCGACCAGGGCAATGCGGCGCTGGAACGCCTCGCGAACCGGGTCAATCGCTGGCAGCTGCGCCCCGTCGGCTCGGAAGGCTGGCGCACGGCCGAGGTCACGGTGGGGGGCGTCGACACGCGCGGGCTCGATTCCCGCAGCATGCAGGCCAAGGCCGTGCCCGGGCTCTATTTCATCGGCGAGGTCGTGGACGTGACCGGCTGGCTTGGCGGCTACAACTTCCAATGGGCCTGGGCCTCGGCCCATGCCGCCGCCAAGGCCATCGCGGCCGGCTGATCAGCCCATCACCGGATCGGATTTCGCCAGCGCATCGAACCGCATCAGCGAGGCAACCAGGTCCGGCATGCGGTCCAGCTGGATCATGTTCGGCCCGTCCGAGGGCGCGTTGTCTGGATCCTGATGCGTCTCGATGAAGACGCCGGCGACGCCCAGCGAAACCGCGGCCCGCGCCATCACCGGCGCGAATTCGCGCTGCCCGCCCGAGGAGCCGCCCTGGCCGCCGGGCTGCTGCACGGAATGCGTGGCGTCCATGATCACCGGCCAGCCGGTGCTGGCCATGATCGGCAGGCTGCGCATGTCCGCGACCAGGGTGTTGTAGCCGAAGCTGACGCCGCGTTCGGTCAGCATGATGCGCCGGTTGCCGGTCGAGGCGACCTTGTCGGCGACGTTCGGCATGTCCCAGGGCGCCAGGAACTGGCCTTTCTTGATATTGACCACCGCGCCGGTCTCGCCTGCCGCCAGCAGCAGGTCGGTCTGGCGCGACAGAAAGGCGGGGATCTGGATCACGTCCACCACGGCGCCGGCCATGCGGGCCTGCGCGATGTCATGGACGTCGGTCAGCACCGGGCAGCCGATACGGGCGCGCACCTCTTCCAGCATGCGCAAGCCCTCTTCAATGCCGATGCCGCGTCGCCCCTTCAGCGAGGTGCGGTTGGCCTTGTCGTAGCTGGCCTTGAAAACATAGCCGGCGCCGGCGCGGCGGCAGGCCTCGGCCATGGTCTCGGCGATCATCAGGGCGTGGTCCAGCGTTTCCAGCTGGCAGGGGCCGGCGATCACCGCCAGCGGCAGGTCGTTGCCGAAGGTCACGTTGCCGATCTGGACATGGTTCATGAGGACACCTGTTCGCGCAGGATCGAGGCCGTCAGCGAGAGCATCAGATAGATGCCCGAGAAGATCAGGAAGGCGACGATCGTGTTCTGGAAAGCCTTGGGATAGGTCGCCTCGTCCGGGGGGACGGGTGCGACCGAGAGCGAGAGATAGCGGACCTGCTTGTTGGCCTCGATCCGCGCATTTTCCATCTGCGCGGCGGCGGCGGCCAGCAGCTCCTGCCGGGTCATCAGGTCGGATTCGGCGATGCGGATCTCGCCCGAGATCGAGGCCAGCGAGCCGCGCGCATTGCTGTCCTCGGTCAGCTGGCCGCGGGTGTCGGCCAGCATCTGCTCAAGCCGGCCGATATCGCCCTGGACGCCGGCGACGCGGCTCTGGTTCGGGCGGGCGTTGGATTGCAGCTGGCCCAGTTCCAGCTTCTTCTCGGCCAGCTGGCGCTCGAGCTCGGCGATATGGCCCATGATGACCGAACCCTCGGCCACCGGGTCGAGCACGCCCAGCTTCTGCTGCAGTTCCTGCACCCGCCGCTGGGCTTGCAGCACCTTTTCCTCGGCGTCCTGATAGCTTTCGACCGAGCCCTTCATCTGGTCCTCGCGCAGGCGCGCGGTCATCTGGTCGACCTGGCCCTCGGCATATTTGATCAGGGCCAGCGAGAATTCCTGGCTGAGCTTCGGATCCGGCGCGATCACCTCCATATTGACCACGCCCTCGGTCGGGTCATAGCCGATCTTCACCGAATTCTGGTACAGCTTGTAGGCCTGTTCGTTGGTCGCATCGGGGGCCAGGCGCAGCACCGGGTCGATGGCGGGGTTCTGGAACGCCTGCTTGAAGCCTAGGTCCTTGTCGAGCCGCAGCATGGCGTCGCGCGAGGTCAGGTAGCTTTGCACCGATACCGAGTCGGTGTTGGTCGCCAGCTGCGTGCCGCTGAACAGCCCGCCCAGGCTGCCCGAGCTGGATTTCTCGGCCTGCTGGATCTGGAACTGCGAGATGGTGGCGTAAAGCGGCGTCGCGACGGTGAAGTAATACCAGGCCGCGATCACGGTCGGCAGGCCCACCAGCGCGATCAGCCGTGCCGCCAGCATCATCAGCTTGCGGCGCCGGCGGCGGGCGATGTCCTGCTGGATGCGGATGATCTCGGCGGCGCGGCGATCCTCGGTCAGGGCCTCGCGCGAGGGCAGGTTGGTCTGGCCGGGCGGCAGCGGCACGATCTCGCTGCCGCGACCGCGGCGGGCGGGGCTGTTCTTGCGGGTCGGCACCGGCATGGTGTTCGGCGCGGCCTCGGCCTGGGCCCGCGCGCCCTCCTCGGACAGGATCTTGCCGACGGCGGCGCGGTGGAACGGGTCAATGCCGCGATCACGCAGCATCACCACCGCCTCATGGTCCGATTCGACGTCGATCTCGTGCATGGCGGCGATGCGGCGGGCCATACGCAGCTGGCGGTCGGTCAGATTCTCGGCCCGGACGGCGGCGATGCGCTCGGCCATCGGGGTGGGCGCCGATGCGGCCGGCGCCCGCGGCGCGGCGCCGGGAAAGCGCATGTCGCCGAAGCCGTCGTCGCCGGCCGCCGCCGCGAACAGCTCCTCTGGCGCGGCCTGCGGGCGCTGCGCCGGGTCGCGCTTCTGCACCGAGATCTGCACCTTGCGCGCCGTCTCGACCGCATTCGAGCCGCGACTGACCGCCAGGACCGATTCCTCGCGGGTGATGCGATAGGCGCGGGCCTTAGGCGGTGTAGTCATAATATTGCTTGGCCTCTTCGAGGGTTTCGAACTGATAAAGCTTGCCGTTGCGCAGCACCGCGGCGGAGCTGCAGAATTTCTCGATGGTCTGCGCCTGGTGCGAGACCACCACCACCGTCGCCGATTTCAGCCGGTCATAGAGCACCGAGCCGGCCTTGCGGTTGAACTCCGCATCGGTGGTGGTCGGCATGCCCTCGTCGATCAGGTAGACGTCGAATTCCAGCGCCAGCATCAGCGAGAAGGTGAAGCGCGAGCGCATGCCGGCGCTGTAGGTGCCGACGGGCATGTCGAAATATTCGTCGATGTCTGTCAGCCAGCGGCAGAATGCCTCGACATAATCCGGGTCGAGCCCATAGATGCGGGCGATGAAGCGGGCGTTTTCATTCGCGCTCATGGTGCCGGTGATGCCGCCCATGAAGCCCAGCGGGAACGAGACCCGGCAATCGGTGCGGATCGTGCCCTCGTCGGGCTTTTCCAACCCGCACATCATGTTGATGATCGTGGTCTTGCCGGTGCCGTTCGGCGCCAGGATACCCATCGAGCGGCCCAACTCGATGCGGAACGAGGCCCGTTCGAGGATCACCTTGCGCTGCGTCCCGGTCCAGAACGACTTGGAGACATCGTCGAATTCGATCATCAGCCCGTCCCGAGCCGCGCTTTTGCTGCGGCCACCATGTTGAACCCGCCGCACGTGCTGCCCGGCGGATTTCGCGGACATTATGCGCAGGGGCCTGCGCTGTCCACCTTGGCCGATCAATGCTTGAAATATCGTGAAGGCCCAACTCTTTTTTATCGGGCATTGCGCGCATATCTGCCGGGGATGACCCGCTCCTCCCAGCTTGCGCATGAGATCTCGGCCTGCCGGCTTTGCGCGCCGCGCTTCGCCGCGACCGCGACCCGCCACGCGCCGCGGCCGGTGGTCTGGTTCCGGCCCGGCGCGCGCATCCTGATCGCGGGCCAGGCGCCCGGCCTGCGCGTGCATGAAGCGGGGCGGCCCTTTGCCGACCGCTCGGGCGACCGGCTGCGCGACTGGATGGCGGTTTCGGCCGAGGAATTCTACGACCGGCGCCGCGTCGCCATCGTGCCGATGGCCTTCTGCTTCCCGGGCTATGACGCCAAGGGCTCGGACCTGCCGCCGCCGCCGCTTTGCGCGCTGACCTGGCGCGACAGGGTCATGGCGCGGCTGCGGCCCCGGCTGACGCTGCTGGTCGGTGGCCATGCGCAGCGCTGGCACCTGGGCGCGAAGGCCGGCGTCACCGCCACGGTGGCGTGCTGGCGCGATCATGCGCCGCACATCTTTCCCTTGCCTCATCCGTCCTGGCGCAATACCGCCTGGCTGCGGCGCAATCCCTGGTTTCAGGCCGAGCTTCTGCCCGAGTTGCGCGCCGCCGTCGCCGATTTGCTGAGAGAGCCCGATGACCCCGCTGGATGAGCTTTGCCAAGTTCCCTTTCACGAGGCCGCCGCCCCGGCCCGCGCCCTGATCCTGTCGCGCCTGGCCGATAGCGCGCTTTTCGCCGCGCTGGTGGCGGAACCCGTCGCCGACGCGGCCGAGCTGCGCATGTTCGACCTGCCCGAGGGTCGCTTCGCGCTGGCCTGCGACCTCGAAGAGCGGCTGGCGGGTTTCATCGGCGGGCCGGTCGCCTATGTCGGCCTGCCGGGCCGGGTGCTGGCGCAGGCGCTGGCATCCGAGGGGCAGGGACTGCTGGTCAACCCCGGCCATGCCTCGCAGCTGATGCTGGATGCGCCGATGCTGGCCTGGCTGGTCGAGGCGCTTGAGGCCCGCCCCAGCATGGCGCCCGAGTCGGCGGCGCGGCGGCTTGGCGCGCCTCTGCCCGAGGTGGCGGCGGCCTTGGCCGGGCCGCTGGCGCAGCGGCTGGCGGACATGCGCGGGTTGGTGGAAAGCCTGGCGCTGGTGCTGGCCGAGTGGCCGGATGGGCGCCTCAGCCATCTGCTGATGCCCGAAGGCGTCGCGGCCGAACACCAGCCCGCCGTCGCCAAGGCGCTGGCCGAGTTGCTGGCCTTCCTGCCCGAACTGCCGGGGGGCGTCGACATCGGCTTCGTGGCGGGCGCGCCGCCCGCAGGCGCCCTGATCCTGGCGCCGCCGCCGGAACCTGCGCCCGAGCCGGTGCGCCGCGATCCCAAGGCGCCGCCGCGGCTGCGCTAGGCGCAAACGAAAACCCGCCCCAAGGGGCGGGTCTTTGCGTGATCATCGGATTGTGATCTTTCGCGAGTCAGGCGCCCCAATGGCGGACCGGGCCGCAGTCCATATGGACGAAGTTCGAGCGCGAATATTTGCCGACGCCCCCCGCCTGGCAGGCGGAAGCGGCCTTGTACATCTGCGAGACCGAGCGCGATTTCAGGCGCAGGTCGGCAGCCTTGCCCACCATGTGCAGCGAGTTCCTGGCCACGCCCGAGGACCGCGAACGCAGCATGGCGTTGGTCTTGGGCGAGCGATAGCCCGACAGCATCATGTAGGGTTCGTTGGTTTGCAGCAGCCGGTGCGAGGCTGCGGCGATATCGACGGTGCGCGGGTCGATCCCGATCACCTGGCCCGTGCGCCAGTCGCGCATGAACACGTTGATTTCATTCAGGGCGTCGCGGATATATTTGCCATCGACCCAATAGACGGTGTCGATGCTTTCCCCCGTGCGCCCGGAATACATGCGGATGCGGCGGATGTCGCCGGCGCCCCGCAGCAGCCCGAAGGCATTGGCCATAACCGGCGCGGCTGCCACAGTCGTCGCTGCGAAGGCACCAAGAATGCCCCGTCGCGAGATGGTTTCAAACGTCATGTCAGATCGCCTGTCCTGCTTCGTTTGTGTCGCCGCCCATGGTGGAGCGACCCGTCCCGGTTTAGCCGGAACTGATTAAGAATATGTCACCGCCGCGCGAGCGGAGGGAAGCATTTGATTCCGGGCGCGGCGAAGTTCCGCCATTCTCGGCGGGTTTCCGCCGATCGCCCAACCGATTCGGAACCCGGCAGCAGAATTTTGCGGGGGCGTGCTCGGGCCGCATCACCGGTGCAAGAAAAATCTGCCGGCGCTGGACCGCAAATCCCGCCGATGCGAAGATTTCCGCCACCGGGAAAGGAAATGTAAAAGGTGTCTACCGCAAGATTGATTCGCGCCATGGTTGTTGTCGGGCTGCTGGCCGTCGTGCCGCGCCCGATGCTGGCGCAGGCGCTGGAAACGGCGCCGGTAGCCACCCTTCCGGCCCCGCGGCTGGCCTTTTCCGAACAGGAAATGCAGCTGGCGCGGCAGGTTGCGCGCTTTCCGGCGCTGGCGGATTTCTATGGCACCAACGGGCTGAAGCCGATCTTCCTGGGGCAGGAGGGCGCCGCCCGGCGCGCGGCGCTGATCGACGCGGTGGGGCAGGCGGAATCGCATGGCCTGCCGGCCGCGCGCTATCGCCAGGCGGCCTTGCGCCGGCTGGACGGCTTCGATCCGGACTCCATCGACGAGGAACTGGAATTCGCCCGGGCCTTCGCCGATTGGAGCCACGACATCACCGGCGGCATCCTGGATCCGCGCAAGGTCGAATCCGGCATCCGGCGCGAGGTGACGCGGCCGCGCACCGGCGACCTGCTGCGGGCCTATGCCGGCGCGACCGACCCGGCCTCGGTGCTGGCCGGGCTGCCCTCGCAGGATGCCCGCTATCAGGCGCTGCGCGATGCCTTGGCCAAACAGGCGCGTTTCGTCGTGCCGCAGGGCATGCCGGCGGTGCCCGAGGGGCTGTGGCGCGAAGGGACCAGCGATCCGGCCGTCGCCGCGCTACGGCTACGGCTGGCTGCCATCGGCTTTGCCGCCGCGCCGACCGCGAGCCCGGTGACCTTCGACGCGCCCCTGGCCCAGGCGGTCGCCGGGTTCCAGCAGGTGGTGGGCCTGCCGGCTGACGGCGTCGCCGGGCCGCGCACCGTCGCCCGGCTGAACCGCGGCACCGGCCCCGAGGCCGACGCCATCCTGGTGGCGCTGGAGCGCATGCGCTGGATGAACGGCCACGACCTGAACGCCCGCCATGTCTGGGTAAACCTGCCCGAGTTCAACGCCCGCATCTATGACGGCGGCCGCGAGATCTTCGAGACCCGCGTGGTCATCGGCAAGGCCAACCAGGAATTCGAGACGCCCGAGTTCAGCGAGACGATGAAATACCTGGTCGTGAACCCGCGCTGGAACGTGCCGCGCTCGATCACCGTCAAGGAATACCTGCCGCGGCTGCAGGCCAATCGCAACGCGGTCAGCCACCTGGACGTGGTGGACGGCGCCGGCAAAGTGATCGCGCGCGACCGCATCGACTTCCGCAAGTATTCTGCCAAGACCTTCCCTTACCGGATGCGACAGAAGCCCAGCGACGACAATGCCTTGGGGCAGGTCAAGTTCATGTTCCCGAACCCCTGGAACATCTACCTGCACGACACCCCGACCAAGCACCTGTTCAACCAGTCGAGTCGGGCCTATTCGCATGGCTGCATCCGCATCGGCCGGCCGGTGGACCTGGCGCATGAGCTCTTGCGGCCGCAGGTCGCGGACCCCGATGCGGTGTTCTCCAAGGCGCTGGCCTCGGGGCGCGAGACCTATCTGAACCTGCGCCCGCCGGTGCCGGTGCATCTGGTCTATTTCACCGCCTTCCCGGACGAGACCGGGCAGATCCGGCGTTTCCCCGACATCTATGGCCGCGACGCGCTGGTTCACGCCGCGCTGGTCAAGGCCGGGCTGGATTCTGCCGCCGCGGGTGAATAGATACTGCCCCAACGACAGGGGAGCCCGCATGACCGTCACCATCGCCGACCTGGCCCGAGCCCTTGACGCCCGCCTGTGGGGCGACGGCAGTCTGACCGTTACTGGTGCAGCCGAGGCGGGGCAGGCGGGCCCCGGCCAGATCGCCCTGGCGACCACGCCCGCCTATGCCGAGAAACTGGCGCCGGGCGGCATGGCGCTGCTCGCCGACGGCAGCGACCCCGAGGCTCTAGGGCTGAAGGCCGCGATCCTGGTCGCACGGCCGCGCCTGGCCATGGCGGGGCTGACGCGCGCCTTCGATCCCGGCCCGGGCATCGCCCCGGGCATCCATCCGACCGCCGTGATCGACCCCAGCGCCGAGATCGCCGAGGGCGCCGCCATCGGTCCCTTCGTGGTGATCGGCGCGCGGGTGCGCATCGGGGCAGGGGCGCGCATCGCCGCCCATGTCTCGATCGGGCCGGATACGGTGATCGGGGTGGATGCGCTGCTCCATCCGGGCGTGCGCATCGCCCATGGCGTCAGCATCGGCGACCGGGTGATCCTGAACCCCGGCGTCTCGATCGGCGGCGACGGCTTCTCTTTCGTCACGCCCGAGAAATCCGGCGTCGAGGAGATCCGCCACACCCTGGGCGAGCGCGCCGAGATCCGCCAGCAGCACTGGACCCGCATCCATTCGCTGGGCGGAGTCGAGATCGGCGACGATGTCGAGGTCGGCGCCAATTCGACCATCGACCGCGGCACCATCCGCGCCACCCGCATCGGCCGGGGCACCAAGATCGACAACCTCGTGCAGATCGGCCACAATTGCGTCGTGGGCGAGGACAGCCTGCTTTGCGGCCTGGTCGGGGTCGCCGGCTCGGCCCGGATCGGCAACCGGGTGGTGCTGGGCGGGCAGGTCGGCGTCTCGGACAATATCTTCGTCGGCGACGACGTGATCGCCGGTGGCGCCACCAAGATCTTCACCAACGCGCCCGCCGGCCGGGTGCTGCTGGGCAGCCCGGCGGTTAAGATGGAAACCCATGTCGAGGCGCAGAAGAACATCCGCCGCCTGCCGCGGCTTTACGCGCAGGTGGCAGAGCTTCGTGAAACTGTTAAGAACTTGTTGGACAAGCGCCCCGACGCCGACAAGGCCTGAATGGAGACCGATATGACAGAAGTCCGCGACCGCATCATCCGCATCGTCGCCGAACAGGCGATGCTGGACCCTTCGGAGCTGAAGCTCGACATGTCGCCGCAGGACATCGGCATCGACAGCCTGGGCCTGGTCGAGTCGATCTTCGCCATCGAGGAAGCCTTCGACATCTCGGTGCCCTTCAACGCCAACGAGCCGGAAAAGTCCGAGTTCGACATCTCGACGCTGGGCGCCATCGTCTCGGCGGTGGAAAAGCTGGTCGCTGAAAAGGCATGAGCGCCAAGAAGCTGAAGGGCGAGAAGCCGCCAAAGGCCGAACGCAAGACCGCCAAGGTCAAGGGCAAGATGAAAAGCGCGACCAAGGCGGCGCGCACCCTGCTGGGCCGCGTGATCATGGGCCGTCACGCCAACGGGATGCGCCGCGTGGCGATCACCGGCATGGGCACGGTCAACGCGCTGGGGCGCGACGTGCCTGCGACCTTCGAAGCCATGCGCGAGGGGCGCTGCGGCATCGGCCCGCTGGAATTCCGCGATGTCGAGCGGCTGGCGATCCGCATCGGCGGCCAGGTTCGCGACTGGGAGGCGGAGACCTATTTCAACCGCCAGCAGATCGTCCTCTACGACAAGTTCACCCAATTCACGCTGCTCGCCGCACGCGAGGCGGTCGAGCAATCCGGCCTCGTGTTCGAGGGCGAACTGGGCCTGCGCTCGGGCGTGGTGCTGGGCACCGCCGCCGGCGGCATGAACACCTGGGACGAGAATTACCGCACCGTCTATGAAGAGGGCAAGAACCGCGTCCACCCGTTCGTCGTGCCCAAGCTGATGAACAACGCGGCCTGTTCGCATGTCTCGCTGGAATACGGGCTTCTGGGCCCCAGCTTCACCGTGGCGACGGCCTGCGCCAGTTCCAACCACGCCATGGGCATGGCCTTCAACATGGTGCGCTCGGGCGCGGCGACGGTGATGTTGACCGGCGGGTCCGAGGCGATGCTGTGCTTCGGCGGCGTCAAGGCCTGGGAAGGCCTGCGCGTCATGTCCAAGGACGCCTGCCGCCCGTTCTCGGCCACCCGCAACGGCATGGTGCAGGGCGAAGGGGCAGGGGTTTTCGTCTTCGAGGACTGGGAGCACGCGGTCGCGCGCGGCGCCGACATCCTGGCCGAGGTGGTGGGCTTTTCCATGTCGGCGGACGCGCAGGACATCGTCATGCCCTCGGCCATCGGCGCCGAGCGCACCATCACCAATGCCATGCTGGACGCGCATATGCGCCCCGAGGAAGTGGGCTATATCAATGCCCATGGCACCGGCACGGCGGCGAATGACAAGACCGAATGCGCCGCGGTGGCCCATGCCTTCGGCCATCACGCCGACCGGCTGATGATCTCATCCACCAAGTCGATGCACGGCCACCTGATCGGCGGCACCGGCGCGGTCGAGCTCTTGGCCTGCATCATGGCGCTGCGCGACGGCGTGATCGCGCCGACCATCGGCTATGAGGAGCCGGACCCGGAATGCGCGCTGGACGTGGTGCCGAACACCGCGCGCGAGGCGCGGGTCGAGGCGGTGCTCTCGAACGCCTTCGCCTTTGGCGGCCTGAACGCGGTGATCGCGCTGCGCAAGGCGTAAGAAACGAGAAGCGCCGGTCTGCGGCGCCTTTCTTGCTGTAACGACAAAGAATGCCGTTCGACCACGGCACTGCAGCCAAGAAGTGATTTCATTGATTTGAAAAGTCACAAGTCCCATCACCGTTCGCCACTTTCCTTCCCTAGGTGGTGTTGACAAAAGGGATTCACAGGGTGGCCTGATCGTGATTCAAGCTGGTACCTGCAATGGAGACCAGCTTGGCACGAGACCTGATGTCGGACGAGGAATGGGCGTTTCATGAGCGCTTCATTCTGGCCGTGCGCGCCCCGAACGGGCGCAAGCCCGCAAATCACCGCCTTGTTCTTGATGGGATTTTCTGGATCGCGCGGACCGGCTCTCCTTGGCGCGACCTCCCAGAAGAGTTCGGGAAGTGGTCCAGTGTCTACCGCCAGTTCCGGCGCTGGACCCTGGCGGGGTTGTGGGAGCAGATCCTCGAAGCGCTGAACGAAAGTCGGATCGTGCCGGATGCGCTCCAGATGATCGACAGCACCGTGATCCGCGCCCATCATCAGGCAGCGGGCGCAAAAGGGGGACTCCAAGACAGGGTTTTGGCCGTTCAAGAGGTGGTTTCACGACCAAGGTCCACCTGCGCGTCAATGCTGCCGGGCTGCCAATGAGGTCGGACATCACGCCGGGCCAGACATCGGACTACCTGGGCTTTGATCTGGTCATGGACGACAACCTGCCG
>LN899546.1_pt6 | contig 163348 bp, 148 predicted proteins | sample 1252501 | NCBI scaffold set LN899544.1 | reverse complement strand
AGGTCCTGGGCCTTTGGATTGCCGAAAACGAGGGCGCCAAGTTCTGGCTGTCGGTGATGAACGAGCTGAAGAACCGAGGGCTGCAGGACATCCTGATCGCAGTCGTTGACGGGCTGAAGGGCTTTCCCGAGGCCATCACCGCCGCCTTTCCGGACGCCATGGTTCAGACCTGCATCGTGCATCTGGTGCGCCACAGCCTGAACTTCTGCTCCTGGAAGGACCGCAAGGCTGTGGCCGCCGATCTGCGCCGGATTTACAGCGCACCGACCGCCGATATGGCTGCCGTGGAACTCGACGCCTTCGAGGAAAAATGGGCCGGGAAATATGCATCCATCGCCCCGGCCTGGCGGCGGGCATGGGCCGAGGTGGTCCCGTTCTTCGCCTTCGATCCGGCGATCCGAAAGGTGGTTTATACGACCAACGCCATCGAGAGTCTGAACCGCGTGATCCGCAAATCCATCAAGACCCGTGGGTCATTCCCGACTGATGACGCTGCAACGAAGCTGATCTACCTGGCGATCCGCAGCTTCGAGAAAGATGGCCGAAACGTTCGGGAATGGTTTGCGGCGCGAAATCAGTTCGCCATAATGTTCGGCGAGCGCTTCGCCGCTTGAGTATCTGAAACCGCATGGACCGGGCCAGATACACAAAGTTCAGGACACTCCCCGATTTCGAATAGCTGATCGTGGACAGCCCGATCATCCGCGCCCACCAACACGCCGCTGGTGCAAAAGGGGGCTGAAGATCAGGCCCTTGGCCCGGTGCCGCGGCGGACCGAGCCCCAAGCTCCACCTGGCAGTGCGAGGCCTTGGCTGTCCGGTCCGCTTCACCCTGACCGCCGGGCAGAAGGGCGACGCCCCGCAGGCCGAGGCGGATCGCCGACCTGACTGCCGAGGTCGTCATGGCCGACACCGCCTATGACAGCGACCGCCTGCGTGAGGCGATCGCCCGCAAGAAAGCTCTTGCCGTCATCCCTAAACATCCCCTCGACAAGCATCTCTGTGCCCGGAGACATGTGATAAAATGCTACTTCTCCAAGCTCAAGCAGTTCCGAAGGGTCGCCACGCGATACGAGAAAACCGCCAGAAACCACCTCGCCGCCATCACCATCGCTGCCATCGTCCTGTGGATCAAGGAAGTGTCCACAGAACCTAGGGCTGCTGACCCAGACCATCACCGAGCTGGGACCGGACGGAGCGGCCCGGCGTTCGACATGCCGAAAACCCCGCCATGGCGCGGCGCAAGCAGACATGGGCCTCGCACCGGGCTTGGCCGTCGTTGACGAACGACAGCATGGCCGGCATTTCGCAGTCCCAGACCTCGCCCGTCTCGCGGTCCAGGTGCTTATAGCGCACGGCCGGGTGATAGCGCCGGGCGCCGGGCTGACGGTCCAGCTGCGCCAGGTCGATGCCGCGCGTGTCGCGCAGGTAGTATTCCACCGGCGTGGACTGGATACGCTCCTGGCCGGACAGCCACAGCGCCACGGCCGTCTTGCGCCGGCGCCTGGCCTGCTCGCGGCCCTGGCGCGGGCCTCCTCGGCCAAGCGCTTCGACCGCTCGGCCGCGGCCTTGGGGCGCGCGATGTTCTCGGGGCTGTCGTAGCGCAGGCCCAGACAGACCGGGCCTCGCGCAGCGCATCGACCATGCTGCAACCCAGCGACAGGCGGATCAGGTCGATCAGGTTGAACCGCGCCGGGTTTGCCGGAGGCTGATTTCGGTTAGTTACGCGGCCATTTCTTCAGTTTCCAGAGCCGCGTGGAAGTTTGCCTCTGCTTCCGCCGGCGGGATGTTCCCGATCGGCTCGAGGAGGCGGCGGTTGTTGAACCAATCCAGCCATTCGAGGGTAGCGTATTCAACTGCCTCGAAATTGCGCCATGGCCCCCGGCGGTGGATGACCTCGGCCTTGAATAGACCGTTTATGGTCTCCGCCAGAGCGTTGTCATAGCTGTCGCCAACGCTGCCCACGGAGGGCTCGATCCCCGCCTCGCCCAGCCTCTCGGTGTATTTTATGGACAGGTATTGCGACCCCCGGTCGGAATGGTGGACGAGCCCCGCGCCCTTGACCGGGCGGCGATCATGAACAGCCTGTTCGAGGGCATCGAGCACGCAGCCTGCGTGTGCGGTTTGGCTCGCCCGCCAGCCGACGATCCGGCGGGCGTAGGCGTCGATGATGAAGGCGACATAGACGAACCCTCGCCAGGTAGCGACGTAGGTGAAATCGTCGTCCATTGGGCTCGGACCAATGGCGCCACAATGAACGACCCCAGAGCATGTTCGGCGCCGGCACGCGAAACTCGCGGTTCACCTTGTCCAACGGGCAAGGGACCTTCTTGTCGGGGATGGTCGTCTTGTGCGGCTTGCCCCGGATGATGCCTTGAATACCCCTGCACTTCATCAGCCGGGCCACGGAGCATCGGGCGACGGCGAAGCCTTCCCGATCCAGCTGACGCCAGACCTTGCGCACGCCGTAGGCACGCCAGTTCTCCTCGAAGACGCGCTCGATCTCGGGCCGCAGGACTGCGTCGCGCCGGGCACGATCCGACAGCCGGGCCGGATCGGCCCGCTTCGCCAGGTGATCGTAGTAGGTGGAGGGGGCGATCGGCAGAACCTTGCAGATCGGCTCGACCCCATGTGCACCACGATGATCGTCAATGAACCCGACCATCACTTCGACCGGCGGTCGAGCTCCGCCATCGCAAAATATGCGCGCGCCTTGCGCAAGATCTCATTGGCCTGGCGCAACTCCCGGTTCTCCCGTTCCAGTGCCTTCAGCCGATCCGCCATCTCGGTGGTGACACCGGCCCGCTTGCCGCCGTCGACCTCGACCTTCTTGACCCACTCGTTCAGGGTCTGGGGCGCACAGCCGATCTTCGCGGAAATCGACATGACTGCCTGCCAGCGCGATTCATGCTGGCTCTCATTGTCGAGGATCAGGCGCACAGCACGCTCACGCACTTCAGGGGAAAACTTGCTCGTCGTCTTGCTCATGTGCTCCGTCCTGCTCAGAAATTGATGGAGTGGATGCCCCTCCCGCCCGTGCCGAGGCGTGGCACAGTGGCAGTAGCAGGATGAGCTGCGGTGAAGAGGAGGAAGGACATGAACAACGCCACCATCATCGGCATCGATCTGGCGAAGCGCGTCTTCCACGCGCACGGAGCACACATCGACGGCAGCGTCGCGTTCAGGAAGCGGTTGACCCGAGCTCAAATGCTTCCGTTCCTGTCGGCGCAGCCGCGTTGCGTGGTCGTTATGGAGGCATGCGCCAGCGCTCATGAATGGGGCCGCGCGATCCAGCAGCTCGGCCACGATGTGCGGCTCATCCCACCCAGCTACGTCAAGCCATATGTGAAGCGGCAGAAGAACGATACGGCGGACGCGGAGGCCATTGCCGAAGCAGGGTCTCGGCCGACAATGCGCTTCGTCGCCGTGAAGACCGAGGAACAGCAGGCGCGCTCCATGGTCTTCCGGACGCGCGATCTGCTCGTGCGCCAAAGGACGCAACTGATCAATGCCCTGCGCGGCCACCTCGCAGAACACGGTCTCGTTGTGCCGCAAGGACCGGCTCACCTGAAGTCTCTGGCCAAAGCACTGGACGCGACCGATGTCGCAATTCCGCAGCTGGTTCGCGATATCGGCCGGATCTACCTCGAGCAGATCGAACAGCTGAACGCCAAAATTGCAGACCTCGAGAAAACGCTTCGTCGCGAAGCCCAATTCGGCGAAGAAATACGCCGCTTGCAGACGATGCCGGGCATCGGCCCGATCACAGCCATGGCGGTGGAGGTATTCGCACCACCTATGCAGACCTTCAAGCGTGGTCGCGACTTTGCCGCCTGGCTTGGACTCGTGCCGGTTCAGCACTCAACCGGCGGCAAGCAGCGGCTCGGGCGCACCTCGAAGATGGGTCAACGCGACATCCGAAGGCTCCTAATAATCGGAGCCATGGCGGTGATACGATGGGCGTCCCGCCGCGGCGCACGGCCTGGCTCGTGGCTCAGCCGCATGATGGACCGCAAGCCGCTGATGTTGGTCGCCGTAGCCTTGGCAAACAAGATGGCGCGCGCGATCTGGGCCATGCAGACCAAGAGAGAAGACTATCGGGATCCCGGTCTCGCAGCCGCTTGAGCAAGCGCTCGGTCGCCGCGGGATCAGGAGAGGTGGGCATGTGAGGAGGTCGTGAACGTCAAGGGCAAATGATCGGACTGATCGGGACCAGGAAAAGCACCGAGGCTCCAAGAGCGAAAAGCTCGCTGAGTTGATTTGCGCCTGTTCCGCGTATCTCCATGACGGCCGGCGGCAACCACATCGCCGTATCGACAGGCCTGACACATGACCGCACCGATCACATGCCCGGCGGCACGAATTTGCCCTTGCATGAACCGGGGCATCCACACATGGAGCCTCCGCCAAACCGGTGCGGGTCAGAATCGTGCCATGATCCGGCCAATGCTGAAAGCCGGCTATGGCATGGAAGACATAGCCGCGAAGACCGGGCTACCCGTCCGACAGATCAGATTTCCCGTGGTCTTGTTGCGCGAAAGCAGCTCTCTCTCCGCGTGATCTCGAACGGAAAGCCCCGGAAAAGGGCCTCTGGCGCGCGAATCGCCTGAGCGCCTTGGTCGGCACGCAGCCCCGACGTCGGCCGCCGATCAGACCGGGATCTGCCGCAGGAGCAGGAACAGAAGTGCCGACAGAAGCGCCGCGGCGGGAACGGTGACGACCCATGCCGCCCCGATGGTCAGCACATGCAGCCTGCGCACCAGCTTGCGGCGGCGGCGCTCGTCCGCCGGGATGGACTCCGGCCTTGGCACGGCCATCCGGGCCTGTTTCAGGCGCCGCTCGGCATCCCATTCGCGGAAGAAGCCCACGCCGAAAATCGCGCCGATCGCGATATGGGTCGAGCTGACCGGCAGCCCCAACGCACTGGCGATGATGACCGTCACCGCCGCCGACAGCGCGACGCAATAGGCCCGCATCGGGTTGAGCTTGGTGATCTCGTTTCCGACCATGCGGATCAGCTTGGGACCGAACAGGCTCAGCCCGAAAGAGATCCCGAAGGCGCCGATCAGCATGACCCACAGGGGAATGACCACATCGCCGTTGAAGTTTCCGGTCGTCACGGTCTGCACGATGGCCGCCAGCGGACCGACGGCATTGGCGACGTCATTCGCCCCATGGGCAAAGCTGAGCAGCGCCGCCGAGGCGACCAGGGGAATGCCGAACAGCACCTTCAGCGACTTGTTGCGATTCTCCAGCCCCTCGGACTGGCGGCGGGTGACCGGGATCATCAGCAGCCATGAGCAGAACCCCGCCAGCAGGCCCAGCAACAGCGCCGCGCGCATCGAGATCTCGACCAACTGCTTCAGCCCCTTCATCGCCAGATAGGCCGTGAAGGCCCCCGCCATGATGCCCACGAGGATCGGCACCCAGACCCGCGCCGCCGCGATCTTGTCCTCGCGATAGACGATGCGGCTCTTGATGAGCCACAGGAACGCGGCCGCCACGACGCCGCCCATCACCGGCGAGATGACCCAGCTTGCCGCGATCGCCAGCATCTGCTCCCAGTTGACCGCGCCGAGTCCGGCCCCGGCGATGCCCGCGCCGACCACCCCGCCGACCACGGCATGCGTGGTCGAGACCGGCGCCCCGATCCATGTCGCGAGGTTCACCCACAGGGCCGAGGCCAGCAGCGCCGCCATCATCGCCCAGACGAAGGTGGCCGGCGTATCCAGCGCCTCGGGCGCGACGATGCCCTTGGCGACGGTCGAGACCACATCCGCGCCGGCGATCAGCGCGCCCGCGCTTTCGAAGATCACGGCAATGACGATGGCCCCGCCCATGCTGAGCGCGTTCGCCCCAACCGCCGGCCCCATGTTGTTTGCCACGTCATTGGCGCCGATGTTCAGCGCCATATAGGCGCCGAACACGGCCGCGGTGACGACGATCAGCATCTCGCCGCTCTGCCCCAGCAGCATTCCCGCAGCCAGTCCGGCCAGGATGATGAAGACGAGCGCGATGCCGGGCGCCACCAGGGGCCGCGAGACATAGGCGGCAGCCGCCTCGAGATTGGCGAAGCGGCCGAGATCGCGGTCCAGCGTTTCGAGATGTCGGGGCTCGAGATCCTTGTCAGACATGTTCCGCCTTTCTGTTCCGCCGGGTGCTATGAAGGAATCGCCCGTCTGGCAAGACGGATCTGACGACAAGGTGCAGAGGGCACCGGCCGTACGCGATCACCTGCCCGCTTCACCCCGGGGATCGGTCCGGCTGCCAGCGATGCAGATCGCCCAACTACCCAAGATCGGCGCCATCACCGGCGAAGGTGTTGCTGCGCTCGCCGAATGGCCTCGATCGCATGGGACAGCGGGATCCTCCGCGGGAAGCGGGCCGCCGCCGGAGGTCGTCGTGCATCCCCTGAAACGTCAGCCTGCTTCGCCACATCCAGGCTGTCGCCCTCGGTCTTTTCGACACAGTCCTGCGGATCGACAGGCCCCGCCACCCCCGGCGCGGCATTCTTTCCGACCTGCGCCAAGCGATCCCGGCCGTGATTCCCGCCGCCTGCACAGCGCCATCGGTTGTTTCCGGCGGCGTATCCGTGCACTCATGCTTCACCGTTTTTGTTTATTCTGCCTGGATTGCGGTTATTGCGGTTGCGTTGACGATGTCGTTGACGGAGCATCCGCGGGAGAGGTCGTTGGCGGGGCGGGCGAGGCCCTGCAGGATCGGGCCGATCGCCGTCAGCCCGCCCAGGCGTTGCGCGATCTTGTAGCCGATGTTGCCCGCCGCCAGGTCCGGAAAGATGAACACGTTCGGCCGCCCGGTCAGCCGGCTCTGCGGCGCCTTCTTGGCCCGGATCGCCTCGTCGAGCGCGGCGTCGAACTGCAATTCGCCGTCGACCTCGAGATCCGGCTCGGCGGCGCGGATCAGCGCCAGGGCCTCGCGCAGCCGCCCGAGGCTCGGGTGCTCGGCCGAGCCCGCGGTCGAGAAGGACAGAAGCGCCACCCGCGGCTTCTCGGCCAGGAGCTGGCGGCAGCTCGCCGCGGCCGCGCGCGCGATGGCGGCCAGCTCGGCCGCGTCGGGCTGGATCACCAGCCCGCAGTCGGAAAAGATCATGCCGCCCCGGACCGGCGCCTCGGGCCCGCAGGCGAGCATCAGGAAGAAGCTCGACACGATGCCGGCCCCGGGCGCCTTGCCGATGATCTGCAGCGCCGCGCGCACCGTGTCGGCGGTGGTGGCGACCGCGCCGCCGACGGTGCCGTCGGCCTGGCCCAGCCGCACCCGCATCGCCGCCTGGCGGATCGGGTCGCGCATCTCGGAAAGCGCGCGGTCCGCGGTCATGCCGCGGGCGGCGCGCAGCCGGTGCCAGTGATCGGCAAGCTCGGCCAGGTCCGGCGCCTCGGCCGGGACCAGGGCGGTGACGCCGGGGATCGCGGGCCCGTTCATCAGCGTCACCCGCGCCAGGCGCTGTTCGGTGATGCGCCGCGCCGCCTCGGCCACGCGCGGGTCGTCCCCCTCGGGCAGGATGATGTGGCGGGCGCGGGCGCGGGCTTCGGCATGGATGCGGTCGAGCGGTTTCATCGTCTACCCCAGCAGATGCAGGCCGGCGACCACGAAGACGCCGAGGAACACGGTTTCCGCCACGATCAGCGCGATGGCGCCGGTGCCGACCTCGAGCATGCGCTTGAGCGAGGTCTTGATGCCCACCGCCGCGATGGCGATCAGCAGCGCCCAGCGGGACAGCTGCCCGGCGAGGTCCGACAGCGCCTGCGGGATCGCGCCGAAGCTGTTCAGCGCCGCCAGCGCCAGGAAGCCCAGCACGAAGCCCGGCAGAAGCGGCGGCGCCGCGCCGCCGTCGCTGTCGGCCAGCCCGCGCGCCCGAATGATGAGCGAGATCGCCAGCACCACCGGCGCCAGCATCGAGACCCGGATCAGCTTGACCAGCGTCGCGGTCTCGCCGGTCTCGGGGCCGATGGAGAAGCCGGCGCCGACCACCTGGGCCACGTCGTGGATGGTGCCGCCAAGGAAGACGCCGCTGTCGCGCGCCGTGAAGCCGAAGAGCGCGGCCAGCATCGGATAGAGCACCATGGCCACGGTCGAGAGCACGGTGACCGAGAGCACGGTGAACACCAGGTCGCGCTCGGATTTCTCGTGCCGCGGCAGCACGGCGGCGATGGCCATGGCCGCCGAGGCGCCGCAGATCGCCACCGAGCCGCCAGTGAGCAGCCCGAAGCGCCAGTCGCGGCCGCCGAGCCGGGCGAGCGCGAGGCCGCAGAGGATGGTCAGCACCACCCCGGCGACCACCAGCCCGATGGCGCGCGGCCCGAGCGCCGCCAGCATGTCGACCGAGATCCGCGCGCCCAGGAGCGCCACCCCGAGCCGCAGCACGCTGCGCGCGGTCAGCGCGACGCCCGGCGCGGTGCGGGTGCCGTCCTCGGCCAGGAAGTTCAGCGCCAGGCCCAGAAGCAGCGCCAGCAGCATGGCCGGGGCGCCGTAATGGTCCGACAGGAACTGCGCCGTCGCCGCCACCAGCGCCGAGACGGCGAAGCCCGGGAAGGCCTCCGAGAGGAGGCTGCGCGAGGGGATCAGGCTGGTTGTCATCGTCGTCACCGGGATGCGGGGATGGGGCCGGCGCGAGGGGTCGCGCCGGGTCGTCGTCGGAAGGAGGGCGCGCGCGCCGTCAGCTTGGGCCGGCGAGGCGAGGTCGGCGAAGCGGAGCCGACGAAGCGGGGCCGGCGAGGCTGGGCCCCGAGGGGGGCGCCGCCCCCCTCGCGCTTGCCCGGCCCCTCGATGGGGCCCGGCAAGCGCACCCCCCGGGGTATTGGCCGAGCAAAGAAGCGCGTCAGGCGGCGCCCTTTTGCGGACGCATGTCGGCCGGGTCGATCCCCGCCACCACCACCGGCTTCTTCATCGCGTCGCGGCGGAAGGGCTCGCCCAGCTCCTGGTTCAGCAGCACCTCGATGAAGGTGGTCTCGCGGTTCTGCATCTGCCGCTCGACCGCCTCGTGCAGGGCCGCCGTCAGCTCCTCCTGCGACGTCACCTGCACGCCGTGCAGTCCGCAGGCCCGGGCGATGCCGGCATAGGAGGTGTCGCGGTCCAGCTCGGTGCCGACGAAGTTGTTGGCATACCACAGCGTCGTGTTGCGCTTTTCCGCGCCCCACTGGTAGTTGCGGAAGATCACCATGGTGATCGCCGGCCAGTCCGCGCGCCCGCAGGCGGTCATCTCGTTCATCGAGATGCCGAAGGCGCCGTCGCCGGCAAAGCCGATCACCGGCACCTCGGGATTGCCGATCTTGGCGCCCAGGATCGCCGGGAAGCCGTAGCCGCAGGGACCGAACAGCCCCGGCGCCAGGTATTTGCGCCCGGCCTCGAAGCTCGGATAGGCATTGCCGATGGCGCAGTTGTTGCCGATGTCCGAGCTGACGATCGCCTCCTTCGGCACCGCCTGCATGATCGCCCGCCAGGCCTGGCGCGGGCTCATCAGCCCGGCGTCGCGCGCCCGCGCCTCGGCGTTCCATTCCGTGCCCGGATCGTCATCCTCGTGGTCGAGGCTCGACAGTTCCTGCGCCCAGCGGGACTTGGTCTGCGCGATCAGCGCCTTGCGCTCGGCCCGGCCGGCGTCGCCCGCCGAGGGGGCGAGCTGCGCCAGGACGGCGCGCGCCACCTTGGCCGCGTCGCCCTGGATGCCCACGGTGACCTTCTTGGTCAGCCCGATGCGGTCGGCGTTGATGTCGACCTGGATGATCTTCGCCTGCTTCGGCCAGTAGTCGATGCCGTAGCCCGGCAGGGTCGAGAACGGGTTCAGCCGCGTCCCCAGCGCCAGCACCACATCGGCCTTGGCGATCAGCTCCATCGCCGCCTTCGAGCCGTTGTAGCCCAAGGGCCCGACCGCCAGCGGGTGGCTGCCCGGGAAGCTGTCGTTGTGCTGGTAGTTCGAGGCCACCGGCGCATCCAGCCGCTCGGCCAGTTTCGCCAGATCCGGGATCGCGCCCGACAGCACCACGCCGGCGCCCGACAGGATGACCGGGAATTTCGCTTCCGACAGCAGCCTTGCCGCCTCGGCCACCGCCGTCTCGCCGCCCGCGGGCCGCTCGAAGCTGACCACCTGCGGCAGCTCGACGTCGATCACCTGGGTCCACATGTCGCGCGGGATGTTCATCTGCGCCGGCGCCGAGTTCCTCCAGGCCTGCATGATCACCCGGTTCAAGACCTCGGGGATGCGGGACGGGTCGCGCACTTCCTCCTGGTAGCAGACGCAATCGGCAAAAAGCCGCATCTGCTCCATCTCCTGGAAGCCGCCCTGGCCGATGGTCTTGTTCGCCGCCTGCGGCGTCACCAGCAGAAGCGGCGTGTGGTTCCAGTAGGCGGTCTTCACCGGCGTCACGAAGCCGGTCACCCCCGGCCCGTTCTGCGCGATCGCCATCGACATCTTGCCCGTCGAGCGCGTGAACCCGTCCGCCATCAGCCCGGCATTCGTCTCATGCGCGCAGTCCCAGAACGTGATCCCCGCCTTCGGGAACAAATCCGACACCGGCATCATCGCAGAACCGATGATCCCGAACGCATGCTCAATACCATGCAGTTGCAAAACCTTGATAAAGGCTTCCTCAGTGGTCATTCTCATGGCTGTTTCCTCGTCCTTCAGGCAGCTTTGTCGATACCGGCGCGGGATCCCGCGCCGGCTTCGGCGCGACGGTCATCAAGGACCATGCGCGCCAGCTTGGCGCCGATCATCATCGCGGGCGCATTGGTGTTGCCCGAGACGATCTCGGGCATGATCGAGCAATCGGCCACCCGCAGGCCGCGGATGCCGCGCACCCGCAGGCGCGGGTCCACCACGGCGCGCGCGTCCGCGCCCATGCGGCAGGTGCCGGTCGGGTGGTAGATCGTGGTCGAGTTCATCCGTGCCCAGGCCAGCACCTCGTCATGGCCCTGCACGTCGGCGGCCGGCCGGAACTCCTCGGAGATGGCGGATTTCAGCGGCTCGGTGCGCGCGAACTTCCGGGCGATCTCGATGCCGGCGACCAGGGTGTCGCGGTCGGTCTGGGTGGCTAGGTAGTTCGGCTCGATCAGCGGCGCCTCCAGCGGATCCGCCGAGCGCAGCGTGATGGTGCCGCGACTTTCCGGCCGCAACTGGCAGACCGATTGCGTGAAGGCCGAGAAGGGGTGCACCCCTTCGCCGGGGCTGTCGGCGGACCAGGGCTGGATGTGGAACTGGATGTCGGGCGTCGCGAGGCCGGGCCGGGTGCGCAGGAAGCCGAAGACCAGGCTGGCCGCCATGGTCATCGGTCCGCTGCGGAACAGCGCGTATTCCAGCCCGATCCGCGCCTTGTTCATCAGGCTGCGCACCTCGTCATTCAGCGTCGCCTCGCGGCATTTGAACACCAGCCGGGCCTGGAGATGGTCCTGCAGGTTGCGGCCGACCTCGGGCGCGTCCTGGGCGACCGCGATGCCATGGTCGCGCAGATGCGCGGCATCGCCCACACCCGAGAGCATCAGGATCTGCGGCGAGCCGATGGCGCCGGCACACAGGATCACCTCGCGCGCGGCGCGGATCACCTGATGGCTGCCGTCGGGGCGCCGGATCTCGACCCCGGTGGCGCGGCCGTCCTCGATCACCACGCGGCGCACCTGGGCCTTGGTGACCACCTCCAGGTTCTGCCGATGGCGGATCGGCTTCAGGAAGGCGGCCGCCGAAGAGCAGCGCCGGCCTTTGTTCACGGTCAGCTGGAAATGGCCGACGCCGTCCTGCACCGGGCCGTTGTAATCGGGGTTGTAGGGGATGCCGTTGGCCTTGGCGGCCTCGATCCACAATTCGCAGATGCGGCGGCGCAGGCGCGGGTCCGAGACCTGCAAGGGCCCATGCCTGCCGCGCCCCTCGCCCTCGCCGCGCTGGAAGGTTTCCAATTCCTGAAACAGCGGGCCGACCTCGCGCCAGGACCAGCCCTCGTTGCCCATCTGCGCCCAGCGGTCGTAATCCTCGCGCTGGCCGCGGACATAGAGCAGCCCGTTCAGCGACGAGGATCCGCCCAGCACCTTGCCGCGCGGCCAGTGCAGCGAGCGGCCGTTCAGGCCCGGGTCGGGCTCGGTTTCGTAGCACCAGTCGAAGTCCGGGTTGTGCATGGTGCGGAAATAGCCGACCGGGATATGGATCCAGGGGCTCGAGTCGCGGTTGCCGGCTTCCAGCAGGGTGACGCGGATCGCGGGATCGGCGGAAAGCTGGTTCGCGACCACGCAGCCGGCCGATCCGGCGCCGACGATGACGTAATCCGCGAGGTCTGATGCTTGGCTCATCTTGGCATCCTTTGCGGGCTCGCGCCCATGGTTCGGGAAGGAAAACCGGGCGGGGCTGCCGCCCGGCAAGGCTCTAGCCGCGCTCGCGCCGGCCGATCAGCACGGCGCAGACGAACGAGACCAGCGCGGCGAAAACGACATAGGCGCAAAGCCAGAACGGGTCGTTGTCGTTCGCCGCCATTAGCGCCGTCGCGATCATCGGCGTGATCCCCGAGGCGAAGATGCCCGAGAACTGATAGACGAAGGACACGCCGGTATAGCGCACGCTGGGATCGAAGAGGTCCGCGAACAGCGCCGCCTCGGGGCCGTAGCACATCGGGTAGACGATGCCGAAGGGCAGCGCGATGCCCAGGATCACCAGCAGCGGATCGCCGGTGGACATCAGCGCGAAGGCCGGGAACACGCTCAGCGCCAGCAGTAGCGAGCCGATGGCATAGGTGCGCGGCCGCCCGATCCGGTCCGACAGCCGGCCGAAGAACGGGATGCAGACCACCATGACGATGGCGGCGCCGCAGACCGTCCACAACGCGAAGGTCCGCTCGAGCCCGACGTATTTCGTCAGGTAGAGGATCGAGAAGACCGCGAAGACGTTGAAGAACACGCCGTCGATATAGCGCGCGCCCATGCCCAGCACGATATTGGCCGGATAGCGCTTCAGCATGTCCACGAAGGGCAGGCCCTGGTCCTTGGCCCGCGATTCCGCCTTGGCCTTCTTGAACTCGGGGCTTTCGCCAATGTTGCTGCGGATCCAGGTGCCCAGCACGACCAGGATGATCGAGGCGACGAAGGCCGCGCGCCAACCCCAGGCCATGAAGGCCTCGTCGGGCATCATGGTCAAGAGCGCCATCACGCCCGAGGCCATGAACAGCCCCAGCGACAGGCCGATCTGCGGGATCGAGGCATAGAAGCCGCGCTTGTTCTCGGGCGCGAATTCATAGGCCATCAGCACCGCCCCGCCCCATTCGCCGCCGATGCCGATGCCCTGCGCCACGCGCAGCAGCAACAGCAGGATCGGCGCCAGGATGCCGATCTGGTCATAGGTCGGCAGCAGGCCGATCAGCACGGTCGCGCCGCCCATCAAGAGCAGCGTGATGACCAGCATGGCCTTGCGGCCGATGCGGTCGCCGAAATGGCCGAAGATGACGCCGCCCAGCGGGCGCGCCACGAAGCCCACCGCGAAGGTGGCATAGGCCAGCAGCACCGAAATCGTCGGGTCGTCCGCCGGAAAATACAGCTTGTTGAAGACGATGCCGGCGACGACGCCGTAAAGAAAGAAATCGTACCATTCGATGGTCGATCCCACGAGGCTTGCGAATACGACCTTCTTGACGTCGTTTTCCCGGTCGCCAACCGTGTTGGCGCCAGCGGCTATGACCGCCATGACATCCTCCCTGATGCTGCAGCGTTGTTCGATTGTTCAGCTGTTCCCGGCAAATCCTCCTTTTGCCGGCAAGCGGACGTTGCCTCATGCTGCCGAGCCATGTCAAAGCATTTTTGATAGCTAGACTCTCATTTTTGTAATTTCAGCCCGCGCGCCGGGCGGTTGGAGCGGCGCCGGCAACCATGTAGAGTCGGGCCGAGAAACGACGGAAGAACCGATCATGACGCGCCTTCAGGACAAGTCCTCCCTGCCGCCAAGCTTTCGGAATCTGCAGATTCTTGAGGTTCTTGCCAGCGAGGGGCGGCCCCTGACCGCGACCGAGATCAATGCCTCGCTGAACCTGCCGGTGCCGACCATCCACCGGCTGGTCGGCAATCTGGAAGCCGAGGGCTTCCTGAGCCGCCATATCGACGGGCGCAGCTACCAGCCGGGCCCGAAGCTGCGGCAGATGATGCAGGGCGTCATCCGCTTCTGGCACCAGGACCTGCCGCAGCGCGACGTGTTGATTCGGCTGAACCAGCGCCTGGGCGAGACCTGCAACCTGTCGATCCCGGAGGGCGATGCGATGCTCTACATCGACCGGGTCGAGACGCATTGGCCGCTGCGCATCCAGCTTCACATCGGCTCGCGCGTGCCGCTGCACGCCACGGCGGCGGGGAAGCTCGCCCTGTCGCAGATCGACGACGGCAAGCTGGAACGCTATCTGAAACGCGCCGAGCTGCGGGCTTATACGGCGCAGACGCTGACCGACCCGGACCGGCTGCGCGACGAGCTGCGCCAGATCCGGCAGCAGGGTTATTCGACCGATACCGGGGAATTCGTGCCCGGGATGATCGCCATGGCCGTGCCGGTGCTGGACCGTTCCGGGCAGTTGATTGCCACGGTGTCCTTCCACGCCCCGGTGCAGCGGCTGACCTTGGCCGAAGGGCTGAAATACCTGCCCGACCTGCGCGCGGCGGCCGAGGAACTGGCCGAGCTGATGTGACGGGCGTCAGGGCCGGATCATCTCGGCCGCGATGCCGGTGCTGGCGCGCATGATCAGCTCCAGTTCGACGCGGCTGCGGATCATGAAATCGGCATCCGGGCGCCCGATCGCCGTGACGATGGCCTGTCCGGCCGCGATGCCGACCTGCTGCGCCGGGATCCGCACCGTGGTCAGCGCCGGCTCCATCTGCGCCGAGCCGGCGAAATCGCCGATGCCGATCACCGACAGGCTGGCGGGCACCGCGATCCCCAGCCGCGCCGCGGCATAGATCGCCCCCTGCGCGATCACGTCATTGGCGCAGAGCAAGGCGCTCGGCCGGTCCTCGCCGGCCAGCAGGTCCAGGCAGGCGGCCTTGGCCTGGGCGATGCTATAGGGCACCTCGACCTGCCAGCGCTCCTGCAATTCGATGCCGGCGGCGCGGAACACCGCCGTCGCCGCCGTCTTGCGATCCCGCGCCCGGTCGTTGTCGAAGGTGGCGGGAAAGACCATGCCGATGCGGCGATGCCCCAGCGCCACCAGATGCTCGGCCGCCAGCCGCCCCGCCTCGCGATTGTCGACGCCGACACAGGGCAGCGCCGAATCCGCCAGGTAGTTCCACAGCGCCAGCAGCGGCACCCGCTGTTCCGCGATCAGCCGGAAGGTGCCGGCGCTGTGGTCCAGCCCGACCACCGCCAGCGCATCGACGCGATGCTCCAGCAGCTTGCGGACCAGCCGGTATTCGCTGTCCAGATCGTAGCCATGCGAGGCCAGCAGCAGGGTGAAGCCCTGCGCGCTGACCGTGTCGTTGAAGGCCTGCACCACCTCGGCGAAGATGGTGTTGGCGACGGTCGGCACCACCAGCCCGATGGTGGCGCTGCGCCTGCCATGCATGGCCTGCGCGGCGCGGTTGCGGATATAGCCGGATTTCTCGACCGCCAGCTCGACCTTCTTGCGGGTCGCCGGATGCACCAGGTCGGGGTGATTCATCACCCGCGACACCGTGGCCGGTGAAACGCCTGCAAGCTTTGCGACGAAAACAATATCGGGCTTAATCATCGGATTTTCCGGATATAATTTTATCAATAATGAGAGTTTATGAAAACATTTGCAAGACTGTTTTCATCGCCTAAGGTCGAAGATCACGGCAAGAGGAGGCCGTGCCAGACCAACATTGCAGACATGGTGAGACCCGGTTTCCCGGGCCGCTGACCCATTCACCCTCCCGGCGGCCAGCCTGCCGGGAACCGGAGCAAGTGACAGGTATGAACATCTCGAACGATATTCTCTCGGTCGACGCGGCGATGGCGCGGGCGCGCAGCGCGCAGGCCGGATACGAGGCGCGGGGCAGCCAGGGCCGCTATGACCGCGCCGCCCTGGCCGCCGGCTGGGCCATCATGCAGCCCGAGCGCAACCGGCAACTGGCCGAGCTGGCGGTCCGCAGCACCGGGCTTGGCAATGTCGCCGACAAGATCGTCAAGAACCACCGCAAGACCCTGGGCCTTTTGCGCGACATCCGCGGCGTGGCCACGCATGGCATTCTGTCCGACGATCCCGAAACCGGCATCACCGAGATCGCCCGGCCCATCGGGGTGATCGGCGCGGTGGTGCCCTCGACCAACCCGGCGGCGACGCCGGCGAACAACATCATCAACGCGCTGAAATGCGGCAATGCCATCCTGCTGTCGCCCTCGCCCAAGGGCGTGGCCTGCTGCGAGATGCTGCTGGGCTTCATCCATGCCGAGTTCGACCGCATCGGCGAGGATCGCGACCTGGTGCAGATGCTGCCGGGCCAGGGCAGCAAGGCCAAGACCCAGCGCCTGCTGGAAACCGCCGACCTGGTGGTGGTGACCGGCAGCCAGGACAACGTGCGCCGCGCCTATGAAAGCGGCACCCCCGCCATCGGCGTCGGCGCCGGCAATGTCGCGGTGATCGTGGACGAGACCGCCGACCTGGCGGCGGCGGCCGGCAGGATCGCCGCCTCGAAGACCTTCGACAACGCGACCTCCTGTTCGTCGGAAAACGCGCTGATCGTGGTAGATGCGGTCTATGACGCCTTCCTGGCCGCGCTGGCGGCCGAGGGCGGCGCGGTGCTGCCGCCGTCCGAGGCGCCGGGCATCGTCGCCCGGCTCTGGCAGGACGGGCACATGAACCGCGAGATCATCGCCCAGGATGCCGAGGTGATGCTCGACAAGCTGGGGCTGGCCGGCAAGGTGCCGCCCGGCACCCGGCTGATCGCGGTCGAGACCGAGGGCATCGGCCCCGACCATCCGCTGTCGGGCGAAAAGCTCAGCCGCATCGCCGCGCTCTACCGCGCCCGCGATTTCGGCCATGCGGCCGAGCTGGCGCGGCGCATCCTACTGCATCAGGGCGCCGGCCATTCGGTCGGGCTGCATTCGCGCGACACCGGCCGCCCGATCTGGCTGGGCCGCGAATTGCCGGTCTGCCGGGTCATCGTCAACCAGGCGCATTGCTTCGCCACCGGCGGCGCCTTCGACAACGGCCTGCCCTTTTCGCTGTCGATGGGCTGCGGCAGCTGGGGCGGCAATTCCATCGACGCCAACCTGAACTGGCGGCACTTCATGCAGCGCACCCGCGTCGTGCGGCCGATCCCGCCGCGCGAGCCGGCGCTGGACGAGATCTTCGGCGACTACTGGCAGGAGGTCGGGCAATGAGGCTGGACCCGCACCATCCGCCGCAAGGCACCGTCCGCGACTGGCTCGACATCCGCGCCGCCGAGCGGGGCGATACCATCAGCCACATCTTCCCCGGCGACGGCGGCGCGCTGACCTGGCGCGAGTTGCAGGGCGAGGCCGCCCGCATCGCCGGGCACCTGGCCGGGCTGGGCCTGTCCTGCGGCGACAGCGTGGCGCTGATGATGCCCAATGGTCGCAATGCGGTGCTGGGCCTGTTCGGCGCGCTCTACGGCGGCTTTCGCGCCACGATGATCAACCTGGTCGCCGGGGCCGAGGCCGTCGGCTATGCGCTGTCGCATTCCGGCGCCCGGGCGCTGCTGCTGGATCCCGGCCAGCGCGGGCTGCTCGACAGCGCGCTGGCCGCCCATGCCGCCGAACCCATGGTCATCGAGGCCGGGGACGGCTTCCGCTGGCCCGCCGGCTGCGAACCGGCGGCGCCGCATCCGCATGGCGCCGGGCATGACGCGCTGCTGATGTATACCTCGGGCACCACCGGCCGGCCCAAGGGCGTGCTGCACAGCCATGCCAGCCTGCTGGCCGGCGGCTGGACCACGGCGCTGGCGCATGAGCTCTGCCCCGAGGACCGGGCGATCTGCGTGCTGCCGATTTATCACATCAACGGGCTCTGCGTGACCATCCTGGCGCCGCTGCTCTCGGGCGGCTCGGTGGTGGTCTGCGAGCGCTTCTCGGCCAGCCAGTTCTGGGCCAGTTGCGAACGGCACGGGGCCAGCTGGTTCTCGGTCGTGCCGACGATCATCTCGCATCTGCTGCATGGCGAGGGCGAACCGTCGCCCGAGGCCCGGGCGCGGCTGCGCTTCGGCCGCTCGGCCTCGGCGGCGCTGGCGCCCGAGGTGCAGTCGGGCTTCGAGCGCCGCTTCGGCATTCCCATCGTCGAGACCATGGGCCTGACCGAGACCGCGGCGCAGATCCTGTCGAACCCGCTGCCGCCGGGCCCGCGCAAGATCGGCTCGCCCGGCCGGGCGGTGGGCAACCAGGTCGCGATCCTGTCGCCCGACCTGCGCCCGCTGCCGCCCGGAGCCGAGGGCGAGATCGCCGTGCGCGGCGCCAATGTCATGCGCGGCTATCTGGGCGACCCGGTTGCGACCGCCGCCGCGCTGACCGCGGACGGCTGGCTGCGCACCGGCGACCTGGGCCGGATGGACGCGGAGGGTTACGTCTTCGTCACCGGCCGCCTGAAGGAGCTGATCATCAAGGGCGGCGAGAACATCGCCCCGCGCGAGATCGACGAGGCGCTCTATACCCATCCCGACGTGATCGAGGCCGCGGCCTTTGCCCGCAAATGCGCCCGCTATGGCGAGCGGGTCGAGGCGGCCGTCACCCTGCGCCCCGGCTCGGCGCTGCAGCCGCCCGAGCTTATCTCGATCTGCCAGCAGCGGCTGGGGGCGTTCAAGTCGCCCGAGGCGATTCACCTGCTGGCCGAACTGCCCAAGGGCCCCTCGGGCAAGATCCAGCGCCTGAAGCTGGCGCAACTGACGCAATAGCGCCCCCAGGGCAGGAAGGAGACCCATTTTACAGAAGCCCGGCCCGGCGCCAGAAGCCCGAAGACCCGTCGGAGGAGGGCGGGACTTCAACAGGGGATCGCGCGACGGGCCGCAAACGGACGTGCCAACACATCCAGCATAATCCAGGGAGGAGACATGCTAAGGCTTACCCGCTTCAGGACGACGGACCGGGTTCTGTTCGTCATCTGCCTGATGTATCTGGTCACCTATATCGACCGGGTCAACATCAGCACCGCCGCCCCCGCCATGCAGGCCGAACTGGGCCTGACGAATTTCGAGCTGGGGCTGGCGTTTTCCGCTTTCGCCTATCCCTATGCGCTGTTCCAGATCCTTGGCGGCCGCCTGGGCGACCGGCTGGGGCCGCACAAGACGCTGATCATCTGCGGCACGGTCTGGTCGACCGCGACGGTGATGATCGGCTTCGTCGAGGGCGCGGTCTCGCTGATCATCGCGCGCGTGCTTCTGGGCATGGGCGAGGGCTCGGCCTTTCCGACCGCCACCCGGGCGCTGTCGAACTGGATGCCGGCCGAGAAGCGCGGCTTCGCGCAGGGCATCACCCATGCTTTCGCCCGTTTCGGCAATGCGCTGACCCCGCCGCTGATCGCCTTTCTGGTCATCGCGCTGTCCTGGCGGCATGCCTTCATCATCGTCGGCCTGATCAGCTTCCTGTGGGTGGGGCTGTGGTGGTGGTATTTCCGCGACGATCCCCGCAGCCACAAGGGCATCACGCCCCAGGAACTGGAGACCCTGCCCGACCAGAAGATCGTGGGCGAGCGCAAGACCCTGCCCTGGGGCCGGCTGCTGCGGCGCATGCTGCCGGTGACGATCACCGACTTCTGCTATGGCTGGACGCTGTGGCTGTTCCTGAACTGGATCCCGTCCTATTTCCTGCACCAGCACGAGCTGGACCTGAAGAAATCCGCCATCTTCGCCGCCGGCGTCTTTCTGGCCGGGGTGGTGGGCGATCTGGCGGGCGGCTGGCTCAGCGACGGCATCCTGCGCCGCACCGGCAATGTCGCCCTGGCGCGGATCAGCGTCATCATCCTGGGCTTCCTCGGCGCCTTCGCCTGCATGCTGCCGGTGATGTTCTCGACCGACCTGGTGACGGTGGCGATCAGCCTCAGCGCGGCCTTCTTCTTTGCCGAGCTGATCGTGGCGCCGATCTGGGCCACGCCGATGGACATCGCGCCGCAATATTCCGGCACCGCCAGCGGTTTCATGAACTTCGGCTTCGGGCTGGCCGGGATGATCTCGCCCATCGTCTTCGGGCTGATCATCGACCTGACCGGGCGCTGGGATCTGCCCTTCGCGGCCTCGCTGGTCCTGCTGCTGGTGGGCGCGGCCTGCGCGCTGCTGATCCGCCCCGACCGTCCGTTCCGCGACGATCCCGCCGATGACGACGAAGGTCTCGGATGCGATCCGCAGCTGGCCGGCGCGGTGTCGAAATGACGAAACGGGGCCTGCCCGCCGGGCGGGCCCCGTTCTACCAACTGAAGCGAGGCGCGCGCATCGGGGCCTGACCAGACAAACGGCATTGCACGCCCTGGTGATCCTGGCTATTCATGCAATGTAATAACATTGCATTCATGAGGACGCCATGCCACTGAGCCAGCACACCCGCGACAAGCGCCTGCCCGTTACCGTCCTTTCGGGCTTCCTGGGGGCTCTGTTGCACAAATCGCGTGAGGGATTCATCTCGCGAATCCAGGGTGGTAGCTGGGATGCATGAGCAGACCCATACCCCCGACCTACAAGACCAGGAACTGGCCAGCCTACAATGAAGCACTCAAGCGCCGGGGCTCGCTGACGATCTGGTTTGACCCCGAGATGAGCTGGGATGCCGCGCCGACAGGCAGGCGTGGCCGCCAGCAGACCTACAGCGATGCCGCTATCCAGACGTGCCTCTCGATGAAAGTGCTGTTCGGCATGGCGCTCCGGCAGACGACCGGGTTCGTCGAGAGCCTGCTACGGCTGGTCGGCCTGAACTGGACGGTGCCCGACTTCAGCACGCTATCTCGCCGCCAGAAGACCTTGGCCGTGAACATCCCCTACCGCGGCTCCAAGGGGCCGTTGCACCTGCTGGTCGACAGCACCGGGATCAAGGTCGAAGGTGAAGGCGAGTGGCACGCACGCAAGCATGGCGGCCCGAAACGGCGCGTCTGGCGCAAGCTCCACCTTGGGATCGATGAAGAAACGTTGGAGATCCGGGCCGTCGAAGTCACCGGGAGCCACATCGGTGATGCGCCCATCCTACCCCACCTTCTCGACCAAATCCCGCAGGACCAGGAAATCGGTAGCGTTACGGCTGATGGCGCCTACGACACGCGCAAATGCCACGATGCGATTGCAGATCGCGGTGCCCATGCCGTCATCCCGCCCCGCAAGAACGCGAAGCCCTGGAAGACGATCACCGCCGGAGCCGTGGCCCGAAATGAGGCCCTGCGCGCGGCGAAATACCTGGGCCGCGCGCTCTGGCGACGATGGTGTGGATACCACCGCCGAAGCCGCGTCGAGACAAAGATGCATTGTATCAAGTTGCTGGGCCAGCGGCTCATGGCACGGGACTTCGACCGACAGGTCGCCGAACTCCAGGTCCGCATCGCCGTCCTGAACGGCTACACCGCGCTCGGAATACCCGTCACGGAAGCTGTGGGATAAGTCCGTCCGGGGAAAGGGGAACCTCGGCCTTAAGCCGATTTGTGCAACAGAGCCAGGCGTTGCCGAAGGCGCGGCTATTATCATCTAAGCTGGATAGCCTCCCGGAAGGGATTCGAATCCTTGACCAGGAGATTAGGAATTTTAGACTCTGTGGGAGAATGGTGCCGGCGGAGAGGATCGAACTCCCGACCTTCGGTTTACAAAACCGCTGCACTACCGCTGTGCTACGCCGGCCCTGGCGGACACCGATTCCGGTGTCTATTCGGTACCTGCTCGGACCGCGCCGACCTTAAGCGCATGATCCGATTCGCTTTTTGACTCCACGGCCCTCCGATTACAAAACCGCTGCTCTACCAGCTGAGCTAAACCGGCATCTGCCTGATCGGATAGCCCTTCGCGCGGCGCAGCGCAAGCGCGGGCTGATGCTCGCGACCGCTCAGCCGGTGACGGCCAGCACCGTCTCGACCAGCCGCTGCGGATCGAAGGGATGCGGCAGCCAGCCGGCGGCGCCGGCGTTGCGAGCCCGGGTCTTGAGATCCGGCATGGCCTCGGCCGAAAGCACCAGGATCGGCATCCCGTAAAGCGCCGGCTGCTGGCGCACCGCCTCGATGAAGGCGAATCCGTCCAGGCCGGCCATGTTCACCCCGGTGACGATGGCGTCGATCTCGCGCTGGCCCAGCCGTTCCAGCGCGTGCGTGCCGTCGACGGCGGGAATGACCTCGAACCCCGCCTCGGTCAAGACGGCATAGGCCTGGGCGCAGAGCGCCGAATCGTCATGCAGCAGCAAAACCGTCAGCGTCATCGCGATTCCCCGGACGGATAGCGGCGCCGGCAAGCGGATTTCAGGACGGTCATGCGCAATCTTCCATGGCTGAATCGGTGTTCGTCTTGCGCGAGCATCGCGCAAAGAGTTTAAGACATCGTTGACCCCCGGACTGCCCGGTTCGCCTTTTTGATGCTCTTGCGGCAGGCCGACGCGGCTTCGGGCTTGCATTCGCGGCCGAACCGGACTATGTCGCGCGCACTTCACAGGCGGGGTCGGGCCTTCGGGGGAGAAATCCCCGCAGGTCCACCGGTTGGGGCATGCGCCCTGAAAACCCTGCCAAGGCGCAAACCGGAAAGGAACATGGAATGGCGCTTCCCGAATTCTCCATGCGTCAGCTGCTTGAAGCTGGCGTGCACTACGGTCACCAGACGCAACGCTGGAACCCCCGGATGGCCGAGTTCATCTATGGTGAACGCAACGGCATCCACATCTTCGACCTGACCCAGACCGTCCCGATGCTGGACGCCGCTCTGCAAGCCGTGCGCGACACCGTCGCCAAGGGCGGCCGCGTGCTCTTCGTCGGCACCAAGCGCCAGGCGCAGAAATCCATCGCCGATGCCGCCGAGCGTTCGGCGCAGTTCTACATGAACCACCGCTGGCTGGGCGGCACGCTGACCAACTGGAAAACCGTGTCGCAGTCGATCCAGCGCCTGAAGGCTCTGGACGAGACGCTGGGTTCGGGCGCCGAGGGCCTGACCAAGAAAGAGCGTCTGCAGATGGAACGCGAGCAGGCCAAGCTGCAGGCCTCGCTGGGCGGCATCCGCGAAATGGGCGGCCTGCCGGACCTGCTGTTCGTCATCGACGTGAACAAGGAAGACCTGGCCATCCTGGAAGCCAAGAAACTGGGCATCCCGGTCGTCGCCGTGGTCGATACCAACTGCTCGCCCAAGGGCGTTGACTACATCATCCCGGGCAACGACGACGCCGCCCGCGCCATCGCGCTGTATTGCGACCTGGCCTCGCGCGCCGCTCTGGACGGCATGACCGCGCAGATGGGCGCCGCCGGCGTCGACCTGGGCGCGCTGGAAGCCTCGGTCGAGGAAACGCTGGAAGGCGCGACCGAAGAAGCCGAAGCCTGATCGGAAACCGGCGGGGGCCGACGCCCCCGCAAGGGTTTACGCAATATTCATCAGGCGGGGATAAGCCCCGCCTGACGCATTGAAAAGCAAGGAGATCCCCGATGGCTATCACCGCTGCGATGGTGAAAGAGCTGCGCGAAACGACCGGCGCGGGCATGATGGACGCCAAGAAGGCGCTGACCGAAACCGACGGCGACATGGAAGCCGCCGTGGACTGGCTGCGCACCAAGGGCCTGGCGAAAGCCGCCAAGAAGGCCGATCGCGTCGCCGCCGAGGGTCTGGTGGGTGTCTCGGTCAAGGCCGGCCGCGGCGTCGCCGTCGAGCTGAACTCGGAAACCGACTTCGTCGCCAAGAACGCCGACTTCCAGGCGCTGGTGCGCGAGATCACCAATGTCGCGCTGGAAACCGCCGAAGATGTCGAGGTGCTGCGCGCCACGCATCTGAACGGCAAGCCGGTTTCGGAAGTCGTGACCGACGCCATCGCCCGCATCGGCGAGAACCTGACCCTGCGCCGCATGCATGTCCTGGAAGGCGACACCGTGGTCTCTTATGTCCACAACGCCGCGACCGAGGGCATGGGCAAGATCGGCGTGCTGGTCGCGCTGAAGGGCCCGGCCGACAAGGCGCAGGCCATCGGCAAGCAATTCGCCATGCATATCGCCGCCACCAACCCGGTCTCGCTGTCGGAAGCCACGCTCGACCAGGCGCTGCTGGCGCGCGAGCTGGAAGTGCAGACCGCGAAGGCGCTGGAAGAGAACGCCGCCTCGGCCAAGCCGAAGCCCGAGGCCGTGATCCAGAACAACATCATCCCGGGCCGGATGAAGAAGTTCGTGGCCGAGAACACGCTGCTGGGCCAGGCTTTCGTCATCAACCCCGACTTGACCGTCGAGCAGGCCGCGAAAGAGGCCGGCGTCGAGATCACCGGCTTCGCCCGCGTCATGGTCGGCGAAGGCATCGAGAAGAAGGAAGAGGATTTCGCCGCCGAGGTCGCCAAGACCCGCGCCGGCGCCTGATCCCCGTCTTTCCGCCAGACAGCAACGCCGGTCCGCAAGGGCCGGCGTCGTTCTTTTGGAGCGCCGCCTTTCGCGCTCCGCCGGCGGGTGGCCGGTCGCATGCGGTGGCACCGTCGAGGAAGCGCCGCGACATGCGCGCGGCGCGGGCCTTCGGCTGACTCGCAGTGCGGTCTGCGACCGCAGGGTCCGGCGGCGCTGGCCTGCGGCGGTCGTATCAGGTCGCCCAGCGGTTCGCGCGGGGGCATGGCGTTTTCGCACAGGCTTCCCGGCGCTCTGCGCGATCGGAAGCAGCCCGGATGACGAGCCACCCCACCGACCGATGGCATCGGCCTCATCTTGTCAGACCCTGGACGGCGTCACGGGACACCGCGGCCCTGATGGGCAGATCCCCTGCCTGCCATCCGGCACGATCCGCGCAACTCGTCCTGGCACATGCGTCAGGCCCGCGCGCAGCGCGGCAGCCTGGCGACGGCCGTCTCGGTCCGGGGGGCCGGCGCTGCGAAGCTCTGGCAGCGCCAGGCGCGGCCAGCCGCCAGGCTCTCGCCGGGCTCGGCGGTGCAGCGCTCGCCTGGGCCCACGAAGATCTGCCGGCGGTTGCTGGCCAGCAGGATCGCCTGCGGCGTGGTTCGCGCCGTCAGCGCCTGGCGCGCCAGCCGCAGGTGCTTTTCCACCGTCGCCCGCGACACGCCCAGAAGCCCGGCGATCTCTTGCGTGGTGCGGCCGACGGCGATCTGCTCCAGCACCTCGCGCTGGCGCTGCGTCAGCACCTGCACGGGCGGTTCATAGGGCAGCACCGACAACCGCAGGTGGATCAGCCCGGTCAATGCCTCGATCAAAGATCCATGCTGCTGCCACAGCCCGTCCAGCCGGCGCTGGTCCACGCCCAGGGCGCCCGACAGGATCACGCCCGCCCGCACCGGCTGCACGCTGTCGCCCAGGCCGACCGCATAGCCCGCGACATGGCCATGGCGCGCGAACAGGTCCAACATCCGCTCCTCGGCCGGGCTGAGCCGGCCGGCCTGGCGCAGCCGGCGCATCCAGTCCCAGCTTTCGCTACCGCGGTTCCCCGCCGTCCAGCGATACATCGGCACGCTGGCCAGGGCGTCCTGCGCCAGGATCTCCTGCAACAGGCGCGGCGTGCAATTCGTCAGGAACAGGCAATCGTCGATCTGGCGTTCGCCCGCCGTCTCGATGATGCGGACGCTGTAATAGGAGGCATAGGGGAAACCCAGCCCGGCCAGCCGCTCGGTATAGTACCGCCACAGGCTGTCGGTCGTGCGCGCCGCCAACACCGTCTCGATGTCCGTCAGGAGATCCATGGGTCGGGAACTCTCAATGCCTGTCATCATAATTGCCGGTGAAAAGCGAAATGTGAAACGATCTTTCCCCCGCTGGAACCGCGCGCAGGACGCCACCCGGCGGATTTCCCCGATGTCGCGCGAAATTACCGCAGGCAATTCACTTAAAGCAATTGGAAAGCCGAGTTAATCCGGTTGCATCCAGTTGACGTAGCGTCAGCGGCTCTGCGCGCCCGGAATTCAACCAGCGGGTTTTCCCGGCCGGCATAGCTGGTTACTGTGCGCCGGAAACGAGTCAGGAGTTCCCCGCACCATGCAGGTCGTCTTTCACTGCGGCGTCCACGGCACCGATCTTTACCGCATGGTCAAGACCCTGCTGCAGAATCGCGACTGGCTCTTGCGCAACGGGATCGAGCCGGTGACGCCGAACCGGCACCGCGACGTCTTCAACGAGGCGCTGAGCGCGCTGAACGGCGGCGCCGCCACGGCCGAGATGGAGCAGGTGATGCTGGATGCGATCCTGGACAGCGACGATCCGCAGCGCATCATCTGCAGCACGCCGACCTTCCTTGGCAAGGCCGAGCGGGCGCTGTCGCTCGACGGGCTCTATGCCGCGGCGGGCGAGAAAATGGCGGCGCTGGCCAATCTCTTTCCCAGCGCCGAGGTCGAATTCTTCATGGGGCTGAAGAACCCGGCGACGCTGATCCCCTTCGTGCTGGCGCAAGAGGGCAGCGGCACCTATGCCGAGGTCATGGGCGGCATCGACCCGGAAAGCCTGCGTTGGGCGCCGGCGATCCGGCGTATCCTCACCGCCCTGCCCGGCCACCGCCTGGTGGTCTGGTGCCACGAGGATACCTCGCTGATCTGGCCCGAGGTGGTGCGGCGCATCTCGACCATGCCCAGCGACGTGCCCCTGAAGGCGGGCCTGCAGATCCTGGGCGACATCCTGCACCCGGACGGCATCCGCATGATCCGCGATGCCATGGCGCAGGAAACCCGGCTGACCATCGAGAGCCGGCGACGCATCTTCTCGGCCGCCTTGCAGAAACACGCCCTGCCCGACCAGATCGAGGTCGAGCTGAACCTGCCCGGCTGGGACCAGGCCCTGGTCGACCGCATCGGCGCCGCCTATGACGACGACATGGCCGAGATCGCCGCCCTGCCCGGGGTCGAATTCATCACGCCCTGACGCCGCACCGTTTCACCGTTTTCCAAATACTCCGGCAACCGTGCCTCAGGCCGGCCAGACCGCCAGGATCAGCGGCACGCCGACCAGCACCACCAGGGCCGACAACGGCGCGCCCAGCCGAGCGTAGTCGCCGAAGCGATAGCCGCCCGGCCCCATGACCAGCGTGTTGCACTGGTGCCCGATGGGCGTCAGGAAATCGCAGCCCGCGCCGACCGCCACCGCCATCAGGAAGGGGTCGGGCGCATGCCCCAGCCGCTCGGCGAAGATCGCGGCGATGGGCGCCATGACCAGCACGGTGGCGGCATTGTTGAGGAAGGGCGTCACCGCCATGGCCGCGACCATGATCAGCGCCACCGCGCCCCAGACCGGCAGGCCGGCCGCCGTCGCCGACAGCAGGTCGCCGATCAGTTCGGCGCCGCCGGTCTTTTGCAGCGCCTCGCTGACCGGGATCAGCGCGCCCAGCATGATCAGGATCGGCCATTCGATCGCCTCATAGGCGGCCTCGACGCTGATCGCCCCGGTCAGGATCATCGCCAGCGCCGCGCCGAAGAAGGCGATGGCGACCGGCACCAGCCCGACCGCCGTCAGCGCCATGGCCGCGGCCAGGATCGCGACCGGCAGCAGGTCGCGCCGGACCGAGCCGAAGCGCAGCTCGCGCTCGGCCAGGGGCAGAAGGCCAAGCGCCTGCATCCGCCCGGGCAGCAGATCGAGCGGGCCCTGCACCAGCAGCACGTCGCCGGCGTCGAGCATGGTCTCGGACAGCCGCTCGGTCATGCGCTTGCCCGCACGCGACAGGGCCAGCAGATTGACCCCGTGCTGGTCGAAAAGCTGCAGCCGCGCCGCGCTTTGCCCGACCAGCGGCGAGGCGGTCTTGACCACCGCCTCGATGACGCCGATGCGGGCCTCGGGCGTATCGGGCGGCGAGGGCACGTCCTGCCGCGCCAGCAGCAGCCCGCCCTTGGACACCGCCCGCTCCAGCGCGTTGGGCTTGCCGCGCAATTGCAGCACGTCGCCCGGCTCGATCACGCTGTCCGAAAGCGTCACGGCGCGGCGCTTGTCGTTGCGGATCACCCCGGTCACGGTCACCTCGCCATCGGCCAGGCCCAGGAAATGGCCGATGGTCTTGCCGGCGACCGGGGCATCGGGCGGCACGCTGGCCTCGGTGTTGTAATCGGCGATATTGACCGCCTCGCCCAGCGAGGCGGTGGCGCGGCGGTCGGCGGGCAGCAGATGGCGCGCGGCGAACATCAGGAAGACCAGCCCGACCGCCGACAGGCCAAGGCCGACCGGGGCATAGTCGAACATGCGGAACGGCTCGCCGGTCATCTGCTCGCGCACCCGGCTGACGATGATATTGGGCGAGGTGCCGACCAGGGTGATGAGCCCGCCCAGGAGCGAGCCGAAGGCCATGGGCATCAGGTAGAGCGCCGGCGAGCGGCCCGATTTCCGCGCCATCTTCAGCGAGGCCGGCATCATCATCGCCAGCGCGCCGATGTTCTTGATCAGCGCCGACAGGATCGTCACCCCGCCGACCAGCACCGCAAGCTGCGCGTGATAGCTGCCAAGCTTGCGCACCAGCCAGCGCAGCGCCACCTCGATCATCTCGGAGCGCGAGACGGCGGCGCTGACCACCAGCGCGCTGCCGACGATGATGACGATATCGTCGCTGAAGCCGGAAAACGCATCCTCGGGCGTCACGGTGCCGGCCAGCAGCGATACCGCCAGCGCCAGCATCGCCACCAGGTCATAACGCAGCCGGCCCCAGATGAAGAGCACCATCATCCCAATGATGATGGCAAAGGACAGCACCTGGGGTAAGGTCATGGAAATTCCGCGCAAAAAGGCAGCCCGACCGTCAGGCCTGCCACGCGGAACGTGCCGCTGCCCCGCCGGGTTCCGGCCGGCGCGGGGTTTCGGAAGGCTTCGGCTCAGCTGCCGACCGGCACCACCTTGACCGCGCCGTTCTGCGCCGAAAGCGCGATCTCGCCGGCGGCAAGGCGCAGCGCGTCGCGGCCAAAGACCTCGGCCCGCCAGCCCGCCAGCGCCGGCAGATCCCGCGCGCCCGAGGCGATGGCGTCCAGTTCCGCCGCCGAGGCGATCAGCCGCGGCGCCACGCCCGCCGCATCCGACTTGGCCTTCAAGAGCACCCGCAGCAGTTCGGCCAGCGCGGCATTGCCGGGGCGGCCGGGTTCTTCGGGCGCGGGCTTGGGCAGGTCCTTGGCCTCGAGCCCGGCCTTGACCGCCGCAAGGATGCCGTTGGCGATGTCGCCGCGCCGCGCGTCGCGCAACAGCAGGCGCGACTTCGCCAGGTCCGCCTCGGTCAGCGGCTTGGTCGAGGCAAGCTCGATCAGCGCATCGTCCTTGAAGACGCGGGCGCGCGGGATGTCGCGTTCCTGGGCATAGGTCTCGCGGAAGCGCGCCAGTTCGCGCACCACCGCCAGGAAGCGCGGCGAGCCCGAGCGGGTGCGCACCCGCTCCCAGGCCTCGTCGGGGCGGGTGATATAGGTTTCCGGGTTCAACAGCACCGCGACCTCCTCGCCCAGCCAGGGCCCGCGGCCGGTCTTGTCGAGCTGCGCCGCGAGGAACTCGTAGATCGCCCGCAGATGCGTCACATCGGCCAGCGCATAGGCCGCCTGCGCATCCGACAGCGGCCGGTGCGACCAGTCGGTGAAGCGCGAGGACTTGTCGAGCGGCTGGCGCGCGATCTTCTTGACCAGAGTCTCGTATCCCGCCTGCTCGCCGAAGCCGCAGACCATGGCGGCGATCTGGGTGTCGAACAGCGGGTCGGGAAACACGCCGGCGTCGTGAAAGAAGATCTCCAGATCCTGGCGGGCGGCGTGGAACACCTTCACCGTCGCCTTGTGGCGGAACAGGTCATAGAGCGGTTCCAGCGACAGGCCCTCGACCAGCGGGTCGATCAGCACGGCCGGGCCGCCCGGCAGTTTGCTGGCCGAGGCCGGCGGCAACGCGGCCTGGATCAGGCAGAGCTTGGAGTAATAGGTGCGCTCGCGCAGGAATTCGGTGTCGAGCGTGACATAGGGCTGAGCCTTGGCCAGTTCACAGAACTCGGCCAGTTCGGCCGTGGTGGTGATGGTGCGGATCTCGGTCTTGTGGTCGGTCTGTGGGTTGGCTGCCATTGGGTTCTTTCAGGGGCGGCGGGTCATCCGCCGGGCGATTCCTTTCGGCAATATCGAAGGTTTGGCGAAATTCAAGGAATTACCTTGGGTTTCACAGCGGATCGATATCGCCCTGTGCTCGCAATGCCGCGAATTCCGTCACGAATGCGGCCAGTTCCCCGCGCGCGATGGCCTCGCGCAGCCCGGCCATCAGCTCCTGGAAGTAATGCAGGTTGTGCCAGGTCAGCAGCATCCCCGAGATCATCTCGCCGGCGCGGAAGACATGGTGCAGATAGGCGCGGCTGTAGCCGGTGCAGGCCGGGCAGCTGCAATGCTCGTCCAGCGGCCGCGGATCGTCGGCGTGCCGGGCGTTCTTGACATTGACCTGGCCGCGCCGGGTCCAAGCCTGGCCGGTGCGCCCGGAACGCGAGGGCAGCACGCAATCCATCATGTCGACGCCGCGCAGCACGGCGCCGACGATGTCGTCGGGCTTGCCCACGCCCATCAGATAGCGCGGCTTGTCCGCCGGCAGGAAGCCCGGCGCATAGTCAAGCACGCCGAACATCGCCTCCTGCCCCTCGCCCACGGCAAGGCCGCCGATGGCATAGCCCTCGAAGCCGATCGCCTTCAGCGCCTCGGCCGATTCCTCGCGCAATTCGCGGGTGACCCCGCCCTGCATGATGCCGAACAGCGCATGACCGGGCCGGTCGCCGAAGGCGTCGCGCGAGCGCGCGGCCCAACGCATCGACATGCGCATCGACTGCGCCACCTGCTCCTCGCTCGCCGGCAGCGCCGGGCATTCGTCGAAGGCCATGACGATGTCCGAGCCCAGCAGGCGCTGGATCTCCATGCTGGTTTCGGGCGAGAGATGGTGCTTGCTGCCGTCGATATGGCTGGAAAAGGTCACGCCCTCTTCGGTCAGCTTGCGCAGGCTCGCCAGCGACATGACTTGGAAGCCGCCGGAGTCGGTCAGGATCGGACGGTCCCAGTTCATGAACCGGTGCAAGCCGCCCAGCCGGGCGATACGCTCGGCGCCGGGGCGCAGCATCAGGTGATAGGTATTGCCCAACAGGATGTCGGCGCCGGTGGCGCGTACCGATTCGGGCAGCATGGCCTTGACCGTGGCGGCGGTGCCGACGGGCATGAAGGCCGGCGTGCGGATCCGGCCGCGCGGCGTGTCGATGATGCCGGTGCGGGCGCGGCCATCGGTGGCCGAGACCTGGAAACTGAATTTCTCGCTCATGCGGCTGCTGATAGGCGTTCCGGCGCCGGATGCAAGGCCCGCTCAGGCCCCGGCGGCGCGCAGGAGTTTCGCCCGGGTCGAGGGAATGGCGCCGATTTCCAGCCCGGTGAAGACATGCAGCGTGTCCATCTGCCGGTCGACGACGGCATGGTCGCTGACCCAGCCGCCCATGGCCAGGTAGCTGCGCAGCAAGGGCGGCATCGCCGCCATGGCCCGGCGCGGGTCGGGCTTGCGCAGCCGCAGCACGCGGGCAAAGCGGAACACCTGCGGCGCCTTGACCCGCGGCAGCCAGCGTTTCGGCGCCAGGTGCCGCTCGCGCAGCATCGCGAAGGCGTCCTCGTAGCCGCGCGTGTCGGTGCCGATGAAGCTGGAGCAGCCGAAGAGCATCGCCACGCCCTCGGCATCGACATGGCGCGCCAAGGCGCCCCAGGCCAGGCGCAGGATATCGGGATCGCGGATCTCGGGATGGATGCAGAAGCGGCCGATCTCGACCATGCGGCCGTGGAAATCGCGCAGACGTGACAGGTTGTAGTAGCGCGCGGAATAGCTTTCGCCGATCTGCGCCCCGCCCTCCAGCGTCATCATGCGGAAACAGGCCACCAGCCGGCCGCCGGTTTCGCGAATCAGCACATGGGTGCAGCGGTCGTCGTAATCGTCGGCGTCCAGCAATCCGGTGTCGCCGTCGTCGCGCCCGCGCGCGATGAAGCACAGCCAGCGCAGGTGCTGCGCCTCGCGGATTTCCTCTGCGGTTTCAGCGAAACCGACCTCGTAGCGGCCCTTGCGGAATGCCATCATCGCGCCTTGCCCGATCCTGAGTTCGACCGTCACCCGGTCCCGATCCGACTTGTTACGCCCCTCCCTGCACCCATCTTGTAACAGCTGCATGGTGGATTGAAGCGCAAAGATGACAGCGCGCGCCAGCAGACGCCCCGCGCGCTTGCGGCAGGCAGCGCGGGCCGCGCCTTGCCTATTGCTGGTCCAGCAGCTGCCCGGCCGAGACGCGGCCGACGTTGCCCATCAGCTGCCGGATCAGCCCGAGGCTGGTCACGCCGCTGTCGGTGACGCGCTGCGACAGCACCACGACGCGGCCGCGCTCCAGCCCGAAACGCTCGACATTGCTGACGGTGCCGGATTCGTTGAAGCTGACGGCGACGACCTCGCGGTTGATCTCGCGCGGCTGGCGGGCGCCGAAATATTCCCAGCGCGAGCCGACGTAATACCAGCCCGATCCGGTCAGCAGGCCCTGGGCCGAGGGTCGGCCGACCAGCCCCTCCAGCTCGGATTGCGAGGTCTGGCCGACGACCACCTGCGACAGCTGCTCCTCGGGCGGGACATAGCCGTGGTTGCGATAGGTGGCCTGGCAGGCGGAAAGCGCAAGAGGTGCGACCAGTGCCAAGGCCATGATCTGCCGCCGGGAAATCTTCATCGTCTCTCTGCCCCTCTACGCGCCTGTTGACGCCGCGCGACCGGCTTAGCAAACTCACGCCCTGCGCTCAAGAATATCCAGACCCAGGGCGAAGCCGCCCGCGAAAGGCCCATGATGACCGATATGAAGCCCCCGCAGTCCCGCTTTCGGGTGGCCCATCTGAACCCGCGCCAGCCGACCGCATTCACGCTGGCGCCCGACGCCGCGACGCGCCAGGCGCTGGCGGCCGAGCTGGGGCTGCTGGATCTGCCGAAGCTGCGCTTCGCCGGCCGCATCCAGGCCGTGGCCCAGGACGCCTGGCAGGTGGCGGGCGCGCTCAAGGCCCGCGTGGTCCAGCCCTGCGTGGTGACGCTGGCGCCGGTCACGACCGATCTCGAGGAGCCGGTGCACCGCGTCTTCTCGCCCCATGTCAGCGCGCCCGAGGGCGACGAGATCGAGATGCCCGACGACGAACTCGAGCCCCTGGGTCCGTTCATCGACCTGGCCGCCATCATGGCCGAGGAGCTGTCGCTGGCCCTGCCGCTCTATCCGCGCGCCGACGGCGCCGAACTGGACACCCCCGAGACACCGGATGCCGAGGAACCGACCCGCAAGCCCTTCGCCGGCCTTGCGGATCTGCTGAAGGATTCGAAAAAGCCGCAGTAAGCTACGCGGAACGCTGCCTTTCCTGCCATTCCGGGTCCATCTGCGGCCCCAGGTTCAAGGGCGCCAGCATGCCTTGGCCCAGGATGTGATCGGCGGCCTTCTCGCCGGTCATGATCGAGGGCGCGTTCAGGTTGCCGTTGGTGATGCGCGGGAAGATCGAGCTGTCGGCCACGCGCAGCCCTTCGACTCCGATCACCCGCAGCTCGGGATCGACCACCGCCATGTCGTCGTCCCGCCGGCCCATGCGGGCCGTGCCGCAGGGGTGGAAGGCCGACTCGGCATGCTCGCGGATGAAGGCATCGATCTCGGCGTCCGTCACCACGCCCTCGCCCGGCTGGATTTCATAGCCCTTGTAATCGGCAAAGGCCGATTGCTCGAAAATTTCCCGGGTCAGGCGCACGCAGGCGCGGAACTCGGCCCAGTCGTCGGCATGCGACATGTAGTTGAAGCGGATCTCGGGTGCCTGTTTCGGATCGCCCGACTTCAGCCGCACCGTGCCGCGCGATTTCGACCGCATCGGCCCGACATGCACCTGGAAGCCATGGCCCTCGGCCGCCGCCTTGCCGTCGTAACGCACCGCCAGCGGCAGGAAGTGATACTGGATGTCCGGATATTCCACCCCGGCGGCCGAGCGGATGAAGCCGCAGCTCTCGAACTGGTTCGAGGCGCCCAGGCCCGTCCCGGTCGCCATCCATTGCGCCCCGATCGAGCCCTTGCCCCACAGGTTCCAGTGCTTGTAGAGCGTGATCGGCTTGGTCGCGGTATATTGCATATAGATCTCAAGGTGATCCTGCAGGTTCGACCCCACGCCGGGCCGGTCCGCCCGAACCTCGATGCCATGTTCGCGCAGGTGGTCCGCCGGCCCGATCCCCGACAGCATCAGGATCTTCGGCGTGTTGATCGAGCTGGCCGAAAGAATAACCTCATGTTTGGCCCGGAACACGATGACGCCGCGGGTATTCCTGACCTCGACGCCGACCGCGCGCCCGTCCTCGAAGACCACGCGCTGCGCCAGCCCGCGCCGCAGCCGCAGCAGGCCGGTCTCCTGCGCCGGACGCAGATAGGCATTGGCGGCCGACCAGCGCCGGCCCTCCCAGATCGTCGCCTCCATGGCGCCGAAACCCTCTTGCCGGGCACCGTTGTAATCGTCGGTCATGGCATAGCCGGCCTCGTTGCCGGCGCGGATGAAGGCGTTGAACAGCGGGTTCTTGCGCGAGCCGCGCGTGACATGCAGCGGTCCCTCGGTGCCGCGATAGGCGCTGACCGCGCCATGCGAGGTCTCCATGCGCTTGAAATAGGGCAGCACATCGGCATAGGCCCAGCCGGCCGCGCCGCTCTCGGCCCAGAAATCGAAGTCCCGGGCATGGCCGCGCACGAAGACCATGCCGTTGATCGAGGACGATCCGCCCAGAACCTTGCCGCGCGGCGTGACCAGCCGCCGCCCGCCCAGGTGCTCCTCGGGTTCGGACGAGAATCCCCAGTCATAGCGCCGCATGTTCATCGGATAGCTCAGCGCCGCCGGCATCTGGATGAAGGGCCCGATGTCCGAGCCGCCATATTCGATGATATCGACGCGCTTGCCGGCCATCACCAGCCGATAGGCCAGCGCGCAACCGGCCGAGCCGGCACCGACGATCACATAATCCGGGATCATGCCCTGGCCTCCTGCACCGCCCTGCGGGCTTTCTCTGTTTTCCAAATACCCATGCCGACCGCGCCGCCGGCGCGGCGCCGCTCAATAGGGCGCATCGACGCCACCCATGCCAACATAGACCGACTTCAACTGGGAATAGTGCTCGATGGCCGCGGCCGAGTTCTCACGCCCGATCCCCGACAGCTTCACCCCGCCGAAGGGCGCCTCGACCGGGGTCAGGTTATAGGCGTTGATCCAGGTCGTTCCCGCCTGCAAACCCGCCGCCATCCGGTGCCCGCGCGCCAGGTCGCGGGTAAAGACGCCCGCCGCCAGCCCATAGGGCGAGGCATTGGCGCGGGCGAGCACCTCGGCCTCATCGGCGAAACTCAGCACCGACATGACCGGGCCGAAGATCTCTTCGCGCACGATGAACATCTCGTCCGTGGCATCGGCAAAGACGGTCGGCGGCACGAAGGCGCCCTCGCCCGCGCCGCCGCAGACCAGCCGCGCGCCCTCGGCCTGGCCCTTGCCGATGGCTTCGCGGATCTTCGCGGCCTGGGCCGGGCTGACGATGGGACCGTGCTGGGTGTCCTCGGCCAGCGGATCGCCGACCTTGACCGAGGCGAGCCGCGCCGACAGCCGTTCCAGGAAGGCCGGCAGGATGCCCTCTTGCACGAAGACCCGGGTGCCGTTCGAGCAGATCTGCCCCGAGGAATAGAAATTCGCCAGGATCGCCGCGCCGACCGCATCCTCGAGGCTCGCGTCGTCGAAGACGATCAGCGGCGACTTGCCGCCCAGTTCCATGGTGACGTGGCGCATGCCCTCGGCCGCGGCGGCATAGACCTTCTGCCCGGTCGCGACCGAGCCGGTCAGCGAAACCTTGGCGACCAACGGGTCGGTCACCAGCGCCGCGCCGACCGCGCCGCGGCCCTGCACGACGTTGAAGATGCCCGCCGGCAGCCCCGCCTCGGTCAGGATCTCGGCCAGTTTCAGCGCGCCCAAAGGCGTCTCCTCGCTGGGCTTGAAGACCATGGCATTGCCCATGGCCAAGGCCGGCGCCGCCTTCCAGCAGGCGATCTGGCTCGGGTAGTTCCAGGCGCCGATGCCGGCGCAGACGCCAAGCGCCTCGCGGATCGTATAGACGAAATCGCCGCCCAGCGGGATGCTCTGCCCGGTCACGGTCGGCGCCAGCCCGGCGAAATATTCCAGCGCGTCCGCGCCCGAAGGCCAGTCGGCCACCCGCGTCTCCTGGATCGGCTTGCCGGTGTCCAGTGTTTCCAGCCGGGCCAGTTCCTCGCCGCGCTCGCGGATGATCTGGGCGGCCCGCATCAGCACGCGGGCACGCTCGACCGGGCGCAGCGCCGCCCAGGCCGGCTGCGCGGCGGCGGCGGCGGCGGTGGCCTGCGCCACCTGGGCGACCGAGGCTTCGCGCAGATCGGCGATCACCGCGCCGCTATAGGGGTAATGCACCGGCAGCGCAGCGCCCTCGCCCTCGACGAAGGCGCCGTCGATATAGAGGCTGGCGGCGGGTTGCGCGGTTTGGCGGGCGTCATGGCTCATGGCAGCACCTTCTCCAGATAGTCCATTGTCGTGCGTTCGGCGGCGGCGGCATCGGCCTCGTTCGACAGCGCCGCGCGCAGGTAAAGCCCGTCGATCAGCGCGCCGACGGTGCGGGCGATGCGCTCGGCCCCGGCGCCGGCCAGCGGCCGCAACGCCACCAGCAGGTTCGAGCGCAGCCGCTTGTGATAGATGCGCAAGAGCCGCGCCGCCTCGGGCTCGACCAGCGCCAGCGCATAGAAGTTCAGCCAGGCGGCGACCGTCTCGCGCGCGAAGTTCTGCGGCGTGAAGTTCGCCTGCACCACGGCGCGCAGCCGCTCGGGCGGGTCGGGCGCATCCTTCAGCAACGCGCGCGCCGACTCGGCATATTGAGTCAGGATATGCCGCATCGCGGCAAGAAAGATCCGCTCCTTGGAGCCGAAATAGTGATGCGCCAAGGCCGAGGACATCCCGGCCTCGCGCGCGATCTGCGCCACGGTCACGTCAAGCGACCCTGCGCGCCCCACCGTGGCAATGGTGGCGTTGATTAATGCCGCCTTTCGGATAGGCTCAACACCCAGTTTGGGCATGACAGGACACCATTTTGCAGCTTGTTTCAGCTTTCACGCGGAAAATTCCGCCCCATTCACCTGCATCTGGCAGATCTTTGATTGACTCGTCAATCAATAAAAGCCTTAATCAGGTAACGAGTCAACAAACCAGGGAGAACAAGATGACATTACGCCGCACCGCAGCGCTGATCGCGGCCGGGCTGGCCACCCTGCTCGGGCCGGTCAGCGCCGCGCAGGCCGAGGAACCGGCCGAGTGCCGCGAGGTCGTCTTCTCGGATGTCGGCTGGACCGACATCAGTTCGACGACCGCGCTGGCCTCGACCGTGCTCCAGGCCCTGGGCTACGCGACCGAGACCAAGATCCTGTCGCTGCCGGTGACCTATACCGCCATGGCCAAGGACGACGTGGACGTGTTCCTGGGCAACTGGATGCCCAGCCAGGAAAACGACCTGAAGCCCTATCGCGACGCGGGCACCGTGGAGGTGCTGCGCACGAACCTGACCGGCGCGAAATACACCCTGGCGACCAACGAGGCCGGCGCCAAGCTGGGCATCGACGACTACAGCAAGATCGCCGCGCACAAGGCCGAGCTTGACGGCAAGATCTACGGCATCGAGCCGGGCAACGACGGCAACCGCCTGCTCTTGGAGATGGTGGCCGAGAACAAGTTCGACCTGGGCACCTTCGAGGTGGTCGAAAGCAGCGAGCAGGGCATGCTGGCGCAGGTCGCCCGCGCGGACGGCGCCGGCAAGCCGGTGGTCTTCCTGGGCTGGGAGCCGCATCCGATGAACACCCAGTTCAAGATGACCTATCTTTCCGGCGGCGACGAGATCTTCGGGCCGGACTTCGGCGGCGCGCGGGTCGACACCAACGTCCGCGCGGGCTATGCCGAGACATGCCCGAATGTCGGAAAGTTCCTGCAGAACCTGGAATTCACCCTGCCCATGGAAAGCGAAGTCATGGGCCTGATCCTGAACGACGGCGAGCAGCCCGGCGATGCGGCGCTGAAATGGCTGAAAGCCAATCCCGATGCCGCGAAGCCCTGGATCGCGGGCGTGACCACCGCCGATGGCGGCGACGCGCAGGCCGCACTGGACAAGGTGCTGAACGACTGACGTCAAGCACGGCCGCCCGGCACGGGCGGCCGTTTCCGCAGGGCGCGATCGTGCCGAATCCTGTCGCGATTGCGCCATCCGCCGCCCGGGCCGGGCCGTAATCCGGTCCCACCGTCGCGGCCCGATGCCGAGATGACGAACCGTCCCCGCCGGGACCGACCATTCCGCCACGCCTCACAAACCCCGGGTCTTGATGACCCCGAACGGTAGCAAAGGAAGCATGGACCAACTCACAGCTCTGTTGACCGACACCAAGATCCCTGTCGGCAAGACCGCCAAAGCCATATTCGACTGGCTGAACGCCCATGCCGCGTTCATCTTCAACGCCATTTCCAAGCTGCTCGACGGGCTGATCAACGGCATCCTGCAGATCCTCGACTTTCCGCATCCGCTGGTCTTCACCCTGCTGGCGGTGGCGCTGACCTGGGGCCTGCAACGCAGCTGGAAGACCTGCCTGCTGGTGGCTCTCAGCCTGCTCTTCATCCTGAACCAGGGCTATTGGGACGAGACGATGCAGTCGCTGACCCTGGTGCTTTCGGCCTGCGTGGTCTGCATGGCGCTGGGGGTGCCGATCGGCATCGCGGCGGCGCACCGGCCGCGGCTCTACGCCTGGATGCGGCCGATCCTCGACCTGATGCAGACGCTGCCGACCTTCGTCTATCTGATTCCCGCCATCGTCTTCTTCGGCATCGGCATGGTGCCCGGCCTGATCGCCACGGTGATCTTCGTGCTGCCGGCGCCGATCCGGCTGACCTATCTCGGCATCAGCTCGACGCCGCAGGCGCTGGTCGAGGCCGGGACCGCCTTCGGCGCCACCCCGCGCCAGCTTCTGTGGAAGGTGGAACTGCCCAGTGCCGCGCCGCAGATCATGGCCGGGCTGAACCAGACCATCATGCTGTCGCTGTCGATGGTCGTCATCGCGGCGCTGGTCGGGGCCTCGGGCCTGGGCGTGCCGGTGGTTCGGGCGCTGAACAGCGTGAACACCGCGCTGGGTTTCGAAAGCGGCTCGATCATCGTCGTCGTCGCCATCATGCTGGACCGGATGCTGCGGGTGGGGAAACACCATGACTGAACGCGCCATGACGGAACGCAATGCCGTCGAATTCGACAATGTGAACATCGTCTTCGGCGACCGGCCCGAGGCCGCGCTTCCGCTGATGGACCAGGGGCTGGAGCGCGGCCCGATCAAGACCGAGACCGGTCAGGTCCTGGGCGTGCACAATTGCAGCCTGACCGTCAAGGAGGGCGAGATCCTGGTGTTGATGGGCCTGTCCGGCTCGGGCAAGTCCACGCTTCTGCGCGCGGTGAATGGGCTGAACTCGGTCTGCCGCGGCGACGTGCGGGTCTGGGACGGCGACCGCATGGCCTCGGTCAGCAATGCGGGCGGCGCCGAATTGCGCCGGCTGCGGCGCGAGCGCGTCGCCATGGTCTTCCAGCAATTCGGCCTGCTGCCCTGGCGCACGGTGCGCGAGAACGTCGGCCTGGGGCTGGAACTGGCCGGGATGCCCGCGGCTGAGCGCGCGCGTCGCGTCGATGCGCAGCTGGCCACGGTGAACCTGACCGAATGGGCCGACCGCAAGGTGGGCGACCTGTCGGGCGGGATGCAGCAGCGCGTGGGCCTGGCGCGCGCCTTCGCGACCGAGGCGCCGATCCTCCTGATGGACGAGCCCTTCTCGGCGCTGGACCCGCTGATCCGCAACCGGCTGCAGGACGAATTGCTGGAGCTGCAAGAGCGCCTGCGCCGCACCATCATCTTCGTCAGCCACGACCTCGACGAGGCGTTCCGCATCGGCAACCGCATCGCGCTGATGGAGGGCGGCCGCATCGTGCAGATCGGCACCGCGCGCGAGATCATCGCCAATCCGGTCAATGCCTATGTCGAGGATTTCGTCGCCCACATGAATCCGCTCGCCGTGCTGACCGCCGAGGATATCGCCGAACCCGGCGAGGCCCCCGGCACGCCCATCGACCGCGAAACGCCGCTGCGCGAGGTCATGCGCAGCCTGGCCGCCAGCAGCGCCGAGGCCCTGCCCCTGCAAGGCGGCGGCCGCATCAGCCAGGCGGGCATCCTGAACCGGCTGGCCGTCGTGCACAAGGGCGGCGGCGCCGTCGAGCACTGAGCGCCCCATTGTTGCCGTCCTGCCATAGCCCGCCCCGCGCCTGCCGCGGGGCGGGTTGTCGCGAATCGGAAAGCGTGCCTATCAAGGGCCGGTCCGCAACCCCAGCATGGAAAGGGCAGAGGCATGACCGATCACGACGCCGCCCGTTTCGGGGTGAATCGACGCCAGTTCCGGCGCGATTGACGGCAACCCTGGGTCCGGCCGCAGGCTGACCCATCCCGACATCGCCGATGCCTGACCGCCGCGCGCAACCGCGTGGCGCGCCGCATCCGCGATTCCCATCCCTGCAAGACATGAGGGCCGCGCCGTGCGAACGGGCGGCAAGACCGGATGACCCTTTCCGACCTGCGTTCCACGCGCGACCTGCGCCTGCCGCTTGACGAGTTGATCCAGACCCATGGCCTCGGCCGCGTGGCCCTGGCCTTGATGCGCGCGGCGCTGCGGCCCGGCCGGGGGCGGCCGCCGCCGGTCAGCGCGCTCTCGGACCACCTGCTGCGCGACATCGGGCTGGAGCCGGGCGATCGCCGCCGGCGCTAGTCCCTTTCCTGTCCCGGCGGCGGGGTGATCCCGCCCCGCCGCGATTCGCGCCAGGTGATATAGCTGATCGCGGCGATCATCGTGGCGCCGCCGACCAGCACCCAGACATCGACCGGCTCGGCAAAGACCAGCGCGCCCAGTAGGCTGGCCCAGATCAGCTGCAGCAGCGTCACCGGCTGGGTCACGGTCAGCGGCGCCGCGGCAAAGGCCCTTGTCATGGCGTAATGCCCGGCGGTGGCGAAGAAGGCGGTGCAGGCCAGCACCGCGCATTGCACCGCGCTTGGCGCCACCCAATGCAGCGCCGCGATCGGCGCCAGCCCCAGGCAGACCGTCAGCGACATCATCGCCACCACGACCGAGGCCGGCACCCGCTCGGACAGCCGCTTGGCCACCAGGTAGGAGCCGCCGAAGGTGACGGCGGCGCCAAGCTGCGCCAGATGCCCCTCCTCGAGCTGCCGCAGCCCCGGGCGCAGCACGATCAGCGCGCCGACCAGCGCCACCGCGATGGCCAGCGCCCGGCGCCACGAGATCCGCTCGCCCATCAGAGCCGCCGCGCCCAAGGTCACGACGATGGGATTGAGGAAGCCGATGGCCGTGACCTCGGCCACGGTGATGCGGGCCATGGCGTGAAACCACAGGATCACCGCGACGATATGCAGCGCGCCGCGCAGCACGAACAACCGCCAGATCCGCGCCGGAAAGCCGCGCCGCAGGGCCGGCCCCAGCGCCGGCAGCAGGAACAGCAGGCCGAAGGCGAAGCGGATGAAGGCGCCCTCGGCCGCCGGCAGCGCCTGGCCCAGCCAGCGCACCGTGCCGTTCACGGCGACGAAGCACAGCCCCGCCGTCAGCATCCACAGGATAGCCGACAGGTCGTTGCGCAAGGAGGGGGTTGCGATATGGCTCATGCCCCAGCCATGCCCCGCCCCGAGGCCCGGCGCAAGGGTCAGCCCTTCAGCACCAGCCCCAGCGCGATGGCCCACATGGTCAGCCCGACCAGCGCATCGAGCACCCGCCAGGCCGCCGGCCGGGCAAAGACCGGCGCCAGCAGCCGCGCCCCGTAACCCAAGCCAAAGAAGAACAGCACCGAGCCGCTGATCGCCCCCAGCGTGAAGCCCGGCTTGTCCGGCCAGCCGGCCGAGATCGAGCCGATCAGCACCACCGTATCCAGCCAGACATGCGGATTGAGCCAGGTCAGCGCCGCCAATACGCCCAGCGTCGCCAGCAGGCCGGCGGCACCCTGCCCGCCCCCCATGCTGGCACCGCCGCGCCAGGCGGCACGAAAGGCGCGCGTGCCATAGACCAGCAGGAAGGCCGCGCCGCCCCAGCGCATCGCCACCAGGAACCCCGGCGCATGGCCGGCCAGCGCCCCCGCCCCCAGCACCCCGGCCGAGATCAGGATCGCGTCCGAGACCGCGCAGAACAGGCAGGTCGCCAGCACATGGCGCCGCATCAGCCCCTGCCGCAGCACGAAGGCGTTCTGTGCCCCGATGGTGACGATCAGCGACAGCGTGGTGCCGAGCCCGGCCAGATAGGCATGCATGGCGATCTCCTTTCAACCGCGTCTTGCCCGGCCCGGGCAGTTCAGGCAAATTCAAAATCGTTACCTGGATTAAGGCCGCCTGATGCTTGACTATGCCGCCCTGGCCGCGCTGGCCGAGATCATCCGCCGCGGCAGCTTCGACGCCGCCGCCGCGGCGCTTGGCGTCACGCCCTCGGCGATTTCGCAGCGCATCAAGGGGCTCGAGGAACGCCTGGGCCAGGTGCTGATCCACCGCGGCCCGCCAGCCACCGGCACCGAGACCGGGTTGCGGCTGATGCAGCATCTGGACCAGGTGCGGCTGCTGGAAGCCACGCTCGACGGCGCGCTGCGCCCCGGCGCCGGCCCGGCCCGGCTGCGGCTGGCGGTGAATGCCGACAGCCTGGCGACCTGGTTCCTGCCGGCGCTGACGGCGCTGCCGCTGCTCTACGAACTGGAAGTCGACGACCAGGACCATGCCCGCGACTGGCTGCGCCAGGGCCAGGTCTCGGGGGCGATCTGCTCGGATCCGCAGCCGGTGCCGGGCTGCGACGTGCATCCGCTGGGCCATATGCGCTATCTCGCGCTGGCCACGCCCGGCTTCATCGCCCGCCACTTTCCGGACGGCGTCACCGAGGCCGCGCTGAAACGCGCGCCGGCGGTGATCTTCAACCAGAAGGACGCCGCGCAATCCCGCTGGGCCGAACAGGCCACCGGCCGGCGCCTGCATCTGACCGGCCACCGCATCCCGGCCTCGGAGGCCTTCGCGCGGGCGGTGGACCTGGGCCTCGGCTGGGGCATGGTGCCCGAGAGCATGGCCGGCGCCGGGCTGCGGGAACTCGTCCCCGGCCTGCCGCTGGACGTGCCGCTCTACTGGCACGTCCAGCGCGCCATGGCGCCGGCGCTGGCGCCGCTGACCGCCGCAATGAAAAGGGCCGCAGCAGACCTGCGACCCTGATTTCTTTGCTCTTCAAATACCCCCGCCGGAGGCGTCACTCCAGCTGGGCCGCGACGTCCTCGGGAATGTCGAAATTGCCGGTGACGTTCTGCACGTCGTCGTCGTCTTCCAGCGCATCGATCAGCTTCATCAGCCTTTGCGCGGTCTCCAGGTCGATCTCGGTCGGGGCCTGCGGCTTCCAGATCAGCTTGGCCGATTCCGACTCGCCAAGCGCGGCCTCCAGCGCATTCGAGACCTCCGCCAGGTCGGTGTCGGCGGTATAGATCCAGTGGCCGTCCTCGTCGCTCTCGACATCCTCGGCCCCGGCTTCGATCGCCGCCATCATCACCGTGTCGGCATCGCCGGCGCTGGCCGGATACATGATCTCGCCCTTGCGGTCGAACATGAAGCTGACCGAGCCGCTCTGCCCCAGGTCGCCGCCGTATTTGGTGAAATAGCTGCGCACGTTCGAGGCGGTGCGGTTGCGGTTGTCGGTCATCGCCTCGACCATGATGGCGATGCCGTTTGGGCCATAGCCCTCGTAACGGATCTCGTCATAGTTCTCGGCATCGCCGCCCATCGACTTCTTGATCGCGCGGTCGATCACGTCCTTGGGCATCGAGTTCGATTTCGCCTCCTTCACCGCCAGGCGCAGGCGCGGGTTCTTCTCGGGGTCGGGATCGCCCATCTTCGCGGCGACGGTGATCTCTTTGGCCAGTTTCGAAAACAGCTTCGAGCGCAGCTTGTCCTGCTTGCCCTTGCGATGCTGGATATTGGCCCATTTGCTATGGCCTGCCATGGTCTTTCCCAGTTTTCATACGGAATATCGCCGGCGCTTTTATGCGGCGCGGGCCGAAATCGCAAGCCTAGCCCTGATGGCGGCCGATCTCGGACAGCACATAAAGCCGCAGCGCGGTGGCCAGCCCCACCCCCGGCGGCCGCTTGCGGTCGATGGCGGCGATCAGCCCGGCCGCCGTCTCGCCGCGCTCGCGCGCCAGCCCGCGCAATTCGCGCCAGAACGCATCCTCGAGGCTGACCGAGGTGCGATGCCCGCCGATGGTGACCGAGCGCTTGATCGGCGGCGTCATCTCGGGCAGGTCAGGCATCCGCGTCCCCTTCCTCGCGCCGATCTTGGTCCAGGTGATGCTGGTCCAGGTGCCGGGCGGCACGGGCCAGGTCGGCCGCCTCGGCCTGCTTCGCCGCCTTGCTGCGGCCGAATTTCGCCGCATTCTCGTCGCCCTGGCGACGGGCGGCGTCACGGGCGGCGCTCTTGCGCGCCGCCCGCAGGTTCACGACCTTGCCCTTGCCTGATCCGGTGTCGGGGCCGGCCACCATCAATCCTCGGGGCCGACCATCTGCTCGGGGCGGACCACGCGGTCGAAGGTCTCGCCGTCGACCAGACCCAGGGCGATGGCCTCCTCGCGCAGCGTGGTGCCGTTCTTGTGCGCGGTCTTGGCGACCTTGGTGGCGTTGTCATAGCCGATGGTGGGCGCCAGCGCCGTCACCAACATCAGCGATTCCTTCATCAGCTTGTCAATGCGCGGAATGTTCGCCTGCGTGCCGACGACCATATTGTCGGTGAAGGACCCCGCCGCGTCGCCCAGCAGCTGCATGGATTGCAGCACATTGTAGGACATCATCGGGTTATAGACGTTCAGTTCGAAATGGCCCTGTGAGCCGGCAAAGCCGATGGCGGCGTCATTGCCCATGACATGGGCGCAGACCATGGTCAGCGCCTCGGCCTGGGTCGGGTTCACCTTGCCCGGCATGATCGAGGAGCCCGGCTCGTTTTCGGGCAGGATCAGCTCGCCCAGGCCCGAGCGCGGGCCCGAACCCAGCAGCCGCATGTCGTTGGCGATCTTGAACAGCGAGCCCGCCACCGTCTTCAGCGCGCCCGAGAAGAACACCATCGCGTCATGCGCGGCCAGCGCCTCGAACTTGTTCGGCGCGGTCACGAAGGGCAGGCCGGTGATCTTGGCGATCTCGGCGGCGATGGCCGTGTCCCAGCCTTTCCTAGTGTTCAGCCCGGTGCCGACGGCGGTGCCGCCCTGCGCCAGTTCATAGATGTCGCCCAGCGCCAGCTTCACCCGCTCGATGCCCTTGGCGACCTGATGCGCGTAACCGCCGAATTCCTGACCCAGGGTCAGGGGCGTCGCATCCTGGGTATGGGTGCGGCCGATCTTGATGATGTTCTTGAATTCCTCGGACTTCGCGACCAGCGCCTTGTGCAGCTTTTCCAGCCCGGGGATCAGCACGTCGCGCGCCTGCATGGCGATGGCGACATGCATCGCGGTCGGGAAGGTGTCGTTCGACGACTGCCCCATGTTCACATGGTCGTTCGGATGCACGGGCTTCTTCGAACCCAGCTCGCCGCCCAGGATCTCGATGGCGCGGTTCGAGATCACCTCATTCGCGTTCATGTTCGACTGCGTGCCGGACCCGGTCTGCCAGACCACCAGCGGGAAGTTGTCGTCGAACTTGCCGGCCACGACTTCCGAGGCCGCCTGCACCATCGCCGCGCCCAGCTTCGGGTCCAGATTGCCCGTCGCCATGTTCACCTGCGCCGCGGCCTGCTTGATTACGCCCAGCGCGCGCACGATGGCGACCGGCTGACGCTCCCAGCCGATGGGAAAGTTCTGGATCGAGCGCTGAGTCTGCGCGCCCCAATACTTGTCGCCGGGGACTTCCAGCGGACCGAAGCTGTCGGTCTCGGTGCGGGTGGTCTTGGTCATCGCATGCTCCCTCACGGTGTCGCGAGGGGTTCTAGGCAAGATGGCGAGGATTCGCAATCTGTATGCCGTCGTATGCCATGCGCTAACAGCGGCTTATTTGCGCCACTTGTCCAGGCTGACCACCTCGGCACCGCCCGGAGGCGTGTCGGGCGCCGGCGCCTCGGCCTCGTCCTCATCCTCCTCCGCGGCTTCGTCGTCCTCTTCGTGGTTTTCGAATCGCAATCCGAATTCCACCGCCGGATCGACGAAGGTGCGCAGTGCGTCAAAGGGGATATACAGCGGCTCGGGTGAATCGCCGAAGTTCAGCGTGATGCGGAACCCGTCTTGGGAAATCTCCAGGTTTTCGAACCAGTGCTGGATGACGATGGTCATTTCCTCGGGATAGCGCGCCCGCAGCCAGTCCGCCATTTCCACATCCGGATCGCGGGTGTCGAAGGTGATGAAGAAATGATGCTCGCCCGGCAGGCCCTCGGCCGCGACCTGGGCCAGGACATCGGCGATCAGCCGCACCATGGCCCGGTGCATCATGCCGCCGTAATCGATTCCGCGTGCCATGGGCCCTCCGTGTCTCTGGCCGCCAGCATAGGGAATTGGGCCGGCTTGAAAAGCCCCTGAAAACCCCCGGCCGCCGCCGACTGCCCCGACGCAAGCGCCTTCACCGTTTCCCAAATACTCAAAGCCGCCCGCGCCAACGGCGCCGCGGTCAAGTCCATGAGACTGAAAGGGAAAGTCGAAAATGGCGCGGTTGACGGGGCTCGAACCCGCGACCCCCGGCGTGACAGGCCGGTACTCTAACCAACTGAGCTACAACCGCGCTTTTCGTGGCGACGTTCGGAAATGGTGGCGCGGTTGACGGGGCTCGAACCCGCGACCCCCGGCGTGACAGGCCGGTACTCTAACCAACTGAGCTACAACCGCGCAGACCATCTCCCCCGGATCGCCGTCCGGGGTGCGAGGGGGTTTACGCATGGGGGCGGATGGCGTCAAGGCCGTTTCCACCGAAAAAACGACGGGGCGCCCCGAAAGGCGCCCCGAGTATCGTTCGGCAAGGCGCGCAGGCCTTATTTCCGCACGGTCTTTTCGTCGAAGTCGGGCAGCGCCTCGAGTTCGGCCTTGGTGTAATTGGTGGCGAAGAAGGTGTCGTTGCCGACGGTGATCAGATGGATCGCATCCTCGCCCAAGAGCACCTTCTTGGCGCCGATGCCCAGGAAGCCGCCGATATCGGCGATATAGCCCACCACCTGGCCCGAATCGTCCATGACGATGTCATTGACCTTGGCGATGTCCTGCCACTCGGCGGGACGTTCCTCGATGGTCGGCGCCACCCATTCGGTCGAGGAGGGCTGGTTGGTGGTCCAGATGCGGCGGCTGGTCACCCAGCTCGACAGCACGCCCGGCTCGGCCTCCGAAATCGCGGGGGCGTTCACGTCGGGCGGCGTCACCGGGGTGGCCTCGGCCGCGTCCTGGGCGGCATCGGCGGCATCCTCGGCCGCATTGTCGGCAGAGGCCGCCGCGTCATCGGCGGCATCGGCCGCGTCCTCCGCGGCGTTTTCGCCCATTCCGGCCGTGGCATTCGCGGCATCGTCAGCGGCAGTTGCGGCCGCATCGGCTGCGGTATCGGCCGCAGTCGCGGCATCGTCGGCGGCCTTCTCGGCCGTGGCGCCGGCCTGGTCGGCCGCCTGGTCCGCAGCGGTCGCGGCCTGGTCGGCGGCCTGCTCGGCGGTATTGGCGGCGCCCTGCGCCTGCTCGGCCGGATCGGCCGGCATGGTGGTGGTCGCATCTTGCGCGAAGGCGGCACCCGCCAGCGCCAGGGTCGTCGCGGCAATGACAAGAGGTTTCATGGACGCTGTCCTTTCCGGTTGTCTTTTGTCACGGACGGGCGAAGCCGTCCCATGGCGACCCAACGCGGCCTTTCCCGCTTCGTTCCCGAAAATGACGCGAAACGCGCCAGTTGGCAGAAACCCGCCACCCGAGTTCCGCGGCCTCAGCCGCGGCCGGGCGGGCTGATGCGGCCGCCGCAGACCGGCGCCGGCGCCGCCGTGGTGCCGGGCCCCGAGGTCGGCAGCCCGCGCAGCACCCGCACCGCGAGCCAGCCGAAGGCCTGCGCCTCCAGCATGTCGCCGTCCAGCCCCGCCGCCTCGACCGGCGCCACCGGCACCGGCAGGCGCGCCGCCAGCGCCGCCATCATCGCGCCGTTCAGGCGGCCGCCGCCGCAGACCAGCACGCGCCCGGGCAACCGCTCCAGAGCCGAAAGCCCCGCCGCGACAGCCGCCGCCGCGGCATGGGTCAGGGAAGCGGCGGCATCGGCATCGCCCAGATGCGCCACGTCCAGCGTTCCGGCAAAGGCGTTGCGGTCCAGCGATTTCGGCAGTGGCCGGGCGAAATGCGGATGGCGCAGGAAGGCCGCGATCACCCCCTCGTCCGGCACGCCTTGCGCGGCAAGCCGCCCGCCCTCGTCCCGGGCCTGGCCGCGCCGCGCCCGCATCAGGTCGTTCAGCGGCGCATTGGCCGGGCCGGTGTCGAAGGCGATGCAGGCGCCCGGCGCCTCCGGGGCCGGGGACTCGGGGTCGACAAAGGTCAGGTTGCCCACCCCGCCCAGGTTCAGGAACGCGACCGGCGCGCGCGGCAAGAGCCCCTGCCCCATGGCCCATTCCGCGCAGGCCCAGTGAAAGAAGGGCGCGAGCGGCGCGCCCTCGCCGCCCTGCCGCACGTCCTCGGAGCGGAAATCCCAGACCACGCGCCGCCCCAGCCGGCGCGCCAGCGCCGCGCCATCGCCGGCCTGATGCGTGCCCCGCCCCCTTTGCGTCTTCGTGCCCGGATCATGCGCCAGGGTCTGGCCGTGATAGCCGACGAGTTCCGCCTCTGGGAAGCCTTCGGCCAGCGCGGCATGGGCGGCCACGGAAAGCGCCGCCGCCTCGGCCACGTCCGGCCCGCCCGGCCATTGCCCCAGCGCGGCATGCAGCAGCCCGGATTCATTGCCGGAATAGGGGCGATAGGCGCTGCGGCCGAAGCCGGCGATGCGGATGCCGTCGGTCTCGATCATCGCGGCATCGACCCCGTCCAGCGAGGTGCCCGACATCATCCCCAGCGCCCGGATCATCATGCTTTCCCTTTTTTCGCCCCAACGGTATATCCGCGCCATTCGAAAGGAAAAGCCCATGACCTACCATGCCAAATCCGACTTCCTGAACGTGATGATCGAGCGTGGCTATCTGGCGGACTGCACCGACCTGCAGGCGTTGGACGAAGCCCTGATCAACGGACCGGTGACGGCATATATCGGTTATGACGCGACGGCGGCCAGCCTGCATGTCGGGCATCTGCTGAACATCATGATGCTGCGCTGGTTCCAGAAGACCGGCAACCGCCCGATCACCCTGATGGGCGGCGGCACCACCAAGGTCGGCGACCCCAGCTTCCGCAGCGAGGAGCGCCCGCTGCTGACCCCGGACGCGATCCAGGCGAACATCGACGGCATGCAGCAGGTCTTTGCCCGCTACCTCGACTATGGCGAGGGGCGCGCGACGATGCTCAACAATGCCGAATGGCTGGACGGGCTGAACTACCTCGATTTCCTGCGCGACATCGGCCGGCATTTCTCGGTCAACCGGATGCTGTCGTTCGAATCGGTCAAGTCGCGGCTGGATCGCGAGCAATCGCTGAGCTTCCTCGAATTCAACTACATGATCCTGCAGGCCTATGACTTCCTGGAACTGTATCGCCGCTACGACTGCCGGCTGCAGATGGGCGGCTCGGACCAGTGGGGCAATATCGTCAACGGCATCGACCTGACCCGCCGCGTGCTGGATGGCGAGATCTGGGGCCTGACCTCGCCGCTGCTGACCACCTCGGACGGGCGCAAGATGGGCAAGTCGCAGGGCGGCGCGGTCTGGCTGAACGGCGCCATGCTGTCGCCTTACGAGTTCTGGCAATTCTGGCGCAACACTACCGACGCCGACGTGGGCCGGTTCCTGAAGCTTTATACCGACCTGCCGGTCGCGGAATGCGACCGCTTGGGCCAGCTTTCCGGCTCCGAGATCAACGCCGCCAAGATCATCCTGGCCAATGAGGTCACGACGCTGCTGCACGGCGCCGAGGCCGCCTCCTCGGCCGAAGCCACGGCGCGCGAGGTCTTCGAACAGGGCGGCGCTGGCGGCGACCTTGAGGTGGTGACGGTGGGCGCGGATGCGCTGCCCCTGTCGGTGGTGCAACTGCTGGCGCAGACCGGCATCGCCGCCTCGGGGAAAGAGGCCAAGCGGCTCATCGCCGAGGGCGGGCTGCGGCTGAACAACGACCCCGTCAGCGACCCGCAACTGGCGGTGGATGCGGCGCTGATCGGCGACGGGCTGAAGGTTTCGGTCGGCAAGAAGAAGCACCGCATGGTGCAGCTGGGCTAGGCGGCAAGGCCGGGGGCGACCCCGGCCTTTTCGTCAGAAGCGCCAGGTGGCGCCCAGGATCGGCCCGGCCATGGTCACGTCCAGCCTGGTGCCGTCGTCGCGATAATCGACGTTCAGCTGGCGGTAGCCGGCCGAGACGTAAAGCTGGTCGGTGACCTGATAATTCACCGTCGCCAGGAACTGGCTGGTGTGCTCGGACCCCGCGCCGAAGCCGCCGACATCGGCATAGAGGATCGCCGACCATTGCGGCGCCAGCGCGACATTGGCCCGCAGCGCCAGGATCGGATCGATGAAATCCTTGCCGGGCGAGGCCTGGATCGCGCCGCCGGCGATCTTGATCCGGCTTTCGACCCGCCAAGCCCGGGCACCGGCCAGCGCATCCAGCGTCATGCGGTCGTTCGACACCACGCGCCAGCCGGCGAGCAGCGTCAGCGAGCGCTGCGTGACCTTGCCCTCGGCCGGCAGGCCCGGCGGCAGGGTGCCGGCCTTGGAGCTTGTCGACCAGCTCAGATCGCCCATCAGCACTAGCCGATCGCGCCGGGCGAAGCCCGACAGGAAGAAGGCGCCGTCGGTATCCTCGAGCACCTCGGACAGCGACTTGTCGAAGGACAGCGTCGGCGCCCCGGCAAAGGGCGTCACCTCGCCGCCCAGGCCCGCGCCCCAGACATAGGGCGTGATCTGCCCCGACCAGTCCTGCGCCATGGCGGGGGCAAGCCCCGTGGAAAGCGCCGCCGCGGCGGCCGCCAGGAATTCGCGCATCCTCTACCCCCCTTGCAACTCGTTCTTGAACAGGCGGCCGTTCTTCATGATCAGCCGCAGATTGGCGGTATCGGCCAGCCAGTCGAGGCTCGCCTCGGTATCGCCGTCGATGACCAGCAGGTCGGCCAGCGCGCCCTCGGCGATCACCCCCAGCCGCCCGTCATAGGGCGCGCGGCCGCCCGACAGCGCCAGCAACTCACCAGCCGCGCCGGTCGCGCGATGCAGCGCCGCCAGCGGCGACATGAAGCGCGCGAGCTTCGCCAGCTGCCGGCCCTGCGATTCGCCGCCGCCATACAAAATATCGGTGCCGAAAGCCCAGTTGACCTTGTGCTTGTCGGCCCATTCAAAGGCCTGCACCGTGCCCTCGGCCACCGCCTTTTGCGCGGCGGCGGCCTTGGGGTCGGTGTAGGTGTTGGAATCCTCGTCGGCCAGGAAGGGCTGGATCGACCACCAGATGCCGCGGTCGGCCATCATGCGCACGGTATCCTCGTCGGCCAGCTGGCCGTGCTCGATGGATTTCACCCCGGCCTCGATGCAGCGGCGAATGCCGGGCGCGGTATAGACATGGGCGCAGACATAGGTGCCCCAGTCGCTGGCCGCATCCACCGCCGCCCGCATCTCGTCCAGGGTGAACTGCAGCGATTCCAGCGGGTCGTATTGCGAGGCGACGCCGCCGCCGGCGCTGATCTTGATCTGGCTCGCGCCCTTCATCAGCTGCTCGCGCGTGCGGCGCAGCACTTCGGGGGCGCCGTCGGCCAGCGCGGTCATGCCTTGGCGGGTGGCGTAATCCGCCGGATCCGAGGGCATCATCGGCAGCGCGTTCGAAAAGCGGAAATCGCCATGACCCGAGGTCTGCGACAGGATCGCGCCCGAGGGGAAGATGCGCGGCCCGGTCACCACGCCGCGGTCGATCGCCGCCTGCAAGCCGAAGGCCGGCCCGCCGACGTCGCGCACGGTGGTGAAGCCGCGCATCAGCGTGTCGCCGGCCTGCTTGCCCGACATCAGGTGCACGAAGCCGATGTCCTGCGTCATCGCCGCGATCTGGCTTACCCCGGCCAGCGTCGCATGCCAGTGGCTGTCGATCAGGCCGGGGATGACCGTGCGCCCGCCGCAGTCGATGCGCTCGGCGTCCTGCGGCCCTTGCCCCACCCCCGGCAGCGCGGCGATGCGGCCGGAATCGACCAGGATCTCGACCTCTTCGCGCAGGGACAGGGCCTGGCCGTCGAAGAGCCGCAGGTTGGTCAGCAGCAGCGGCCGGGCCGGGGTCTGGGCCCGCAACTCGCGCGGGGCCAGGCCGAAGCCCGCGAACATGCCCAGCACCGCCGCCATGCCGCCGATGATCTGCCGGCGCGAGATGTCGGCCTCGATCCGGGCCATGGCGGCCAGGGTCTGGGGGCTGCCGCATTGGCAGAAACGCACCGTGCCGGTGCTTGCGACGGTTTCAAGGCAGGTCTGGCACATGCGCGCTCTCCATGTCGAGCGCCGCGCGGCACCCGACCCGCGGCGATGCGATCATATCAGGCCCATATGTCGTTGATGGCAACAGGATTCCGCGCCGCGCGACCGCACCCGGCCACGGCCGGGTTGCCCTAGCGCGGCTGCACCCGCAGCGCCGCGGCCATCAGCCGGTCCAGCGATTGCAGGAAACGCGCCCGCTCCGCCTTGCCGAAGCCGCCGCCCCGGCCCTGCAGGAACGGGTCCGAGGCGCGCAGGTCCTGCATCAGGTCGCGCGTCGCCAGCCGGCCGCCGATATTGGCCAGCGTCAGCACCTCGCCATCGGGCTGGACCACCTGCGCCCCGGCCTTGAGGCAGCGGTCGGCCAGCGGGATGTCCGAGGTGACCACCACGTCGCCCGGCCCGCAGGCGCTCGCGATCCACTTGTCGGCCTCGTCCGGGCCGTCGGGGACGATCTGCAAACGCACGAAAGGATTCGCCGAGGGCCGCAGCCCGCCGTTGCAGACCAGCACCATCGGCAGCCGCAGCCTGGTGGCGACGCGCTCGGCCTCGGCTTTCACCGGGCAGGCGTCGGCGTCGATGTAAAGCGTGGTCATCGGTCCTCCTGCGATGAAAAAGCCCCGCGCTGGCGGGGCTTTCCGGGTCGGGTCGGCCGGATCACTCCTGAACCGTGACCTTGACCATGTAATCGGGCTCGATCACCGCGCCATTGGCGGCCGGATCGCCCTTCTTGACGGCGTTCAGCACGTCCCAGCCGTCGACCAGCTGGCCCACGACGGTATACTGGTTGTCCAGGAACTCCGCCGGAGCCAGGTCGATGAAGAACTGGCTGTTGGCCGAATTCGGATCGTTCGAGCGCGCCATGCCCACGGTGCCGGCCTGGAAGCTGACATCGTTGAACTCGGCCGCCAGGTCCGGCAGGCTGGATCCACCCATGCCGGCGCGCGCGGTGTCGCCGCCGTGCTTGCCGAATTCCACATCGCCGGTCTGGGCCATGAAGCCGTCGATCACGCGATGGAACACCACCCCGTCATAGGCACCGGATTTCGCCAGGCCGACCAGACGCTCGACATGCTTCGGCGCCTTGTCGTTGTAGAGATCCAGCACGATCTGGCCCTTGGCCGCGCCCTTGGCATCGGCGACCTCGATCACCAGGTTCGGACCCGGCCCGTCGGTCACGCCGGGCAGGCCCGCCGCATGCGCCGAGGCCGCGCCGAAGACCAGCGCGGGGATCAGCAGCTTATTCCACATCGGCCGCCACCTTCACCGAGATCATCCGGTCGGGGTTCGCCGGCGGCTCGCCGCGGGCGATCTTGTCGACATGCTCCATGCCCTCGATGACGCGGCCATAGACGGTGTACTGGCCGTTCAGGAAATGGTTGTCCTTGAAGTTGATGAAGAACTGGCTGTTCGCGCTGTTCGGGTTCATCGAGCGCGCGGCGCCCAGCGTGCCGCGGTCATGCGGCAGGCGCGAGAATTCGGCCGGCAGGTCCGGCAGGTCGGACCCGCCCGTGCCGGCGCGGCCCGGGTTGTAGTTGTTTTCCATGTTGGCGTGTTCCACGTCGCCGGTCTGGGCCATGAAGCCCTCGATCACGCGGTGGAAGGCCACGTTGTCGTATTTCCCGGCCCGGGCCAGTTCCTTCATGCGCTCGGCATGCTTGGGGGCAACGTCGGGCAGCAGTTCGATCACCACCGGGCCGTCCTTCAGCGCGATGATGACCGTGTTCTCGGGATCCTTGATCTCGGCCATGGGGGTCTCCTCTTCTCAGGCTCGGGTGCAGCCTTACGCATTTCGTCCCGGTCGCACAACGCCGCCCGGGCGTCCGGGTTCGCCCTACCGGTTGACGAATATGTCATTGTGCGGGAAAACCGCGCACGGCTGCGTCAGCCCGGCAGGAAAGGAAACGAGATGGCGGATTTCAACACGATCGACGATCTGGATCTGAACGGCAAGGTTGTGCTCGTCCGCGTGGACGTGAACGTCCCGGTCGAGAACGGCCAGGTCACCGACGCGACCCGGATCGAGAAGATCGTGCCGACCGTCAAGGACATCCAGGCCAAGGGCGGCATCCCGGTGCTGCTGGCGCATTTCGACCGTCCCAAGGGCAAGCGCGTGGATGCGATGAGCCTGAAGGTCGTGCTGCCGGCGCTGGAGGCGGCGCTTGGCCAGCCGGTGAAATTCGCCGAGGAAGCCATCGGCGGCCCGGCCAAGCGCGTGGTGGCCGACCTGAAGCCGAGCGATGTGGCGCTGCTGGAAAACACCCGCTTCTATCCCGGCGAAGAGGAAAACGACCCGACCTTTGCCGCCTCGCTGGCGGCGCTGGGGCAGGCCTATGTCAACGACGCCTTCTCGGCCGCGCATCGGGCCCATGCCTCGACCGAGGGGCTGGCGCGGCTGCTGCCCGCCGCCGCCGGCCGGCTGATGGAGGCGGAGCTGAAGGCGCTGGATGCCGCATTGGGCAATCCGCAGCGCCCGGTGGTGGCGGTGGTCGGCGGCGCCAAGGTCTCGACCAAGCTCGACCTGCTCGGCAACCTGATCGAGAAGGTCGACCACCTGGTGATCGGCGGCGGCATGGCCAACACCTTCCTGGTCGCCCAAGGCATCGAGGTCGGCAAGTCGCTGGCCGAACGCGACATGGCCGATACCGCGCGCGAGATCCTGACCAAGGCGCAAAGCGGCGGCTGCACCATCCACCTGCCGGTCGATGTCGTCGTGGCCCGCGAGTTCAAGGCCGGCGCGGACAGCGAAACCGTGGCCGCCGACGCCTGCCCGGCCGATGCGATGATCCTCGACGCCGGGCCGCAGACGGTCGAGGCGATCCGCGCCGTCTTCGAGGCGTCGCGCACGCTGATCTGGAACGGCCCGCTGGGCGCCTTCGAGATCGCCCCCTTCGACGCCGCGACCAATGCCGCCGCGGCCGAGGCGGCGCGGCTCACGCGCGAGGGCAAGCTGACCTCGGTCGCCGGCGGCGGCGACACGGTGGCGGCGCTGAACAAGGCCGGGGTCGCGGGCGACTTCACCTTCATCTCGACCGCCGGCGGCGCCTTCCTGGAATGGATGGAAGGCAAGGAACTGCCCGGCGTCGCGGCGCTGCAAAAGCGCTGAGGCCGGCGAAGCGATCCTGGCGGCGGTAGCGGCCCCCTTTTTCAGTTCTGCGCAGGCGCAGCGGGCGCCTCGGTCGGCTGCGCGGGCGCCGGGGTTGCCGTGCCCTCGGCCGTCGCCGGCGTTTCCGATTCGATGCGCGAGACGTCGTTCGTCTCCTCGGGCTCGGCGCCAAGAAACAGGAAGGCCGCCAGCGCGGCGATCGCCAGCGCGACCGCAATGGCGATGATCGCCGCCGGGTGACGGCGGGCGGCTTTCTCGGGTTCGGTATTGTGTGACATGACAATCTCCTCTCCGGCAAAACCCGGCAGGGGAAGCCGCGGTTCCCGTCAAGGTTGCCGGGCGGACGGCAACCCCCCGCCCGGCAGGCTGGCCTTAACCAGAGGCCGCAGCGGGGGCCTGCGGCGCCGGTGCCGTGACGGCCGGCGGCAGGTTGCGCTCGATGTCGCGGTCGCTGGTATCCATGAACAGGATATACAGGAAGGCGCAGATGGAAATCGCGAACGCCAGGCCAAGCACCAGGAAGAAGGGCCGGTTCTGGCGGATCTGTTCGGGAATGCCTGCGGGGTCTTCGTTCGCCATGGGAATATCCTCCCGATTACGGCCGCATATAACGCGCGGCCGGGCAGGAAGTTCCGTTAGCGCAACCCTGATTGCCCTTGGCGGCGGGTCTGCTAAGCAGCCGCCATTCTCGACATGGAGTTCCCGATGCAGATGACCGATACCGTCCGCAAGATCCTCGCCAATTACGAGGGCGAAGCGCCTGGTGTGAAGGCCCAGCTGGCCCGCATGCTGATGACCGGCAAGCTGGCCGGCACCGGCAAGATGATCATCCTGCCGGTGGACCAGGGGTTCGAGCACGGCCCGGCGCGCAGCTTCGCCCCGAACCCGGCCGGCTATGACCCGCATTACCACTATCAGCTGGCGATCGACGCCGGGCTGAACGCCTATGCCGCGCCCTTGGGCATGATCGAGGCGGGCGCCGACACCTTTGCCGGCCAGATCCCCACGATCCTCAAGGTGAACTCGGCCAATTCGCTGATGTCGGACACCGCCGGCAAGAACCAGGCGATCACGGCTTCGGTCGACGACGCGCTGCGGCTGGGCTGCTCGGCCATCGGCTTCACCATCTATCCGGGCTCGGACATGGCGCTCGACATGGTCGAAGAGATCGTCGAGATGCGCAAGGAAGCCGCGGCCAAGGGCGTGGCGACCGTGATCTGGTCCTATCCGCGCGGCGAGGCGATCACCAAGGACGGCGAGACCGCCATCGACATCGCCGCCTATGCCGCCCAGATTGCGGCGCTGATCGGCGCGCATATCATCAAGATCAAGCTCTCCACGGACCACCTGATGCTGCCGGAAGCGAAGAAAGTCTACGAGGACAAAAAGATCGACATCTCGACCCAAGCCAAGCGCGTGGCGCATTGCATGCAGGCCTCGTTCAACGGCCGCCGCATCGTGGTGTTCTCGGGCGGCGCGGCCAAGGGTGCGGACGCGGTCTTTGACGATGCCCGCGCCATCCGCGACGGCGGCGGCAATGGCTCGATCATCGGCCGCAACAGCTTCCAACGCTCGCGCGAGGATGCGCTGGAGATGCTGCAGAAGCTGGTCGACATCTATCTGGGCAAGGCCTGAGCGCCCGCGGGGGCGCTGCCCCCGCACCCCCGGGATATTTCGACAAGAAAGAAGGGCGCTTCGCAGGCGCCCTTTTCCTTTGGCCGCGGAACGCCTAGTCTCTCGCGCCACAGGCAGAAGGATGGGTGCATGGCGTTTTTCTCGAAACTGCGCGAGCGGCTGACGCGGTCGTCGTCGAAGATCGGCGCGGGGCTGGATGACATCGTGTCCGAAGGCGCCGATCCGCAAGGCGCGGCACCGGTGCAGCCTGCGCCGCCGGTTGCCACACCCGCCCCGGAGGCCCCGCCCCCTGAAGCGCCGGCCAAGCCCGGGCTTCTTGGCCGCCTCTTCGGCCAGGCCGCCCCGGCCGAGCCGCGGCGCGAGCTGGACGACGAGATGCTGGAGCAGCTGGAAGAGATGCTGATCCAGGCCGACATGGGGGTCGAGACCGCCCTGCGCGTCACCGCCAATATCGCCGAGGGCCGCATGGGCCGCCGCATCTCGGCCACCGAGCTGAAGGAGCTGCTGGCCGCCGAGATCGCCCGCATCATGGCCCCGGTCGCGCGGCCGCTGCCGATCTATCCCAAGCGGCCGCAGGTGGTGCTGGTCGTGGGCGTGAACGGCTCGGGCAAGACCACGACCATCGGCAAGCTCGCGAGCCAGTTCAAGGCGGCGGGCAAGAATGTCGTCATCGCCGCCGGCGACACCTTCCGCGCGGCCGCCGTCGAGCAATTGCAGGTGTGGGGCCAGCGCGCCGGCGTGCCGGTGATGACCGCGCCCGAGGGTTCGGACCCCGCCAGCCTTGCCTTCGACGCCATGACCCGGGCCGAGGCCGAGGGCGCCGACCTGTTGATGATCGACACCGCCGGCCGCTTGCAGAACCGCCAGGACCTGATGGAGGAACTGGCCAAGATCGTCCGCGTCATCCGCAAGAAGGACCCTTCGGCGCCGCACAACACGCTGCTGGTGCTGGACGCCACCACCGGCCAGAACGCGCTGAGCCAGGTCGAGACCTTCCAGAAGCTCGCCGATGTCTCGGGTCTGGTCATGAACAAGCTCGACGGCACCGCGCGCGGCGGCGTGCTGGTGGCGCTGGCCGACCGTTTCGGCCTGCCGATCCATGCCATCGGCGTCGGCGAGCAGATCGACGACCTCGACGCCTTCGACGCCCGAGACTTCGCGCGGGCGCTGGTCGGGCTCGACTGAGGCTTTCTCTGTTTTTCAAATACCCCTGCGGCCGGGCAAGCCGGGCGACGTCAGGGCTTGACCAGATGCGTATCCGTCTTGGTCGTTTCCTCGGGCACGACATTGCCGCCGCTGGTCGCGGCGGGCATGGACACGTCCTTGGGCTGCTCGAAGGCGGCGGTCAGCTCGGCCGTCTTGGCCTTCTTGTCGTAGATGCAGACATAGCGGTCGGCGCCGCCATCGGCCAGCGTGGTGATCAGCAGCGCCGCGCCATAGCTTTCGGAGCCGAAGGGGTTGATCTCGATCGCCGTTTCGCCCTCGGCCGGCGCCAGCGCCGTGCAGGCCTGTTCCACCTCGGCGCGGAACTGCTCCCAGGCTTCGTCGCTGGAGGCCAGGGCGGGGGTGGCGGCAAGGGCGATCAGCAGGACGGGCAGGCGCATCGGTTTCCTCCGGTTGGTTGCCAAGGGGAACGTCCCTGCCCCGCCCGCGGTTGCTAGAGCCCCAGCCGGGCGGCGAATTCCCGCACCTCGGCCGCGTCCCCGGCCGCGACCGAGCGCAGCAGCGTCGCCTGCGAACGCAGGATCGGCGCGCCCTCGATGACCTTGAGGTGGTTCGCCCGCAAGGTCTCGCCCGAGGAGGTGATGTCGGCGATGGCCTCGGCGGTCAGGTTCGCCACCGTGCCCTCGGTCGCGCCCTGGCTGTCGACCAGCTGGTAATCCGCGACCTCCTCGGCTGAAAGCCAGGCCCGCACCAGCCGGTGGTATTTCGTGGCGATGCGCAGGCGGAAGCCGTGCTCGGCGCGGAAGTCGCGGGCGATGGTGGCGAAATCGTCCAAGCTCTCGCAATCGCGCCAGCAGGCCGGCACGGCCAGGATCAGGTCGGCATGGCCGAAGCCCATCGGCGCCAGTTCCTCGACATGGCTGCGCCAGCCGGCCAGCTTCTCGCGGATCAGGTCGGTGCCGGTCACGCCCAGATGGATGCGGCCGGCCTGCAACTCGCGCGGGATCTCGCCCGCCGACAAGAGCACCAGCGCGACGTTTTCCGCGCCCTCGACCCGGCCGGCATATTCGCGGTCCGAGCCCGCACGCGACAGCCGCACGCCGCGTTCGGCGAACCAGTCGAAGGTCTGCTCCATCAGCCGCCCCTTGGACGGCACCCCCAGCCGGATCATGCCGATTTCCCCAAGACTGGCCCCCCCAGTTCATGCACCAGCCCGGGGCGGATGATGCCGCCCACCGCCGGGATCGAGCGGCCTTGCGCTTGGCCCAGCACCGCCGCCAGCGCGTCGTAGCGCCCGCCCGAGGCGACGGGCGGCCAGTCCTCGCGCCCCGCTGCCGCGAAGCTGAAGGTCATACCGTCGTAATATTCCATCGTGTGCCGGCCATGGCTGGCGTCGAAATGCACCTGGCTCACGTCGATGCCGCGCGCGGACAGCGCCGCGAGGTTGCGTTCCAGCCGGTCCACCGCCTCGGCGATGTCGGGGATCTCGGCCGCCAGCCCGCGCAGCTGCCGCAGCGCCTCGGGGGCCGGGGCCTGGATGGCGAACAGTCGCTCCAGCCGCTCGACCCATTGCGGCGGCAGCGGCGCCTCGGCGGCGTCGCTGCGCAGCCGGTCGATGCGGGCCTGCATCTCGGCCGGCGAACGCAGCCCGGTCCAGGGCGCGCCGCTTTCCGGGAAGCTGCGGGCCTCGGCCGGCGCGGCGAAGCGCGCCAGCGCCTTGGCAAAGCGGCGCGGCCGCCAGATGTGGTGCAGAAGTGCGGCGCGGCGCGCGCCCGACAGCGGCAGCGCGCGCACCGCATCCATCAGCAGGTCCATGTCGCCCATGCTGGCCTGCAGGCCCAGCGGCTTCAGCACGCTGTGAAACAGCGCAAAGACCTCGGCATCGGCGTCCGGGTCGCGGGCGAAAAGCTCGAAACCGGCTTGCAGATATTCGTTGTCGCGCGGGTGCTCGGGCCGGGTTTCGCCATGGTCCTGCTTGCGGAACACCTCGCCCAGGTAGCAATAGCGCGCGGGCTCGGCGCCGTTCTGCATATGCATCTGCACCACGGGCACGGTGAAGTCCGGCCGCAGCATCATCTCGCCCCGGATCGGGTCCTGGGTGACATAGGCGCGCGCGCGGATGTCCTCGCCGTAAAGGTCCAGCAGCGTCTCGGCCGGCAGCAGCAGATCGGGGGCGACCTCCTGCGCGCCGGCGGCGCGGAAGGCGGCGAGGATCTGCTGGCCGATGGCCTGTTTCTCGCGCTTGCTCATCCGAGGATGCGCCGGACTTCGGCGACCAGCTGGTCGCGCGGCACCTCGGTCTGGGCGGGCTGGGATTTCCATTCCTCGTGGCTGGCCTCGGCGGCGATCTTCGCGCCCAAGACCAGGTCCTTGACCTGCACCACGCCACGCGCCGCCTCGTCGCCGCCTTGGATGACGGCGACCGGGGCATTGCGCTTGTCGGCATATTTCAGCTGGTTGCCGAAGTTCTTCGGATTGCCCAGATAGACCTCGGCGCGGATGCCGGCGGCGCGCAGCTCGGCCGCCATGGCTTGGTAATCGGCCATGCGGTCGCGGTCCATGACGGTGACGACGACCGGGCCCTGCGCCTCGCCGCCCATCAGCCCCTTGGCGCGCAGCGCGGCCAGCAGCCGGTCCACGCCGATGGAGATACCGGTCGCCGGCACCTTTTGGCCGGTGAAGCGTTCGACCAACCCGTCGTAGCGCCCGCCGCCGGCGACCGAGCCGAACTGGCGCTTGCGGCCCTTGTCGTCGAGGATTTCGAAGGTCAGCTCGGCCTCGAACACCGGGCCGGTGTAATAGCCGAGGCCGCGCACGATCGAGGGGTCGATCACGGCGCGATCCTCGCCCACGCCCATGGCGGCGAGCATCTCGCTGATCTGGGCGAGTTCCTCGACCCCCTCGGCGCCCACGGCCGAGGCACCGACAGCGGCGCGGAGATTGGCCAGCGTCGCGGCGTTGTCCGCACCCTTCGAGGTCAGGAAGGCCAGCACCGGCCCGGCCTGTTCCGGGCTCAGCCCCACGCCCTCGATGAAGGCGCCGGATTCGTCCTTGCGGCCCGAGGTCAGCAGCTGGCGCACGCCCTCCTCGCCGACCTTGTCGAACTTGTCGATGGTGCGCAGCACGTCGTCCGCGGGCTTGCCCTCGGCCACGCCCATGGCTTCCAGGATGCCGTTCAGCACCTTGCGGTTGTTGATGCGGATCAGGTAATCGCCGCGGGCGATTCCGGCATGTTCCAGCGCCGCCGCCAGCATGGCGCAGATCTCGGCATCGGCGGCGACCGAGGCAGAGCCCACGGTATCGGCATCGCATTGATAGAACTGGCGGAACCGGCCCGGCCCCGGCTTTTCGTTGCGCCAGACCGGGCCCATGGCATAGCGGCGATAGGGGCTGGGCAGGTCGTTTCGGAACTGCGCCGCGACGCGCGCCAGGGGCGCGGTCAGGTCATAGCGCAGCGCCAGCCAGTCGCCGGCGCCGCCCCCCGGAACATCGGCCTCCTGCCAGGCAAAGACGCCCGCGTTCGGGCGGTCCACGTCGGGCAGGAACTTGCCCAGCGCCTCGACGGTCTCGACGGCGCTGGTTTCCAGGGGCTCGAAGCCGTGGCGATGATAGATCTCGGCGATGCGGTCCAGCATCTGCTTGCGTTCGGTGACGTCCGCGCCGAAATAGTCACGGAACCCCTTGGGCGTTTCCGCCTTGGGTCGGGGCTGTTTCTTCTGATCTTTCGCCATGGTTTGCCTCGGGCTTTTCCAGGCGCGGGTCTAGCGGATGGAGGGTTGATGGACAAGCGCGAGCGGGAGTTGCGGCTGGAGGAGGCCGTGGCGCATCTGAGCCGGGTGGTCGACGACCTGTCCGAGGTCGTGGCGCGCCAGGAGCGCGAGATCGTCCGGCTGAGCCGGCGGGTCGGGCTGCTGATGGAGCGCGAGGCGGAACGCGAAGCCGAGGGCGGCACCATCCCCCTGGCCGACCAGCGCCCGCCGCATTGGTGAAGGGTTAAGGGCCCTGCCCTCGGCCCGTGCCGGGCTATCGGGCCTGTGCCGGCCGCTTCTCGACTGAAGAGGTCTCCCGGACCTTTTCCCAGGCGTCTGGAAGCCCGGGGGTATTTCCGAAACGGAGAAGGGTCAGCGGGTTGCCGGGCCGAGGCGCGGGCCGGCCGGCATCGCGGCCTGCAGCGGCGCGGTCAGCGGCGGTTCGGCGGCGCGGGCATGGGCCTGCTGTTGCGGCATGGCGCGCATCGGCTGGCTGAAGGGCGCCCGGACCGGCGCGGGTTGGGCCGTGGACGGCTCCGCCGGGCGAATCGGTGCCGGCGCTTCGGGCGCAACGGATGGCGCGGCGGTCGGAGGCGTGGTCGGGGCCGCGACCGGCTCCTCGAGAGGCAGGTTGCGGGCAGGCTCGGCCACGAGGGCGCGGCGGAAGACCAGCAGGTTGTGATAGACGGTGGTGCGGCTGGTCAGGCCCGAGCGTTCCTCGGCCGGCAGCACCTCGGCGCGGACATATTCCCAGCCCTCGCGCGCCATGTCGTTCAGCGCGTCGGCCAGCGTCGCGGCGAAGCGTTCGATGCCGGTGCGGGCACCCTTGGCCTTTTCGCCGCGCGCCGGGGCGGGAATGACGGTGTATTCGTAGCTGCTCATGCTCTCGCCTTTCTTTTGCGCGCAGGTTAGGCGAGATGCGCCGGCAAGGGAAGCGTCGCGCGCTGCCCCGGGCGAGGGCCGGCGCGAGGCGCGGCCCAAGGACGCGCGGCTGCGGACATCACCAACGCGATGATGCGGCGCAGGGCTTTTCCTCGACCGGCGGGGCTGGCCGGGGGCGCCGGATGGGCGCGCGGGGTTCTTCGTGGATGAGGCGCGGGCATGACGGACGGCCCGAGGTTGTTCGACGATTGGCCGACGGGAGAGGCCGCATGTTGCAGAGCGGAATCAGCACCCGCGAGAACTTCCACGACAGGCTGACTTGCTGGTATCAGAGCAACGATGGCGGAAGGCGCAGAACGCGCTTGGACCCGATGCAAGCAGGTGGTGCGGCCTGGACTGATACCGGTCCCCTCCCCGAACCGTTCCGGCGTGAGATCCGGGACGCAACCGACAATTGGATGCAGATAAATGGAGGCGAAAAGCCGTTCCTATTCCATCGCCGCGCGGCATGTCGTGGCGCGTCCGAAAGCGCAGCAAGCGCCTGATCCGCAGCACCCGACCACCAAAAGCCACGGCTCGACCGCGGCTTTGAAGCCCGCCCCTCGTCAGCGCCCTGAAACCGCCGTCGTCGGAAACAGCTGCGCCAGGTCATAGGAATCGCGGATGCCGATATTCTGGGCATTCTGCGCCAGGAACGCCTCGGCCGCGACGACGCCGGCATCGTGCAGCCGCTCCAGCAGGCCCGGCGCCGGCACCAGCTTGGTCGCGGCGGTCAGCGAATTCATCAGCGCGTCGTCCATGATCGCATGCAGCAGCACGTTCTTCATCGGCCGCCCGGTCAGCCGGCCCTCGGCATGCAGCTTCTTGACGAAATTGATCGCGCGCAGCTCGGCCAACAGCGCGGCGTTGAAGCTGATCTCGTTCACCCGGTCCTGGATCGCGGCCGGCGAGCGTGGCAGCACCTCGCGCAGCATCGGGTTGATGTTGACCACGACGATGTCGCGCGGCAGGTCGGCGCGATACAGCGGGAACAGCGCCGGATTGGCGGAATAGCCGCCGTCCCAATAGGCCTCGCGCCGCCCGGTCAGCGGGTCGTCGATCTCGACCGCGCGAAAGATCTCCGGCAGGCAGGCCGAGGCCAGCACCGTGTCCACCGTCACCTCGGCGCCGCCGAAGACCCGCACCAGGCCGGTGCGCACATTGGTCGCGGTGACGAAGAAGGCCGGCCCCTCCTCGCGGCCCAGGCGCGGATGCGGCATCTCGCGCAGGATGGCGGCCAGCGGGTTGGAATAGAACGGCCCGCTGTCATAGGGGCTGAAAATCCGGGTCAGCGAGCCGAGCCAGGCCACCGGAGAAAGCAGCTCGGTCAGCCGCTGCCAGCCCCTGGGCGAAGGGAACATCGAATGCAGCCAGCGCACCATGGCATTGTCGCTGACCTGTCCGACCTGCGACCAGATATAGGCCAGATTCTGCCGCGCCGCCTCGCGTCCGCGGCGGCCGGGACCGCAGGACAGGCCCGCCGCCAGCGCCGCGCCATTCAGCGCCCCGGCCGAGGTGCCGCTGATGCCGCGGATCTCGATCTCGGGCTCGTCGAGCAACCGGTCCAGCACGCCCCAGGCAAAAGCGCCATGCGCGCCGCCGCCCTGCAGGGCCAGGTTGATGTGCTTGACCGCCATGTCGCCTCCAGCGTTTCAGCCGCATTTTGCACATGCAGCATAACATGCCGCAACGCAGCATGAAACCGCCCGGCTCCGGCTTTCTCTGTTTTGCAAATACCCCTGCGACCGGGCCACAGGCGCGGTGAGGTCAGTCCTCGGCCTGCGCCTCGGCCCGGCTCTTGCCGGCGACATCCAACGCCAGGGTCGCTGCCATGAAGGCGTCGAGGTCGCCGTCCAGCACGCCCTGCGTGTCCGAGGTCTCATGCGCCGTGCGCAGATCCTTCACCATCTGGTAGGGATGCAGCACGTAGGAGCGGATCTGGTTGCCCCAGCCGGCATCGCCCTTGGCCTCGTGCTGGGCGTTGATCGCGGCATTGCGCTTGTCGAGCTCCAGCTGATACAGCCGCGCCTTCAGCGCCGCCATGGCGTTGGCGCGGTTCTGGTGCTGGGATTTTTCCGAGCTGGTCACCACGATCCCGGTCGGCAGGTGGGTGATGCGCACCGCCGAGTCGGTGGTGTTGACGTGCTGCCCGCCCGCGCCCGACGAGCGATAGGTGTCGATGCGGATGTCCTTGTCGGGGATGTCGATCTCGATATTGTCATCCACCACCGGATAGACCCAGACCGAACTGAACGAGGTATGCCGCCGCGCCGCCGAATCATAGGGCGAGATGCGGACCAGCCGATGCACGCCGGATTCCGATTTCAGCCAGCCATAGGCGTTCGGCCCCGAGATCTTGTAGGCGGCCGAGCGGATGCCGGCCTCGTCGCCGCCGGTCTCGCTGAGCAGCTCGACGGTATAGCCCTTTTTCTCGGCCCAGCGGACATACATCCGCGCCAGCATCGAGGCCCAGTCGCAGCTTTCGGTGCCGCCGGCACCGGCGTTCACCTCGAGGAAGGTGTCGTTGCCGTCGGCCTCGCCATTCAGCAGCGCCTCGAGTTCCTTCTGCGCCGAAAGTTCGGCCAATGCCTTCAGCGATGCCTCGGCATCGGCGACGATCTCGGCGTCATCCTCGGCCTCGCCCAGCTCGATCAGCTCGGCATTGTCCTTGAGCTCGGTCTCGATCCGGCGATAGGTCTCGACCGCGTCCGAGAGCATCTGGCGGTCGCGCATCAGCTTCTGCGCGCGGGCCGGGTCGGACCAGATGTCGCCGGCCTCGATCATGGCATTCAGTTCCTCCAGCCGGTGCGGCGCGGTTTCCCAATCCATGCGCTGCGCCAGAAGCTTCAGCGACTTGCGGATCGCATCGATGGTGGCTTGGGTTTCGGCGCGCATGGGTCGGTCTCTTTCAGGTCGGAACCGCAGCACAGATAGCGCGGGCGCGCGTCGCGGGCAAGGGATGCGCGCGAGGCACGGCCGGCGCCGGGGGGCTGCCTGCCCCCGGACCCCCGGGGGTATTTTCAGAGCAAAGAAATCCTTGCGGCTAGTAGAGGCCGCCCGAGGAGAGGGTGCCGAAATCGGCCTTTTTCGGGATCACCTTCTTCTTGCCGGTCGAGGTGGTGACCGCCTGGCCGCCGTCGCGGGCCGAGGTGAACAGCGGCAACGTCGCCGGATCGGCGCGGCCGAAGCCGCCGTCGACCAGGCCGAGGCCGCTGAGATCCTGGCCGTCGCGGAAATATTCGGCGATGACATTGTCGCCCTTGGCGTCGGGGCCGAGGATGGCGCCGCTGAAGCGGTCGATGTTGACGAAATGCCCGCCCGGCGGCACCTTGAAGGCGGTGCCGCCGAATTCCTTGACCGCTTCCTTCATGAATTCGTTGAAGACCGGGACGCAAAGCGTGCCGCCGAAGGCGTTCGAACCAAGCGTGCGCGGCTGGTCGTAACCCAGGTAGCAGCCGGCGACGAGGTTCGAGGTGAAGCCGATGAACCACACGTCCTTGGCGTCATTGGTGGTGCCGGTCTTGCCGGCCACCGGCACCGGCAGGCTGACGCCGCGGCCCGAGCCGCGCTTGACCACGCCCTCCATCATCGAGGTCAGCTGATAGGCGGTGATCGCGTCCATCACCCGCTCGCGGTTCGAGACGATCTGGGGCGCGGCGCCGGCCGGCAGCGTCGCCTGGCCGCAGGTCACGCAGTCGCGGCGGTCGTGGCGATAGATGGTGCGGCCGCGGCGGTCCTGCACGCGGTCGACCAGCGTCGGTTCCACCCGCTCGCCGCCATTGGCGAACATGGCATAGGCGGCGACCATCTTGAACAGCGTGGTCTCCTGCGCGCCGAGCGAGTTCGCGAGGAAATGGCCGAGATGGTCGTAGACGCCGAATTTCTCGGCATATTTCGCCACCGTATCCATGCCGATGTCCTGGGCGATGCGGATGGTCATCAGGTTCCTGGACTGCTCGATCCCGGTGCGCATCGGCGTCGGGCCGTAGAACTTGCCCGAGGCGTTCTTGGGCGTCCACAACCCCTGCGGCGTGTTCACGGTGATCGGCTCGTCCACGATGATCGTCGCGGGCGTGAAGCCCGAATCCAGCGCGGCCGCATAGACGAAGGGCTTGAAGCTGGAGCCCGGCTGGCGCTGCGCCTGGGTGGCGCGGTTGAAGACCGAGCTTTGGTAGCTGAAGCCGCCCTGCATCGAGATCACCCGGCCGGTGTTCACGTCCATCGCCATGAAGCCGCCCTCGATCTCGGGCACCTGGCGCAGCGTCCAGCGGATCAGCGCGCCGGTCTTGTCGTCGGTCATCTGCCGGACCAGCACCACGTCGCCGACCTCGAGCAGGTCCGAGGCCACGCGCGCCTTGGGGCCGAGCTTGCCGTCCGAGAGCCGCTTTCGCGCCCATTGCACGTCCTTGGCGGGGATGGTCTGGGTCGCCTCGTGGTCCTCGATGCCGATGGTGGCGTCGGTGTCGCCGAGCGCCAGCACCACGGCCGGGAACCAGCCCTCGATGTCGCGCGGCACCTTGGTCTCGGCCAGGGCGGCGCGCCAGTCGGCCTCGGTGGCGAGCTGTTCGGCCGGGATGGTCACGCGGGTGCCGCGCCAGATGCCGCGGCCGCGGTCGTATTGCTCCAGCGCCTTCTGCAGCGCCCGGGCCGCGACCTTCTGCAGCCGGGGATCGACGGTGGCGCGGATGGCGAGCCCGCCCGAGAAGAACTCCTCGGCGCCGAACTGCGCCGAGAGCTGGCGGCGGATCTCGTCGGTGAAATAGTCGCGCGGCGGCAATTGCTGCTGGAAGGCCGGGAAATCGCCGTTCTGCACCGAGCGCAGCGGCAGTTTCGATTCCGCCTCCCAGGTCGCCTGGTCGATATAGCCGTTCTGCCACATCTCGCGCAGCACGTAGTTGCGCCGTTCCGTCACCCGCTCCTTGGCGCGGACCGGGTGATAGCGACCGGGGGCCTGCGGCATGGCGGCCAGCGTCGCCGCCTCATGCGGGGCCAGTTCGGTCAGCGGCTTGTTGAAATAGGTCTGCGCCGCCGCGGCGACGCCGAAGCTGTTCTGACCCAGGAAGATCTCGTTCAGATACAGTTCCAGGATCTGGTCCTTGGACAGCGTCGATTCCAGCCGCGTGGCCAGGATCAGCTCCTTGATCTTGCGCTCGACGCTGCGGTCGCTGGACAGCAGGAAGTTCTTCATCACCTGCTGGGTGATGGTCGAGGCACCGCGCACGTTCTGGCCGCGCGACTTCACCGCCTCGACCATGGCGCCGATCATGCCGCGCGGGTCGAAACCGTGGTGGTGATAGAAGTTCTTGTCCTCGGCGCTGACGAAGGCCTCGCGCACCAGGGGCGGGATCTCGTCGATGGGCACGAAGATGCGGCGTTCCTCGGCGAATTCGTCGATGATCCGGCCCTCGCCGGAAAAGATCCGGCTGATGGTCTTGGGCGCGTATTGCGCCAGCTGCTCGTGGCTGGGCAGGTCGCGCGAATACATCCAGAACACCCCCCCCACGGTCAAGGCGATGAAGAACACGGCCGTCACGAACCAGGAAAAGATCGCGCCGAAGAAGGACAGGACGAAACGCAGCAACGGGCAAGGCCTCTCGGGGAAAACAGGGCCTCTATAGACAGCGCCACCGCCCCCGTCAAAGCAACCTTGCGCTACTTGCGGGAAAGTGCCGCCCGCGCCGCGTCGTCGCGCGCCCAGAGGCTGGCGGCCTGGGCGATGGCCCCGGCCGTGCGCGCCCGCCATTCCGGGTCGAAGAGGTTCGCCCGGTCGCCGGGATCGGTCAGGAAGCCGAGCTCGATCAGCACCGAGGGGATGTCGGGCGATTTCAGCACCGAGAACGCCGCGCCGCGCATCGGGCGGCGGTGCATGACGATGCCGGCGCGGTTCAGTTCCGACACGGCAAACTTGGCGAAGGCCTCGGATCGCGGCTGGGTCTCGATGCGGGCCATGTCCATCAGAACGTCGGCGATCTGGTCATCGGTGCCGGCCAGGTCCAGCCCGGCCAGCAGATCGGTGCGGTCGTGGCGCATCGCCAGTTCGCGCGTGGCGCGGTCGTCGGCCTGCGGGTTCCAGGTATAGATCGAGAGCCCCGCCGCCTCGCCCGCCGGCAGGGCATCGGCATGAAGCGAGATGAACAGGTCGGCCTGCCCCGCGCGCGCCAGGGTCATGCGCCGCTCCAACGGCACGAAGCTGTCGTCGCTGCGGGTCGGCACCACCTCGAAACCGGCGCGGGTCAGTATCTCGGACAGTTCGCGGGCAAAGCCCAGCATCACCGCCGCCTCATAGATGGCACCGACCTGGGCGCCGGGATCATGGCCGCCGTGGCCGGGGTCGATCGCGATGCGCAGCGGCCGGTCGGCGGCGCGGCGCGGCGGCAGCGGCGCCACCGCCGCCGGCGCCGGCAGATCCCACAGCGCCGAAAGCGCATTGCCGCGGGTGGCGAATTCGTCCTGCGGCACCGGCTCGATGCGCAGCTTGACCAGCGCGCCGCCGGCGCCGCCCTCGGCCGGGCGCTGCACCGCCATGCGCAGCGCATAGGCGCCGGGCAGTTCCATCACCAGCCGCGACCAGCCCGGCCGGAACCGGCCCCAGCGCAGCGCCGGCACCAGTTCGCGCCCCGGCAGCGCCTGGGCGTCGGTGCCGGCAAAGTCGATCTCGCGGAAATCCACCACCAGCCGCGGCGGGCCATCGAGGAAATAGACCCGATAGGGCACCGGCTGGCTGACCGCCAGTTGCAGCTCGAGCGGCCGCGGCTTGCCGCGGTCGCGCCCCTCGGCCAGCAGCGCGGAATGCGCCAGGTCGATCCGCGCCAGCGCCGAGCGGTCCTGCGCCAGCGCGGGCCAGGCGAGGCAGACCAGCAGCAGCGCGAAAAGCCACCTCATCGGGCCGCCCGGTAATCGTCCATGAAACCCGCAAGCCGGTCCAGCCCCTCGGCGATGTCGGCGGTCGAACGCGCATAGCTGAAGCGCAGCGTCCGCGCCCCGCGCACGGGGTCGAAATCCAGCCCGGGCGTGACGGCGACCCCAGCCTTTTCAAGGATCTCGGCGGCGAAGTTCAGGCTGTTGTCCGTCAGTTCCGAAACATCGGCATAGATGTAGAAGGCGCCCTCGGGCGGGGCGATGCGGTCAAAGCCGATGCCGGGCAGGCGTTCCAGCATCAGGTGGCGATTTTCCGCGTAAACAGCCAGGTTTGCATCGGCTTCCTCGACGCAATCCAGCGCCGCCAAGGCCGCGACCTGGCTGGCATGGGGCGGGCAGATGAACATGTTCTGGGCAATGCGCTCGACGGTGCGGATCATGGCTTCCGGCACCACCATCCAGCCGACGCGCCAGCCGGTCATGCTGAAATATTTCGAGAAGCTGTTGATCACGAAGACCTCGTCAGTGACCTCCAGCGCCGAATGGAAGCCGGCGCCGTAATCGAGCCCGTGATAGATCTCGTCCGAGATGACATTCATCCCCAGTTCGGCGGCCCGCGCGGTCAGCGCCGCCAGTTCCTCGCGCCGCAGCACGGTGCCCGAGGGGTTGCCGGGCGAGGCCAGGATCAGCCCCCGCGCATCCAGCGGCAGGTCCTGCGGGCGCGGCTGATAGCGATCCTCGGCCCGGGTCGGGATACCGACAGGTTGCAGCGACATGGCGCGCAGGATCTGGCGATAGCTGGGATAGCCCGGCTCGCCCAAGGCCACGCGGTCGCCGGCATCGAACAGCGCCGCAAAGGCCAGGATGAAGGCGCCCGAGGAGCCGGGCGTGACCACCACCCTGTCCGGGTTCAGTTCGATGCCATACCAGCGCCGGTAGAGCCCGGCGATGCCGCGGCGCAGTTCCGGCAGGCCAAGCGCGACGGTATAGCCCAGCGGCTGGTCCAGCGCCGCGGCCAAGGCCCGGCGCGCACCCTCGGGGGCCGGGGTCGAGGGCTGGCCGACCTCCATGTGGATGATGTGGCGGCCGGCGTCCTCGGCCTTGCGGGCCGCCTCCATGACATCCATCACGATGAACGGATCGACCTGCCCGCGCTGCGAATGTCTCATCTCTGCCTCATGGTTTTGGCCGGGTATCGGGCCTGGCGCCCCCCGGGTCAAGCGCCCGAGGTCAAGCCCGCGTGAAAGCGCGCCTGAAACCCGGGCCTGCCGCTTGCAACGGCGGGCGTGTCGGGCCAAGCTTTGCGGCAACTGGAAAGGACCACCGATGAAAGCCATTCTGACCGCCGCGGCTCTGACGGCGACCGCCCTGCCCGCCCTTGCCTTCGACCCGGCGAACATGAGCGAGGCCGAGAAGGCCGCCTTCGGCGAAGCAGTGCGCGACTATCTGATGGCCAATCCCGATGTGCTGGTCGAGTCGATCAACGTGCTGGAAGAGCGCCGCGTGGCCGACGAGGCCAAGAACGACAAGCTGCTGGTCCAGAACAACAAGGACGCAATCTTCGACGACGGCCACAGCTGGGTCGGCGGCAACCCCGAGGGCGACGTGACGCTGGTCGAGTTCATCGACTATCGCTGCGGCGTCTGCAAGAAGGTGAACCCGGAGCTGGAGAAGCTGATCTCGGCCGATGGCAATATCCGCTGGATCCTGAAGGAATTCCCGATCCTGACCCAGGAAAGCGACCTCGCTGCGCGCTTTGCCGTGGCGGTGCAGCAGGAGGCGGGCGCGGATGCCTATAAGAAGGCGCATGACGCGCTGATGGAATCGCGCGGACCGGTGAACCTGGAAAGCCTGACCGCGCTTGCGGGCGAGCTGGGCGTCGACGACAAGGCGGTGCTGAACCGGATGAATACCGAGGAGGTCTCGGCCGTGCTGCGCAAGAACCGCCAGCTGGCCGAGCAGATGAGCGTGATGGGCACGCCCACCTTCATCATCGGCGGCGAGATGCTGCGCGGCGTGCCGGCGGACGGGCTGCAGGGCGCGATTGCGCGGGCGCGGGCGGAAAACGGCTGAGCCGGGCGCCGGCGTCGCTTGGGTATTTGCAGAGCAAAGAAGTATGGGGAGCGGTCCGGCGGGCCGCCCCTTTCATTCGGCGGCGGCGGATTGCGCGGATTCGATCTCGGCGGCGCGTTTCTCGACCAGTTCGACGATATGATCGACCATCTGGTCGTTGGTCATCTTGTGGTTCTGCTTGCCGGCCAGGTAGACCATGCCGGCGCCGGCGCCGCCGCCGGTGAAGCCGATGTCGGTCATCAGCGCCTCGCCGGGGCCGTTCACCACGCAGCCGATGATCGACAGGCTCATCGGCGTCTTGATGTGTTCGAGGCGTTTTTCCAGCGTCTCGACGGTCTTGATGACGTCGAAGCCCTGCCGCGCGCAGCTGGGGCAGGAGATGATCTGCACGCCGCGGGTGCGCAGGCCCAGCGATTTCAGGATCTCGAACCCGACCTTGACCTCTTCGACAGGGTCGGCGGACAGGCTGACGCGGATCGTGTCGCCGATGCCCATCCATAGAAGATTGCCCAGACCGACGGCGGATTTCACCGTGCCGGCCGTAAGCCCGCCCGCCTCGGTGATGCCCAAATGGATCGGCGCGTCGGTCGCCTCGGCCAGCTGCTGATAGGCGGCGGCGGCGAGGAAGACGTCCGAGGCCTTCACGCTGATCTTGAATTCGTGGAAATCGTTGTCCTGCAGGATCCTGATATGGTCGAGACCGGATTCCACCATCGCATCCGGGCAGGGCTCGCCGTATTTTTCCAGCAGGTGCTTTTCCAGGCTGCCGGCGTTGACGCCGATGCGGATCGAGCAGCCGTGGTCGCGGGCAGCCTTGATGACCTCGCGCACCCGGCTTTCGTCGCCGATATTGCCGGGGTTGATGCGCAGGCAGGCGGCGCCGGCCTCGGCGGCCTCGATGGCGCGCTTGTAGTGGAAATGGATGTCGGCGACGATCGGCACCGGGCTTTCGCGGCAGATCTCGCGCAGGGCGCGGGTCGAGGCCTCGTCAGGGGTCGAGACGCGCACGATGTCGGCGCCGACATCGGCGGCGCGCAGCACCTGGTCCAGCGTCGCCCTGACGTCGCTGGTGTCGGTGTTGGTCATGGTCTGCACGCTGATCGGCGCGTCCCCGCCCACCGGCACCTTGCCGACCATGATCTGGCGCGACTTGCGCCGGTCGATGTTGCGCCAGGGGCGGATGGGGTTATGCGACATGGCGGCGGCCTTTTCCTGCGCAAGAGGCGGGTTCGTCCCCGACAGATAGGCGCATGCGGCCGGGTCGGCAAGCCACCCCTCCGGCAATGTCGCATCCGTGACCGGGGAAGACGGCTATTCCTGCACCGGCGCCGGGGCATCGCCCGGGGCTGCGACCATGGCCACCATCTGCGCCAGTTCGGGATCCTTGGTCAGGTCGGCAAAGGCGAATTTGGCGGTCAGCGCCGTCGGCGACAGCTCGACGTTCTTCACCACCTTGGCGCCCGGCGCGGCCGGGCCATAGGTGCGGCCGTTCACCGCGAAATAGACCGCGCCCGAGTTGCCGGCGCGCAGGATCGGCGGCGCTTCCAGCTTGGGCAGAGCGAAGCGTTCGCCGGCGTCCATGGTCTTTTCCAAGAGCACGGTGCCGTCGGCCGAGGTGACGCGGACCCAGGCCGGACGGGCGGCGAGGATCTCGATCTCGGCGGCGTCGGGGGCGATGGTGCGTACGGCCAGCTGCTCGGCCGGCATCTCGGGGCCAAAGACGCGCTCGGCCTGTGCCGGGGCGGTGACCGCTTGGGCGATGGCGGCTTCGGGCTGCGCCGCGACCGGGGCCGCCAGCCCCGGGTCGATGGCGGCGATGGGGCCGTCGCGGGCCACCAGCACCGGCACCTCCAGCGCCTGCGGGCGATAGGTGCGATCCAGCCCCTCGGGACGTGGCAGGTTGACCTGGGCCGATTCCACGGTCTCGGGCTCGGCCGCCTCTTGCACCGGATCCAGCGCGGCGATCATGCCGGGCGCCTGGTCGCCGGGGGTCAGGTTGACCTTCTGCACCTCTTGCAGCACGGCCCAGCCGCCATAGCCCAGCCCGCAGGCCAGCGCGACCATGACCAGCAGCGAGCCGATGGCGCGCGGCTCGATCGAGGACCACATGCTTTCCGGCTTGGGCAGGAAGATCGGATGCGGATTGGCGAGCGCCTCGGCCGGGTCCGAGGGCCGGCGCTGCGGCTTGGGCCCCGAGGCGGCCGGCGCCATGCCATGCGTGGGCTGGAAGCCGGATTCCTGGCAGAAGCGGCGGAAGGTCCAGTCCGAATCCATCCCCAGGTAGCGCGCGTAAGAGCGGACGTAGCCGGCGATGAAGCTCGGCGTGTCGAAGGCCGAGATGTCGCAATTCTCGATGGCGGCGACATAAGAGGCGCGGATGCGCAGCTCGCGCTGCACGTCCAGCAGCGACTTGCCCAGCGTGGCGCGTTCGCCCCGCATCAGGTCGCCGAGTCGAATATCAGGATCGTCGAAGCCATGCGGCAAAGCCGCAGCCTCGTCATGGCCATGCGACGGGGGATTCCCCCTCAGCCCGATCATCGCGCCTGCCCCATTCTCTTCTGCCCTCCCGAATCGGGAGATTCTCACGGATTGATTAAAGCAAGGTTATCACGGGCGCGAGAGCTGTTCACCCTGAAACCGAAATCAGGCCGCAGAAGTTGAACGATTGAGCTTGCACTGGGACCACAGGTTGTCCATGGCGCGCACCAGCTGGTCGATCTGGCGCGGATCATGCACCGGCGAGGGCGTGAAGCGCAGCCGCTCGGTGCCGCGGGGCACGGTCGGGAAGTTGATCGGCTGCACGTAGATGCCGAAATCGGCCAGCAGCATGTCCGACAGCGCCTTGCAATGCACCGGATGGCCGACATGCACCGGCACGATATGGCTGCCATGGTCCATGATCGGCATGCCCAAGCCGCGCAGCCGCATCTTCAGGATGCGGGCGTTCAGCTGCTGCTGATCGCGCAGCACCTGGCCCTCGGCCGTCTTCAGGAAGGCGATCGAGGCCGCCGCGCCCGCCGCCACCGCCGGCGGCAGCGAGGTGGTGAAGATGAAGCCGGGCGCATAGGAGCGGATCGCGTCCACCATCTTGGCCGAGGCGGCGATATAGCCGCCGAAGACGCCGAAGGCCTTGCCCAGCGTGCCGTTGAAGATGTCGATGCGGTCCAGCAGCCCGTCGCGCTCGGCCACGCCGCCGCCGCGGGGGCCATACATGCCGACGGCATGGACCTCGTCGAGATAGGTCAGCGCGCTGAATTCGCGCGCCAGGTCGCAGATCGCGGCGATGGGGCCGAAATCGCCGTCCATGGAATAGATCGATTCGAAGGCGATCAGCTTCGGTGCCTCGGGATCGTCGGCCTCCAGCAGCTCGCGCAGATGCGCGACGTCATTGTGGCGGAAGATGCGCTTGGCGCCGTCGAAACGCTTGATCCCCTCGATCATCGAGGCGTGGTTCAGCGCGTCGGAATAGATGATCAGGCCCGGGAACAGCTTGCGCAGCGTCGAAAGCGTCGCGTCATTGGCGATATAGGCGCTGGAAAACACCAGCGACGCCTCTTTGCCATGCAGGTCGGCGATCTCGGCTTCCAGCTTCTTGTGATAGACCGTGGTGCCCGAGATGTTGCGCGTCCCGCCCGAGCCGGCGCCGGTCGAATCCAGCGCCTCGTGCATGGCCGCTAGCACCACCGGATGCTGGCCCATGCCCAGGTAGTCGTTGCCGCACCAGACGGTGATCTCGGTCTCCGAGCCGTCGGGCCGGGTCCAGATCGCCTGCGGATAGGCCCCCTTGCGCCGCTCGATGTCGATGAAGGTGCGATAGCGCCCCTCCTCGTGCAGCTTCCCGATGGCTTGATCGAGGGCGGCTGAATAATCCATCTGCGGTCCCTTGCCTTGCTTGAACTTGCTCGCTTGGGGGATCATGCTCCGATCCCGCGGGTCATGACTTGATACGTGTCAATTCAGAGAAAATATAGGGCAAAATTGTCGCATTGCGACCATCGAACCAGCCGAAATCTCTGAGCAAATCATTCAGGAATAGGGAAAAGATGGCTGACAGCACCCGAATCGACGAAGTTCTTTCAACGCTGGACGCGGAATTGCCGCAGGCGCTGGAGCGGCTGAAGGCGTTCCTGCGCATCCCCTCGATCTCGACCGATCCGGCGCATCGCGGCGACGTGCGCCGCGCCGCCGAATGGCTTTGCGCCGAACTGGCCGGGCTGGGCTTCGAGGCCTCGGTCCGCGACACGCCCGGCCATCCGATGGTGGTGGCGCATTCGCCGAAGGGCACGCGCCGGCCGCTGCTGTTCTATGGCCACTATGACGTGCAGCCGGTCGATCCGCTGGCACTGTGGGACCGCCCGCCCTTCGAGCCCGAGGTCCAGGACACGCCCGAGGGCCGCGTCATCCGCGCCCGCGGCGCCGCCGACGACAAGGGCCAGCTGATGACCTTCGTCGAAGCCTTCCGGGCCTGGAAGGCGGTGCATGGCGCCCTGCCCTCGGACCTGGTGCTGCTTTTCGAGGGCGAGGAGGAATCCGGCTCGCCCAGCCTGCAGCCCTTCCTGCGCGAGAACGCGGACGAGCTGCGCGCCGGCATCGCCATGATCTGCGACACCGGCATGTATTCCGACGGCCGCCCGGCGATCACCACCCAGCTGCGCGGGTTGCTGGGCGAGGAAATCGTGGTCCGTGCCGCCGACCGCGACCTGCATTCGGGCAGCTTCGGCGGCCTCGCCGCGAACCCGGTCCAGCTGCTGGTCGATCTGCTGGCGACGATCAAGGATGCCGACGGCCGCGTTACCCTGCCCGGCTTTTACGACGGCGTCGAGGAACTCAGCGACGAGCTCGCCGCCGACTGGGACGCCCTGGCCTTCGACGCCGGCGACTTCCTGTCCCGCGTCGGATTGCGCCTGCCCATCGGCGAGACCGGCCGCACCGGGCTCGAAATGGTCTGGAACCGCCCGACCTTCGAGATCAACGGCATCTCGGGCGGCTATACCGGCGAGGGCTTCAAGACCGTGCTGCCGGCCGAGGCGCGCGCCAAGGTCAGCTTCCGCCTGACCGGCACCCAGGACCCGCAGGCGATCCGCGAAACCTTCCGCGCCCATGTCCGCGCCGCCATCCCCGCCGATTGCACGGTCGCGTTCCACGGCCATGGCGCGAGCCAGGCCAGCCGCATGGACATCCGCGACCCGGCCTTTGCTGCGGCGAAACAGGCGCTGTCGCAGGAATGGGGCCGCGAGGCCGCCCATATCGGCGCCGGCGGCTCGATCCCCATCGCGGGGGATTTCAAAGCGATCCTCGGCATGGATTCGATGCTGATCGGCTTTGGCCATGACGACGACCGCATCCACTCCCCGAACGAGAAATACAACCTGGAAAGCTTTGCCAAGGGCGCGCGCAGCTGGGCGCGCATCCTCGCGGCGCTGGCCTGACGCAAACGCCGCTCCCTTTTCGTTCCGATCCGCTAGACTGGCGACGGTATCGGCAAGGGGGCGGCGATGGCGGATCAGACAGCGAAGTTCCAGCAATTCAAGGCGCTGCATGCGCAACCCGGGGCCTTCGTCATCCCGAATCCCTGGGATGCGGGCTCGGCCAGGCTGCTGGCGAGCCTTGGCTTTCCGGCCTTGGCGACGACCAGCGCGGGCCTAGCCTTCTCACGGGGCCGGCCCGACGACCCGGGCGCGCTGGGGCTCGAGGCGGTGCTGGCCAATGCGGCGGAAATCGTGGCCGCGACGGCGCTGCCCGTCTCGGCCGATCTCGGCAACGGCTTTGCCGCCACGCCCGAGGGCTGCGCCGAGACCATGCGCCGCGCGGCTGCGACCGGGCTGGTCGGCGGCTCGATCGAGGATGCGACCGGCGATCCCGCCGCGCCGATCTTCGACTTCGCCGAGGCCGTGGCGCGGGTGCGGGCGGCGGCCGAGGCGGCGCGCGGCCTGCCCTTCCTGCTGACCGCGCGGGCCGAGAATTTCCTCTGCGGCCGCCCGGACCTCGACAACACCATCCGCCGGCTCCAGGCGTTTTCGCAGGCCGGGGCCGATGTGCTTTACGCGCCGGGCCTGCCCGACCTCGCGGCGATCCGCCGGGTCTGCGCCGCGCTCGACAAGCCGGTGAACGTGGTGATGGGGCTGCGCGGACCCAGCTACAGCCTGGCGGAACTGGCCGAGGCCGGCGTGCGCCGGGTCAGCGTCGGCGGTTCCTTCGCGCGGGCGGCGCTTGGCGGGCTGATGCGGGCGGCGCGCGAAGTGCGCGACTTCGGCACCTTTGCCTATGCCCGGGACGCCCTGCCGGGGGCCGAGATCGAGGCGATCATGCGGGCATGAAAAAGGGCGCCCCAAGGGCGCCCCGGATGGTCTTGCCGTGCCGGATCAGGCCGCGCGGGCGGTCAGCACCGTCTCGACCTTCTTCTGCGCGCCGGCCTCGTCCATGCCGGCCACCGCGGCGACTTCGCGGGTCAGCCGGTCCAGCGCCGATTCATAGAGCTGACGTTCGGAATAGGACTGCTCGCGCTGGTCGTCGCTGCGGTGCAGGTCGCGCACCACCTCGGCGATGGAGATCAGGTCGCCGGAGTTGATCTTGGCCTCGTATTCCACGGCGCGGCGCGACCACATCTGGCGCTTGACGCGGGCCTTGCCCTTCAGCGTGTCCAGCGCGCGCTCGACCAGGTCCGGGGTCGAGAGGCCGCGCATGCCGATCTCGGAGGCGCGGGCGGTCGGCACGCGCAGGGTCATCTTGTCCTTTTCGAACGAAATCACGAACATCTCGAGGCGCAGCCCGGCGACCTCCTGCTCTTCGATCGAGACGATGCGTCCCACGCCATGGGTCGGATAGACCACGAAATCATCGGGACGGAACTCGGTCTTCTTGACTTTCGACATTGGGCTTCCTTCGCAGTTGCGCCGCGCTGCGGCACAAAAAACCCCAAGGCGGGACGATCCCCCCTTACGGGCCAATTCATCGTTTTCGCGGATCTGGCCGGATTGCGGACAGAACAGGCAGCAACGCCGACCAAGCCACCAAGGCGGCCTGATCGGCGCGATATGCCGACATCATATCATAAAATACGCCGCGATTCAAAGCCTCGCTGCAAAGCGGCATCGGTTCCGCCGTCTGTGAAAAACCATCGTAAAATCAGGAACTCGCAACCCTTCACCGGCAGAACCGATGCGTGGACGGGGACGAATCGCTCGTCCTTGTCCACAAAGCGCCGTCTAACGATTCCCGCTGCCTTACGCTACGTCCTTGCAGACAAATACGACTATTGATGCCCATCGACCACAGTCGCCGCAGCGCAGCATGATCGGCCGGGCGCAGGCTCAATCCCCCTCGCCGGGCGCTTCCGAGAAATATTTCTCGAGCTTGCCGGGCTGGCCGTCCATCTCCTCATAGCCGGGCATCGGGTCCTTCTTGCGGGTGATGACCGGCCAGAGTTCGGCATATTTGCGGTTGAACTCGACCCAGGTCTCCATGTCCGGCTCGGTATCGGGGCGGATGGCGTCGGCCGGGCATTCCGGTTCGCAGACCCCGCAGTCGATGCATTCGTCGGGGTGGATGACCAGCGTGTTCTCGCCCTCGTAGAAACAGTCGACGGGACATACCTCGACACAATCGGTGTATTTGCACATAATGCAGTTATCGGTGACGACGTAGGTCATGGGGCGCTGGTTCCTGCTTTCCTGAGCGGGTAGTTACGCCTGACGCGATCATCATTCAAGGCCGGCGCCGGTGAAAAGACGGGCATCACAGGCAAGGCCGGGGCCGCGGGACGACATTCCAGGCCAGCGCGCGGCCGCGGAACGGGGTTCCGGGAATGCCGCGCCGCAGCGCCGAATCAGGGGCCGATTTCCTCGTAAAGCGTTGCGGCCTCGGTTGCCGGGCCGCGTCTTTCGCCACAGTTCAGCACCCGCAGCGCCCGGACCCGGCCATGGGCCGAGACGGTGACCGTGTCACCATGTCGCACCGGCTGGGCGGGCTTGCTGCAGGGCTGGCCGTTCAGCCGGATTCCCCCGCCGACGATGGCATCGGCGGCAAGGGTGCGGGTCTTGAACACCCGGGCGAAATGCAGCCAGCGGTCCAGCCGGACCGTGTCCGCCGCCGCCTCGCTCACGGTTTGTTCTTGAGCGAGGCCAGGATGGCGAAGGGGCTGTCGGGATCGATCGGCTTCTCGGCGCGCGGCGGGCGGGCCTCGAAGCTTTTCGGGCCCTCGTGGCGGGGCTTGCCCTTGTCGAAGCGCGGCTTGCCCTTGGGCCCGCGCTCGCCGCGATTGTCGTCGCCGCGGCGCTTGCCCTCGAAGGGCTTGCCGCCTTCGCGCGGCTTGTCGCCGTCGCGGTCCCGGCGCGGGCCGCGCTCCCCTTGCGGACGCGGCGCGCGTTCACCCTGCGCAGCCTGACCCTGACGCTCGCCGCGCTCGGGGCGGCGATGGCCACCGCGCGGACGCGGCGCCCAGGTGAAGGTGTAGAACACCTCCATCTCGGGCGCGGCTTCCTCGGCCGCCTCGCCCGCCGCCTCGGCCTCGGCAGCCTTGCGGGCGGCCTGCTCGGCCTCCCACCTGGCGCGGGTCTCGGCGGCCAGCACGCTTTCCTCCTCGGTCAGCGGATGCTCGTGATCGGCCGGTTCGGGCGCGGGCTCGGGCGCCGGCGCCTCGGCGCGGGCCTTGGGACGCTCGCCGCGCTCGGCGCGATAGCCGAGGCCGCCCATCAGCCCCGAGAACTGTTCCAGTGTCATGCCGGTGATCGACAGCATGTCCGGGGTCGCCTCGAAACCGCCGCGGCTGTCCTGGCCGCGCAGCATGTCGGCCAGCCGTTCCAGCATGTCGATGCGGATCGCGCGTTCACCCGCCGGGTGATAGCCCGAGAGCGTGTAATAGCCCTTGGGCACGTCCGGCAGATTCGGGATCGTCACCAGCCCGGGGGGCGGGCTTTCCGGGAACTCCGCCAGCCCCTGATCCAGACCCCAGAGCACCAGCCGCAGCCGGGTCGGCGCCGGCTTCAGCAGCGCCGGCTGGAAGATGGTGAACTGGCCGAAGCGCACGCCATGCTTGCGCAGCAGGCCGCGCGCCTCCTGGTCCAGCTCCTTGACCTCGTTCGCGACGCCCTCGCGCGGCAGCACGCCCAGCGCCTCGACCAGGCGGAAGGCAAAGCCGCGGGCCAGGCCGGTCAGCGTCTCGTCATTCTTCAGCGCCTGCAGCGGCTCGAAGGCGGTGGCGATCTTGCGGTCGATGAAATGCTGCAGCCGGCGGCGCACCTTCTCGGCGATGTCCGGGCCGGCCTCTTCGTCGACGAAGGCCTCGACGCCGGGCTTCAGCGGCTCGGTGCCCTTGACCAGCTTGCCGACGGCGGACGAACCCCACATCAGGCCGCCCTGCTCGGTAAAGTCCAGCTCGGTGTCCGGCGCGTTGTAGAAGCGATCGGCCCGCAGGTGGAACTCGGGCCTCAGGGCCTCATAGGCGGCGCGGGACAGCATCTTCGCCTCGTCCCCGGTCGCATTCGGATCGGCATGGAAGCGGAAGCCTTCCAGTCGGCCGGCGAATTCGCCCTCGACCGTCACTTCGCCCTTGTCATTCACCTCGGCCAAAAGGCTCTCCTTCTGCTTGAGCCGGCGCAGCAGCACAGAGGTGCGCCGGTCCACGAATCTTTGCGTCAGCGCCGCGTGCAACGCGTCCGACAGTCGATCTTCTACCGCGCGCGTCTCGGCGCGCCAATGACTTTCGTCGGAAACCCACCCCGAACGCTGCGCGACATAGGTCCAGGTCCGGATAAATGCCAATCGTTTCGACAATGTGTCGATATCGCCCTGGGTCTTGTCGATGCGCTCGATCTGCTTGCGCAGCCAGTCGCCGGGCACAGTGCCGACCCGCAGGAAGCCGAAGATGCGCGCCAGCAGCGTCGCATGCTCCGCCGCCGAGATCGAGCGGAAATCCGGGATCCGGCACACGTCCCACAAGAGCCGCACATCCTTGGGATGCGTCAGCATGTCGCGGATCTCGGGCATCGAGGTCAGCGTCTTCAGCGCCCGCAGGTCGTCGGCCTCGCGCCCGCGGCTCAGCCATTCCGACTGCGGCGCGGCCTCGAGGCTGGCGATCAGCCGCTCGACCGTGCCGAATTCCAGCGCCGCATTGCGCCACATCAGCCGCGCGATGGGCTGGAAGCGGTGGTTCTCGATCGCATCGATCAGCCCCTCGTCCAAGGGCGAGGCGTCGCCGGTGACGCCGAAGGTGCCCGGCTCGGTATGGCGCCCGGCGCGGCCGGCGATCTGGCCCAGCTCATGCGGGAACAGCGGGCGATAGCGGCGGCCGTCGAATTTCTCGGTGCCGGAAAAGGCGATGTGGCGGATGTCGAGGTTCAGCCCCATGCCGATGGCGTCGGTGGCGACCAGGAAATCCACCTCGCCGTTCTGATACATCGCGACCTGGGCGTTGCGCGTCCGGGGCGACAGCGCGCCCATGACCACGGCGCAGCCGCCCTTCTGGCGCCGGATCAGCTCGGCCGTGGCATAGACCTCGTCGGCCGAGAAGCAGACGATGGCCGAGCGCGGCGGCATCCGGCTGATCTTTTTCGAGCCGGCCCAGGACAGGGTGGAAAACCGCTCGCGCCGCATGAACTGCACGCCGGGGACCAGCGCGGCGATGGCCGGGCGCATGGTGTCGCTGCCCAGCAGCAGGGTTTCGTGCAGGCCCCGCATGTTCAGCAGCCGGTCGGTGAAGACATGGCCGCGTTCCGGGTCGGCGCAAAGCTGGATCTCGTCGATGGCGACGAAATCGGCGCCGACCTCGGGCATGGCCTCGGTGGTGGCGACCCAGTATTGCACGCGCTCGGGGACGATGCGCTCCTCGCCCGTGACCAGCGCCACGACCGAGGGGCCGCGCGCCTTGACGATGCGGTCATAAACCTCGCGCGCCAGCAGGCGCAGCGGCAGGCCGATGACCCCGGTGCGATGCGCCAGCATCCGGTCGATGGCATAATGGGTCTTGCCGGTATTGGTCGGGCCAAGCACGGCCGTGACCCGGGATCTGTCGTTCATCAGGCGTCCGTGCCTTGCAATTCCTGTTCGATGCGCGTCACCGCATCCTGCGCGTCCTGCTGGTGCGGGTGGATCTTCAGGCTGGCCTGGAACGCCTCCAGCGCCCGGCGCTTGTCGCCCAGCTCCTCCAGCATGGTGCCAAGCTGGGTCAGCGCGCCGAAATGGCGCGGCTCCAGCCGCAGCACCTGTTCGATATCGGCGATGGCGGGGCCGTAATCACCGTCCAGGTAGAAGGCGACCGAGCGCAGATACCAGCCGGCGGCGAAATCCGGGGCATGGTCGGTCAGCGCCGTCAGGTGGCCGATGGCCGTCGCCGTGTCGCCCGCGTCCAGCGCCGCCTCGCCGCGCTTGTAGAGCAGGTCCATGGCGGCCGAGCCCGAGCGCGACCAGATGCGCAGGATGTCGGTCTCGGCCCGGGCCCAGGCCTCGCCCTCGGGCTGGGCCAGTTCGGCGAACAGCAGGTCCAGGTCCTCGCGGTCGCGGGCCAGCGCCGCGACGGTCGGCTCGGCCGGGGCGGCGGGCTCGGCCAGGGGGTCGGCCGCGGGCGGATCGCTCTCATTTTCAGGAGAATTCTCTTGCGGGGCCGCATCCTGAACCGGTATCGCCCGAAAGGCGCCATCCGGCCATGCCGGGGCCGCGCCGGGGACCAGCAGCCCCAGGAAAAGCCCTGCCGCGACGGCATGATGGAAATCAGGGACTGGCCAACGCATATTCCCCATGTAAACCTCCCACCCAACCAATACCAGAGACGAGAACAGGAGATATGGAATGAGCAAAGTGGTCGAGGCCGCCGTGGCCGCGCTGGACGAGAAAGCCAAGGGCTTCGACGGCACCGCCAAATTCGTCATCGAGGGCGAAGGCTCGGTCTATATCGACGCGAACGGCGCCCGCGCCGCGGATGACGAGGCCGAGGTGACGCTGACCGCCAGCCGCGAGACCTTCGAGGGCATCATCGCGGGCGACGTGAACCCCACGACCGCCTTCATGACCGGCAAGCTCAAGGTCGATGGCGCCATGGGCACCGCCATGCGCCTGGGGGCGCTTCTGTCCTGACGCGATGAACCCGGCGCCCTTCAACACGCTTCCGGGCGACCCGCTGCCGCTCGCCCGCGCCTTCTGGCTGCGGGCCGAGGACGGGGTGCGGCTGCGGGCGGCGCATTGGGCGGCGGGCGGCGCCTCGGGGACGGTGCTGCTGTTCCCCGGGCGCACCGAATATCTGGAAAAATACGCCGCCGTGGCGGCGGACCTGAATGCGGCGGGCCTTGACGTGCTGTCGATGGACTGGCGCGGGCAAGGCATGTCCGACCGGCTGCAGGACAATACCCGCCCCGGCCATATCGGCAGTTTCGCCGACTACCAGCGCGACGTGGTCGAGTTGGTGGTGGCGGCGCAGGAACTGGACCTGCCGCAGCCTTGGCATCTGCTGGCGCATTCCATGGGCGGGGCCATCGGGCTTGCGGCGCTGGACGGCGGCCTGCCGGTGGCGAGCGTGGTGTTTTCCTCGCCCATGTGGGGCATCAACCTGCGCGGAATCCCCGAGCCGGCGGCGCTGGCGCTGGCGACGCTGCTGTCGCGGCTGGGTCGCGGCGGCCATCCCGCGCCCCGCACCGGCGGCGAGGAAAGCTTCGTGCTGCTGGACCCGTTCCACGACAACCTGCTGACCCATGACGGCCAGCGCTGGGGCCGGCTGGTGGCCGAGGCCGCCGCCTGGCGCGACATTTCGGTCGGCGGCGCCAGCAACGACTGGCTGCGCGAGGCGATCCTGGAATGCCGCCGCCTGGCCACGCTGCCCGCGCCCGGCCTGCCGGCGCTGATCGCGCTTGGCGACGGCGAACGCATCGTCTCGCCCCAGGCCATCCGCAGCCGCGCCGCCGCCTGGCCGGGCGCCCGGCTTCTCGAACTCGAGGAGTGCCGGCACGAGCCGATGATCGAGCGCGATCCCGTCCGCGACCTGTTCCTGCAGGCGGCGCTGGCGCATTTCGCGGCGGTGATGACGGCCTAGGCCGCGGGCCGGGCGGTGCCTCTGGGACTTGCGCCCCGGCGCGGCAAAGGTCACATGATGGGCCAGAGGAAAGGACCGATCATGACGATTTCTGCCTGCCGCCCCCTGCCCCTCCGCGCCCTGCCGCGGGACGAGAACGCGCTTCCCGTTGCCGCCGACGCCCCCGAACTGGGCCAATTGCCGGAATGGGATCTAAGCGATCTCTACCCGGCACCCGACGCGCCGGAGTTGACCCGCGATCTCGAGGCGGTCGAGGCGGCCTGCTCCGCCTTCGCGCGCGATTATGACGGCAAGCTGGTCGCGCTGGGGCCGGACAAGATGCTGGAATGCATCGAGCGCTACCAGGACATCGACATTCTGGCCGGGCGGATCATGTCCTATGCCGGGCTGCGCTATTACCAGAACACCACCGACGCGGCCCGTGCCAAGCTGATGGGCGACATGCAGGACCGCATCACCACGGCGACGACCAAGCTGGTGTTCTTCAGCCTGGAATTCAACCGCATCCCCGACGCCCGCTATGCCGAGGTCTTCGCGGCCCCGAACGGCCCCGCGCGCTACAAGCCGGTGTTCGACCGCATGCGCGCCATGCGTCCCTATCAGCTCTCGAACGAGCTGGAACGCTTCCTGCACGACAATTCAGTCGTCGGCGCCGCCGCCTGGAACCGGCTCTTCGACGAGACCACCGCCGGGCTGACCTTCGACGTGGACGGCGAAGAGCTGGGTATCGAGGCGACGCTGAACCTGCTGACCGACCACGACCGCGCCCGGCGCGAGGCCGGCGCCAAGGCCCTGGCCGCGGTCTTCGGCAAGAACATCAAGCTTTTCGCGCGCATTCACAACACGCTCGCCAAGGAAAAATCCATCGAGGACAAGTGGCGCAAGATGCCGACGCCGCAGACCGCGCGCCACCTGTCGAACCATGTCGAACCCGAGGTGGTCGAGGCGTTGCGCAATGCCGTCACCGCCGCCTATCCGCGCCTGTCGCATCGCTATTACCGGCTGAAAGCGCGCTGGCTGGGGCTCGACAAGCTGCAGGTCTGGGACCGCAACGCGCCGCTGCCGACCGAGACGCCGCGCCTGATCGCCTGGCCCGAGGCCGAGGCGACCGTGCTCGACGCCTATGCCGGCTTCTCGCCGAAACTGGCCGAACTGGCGCAGCCCTTCTTCGAGCGGGGCTGGATCGACGCCGGCGTGAAGCCCGGCAAGGCGCCCGGCGCCTTTGCGCACCCGACCGTCACCACCGTGCATCCCTATGTGCTGCTGAACTACCTCGGCAAGCCGCGCGACGTGATGACGCTGGCGCATGAGCTGGGCCACGGCGTCCACCAGCGCCTGGCGGCCGGACAGGGCGAACTCCTGGCCTCGACGCCGCTGACGCTCGCGGAAACCGCCTCGGTCTTCGGCGAAATGCTGACCTTCCGCGCGCTGCTGGCCAAGACCAGCGACAAGGCCCAGCGCAAGGCGCTGCTGGCCGGCAAGGTCGAGGACATGATCAACACGGTCGTGCGCCAGATCGCCTTCTACGATTTCGAATGCAAGCTGCACGCCGCCCGCGCCAAGGGCGAGCTGACGCCCGAGGACATCAACGATCTCTGGATGTCGATCCAGGCCGAATCGCTGGGCGATGCCTTCGAATTCATGCCGGGATACGAGACCTTCTGGACCTATATCCCGCATTTCGTGCATTCGCCCTTCTACGTCTATGCCTATGCCTTCGGCGACGGGCTGGTGAATGCGCTCTATGCCGCCTACGAGGACGGGCTGCCCGACTTCCAGGCGAAATATTTCGCCATGCTCTCGGCCGGCGGCGCGCAGCATCACAAGGAACTGCTGGCGCCCTTCGGCCTCGACGCCTCGGACCCGGCCTTCTGGGACAAGGGCCTCGCGATGATCGAGGGCTTCATCGACGAACTCGAGGCGATGGAGGCGTGATCACGCTGGAACCGCTGGGCCGCGACGGTTACGACCGCGTGGCCCATATCGCCGTGACGCCGCAGCAGGAACCCTTCTGCGGCACCATCGCCGGCCATTTCCAGGCCGACGAGTCGGGCTGCGACTTCCACCTGATCGCCCGCGACGGCCGGCCGGTCGGCTTCTTCAAGATCGACCGCGCCTATGCTGCGCGCTACGACTTCGCCGCGCCGGACGAACTGGGCCTGCGCGGCGTGATGGTGGACGCGCGCGAGCAGGGCAAGGGCAGCGGCAAGGCGGCGATGCGGGCGCTCGGCCCCTATGTCGCGCGCCGCTATCCCCAGGCCCGCGCGCTGGTGCTGACGGTGAACGAGGCCAACCCCCTGGCCCGCGCCGTCTATCTGGCGGCGGGTTTCCGGGATACCGGCGCGCTCCACCACGGCGGCCAGATCGGCCCGCAGCATATCCTGCGCCTGCCGCTGCGCGCCTGACGCCAGCACCCGACGCCTCCAGCCTTCACTGTTTTCCAAATACTCCGCCGACCGCGCCAAAAGGCCCGGACCGCGCGCCTCTTTCTCCGCGCCCGGGCCTTCTTTGTTTTCCAAATACCCCGCCGACCGCGCGCCGGGGCACCCGGCTTCACCCCAGGGCGCGCGCCCGGTCCCGCAGCACGAACTTCTGGATCTTGCCGGTCGAGGTCTTGGGCAACTCGCCGAACACCACCGTTTTCGGCACCTTGTAGCGCGCCATGTTCTGCCGGCAGAACGCGATCAGCGCCTCGGCCTCGGCCGCGCGGCCCGGCTTCAGCGTCACGAAGGCGCAGGGCGTCTCGCCCCAGGTCTCATCCGGCCGGGCGACCACCGCGGCCTCCAGCACGTCGGGGTGCTTGTAGAGCACGTCCTCGACCTCGATCGAGGAGATGTTCTCGCCGCCCGAGATGATGATGTCCTTGGAACGGTCCTTGAGCTCGATATAGCCGTCGGGATGCATCACGCCCAGGTCGCCCGAGGCGAACCAGCCGCCCCGGAATGCCTTTTCCGTGGCCGAGGGGTTCTTCAGATAGCCCTTCATCACGTTGTTGCCGCGCATGAAGACCTCGCCCATGGTCTCACCGTCGGCGGGCACTGGGGCCAGCGTCTCGGGGTCGGCGACCATCAGCCCGTCCAGCGCCGGGTTGCGCACGCCCTGGCGCGATTTCATGCGGGCGCGCGCCTCGCCCTCCAGCCCGTCCCATTCCGTCTTCCAGGCGCAGACGACTGAGGGGCCATAGGTCTCGGTCAGGCCATAGACATGGGTGATCTCGATGCCCATGGCCTCGACCGCCGCGATGACCGAGGCCGGGGGCGGTGCGCCCGCGACCATGGCCTTGACCGGATGGTCGAAGTCCTTCAGCGCATCGGGGGCATTGGCCAGCATGTTCATCACGATGGGCGCGCCGCAGAAATGCGTGACCCGCTCGTCGCGGATCAGGCGGAAGATCGGCTCGGCCCGCACCGCGCGCAGGCAGACGCAGACCCCGGCATTGGCGGCGATGGTCCAGGGGAAGCACCAGCCGTTGCAATGGAACATCGGCAGCGTCCACAGATAGCGCGCATGATGCGGCATCTGCCACGAGGTGATGTTCGCCAGCGCATTCAGCGCCGCACCGCGGTGGTGATAGACCACGCCCTTGGGGTCGCCCGTCGTCCCCGAGGTATAGTTCAGCGAGATCGCGTCCCATTCGTCGGGCGGCATCTGCCAGTCGAAGTCCGGATCGCCCTCGGCCAGCAGGTCGTCATAGCTCAGCGCGCCCACGCGGCTGCCGCCCTGGAAGCTGGGGTCGAGGATGTCCACCACCAGGATCTCGCGGCCGCGCGCGATCTTGACGGCGCGCTCGGCCAGTTCCGAAAACTCGGGATCGACCAGCAGCACGCGGGCCTCGCCATGGCTGAGGATGAAGGCGACCGCCTCGGCATCCAGCCGGGTGTTGATCGCGTTCAGCACCGCGCCGGTCATCGGCACGCTGAAATGGCTCTCGAACAGCTCGGGGATATTCGCGGACAGCACTGCCACCGTGTCGCCCTTGCCGATGCCGCGCGCGGCGAGCGCCCCGGCGATGCGGCGGCAGCGCGCATAGGTCTCGGCCCAGTTGCGGCGCACGCCCTCGTGCACCACGGCCAGCGCCCGAGGATGGACCTGGGCGGTATGCTCCAGGAAACGCAGCGGCGAAAGCTGCGCGTAATTCGCCGGACAGATGTCCAGGCCCTGGCTGTAGATATCGTAATGCGGCACTTGCCCCTCCGTCGCGATCGCGCGCCCGCGACTAAGCCAGTCGCGACGGGTTTTGCCAAGGGGGCGATTGCCAGCGCCCGGTGGCGCGGTCCGGGTGGGTATTTGGAGAACGAAGAAAATCCAGGGTAAGAATCCGGGCGGCGCATTCCGGGCGGATTTGGGATTGATAATCGCCGGCCAAACTGTTCGTTATCGGAGCGTGACCAGACTGCCCGGAGCAAGAACGATGTCAGCGCCCGCGCGCCGCATGGCGATTTCCCTGTTTCTGCCGATCGCGGCGGGGCTGATGCCTGCGCCGAGCCTGGCGCAGGATCCCGGCCAGCAGCCGCCGACCCCGGTCACGGTGGTCACGCTGCGGGCCCAGGATGTGCCCCTGACCACCACCCTGCCCGGCCGCGTCACCGCCTCGGCCGAGGCCGAGGTGCGCCCGCAGGTCAACGGCATCGTCACCGAGCGCCTGTTCGACGAGGGCAGCCATGTCAAGGTCGGCGACCCGCTGTTCCGCATCGACGCCACCACCTACCAGGCCGCCGTGGCCCAGGCCGAGGCCGCCGTGGCCCAGGCCCGCGCCCAGGCCGAGAATGCCCGGCGCGAGGCCGAGCGCGTCGGCGCGCTGCGCGACCGCCGCGTCGCCTCGGAAAGCTCGACCGACAGCGCCATCGCCGCGCGCGACGCCGCCGAGGCCGCGGTCAAGGTCGCCGAGGCGCAGCTGCAGACCGCGAATATCGAACTGGAGCGCACCACCATCCGCGCCGAGCTGGACGGCGAGATCGGTCTGGCGCAGACCAGCCAGGGCGCGCTGGTCACCGCCAGCCAGGCGACGCCGCTCGCGGTGATCCGCAAGCTGGACCCGGTGCATGTCGACGTGACGCAATCGGCGGCTGAGGTCATCCGCTTCCGCCGCACCATGGCCGCGCAGAACGAAGGCGCCAAACATGCCGAGCAGAAGGTGACGCTGCGCCTGGCGGATGGCACCGAATTCGACCAGGAGGGCACGCTGACCGCCGCCGAGCCCTATGTGAACGAGACGACCGGCGTGGTCACGCTGCGGCTGGCCTTCGCCAATCCCGACCGCATCCTGCTGCCCGGCATGTATGTGCAGGCCGTGGTGCAGCAGGCCACCGCCAGGGACGTGGTGCTGGCGCCGCAGGAAGGCGTCAGCCGCGACCGGCGCGGCCAGCCCATCGCGCTGGTGGTCAATGCCCAGGACGTCGTCGAGCAGCGCCAGCTGACCGTGCTGCAGGACCACGGCAGCCAATGGGTCGTCAGTGAAGGTCTGGACGACGGCGACCGCATCGTGGTCGAGGGCGTCCAGAAGATCGCCCCCGGCATGACCGTCGCCCCCGAGGAACGCAAGGCGGCCGAAGGCACCGATGCGGAGGCCGTGCCGGCCGAGGGCGGCGACGCTGCCGCCGGCCAGCCCGCAGAGCAGCCCGCTGCCGAAGAGCCGGCCGAACAAGCCGCCGACGACGCCGCGCCGGCCCAAGGCGCCGCGCCCGCCGAGGCCGCGCCGGAGGCGGCGGACCCGGCCCAGCCCGCGAACTGACCGCGACACCGCGAGGAAAGACAGGAACCGCATATGGCCCGCTTCTTCATCGACCGTCCGGTGTTCGCCTGGGTGATCTCGATCCTGATCATGGGTCTGGGGATCCTGTCGATCCTGTCCCTGCCCGTCGCGCAATATCCGCAGATCGCGCCGCCCACGGTGACGATCCGCGCCACCTATCCCGGCGCCTCGGCCGAGACGGTGGCCAATACCGTGACCCAGGTGATCGAGCAGCAGATGACCGGCCTCGACGGGCTGCGCTATTTCAAGTCCAGCTCGACCTCCTCCGGCAGTTCGCAGACCGAGCTGACCTTCGAAACCGGCACCGACCCCGACATCGCCCAGGTCCAGGTGCAGAACAAGCTGTCCCAGGCCACCGCGCTGCTGCCGGAACCCGTGCAGCGCCAGGGCCTGACGGTCGAGAAATCGGCCTCGGGCTTCCTGATGGTCATCGGCCTGACCTCGCCCGACGGAAGTTTCGAGCAGGTGGACCTGTCGGATTACCTGATCTCGAACCTGGTCAACGACCTCAGCCGGATCGAGGGCGTGGGCTCGATCCAGGTCTTCGGCGCGCAATATGCCATGCGCATCTGGCTCGACCCGTCGAAACTGGCCGCTTATGAGCTGACGCCGGGCGACGTGGTCGCGGCGGTCTCGGCCGAGAACGCGCAGATCTCGGCCGGCAGCTTCGGCAGCCAGCCGGCGCCGCAGGGCCAGATGCTGAACGCCACCATCACCGCGCAATCGCTGCTGTCGACGCCCGAGGATTTCGAGCAGATCGTGCTGCGCGCCGAACAGGACGGCGGGCTGATCCTGCTGAAGGACGTGGCCCGCGTCGAGATCGGCGCCGAGGATTACATGACCAACGCCCGCTACAACGGGCAGCCGGCCTCGGGGCTGGCGATCAGCCTGGCCTCGGGCGCGAACGCGCTCGACACGGCGGAACGGGTCAAGGCGCGGATGGAGGAATTCGCCCGCTTCTTCCCCGAGGGCATGGATTACGTCATCCCCTTCGACACCACGCCCTTCGTGCTGATCTCCATCGAGGAGGTGGTCAAGACGCTGGTCGAGGCCATCGTGCTGGTGTTCTTCGTCATGCTGCTGTTCCTGCAGAACTGGCGCGCGACGCTGATCCCGACGCTGGCGGTGCCGGTGGTGCTGCTGGGCACCTTCGGCATCCTCGCGGCCTTCGGCTTTACCATCAACACGCTGACCATGCTGGCCATGGTGCTGGCCATCGGGTTGCTGGTCGATGACGCCATCGTCGTGGTCGAGAACGTCGAGCGCATCATGGAGGACGAGGGACTTGAGCCGCGCGAGGCCACCCGCAAGTCCATGGGCCAGATCACCGGCGCGCTGATCGGCATCGCGCTGGTCTTGTCGGCGGTCTTCGTGCCGATGGCCTTCTTCGGCGGCTCGACCGGGGTGATCTACAAGCAGTTCGCCGTGACCATCGCCAGCGCCATGGGCCTGTCGGTCGTCGTGGCGCTGTCGCTGACCCCGGCGCTGTGCGCCACCCTGCTGAGAAACGAGCACGGCCACAAGACGCGCGGGCTTTTCGGCCTGTTCAACCGCGGCTTCGACAGCACCATGCGCGGCTATGGCGGCGCGGTCGGCTGGATCATCCGCCGGCCGCTGCGCATGATGCTGATCTATGCCGCCATCGGCGCGGCCATGGTGTTCCTGTTCCTGCGCACGCCCACCGGCTTTCTGCCCGACGAGGACCAGGGCATCATGTTCGCGCTGATCCAGGGCCCGACCGGCGCCACGCAGGAACGCACCGACGCGGTCATCGACCAGATCCAGCATTACTTCGCCGAGAACGAATCCGAGAATGTCGACAGCTTCTTCGGCGTCTCGGGCTTCAGCTTCGCGGGCTCGGGCCAGAACATGGGCATCGCCTTCCTGCGGCTGAAGGACTGGGACGAACGCCCCGGCGCCGACCAGTCGGTGCAGGCCATCGCCGGCCGCGCCTTCCCGGCCTTCATGGGCATCCGCGACGCCATGGCCTTCCCCATCGTGCCGCCCTCGGTGATCGAGCTCGGCAACGTCTCGGGCTTCGACTTCTATCTGCAGGCCCGCGCCGGCCAGCCGCATGAACAGTTGCTGGACGCGAGGAACCAGCTTCTGGGCATGGCCGCGCAGGACGGGCGCATCGCCCAGGCACGGCCGAACGGGCTTGAGGACGCATCCGAATACAAGCTCGACATCGACTGGCGCAAGGCCGGGGCGATGGGGGTCACGGCCTCGGACGTGGGCAGCCTGCTGTCGGTCGCCTGGGCCGGCAGCTATGTCAACGACTTCATCGACCGCGGCCGCATCAAGCGGGTCTATGTCCAGGGCGAATCGCAGTCGCGCGCCGTGCCGACCGACATCGACAAATGGCGGGTCAGGAACAGTGCCGGCGGGCTGGTGCCCTTCTCGAACTTCGCCGAGGGGCGCTGGAGCTATGGGCCGCAGGGCCTGTCGCGCTATAACGGCGTTCCGGCGATGAACATCCAGGGCAACCCGGCGCCCGGCGTCTCGTCGGGCCAGGGCATGGCCGCCATCGAGGAACTGGCGGCGCAGCTGCCGCCCGGCTTCGACGTGGCCTGGACCGGCCTTTCGCTGGAGGAACAGGCGGCCGGCAACCAGACCATGCTGCTTTACGGGCTGTCGCTGGCGGTGGTGTTCCTGTGCCTGGCCGCGCTTTACGAAAGCTGGTCGATCCCCTTCGCGGTCATGCTCGCCATGCCGATCGGCGTCCTGGGCGCGCTGGTCGGGGCCTGGCTTGGCGGCTTCGACAATGGCGTGTTTTTCCAGGTCGGGCTGCTGACCGTCATCGGCCTGACCGGTAAGAACGCCATCCTGATCGTCGAATTCGCCCGCGAGCAGGTGGAGCAACACGGCAAGCCGCTGTTCGAGGCGGTGATCGAGGCCGCGCGCCAGCGCTTCCGGCCGATCATGATGACCTCGGTCGCCTTCTCGCTGGGCGTGCTGCCGCTGGTGCTGTCGACCGGCGCCGGCGCCAACGGCCGCAACACCATCGGCGCCACGGTGCTGGGCGGCACCGTCTCGGCCACGGTGCTGGGGGTGCTGTTCGTGCCGCTGTTCTTCGTGCTGGTGCGCCGGGCGCTCGGCCGGCCCGAGGCACCCGAGCCGGGCGCCGCCCGCACCTGACCTGGCCTGCCCGCGCCAGCCCGCTTGCGGGCTTTCGCGCGCCGGCCTAGTCTTTCGCCAAGGGGCCGCAGGAGGGGACATGGAGGCGACCGGCCAGATCGCAGGGGTGCGGCAGGCGGATGAGGCACGCCCCCGCCCGCATGGCGTGGCGCTGCGCCCGCTGGCGCTGGGGGGCGCGACGCTGGCCTGGCTCGCGATCTTTGCCATCGTCGTCTCGGTGCTGATGCTGAACGCCCGCGCCGCCGTGCGCGCCGAGACCGAGGCCGCCTTCGGGCTGGCCAATGCCTTTGCCACCATGCGCCTGCCCACCGCCTTCGAGCGTCGCGACATGATGGCCGAGGCGCGCCAGATCGCCGCCGACATCGAATCGCAGCGCCATGTCTCGGCCGAGCTGCGCGACGCCACCGGCCGGCCGGTGGCCTTGCCACTGGCGCCGCAGCCCCCGCGCGACCCGCCGCCGGGCTGGTTCGCCGCCCTGCTGCGCCCGGCCCCGCGGGCCGACCTGATCCCGGTCTCGCAATATCCGAACGTGCTGGGCGTGCTCGAGATCCGCACCGATCCCGGCGACGAGATCGCCGAGGCCTGGGCCGATTTCCGGCTGATGCTGCCGCTGCTGGGCGGCATGGCGCTGGCGGTGCTGGGCGTGACCATGGCAATCACCGGGCTGGTGCTGCGCCGGCTGGGGGTGCTGGGCGCGGCGCTGGCGCGGATGCGGGCGGGGGACCTGGCCGTGCGGGCGCCGCAGACCGGGCTGGCCGAGCTGGGCCAGCTCAGCGACGGGGTGAATGCGTTGGCCAGCCATCTGGCACGCGAGCGGGCCGAGAACCGCCGCCTTCAGGGCCGGATGATGACCCTGGCCGAATCCGAGCGCGCCCGCATCGCCAGCGACCTGCACGACGGCGTCGGCCCGCAGCTTTTCGCGCTGCAAGCCGCCATCGACCAAGCCGGGGAACGCGCCGGCGGGGCCGCCGACCCGGCCCTGGCGGGGGCGCTGGCGGCGGTCTCGCGCCATGCGGCGGCGATCCGGGCCAGCGCGCGCGCCGCCATCGACGACCTGCGCCTGTCGCCGGCCGAGGGCGCGAGCTTGGCCGAAATGCTGCAGGAGCTGCTGTTCGAATTCGCCGACATGGCGCCCGAGGTCGAATTCGCGCTCGATGCGCCGCAGGACCTGCCCGCGGCCGACGAGGCGGCGCGGGTGGCGCTGTTCCGCTTCGTGCGCGAAAGCGTGCTGAACGCGCTGCGCCACGCCCGTCCGACGCGGGTCGGGGTCGCGCTGGCCACGGCACCCGGCGCCGCGCTGCTGGCCCGGGTCGAGGACGACGGCGCCGGCCCCCGGCCCGCCGGCCGCAAGGGGCTGGGCCAGACCGGCATGCGCGACCGCGCCAGCGCGCTTGGCGGAGACTACACGCCGCCCCGCCGCGACGGCGCCATGACCGTGACCGAATGCCGGCTGACTCTGGCCGGACCGCAGGACCAGGAAACCGATTGATGAACGCCAGCGCCCCTGCCGCCGATGCCGAGCCCGCCGCCCTGCGGGTGCTGATCGTCGACGACCACCCGGTGGTGGCCGAGGGCTGGGAATGGATCACCAAAGGCCGGCTGGACTGTCGGATTACCGCGGCGGCGACGCCCTTGCAGGGCTGGCGGGCATGGCGGCGCGCGGCCCCGGACCTGATGGTGATCGACCTGACCATGGGCGAATCGCGGCTGGCCGGGGTGCGGCTGATCGAGCGGCTGCGCGCCGCCGGGACCGAACTGCCGATCCTGGTCTTTACCATGCATCGCAGCCCGCTCATTGCCCGGCGCGCCTTGCAGGCCGGCTGCAACGGCATCGTGATGAAGGATTCGCCCTCGGCCGAGATCTGCGAGGCGCTGCGCGAACTGGCCGCCGGGCGCGATTACGTCCCCGCCGACCTCGCCCGCAAGATCGCGCTGATGGAGCGGCCCGGCGCCGCCCCCGCCCGCCCGCGCCTGACCCCGCGCGAGCTGGAGATCTTGCGCGCCATCGCCAGCGGCCTCAGCTATCGCGACATCGCCGCCCGCGCCAATATCAGCTACAAGACCGTCTCGAACGTCAGCCAGACGCTGAAGGACAAGCTGGGCGCCACCAGCCTGGCCGATCTGGTGGTCAAGGCCGTGCGCCATCTCGACGAAAGCCGGGACGAGGTCTGAGCCATGGCGCGCCCGCCCGCCTCGCACCGCTCGCCCCATGCCCGGCCGCTGATCGGCACCCGCATCCGCGAGCGGCGCCTGTCGCTCGGCCGGCGCCAGACCGAGGTGGCGCGGCGGGCCGAGATCTCGGCCGCCTATCTGAACCTCATCGAGCACAACCGCCGCCCGGTCGGCGAGGCGCTGCTGACCCGGCTGGCCGAGGCGTTGGAGATCGACGCGACCGAGCTTGCCTCGGACCGCGAGGAGGCGCTGATCGGCGCCCTGCGCGAGGCGGCCGCGCGCGCGGGCGAGCAGCCGGTCGAGCTGGACCAGATCGCCGAATTCGCCGCCCGCTTTCCCGGCTGGGCGGCGGTGCTGGCCCTGGCCGTGCGCCGCGCCGACGCGCTGGAACGGCGGCTGGTCGCGCTGTCGGACCGCATGACCCGCGACCCCTATCTGCTGACCACGCTGCACGAGGTGCAATCGGCAGTGACGGCGCTGCGCTCGACCGCGACCATCCTGGCCGAGACGCCGGAAATCGAAAGCGAATGGCGCGACCGCTTCCACGCCAACCTGGACAGCGACAGCCAGCGCCTGTCGCGCACCGCGCAATCGCTGGTGGCCTATCTCGACAGTTTCGAGGACGAGGCCGTGCCGATGTCGCCGCAGGAAGAGGTCGAGGCCTGGATCGCCGCCGGAGAGCCCGACCCGGCCGATGCGGCCGAACTGGCCTCGGACGCGGCACGGGTGATGGCGCGCGACCTGCTGGCGGCGCAGGCCCGCGACCGCGCCGCCCTGCCCGACGCGGCGCTGGCGGCGGCGGTGGACGAGGCCGGCGAGACCGGCGGCGACCCGGCGCTGATCGCGGCGCGGCTGGGCCGGCCGCTGGAGCTGGTGCTGCGCCGGCTGGGCATGCTGCGCCCCGGTCCCTGGGCCCAGGCCGGGCTGATCGTCTGCGACGGCTCGGGCGCCACGCCCTTTCGCCACGCCGCGCCCGGCTTCGAGCTGCCCCGCCCCGGCGAAGGCTGCGCGCTCTGGCCGCTGTTCGAGGCCCTGGCCCAGCCGCAGCTGCCGGTCGCGCGGCTGATCGAGACCGCCGGCGGCCGCCGCTTCGCCGCCTGGGCGGTGGCCGAGCGGCTGCTGCCGATGGGTTTCGACGGCCCGGTGCTGAGCCGGGCGCAGATGCTGATCCGCCCCGCCGGGCCCCAGGACGCGCGCCCGGCGCTCGGCGTCGGTCCCGCCTGCCGGATCTGCCCGCGCACGGTCTGCCCGGCGCGGCACGAACCCTCGATCCTGGGCCCGGCATGAGCCCCATTCCGGAGAACCGCGCATGAGCGTCGACGTGCTGCTGATCGAGGACGAGCCCAGCATCGCCGAGGCGGTGCGCTTCATCCTGACCCGCGACGGTTGGGGCTGCGAGCAATGGCCCGAGGGCACCGGCGCGCTGGAGCGCATCCGGGCGCTGGCGCCGCGCATGCTGATCCTGGACCTGATGCTGCCCGGCCGGTCCGGCGCCGAGATCCTGGCCGACCTGCGCGCCGACCCTGCCCTCGCAGCGCTGCCGGTGCTGCTCCTGTCGGCGCGCGGCACCGCCAACCTGCCGCCCGGCGCCGACCGCGTGCTGCCCAAGCCCTTCGCCAATGCCGATCTGCGCGCCGTGGTGCGCGAATTGCTGGAGCAGGCATGAGGCTGCGCCCGCCCCGCCTGTTCCTGGGCCGCACCGCCTATCGCCGCCGCCGGCTGGCCGAGGCGACCCGGCTGGTCCCGGTGCTGTTCGCGGCGCTGGTGCTGATCCCGCCGATCTGGCTGCCGCAGCATTTCAGCTATGCCCGCGGCGCGGTCTGGCTGGCGGTGGCCTGGGCGCTGGCCATCGCCGCGACCGCCGCGCTGCATCGCGCGCTGGGACGGCCCTCGGCGGAGGACGAGGATGACGCCTGAATCCCTGGTCGCCGCTTCGGTGGCCTATGTGGCGCTGATGTTCCTTCTGGCCCATGCCGCCGACCGCGCCGCCGCCGCCGGGCGCTGGCGCTGGATGGACCGGCCGGTGATCTATACGCTGTCGCTCTCGGTCTATTGCTCGGCCTGGACGTTTTACGGCGCGGTGGGCTACGCCAGCCGCTCGGGGCTGGAATTCCTGACCATCTATCTTGGTCCCGGCATCGTGTTTTCCGGCGCTTGGTGGGGCTTGCGCCGGCTGGTGCGGGTGGCGCGGATGCATCGCGTGACCTCGATCGCCGACCTGATCTCCAGCCGCTTCGGCAAGTCGGCGGGGCTGGCCGCGCTGGTCACGCTGATCGGGGTAATGGCGGCGACGCCCTATATCGCGCTGCAATTGCAGTCGGTCTCGATGGCGCTGTCGGCCTTTGCCACGCCCGAGCACGCGCTGCCGCGCAATGTCTCGGTCTGGGTGGCGCTGGGGCTCGCGGCCTTCGCCATCCTGTTCGGCACCCGCAACCTTGCGGTGGACGAGCGCCACCACGGCGTCGTCATCGCCATCGCCGTCGAGGCGGTGGTCAAGCTCGCCGCCTTCGTCGCGGTCGGGGTCTTCGTGATCTGGGGCATCGCCGACGGCCCCGCCGACGTGCTGGCACGCATCGACCGCATGTCCGTCTCGGCCGGCGGCGAGGGCTGGCCGATCAACCCCGAGCGCTGGTTCACGCTGATCCTGCTGTCGGGCGCGGCGGTGATGGTGCTGCCGCGCATGTTCCACGTCCTGGTGGTCGAGGCCAGCGACGAGGACCGGCTGCGCCAGGCCGGCTGGGCCTTTCCGGCCTATCTGGCGCTGATGTCCTTCCTGGTGCTGCCCATCGCCGTGGTCGGCGCCGACATCCTGCCCAAGGGCGCCAATCCCGACCTTTACGTGCTGGACCTGCCGCTGTCGCAGGGCCGCGAGGCCCTGGCGACGCTGGTCTTCCTGGGCGGGTTTTCCTCGGCCATGTCCATGGTCGTGGTCAGTGCCATCGCGCTGTCGACGATGATGGCGAACCATTGGCTGGTGCCGCTGTGGCTGCGGCTGCGCCAGGCGGCGCTGGCCGGGCCGGCGCGCGCGCCCGAGGATCTGGGCACGCTGATGCTCAACGCCCGCCGGCTGGCGATCCTTGCGATCATCGGCGCGGGCTGGCTTTACCACCGCATGTCGGGCGGCACTTCGGCCCTGGCCGCCATGGGCACGGTGGCCTTTTCCGGCATGGCGCAGGTGCTGCCGGCGCTGGTCGCGGGGCTTTTGTGGCGCGGCGCCACGCGGCGCGGCGCCATTGCCGGCGTGGTCGGCGGCACGCTGATCTGGACGCTGCTGGTCTTCCTGCCCTCGCTGGGGCTTCTGGCGCAGCCGGCGATGCCCGCAGGCATCGACCCCTTCGCCGGTGCCGTGCTGCTGGCGCTGGCGGTGAACCTGCTGCTTCTGGTGCTGATCTCGCTGATGGATTTCCCCGAACCGGCCGAGCGGCTGCAGTCGCTGTCCTTCGTCCACGCCGTCGCGCCCGACGCCGCGCCCGGCGACGGCGCCCCGGCCGTGCAGCCCGAGGCGCTGCTGACGCTGGCCGGGCGGCTCTGGGGCAACGACCACGCGCTGGAAACCTTTCGCCGCGCCGCCGAAAGCCAGGGCAAGGGCGGTTACCTGCCCGACCTGACGCCGCGCTTCCTCGCCGATTTCGAGCGGCTGCTGGCCGGCACCGTCGGCGCCGCCACCGCCGCGGCGCTGATGACCCGCGTCGGCGGGCGCGGCGGGGTCACCGTGTCGGACCTGATGGAGGTGGCGGGCGAGGCCAGCCGCGCGCGCGAAGACAACCGGCGGCTGGAGAACACCTCGGCCGAACTGGCAAGAACCGCCGCCATGCTGCGGGAAAGCAACGAGAAACTCACCGCGCTTTCCGCGCAGAAGGACGCTTTCCTTGGCCAGATCAGCCATGAGCTGCGCACGCCGATGACCTCGATCCGCGCCTTTTCCGAATTCCTGATGGAGCCGGATCTTCCGACCGAGGAACGCGCCCGCTTTGCCGGCATCATCCATGACGAGGCCGGCCGCATGACCCGTCTGCTGGACGACCTGCTGGATCTTTCCGTGCTCGAGGCCGGCAAGGCGCGGCTGAAGCCCGGCGTCTTCAACCTGCACGACCTGATCGAGCGCGCGCTCGCCTCGGCCGGCGCCGCAGCCTCCGGGCGCGACTTCGCCATCCGCCGCAATATCGCCGCCGAGCACCTGCCTGTGATCACGGATCAGGACCGGCTGCTTCAGGTCCTGATCAATGTGATCACGAATGCGCGCAAATATTGCAGCGCCGAGGCGCCGCAGATCCGCATCGACTGCCGCCGCAGCCCGGACGGCGGCACCGAGATCGATATCGCCGACAACGGCCCCGGCATCAGCGCCGGCAACCAGGCGCTGATCTTCGAGAAGTTCGCGAGGCTGAACGATCCCGCCAGGGCCGGCGGTGCCGGGCTGGGCCTGGCGATCTGCAAGGAAATCATGGAGTTCCTGGGCGGCTCGATCGCTTACCTGCCCGGCCAAGGCGGCGCCTGCTTCCGTATTTCGCTGCCGCCGCGCCCCGCGCGCCGGGCGGAAAATGATGAAAATGCGGCGCGTTAAACCATTTGGCAACCTGTGCATGGCATGTTGCGCGAAAGTCGTTATGGATTCGCGTGGGTTATGAACAGCGCAGCAACGGAACAGGCGGGTGGCCCCGACAGCACCGGACCGGCAGCAGGCAGCGGGCCCGCGCTTGCGGCGGGTGCTCCCGTGCTTCACCGCTGGATCGCGGCGCGCGGCAACGCCCGCGCCCAATCGGCAATCGCGACACCGGCCGAGTTTCGGCTGGAGCGGGCGGCCGCGACCGCGCTCGGCCGGGCGGCGGAACGCCAGGCCCAATTGCCGGTCTTCGTCGAAAAGGTCGAACTGGCGCGCATGACCCTGTCGGAACTGCCGGAGATCCTGCCGGAACGCGCCCTGCTCGCCGTGATCGAGGGGCGACGTGATGCCATCGGGGTTGCCGCGATCTGCCCCAATCTGCTGGCCTCGCTGATCGAGATGCAGGCGATCGGCCGTGTCACCGCCCGCCCCGCCCCGGCGCGCAAGCCGACGCGCACCGATGCCTCGATCTCGGCCGATTTCGTCAATGCCCTGCTCGGTGAACTGGGGCGCGAATGCCAGGGCCAGGACGCGCCGAATTTCGCCGCCTTCCGCTATGCCACCTATATGGACGATCCCCGCCCGCTTTCGCTGATGCTCGAGGATGGCGACATGGTGCGGCTGACCCTGCGCTTTCGCATCGGTCCGGGCGGACAGCGCGACGGCACGCTGGTGATCGCGCTGCCGCTGGAACGCGACATGCGCATCCCGCCGTCCGAAGCGGCCCGGCCCGCCGCCGTTCTGCCCGGCATCAGCCCGGTCGCGCCGGTCGGGCAGGCGCCAGGGGCCTCGCTCGCCGAGGTGGTGCAGCAGGCTCCGGTCGCCCTGGTCGGCATCCTGTGCCGGCGCAAGGTCAGCCTGCAGCTCTTGCGCAACCTGACCCCAGGTGCCTCGATCCCCCTGCCGACCAATGTGCTGGACGACGCGCGCATCGAAACCGCCCAAGGCCAGCTGCTGGCGCGCGGCCGGCTGGGCGAGGCCGAAGGCTTTCACGCCATCCGCCTGCGCGATCTGGCGCAGGAGACGGCCCCGCGAACCGCTCCTCCGGCATGGCCGGCCGGTTCCCTGGCCGCCGCCTCGGCCGTCACAACGTCGCTGCCGCCCGATCCGCAGGAGCCGCCCTTGCAGGACTATCACGAAGCCGATCCGTTCCGCGGCGCCGAGCCCGACCCCGACGCGACGCCGGTCCGCTTTGCCGGCTAAGCAGCGGGGTCGCATCCGGTCCGGCGGGGCTTTTGCGACAATTTGAGGGCTTTTGCCGCCCCAAAACCCGGCAACGGCCTCCAGAGGCCAGATTCCCCTTGAAAAGCGCCCCGTCTGGACGCATGTAGCTTGCGCCCGCCAAGGCGCGGGTCACCCCTACAGGAGAAGACATGGCCAAGGAAGAAATGCTCGAATTTCCCGGCGTCGTGAAGGAACTCCTGCCGAATGCGACATTCCGGGTCGAGCTAGAGAACGGCCATGAGATCATCGCACATATGGCAGGAAAGATGCGCAAGAACCGCATCCGCGTCCTTGCCGGCGACAAGGTGCAGGTGGAGATGAACACCTACGACCTGACCAAGGGGCGGATCAATTACCGCTTCAAGTGATACCGTGGCCGGCATGACGGCCCCGGACCTGCCCCCCGCCCCCGGCGCGTCCTCGCGCTTGCCTGAACTGGTCCTTGGCTCGGCCAGCCCGCGCCGGCTCGAACTGCTGCGGCAGATCGGCATCGTCCCGGACCGCGTCCTTCCAACCGAGATCGACGAAACCCCGAGGCGAGGCGAGGCGCCGCGCGACTATGTCCAGCGCATGGCCCGCGAAAAGGCAATGGCCGGCGAGGCCCTCAGCCCGCATGCCGCCCTGCTTTGCGCCGACACGGCCGTCGTCGCCGGACGCCGCATCCTGGGCAAGCCCGCCGATGCCGCCGAGGCGCGCCGCTTCCTTGAGCTTCTGTCAGGTCGGCGCCACCGCGTGCTGACCTCGGTCGCCCTGGCCTGCGCCGGCCGGCTGCGCGAACGGCTGGTCGAGACCACCGTGCGCTTCCGCCCGCTGACCGCGGGCCAGATCGACGCCTATCTCGCCTCGGGCGAATGGCAAGGCAAGGCCGGCGGCTATGCGATCCAGGGCCGGGCCTCGGCCTTCGTGGTCTGGATGCAGGGCTCCTACAGCGCGGTGGTCGGCCTGCCGCTGGCCGAAACCGCCACGCTGCTCGCCGCAATCGGAATTCGGGAACGCACGGAATGAAGGGTCGCCAGATCGTCCTTGGCCAGGTCTTTGGTCGCAACGCCGCCGCGCTGATGCTCGACGGCCAGCTCGAGGATCTGATCCTCGACCCCGCCGGCGCCACGCCGCTGGTGCCCGGCGCAATCTGCCGGGCCCGCGTCGACCGGCTGGTCAAGGGCCAGGGCGGCGTCTTCCTGCGCCTGCCCGCGGGCGCGCGCGGCTATCTGCGCGACCGCGGCGGCCTGCGCGAGGGGCAGTCGCTGGTCGTCCAGGTCAGCGGCAGCGCCGAAGAAGGCAAGGCCATCCCGGTCTCGTCGCGGCTGAATTTCCGCGGCCGCACGCTGATCGTCACCCCCGGCGCGCCCGGCGTGAACGTGTCGCGCCGGATCCGCGACGGTGCCCTGCGCGAAGCGCTGGTCCAGCTTGGCGAGGCCGCGCTGGCCGGGCTGGACGAGCCGCCGGGCCTGGTCTTCCGCAGCATCGCTGCCGAAACCCCCGAGGACGAGATCGCCGCCGAGCTTCAGGAATTGTTGGCCCTGGCCCGCGCCGTCGCCGCCGATCGCGACGGTGCGCCCGAGCTGTTGCTGGACGCCCCCGAGCCGGCCGAACAGGCCTGGCAGGACTGGGCCGATCCCGCCCCCGACAGCATTGCCGAGGGCGAGGACGCATTCGAATCGACCGGCGCGGCCGATGCCGTGCGGCAACTGCTGCGACCCCGCCTCGACTTGGGCGGCGGCGCCTGGGCCGAGATCGAGGCGCTGCGGGCCTTGGTCGCCATCGACGTCAATACCGGCAGCGACCACTCGCCCGCAGCGGGGCTCAAGGCGAATATCGCGCTGGCCCGCGCCCTGCCGCGGCAATTGCGACTGCGGGGCCTGGGCGGTCAGATCGTCGTGGACTTCGCCCCCTGCCCCAAGCGCGATCGCGGCACGCTGGATCAGGTGCTGCGCGCCGCCTTCCGCGCCGAATCGGCCGAGACGGTGCTGATCGGCTGGACGGCGATGGGGCTTTACGAGATCAGCCGCAAGCGCGACCGCCTGCCGCTTTCACGCCTGGTCGAGACGGAGTCGCCGGCATGAAATGCCCGATCTGCGGCAAGCCTGTTTCCGAGCGTTACCGACCCTTCTGCTCGCGGCGTTGCGCGGATGTCGATCTGGCGCGCTGGTTTCGCGGCGATTACCGCATCCCCGGCGCGCCGCTTCCGCAAAGCGACGAGGAAGAGTGAAAATTTCGCTTTTCGCTCTGGACAGCGCGGCGAGCCTGGCCTAACTACGCGCCAGTCCGAAGCAAGATAGCTCCGGCGCCCGGATAGCTCAGTTGGTAGAGCAGCGGATTGAAAATCCGCGTGTCGGTGGTTCGAATCCGCCTCCGGGCACCATCTTTTCAAAGACATAGCTGTTACTGCTCCATTAGGGGTATCACTCACGGTATCAGTTTCTCGTTCTGGTCCTGTTCTGTTCATTGGCGTTTCTCCCGCGCCTGTCGCGCTCGCATTTCCTGCCGCGCCTCGTCCGCATACTTGGCGATCATGGCTTTCGTGGCGTGGCCGCTATAGGCGGCTATCTCGTCGTCATCACAGCCTGCCCATGCCAATTCCTTGATGCTGCGATAGCGCAGGGCGTGCAGGTCGTAGGCTTCCAGCCCGAGACGCAGGCGCTCTTTCCGCATGACCTTTGCCATGTAAAAATAGGTCATCGGGTTGCCGTTGGGCTGGGTCAGAATCGGACGGGCCGCAATCGGCGTCGCGCCCAGCGCCCGCCTCGCCTGTTCCAGTGCCGCCTTGAGCGCCGAAGTGCATGGCAGGATCAGGGGTTTGTCAGCCTTGCCCTGCCGCAGTCGCAGCATGTCTCCGTCATAATCGCCCCAAGTGAAGCGTAGCCAGTCGCTCGGGCGCTGGACGCTGCTCACGCCGATCTCAAAGATCAGACGGCATAGCTCGCTGGCCTCGGCCCGGAATTTCTCTACCGCCCAATCCGGCCAGGGCAGATGCTCGCGCTGCCGCTCGGCCGGGGTCTTGAGCCCCGAACGCCTTTCGCCGGGTTGTTCTGGATCCAGCCCAGATCAATGGCATGTTCGCAGAGAACGACCAGCATCTGGGGGATGTAATTCGCAAAGCGGGTGCGGTGAGCATTGGCCTTTTGCGCCCCGATGACATCGGCTCCTTCACGTGGCTGCCGATCTTCTCGCGCAGGTAGTCCATCACCTTGTCGTAGTCCTGCCGGGTGGGGCCGGTCGTGGCCGGGTTGTGCAGGCCGGGCAGGATGCCGAACACGCCGAAGATCTCGCCCTTGGCCTCGGTCAGCAGCTTGTCGGCCAGCGTCTTGTCGAGCTGCGGGGAAAGCTGATCCGGCGACTGGCCGATGTTCGGGTTCATGCCCGCCGCCGTCGCCTGCGCCACGCCCTCGATGACCAGCGCCGCGCCCCGGTTGCCCCGGAAGCTGCGCCGCATCAGCGTCATAGCCGTCCACAATCCGCACCTGTTCCTTGTCTTGCAGGCGGGTCTTGGCCTTGTGGAACGCGGTTCTCTTGCTCGTCGGGCTATCACCAGTGGAAAGCGAATGGCGGTCGCACAACTCGCGCCAGTTCTCGACTGAAACCACCTCGCGGTTGGCCGGGAACATGTCGCTGTGCATCACCTTGCCGTGCTGCGCGATTGCGTCGGATAGGGCTTGCAGGGCGATCTTGTCGGAGCCGGACAGCTTCACGCGCTTGGCCGGGGCCTCGGTCGCCTCCACGACAGCCGAAGTTACCTTGTCGCCATCCTCGTCATGGCCGAGGAACACGCCCTTGAGCCGGTAGGCGAACACGCCGTCACAGGGCATATCCCGCTGCTTGCGCGCCTCGGCCGTCACCACGTCGTCGGTGCGGGTCAGCTCGATCTCGGTATCGACCGCGGCCCGCAGGCTGCCAGAGCCTCGCGCGCCCTTGCTGGCGTCCTTGCCGCTGTGGTGGATCACCATGACATGCGCCCCGGTTACCTCGCGCAACAGGTCGATGCTCTTAATGAACATGCCCATGTCCTTGGCGGTGTTCTCGTCGCCCGCCCCCATGGTGCGGGCCAGCGTGTCCACCACGATCAGGCTGGGCATCTGGTCGAAATCCTCGCGGATCGCGGCAACTAGATAGCTGGCGTCCTCGGACGTGCAGAGATCGAGCGGTGCCGACAGCAGGCAGAAATCACCGTTTTCCTCGATCCACTCCATCAGCTCGGGCTGAGGAAATGGGATCTCCTGCACATATGGACAGCATAAACCCAGTTGGATATAGGCCAGCTTCTCGCCAAGACGCGATTTCATCGATACGTGCAGACTGCAGTTGCAGCCATTCGCCGAATGCGGCGACGAGCGGCACTGCGCGCTTGGCGAGCCGACAGCCGCTGGCCGGGGCCCATACCGCGGATTTCGGCCTCGATCCGGTAAAGTTCGGCGATCCGACGCAGTCCCTCGGCCGCGACCTCGGAGCCGTCGCGATCGAAGATCTCCTTCAGCTTGCGCCGCGCCCTTGAGTTCGTCACCGCTTCCTTCGGCCCATGTTCTCGACCATGAGGGCGGTAATATGTCCGTAAAGCCTGCGATCCGTCTTCGACCGTGACTTGAAAAGATCAGGCCGCCGCTTCCTTAGTGAGCGAACCGTAGTCAAACGGACAAACCGAAGCCAGATCAATCGCCTGAAGCTCCTCAAGGCCGGTTGGATGGCCGCGCCGGCATCCCTCCCGCGTTACCGCCGCAACCTGAACTGCGAAACCTAGGCATCAACCAGAGCCAAGATTGCATGCCGTTCGACAGCCTGCTGGCCCGATCGTCGTCCACGATCACGATTTGGCAGGCTTGGTCCGGTGCCCGAACATACCATCGCGGACAAGCTGAATTCTGCTTCAACAAGGCTGGCTATGAAACCACCAGCCGAACTGCGCATGCTGCGGCGCTGCCCCAACGACCAACATGGTTAAACCAGCAACGACGGAGCGGCGAGAGCCGCGCCCAAGTCTGACCCACGAAGGACAGCCCCGGAGACCAGATCCCGCGCGCCCCAGCCGTCCGCCTATTGGCCCAGCTTCCGCGCCACCAGTTCCTGCACCGCGGCCGGGTTGGCCTTGCCGCCGGTGGCCTTCAGCACCTGACCCACGAACCAGCCGGCGAGCTTCGGATTGGCCTTGGCCTTCTCCACCTGCGCCGGATTGGCGGCGATGATCTCGTCCACGGCCGCCTCGATGGCGCCAAGATCGGTGACCTGCTTCATCCCGCGCGCGTCCACGATCTCGGCCGGGTCGCCGCCTTCGGTCCACAGGATCTCGAACAGATCCTTGGCGATCTTGCCCGAGATCGCGCCCGAGCCGATCAGGTCGATCACCCCGCCCAGCTGCGCGGCGGAAACCGGCGAGGTTTCCACCGTCAGGCCTTCCTTGTTCAGCCGGCCGAACAACTCGTTGATGACCCAGTTCGCGGCCATCTTGCCGTCGCGGCCCCGGGCCACGGCCTCGAAGTAATCGGCATTTTCGACCTCGGCGGTCAGCACGCCGGCGTCATATTCGGAAAGCCCCAGATCGGCCACGAAGCGGGCCTTCTTCTGGTCCGGCAGCTCGGGCATCGAGGCGGCGATGCCGTCCACCCAGGCCTGCTCGATCTCCAGCGGCAGCAGGTCGGGATCGGGGAAATAGCGGTAGTCGTGCGCCTCTTCCTTGGACCGCATCGAGCGCGTCTCGCCGCGGTCGGGATCGTAGAGCCGGGTTTCCTGCACCACCTTGCCACCGTCTTCCAGGATGGCAATCTGGCGGCGCGCCTCGTAGTCGATGGCGGCCTGGATGAAACGCAGCGAGTTCATGTTCTTGATCTCGCAGCGTGTGCCGAGATGGCTGAAGTCCTGGGTCTCCTGGTAGCGCTCATAGGCGCCCGGCGGGCAGACCGAGACGTTCACGTCGGCGCGCAGGTTGCCGTTCTGCATATTGCCGTCGCAGGTGCCCAGATAGCGCATGATCTGGCGCAGCTTGGCGACATAGGCCGCCGCCTCCTCCGGCCCGCGGATGTCGGGGCGGCTGACGATCTCCATCAGCGCGACGCCGGTGCGGTTCAGGTCCACGAAACTCATGTTCGGGTCCATGTCGTGGATCGACTTGCCGGCGTCCTGCTCCAGGTGGATGCGCTCGATGCGGACGCGGCGGGCGACGCCGGGGCCCATGTCCACGATCACCTCGCCCTCGCCCACGATCGGGTGGTAGAGCTGGCTGATCTGGTAACCCTGCGGCAGGTCGGGATAGAAATAGTTCTTGCGATCGAAGGCCGAGCGCAGGTTGATCGCCGCCTTCAACCCCAGCCCGGTCTTGACCGCCTGTGCCACGCAGAATTCGTTGATGACCGGCAGCATCCCCGGCATGGCGGCATCGACGAAGGCGACATGGCTGTTCGGCTCGGCCCCGAAGCCGGTCGAGGCGCCGGAAAACAGCTTGGCATTTGAGGCGACCTGGGCGTGAACCTCCAGCCCGATGACCAGTTCCCAATCCTGCTTCGCGCCCTGGATGACTTTCGGTTCCGGCGCGGTATAGGTCAGATGGTCAAGCATGGCATTCCCCTTGGCAAGGCTGCCCGCCTTTTAGGGTCTCGGCGCCCGCCCGGCAAGGCCCGGGCCGTGGCAGCGCCGCAGGAGTATTTGGAAAACAGTGAAGACAAGATCTCTTGCGCGCTTCTTTGCTCCTCAAATACCCAACCGCCGCGGCGCCACCAGAATGGACCGCGCCAGGCTCTCGCCAATCCTGCATTTACCGTTTTCCAAATACCCGAACCCGACCGAGCAACAACCGGAAAGCCCGGACATTGACCTCAGCGACCACCTGGACGACCGGGACGGGCCAGCCCGTGCTCGGGCGCCTCGTCGCCTTCGGACCCGATGGGCGCGGCGCTGGGACCGTGCGAGAAGCGCTCGATCAGGGCGTTTTCCAGCTGCCGGTTCAGGTCGCGGCTCAGCGCCATGTAGTCGGGATTTTCCTCGACCGGGACGCCAGGCTTCCAGACCTCGGCCAGTTCGCGCAGATGGGCGCGGTCCATGCGGTAGAAGATGCGCTCCAGCTCGGCCGCCTCATAGGGCGACAGGCCGACATGCTCCAGCGCATAGCGCCCGGCGCGCAGCGAGCTGTCGAAGGTCTCGCGCACGATATGGTCGGCCTTGGCGGCGTAAAGCTGGAACACGTTCACCCGGTCGCGGGCGCGGGCAATCACCACGATGTCGGGGCGCTTTTCCTTGGCATAGCGCACCAGGCGCAGGTTCGCCTCGGGGTCGTCGAGCGCCGCGACCAGCACGCGCGCCTTGTCGAGCCCGGCCGCCGCCAGGATCTCGGGCCGGGTCGGGTCGCCGAAATAGCCCTTGAAGCCGAAGCGGCGCATCAGCTGGATGACCGCGAGGTCGTGGTCCAGCACCGTGGTCTTGAAGCCCGACATGGTCACCAGCCGGTTCAGCACCTGGCCGAAGCGGCCGACGCCGGCGATGATGATCGGCTGCTGCTCCTCGATCTCGTCGGCGAGGTCGCTGGCGCGTTCCTCGGCGATGCGGCGCGAGATGAAGTCCGACAGGATGAAGAGAAGCGGCGTCGCCAGCATCGACAGCGCGATGACCAGCAGGATGCCCTGAGCGAGGGCACGCGGCAGGATCGCCAGCGAAACCGCATAGGAGATCAGCACGAAGCCGAATTCCCCGGCCTGCGCCAGCGACAGGGTGAACAGCGTGCGGTCGCGGCCGCGCAACCCGGTCAGCCGGGCGATCAGGTGCAGGACGACCGCCTTGATCGCGATCAGCGCGACCGTCACGCCCAGCACGGTCCCCGGCTGCTGGAACAGGATGCCGAAGTCCATGCCGGCGCCGACGGTGATGAAGAACAGCCCCAGCAGCAGCCCCTTGAAGGGCGCGATCTGGCCCTCGAGCTCGTGGCGGAACTCGGACCCGGCCAGCATGACCCCGGCCAGGAAGGTGCCAAGCGCGGGCGACAGGCCGACGAATTCCATCAGCGAGGCGATGCCCACCACGATCAGCAGCGCGAGCGCGGTGTCGAGCTCGTTCAGCCGCGCCGAATAGACATAGCGGAACATCGGCCGGATCAGGTATTGCCCGATCAGGATCACCGCCGCCACCGCGCCCAGGGTGACCAGCGCCGCCGCCCAGCCGGGCAGCGAATGCATGAAGGCCTCGCCGATATGCTCCTCGGACGTGGGCAACGGCGCGCGTGTCGCCAGCAGCGGCATCAGCGCCAGCATCGGGATCACCGCGATGTCCTGGGTCAAGAGCACGGCGAAGGCGCTGCGCCCGCCCGGGGTCTGCATCAGCGATTTTTCCGACAGGGTCTGCAAGACGATGGCGGTCGAGCTCAGCGACAGGATCATGCCCAGCGTCACCGCGACATGCCAGTCCTGGTTCAGCGCCATCGCCAGCAGCGCCAGCAGCGCCACGGTGCCCAGGATCTGCATCCCGGCCAGGCCCAGAAGCTTCTTGCGCATCTGCCACAGCGCCTCGGGCTCCAGCTCCAGCCCGATCAGGAACAGCATCATCACCACGCCGAATTCGGCGAAATGCTGCAGGTCGGCCATGGCCCCGGCGGAACCCGCGATGCCCAGCACCGGCCCGATCACGATGCCCGAGACCAGATAGCCCAGCACCGATCCCAGGCCCAGCCGCGCCGACAGCGGCACGGCGATCACCATCGTCAGCAGGTAGACGGTGGCGATCAGCAGGAAGGATTCCATCAGCGCCCGTCCAGCATCCGCAGTTCGTGGGTGCGGCCCGACTTCACATAGGTCAGCCGCCCGTTGCCGATCGAGTTGATGGTGCCGCCGTCGATGCGGTCGCCCAGCCGCACCGTCACCACCTTGCCGCTGCGCAGCCGGATCAGCGCCCGGCTGGCCTGGCCGGCGCCGATGATGCCGATGATGGTGGTGCGGCCGGTGTCCATGCCGCGCGCCTGGGTCGCGGCCTTGGCGACGCTGGCCGAGGACACGCCTTTCGACAGGGCCGAGGCGGCGATCTCGGGCTCGTTGTCGATTTCCGGCGGCTTGTAATCCTGCTTGCGGGCGCGGGCGGCGCGTTCCTCGGCCTCGGCCTGGGCGCGGGCGCGGGCTTCGGCCTGGGCGCGGGCCTGGGCCTCGGCGGCGGCATCGGCCTGGGCGCGGGCGCGGATGCGCGCCTCGGCCTGGGCCTGCAATTGCTCGTCGAGCGCACGGCGGGCGGCGATCTCGGCATCGCTGGGGCCCGCAGCCGGCGCGGCCGCTGCCGGGGCCGCCGCGGCCGGTTCGGGGCCGGGCGTCGGGTCGGCGGCGGGCTCGGCCGCAGCGCCGCGCCGGGGCGGCAAGGGCGACGAGGCGAGCGCCGAAAGCTGCACCGCGCCCGGCGTCGCCGCAGGCGCGGCGGCAGCGGCCGACAGCGCCGCGTCGATGGCTCCGGCCGAGGGCGTGGCGCCGCCTTTGCCGGGACGCGGCTGCGGGCGGGACGAGCCACGCAAAAGCCCGCCCGAATCCCGGGCGGGCGTCGCGGCTTCCGCGCTGCGGCCGGGCTTGTCCGGTGGTGGCGTCGTGGCGGCGCGCAGCGCGGCATCGACGGCCGAGGCGCTGACCGCATCGCTGGCGGTGGCGGCCCTGCCGGGCTTGCGCAACGGCCGGGCCTGGGCCAGCCGCGCGCCCTCGGCCGCAGGCACCATCCGGGCCTCGACCAGGCCGTGCCGGCCCAGGTCTCGGATCAGATCGCGCAACTGCCGGTCATCGGCCGGGGTCAGCGGCTCGTCCTCGATCAGGTCGGGGGCCGCGCCCTCGGGGCGCAGCGGCGGCCGGGACGAGCCGCGCAGCGCCGTATCCTGGGCGACCCGGCCGGCGGGCGCCGCAGTCGGGCTGGCGGCCGGCGTCGCGGCCGGGGCGACGGCGCGGCGGGCGCGCTCCGGCGGACGGGTGGCGCGGATCGGCTGCGCCGCCTTCTGGCTTGCCGCATAGGGCAAGGGATCGGCCGGCAGGCGCGGCGCGCTGTCGGCACGCGGCGCGCTGGTCTGCGGCGTGCTGCGCCGCGGCGCCAGCTGCGGCCGCGCCGAACTGCTGAGGCGTCCCGCTGCCCGCGCCGGGGCGGTCGGCCGTGCGGCCGAGGACGTGGTCCGGGCCACCTGCTGCGGCGCGGCAGCGGGGCGGGTGGCGGCGACGCTGGCTGCCGGGGCGGCAGCGGCGACGGCGGGCGCTTGCAGCGGGACCGCGGCCGGCGCATCCGGGGCCGCAGGCGCGGCGGCATGGGTCGAGGGCGGCACCACGGCGGCGGCGACCGCGGCGGCGGCAACGATGACGCGCCGGCGCTCCTCCTCGGTCAGGGCCGAGATCGGCGCGGCGGGCGCGGCCAGCTGCGGCGCGGGCCGAGCAGGGGCCGCGGTTTGCGGGGCAACCGCCGAGACGGCCGCAGGTTCGGGGGCGGCTGCCACGACGGGCTCCGGCGCGGCTTCGGGGACGGGTGCGGTTGCGGCGGCTTGCGGCGCCGGATCGGCCGGCTGCTCGGCCGTGGGGGCGGATTCGGCCAGGCTGTCGCCACCGTCGCGCGGCACCACGAAGGCCCAGATCAGGATCAGCCCGGCGACCAGCGCCGCCAGCATGCCGACGAGGCCGACCAGCCCGCCACGCTCGCCCGGGCGGCGGCCGGGCGGCGGCGCGGCCACGGTCTCGCGCGTCTTGCGGGCGCCGGCGGCGCGTTCATGGATGGCCCGGGCGCGCGGGTTCAGGGCCGCGGCACCCTCGGCGGCGGTCGGCGCGTGGCGCACTACGGCGACCGCGGCCTCGGCGGTCTCGGCCTCGGCTGCGCCGGCCGGCGGGGCGGGCGCATCATCGGCGGGCTCGGGCGCTTTCGCTTCCGGCTCGGGTACCTCGGGGTCCGGCACATCGGCCGTGGCGGCATCGGCCTTGGGCGCATCGGTTTCCGCGGGCGTCGCATCGGCGGCCGGTGCCGGGGCCGGCGGCGCTTCGGCGGCGGGCATCTGCGTCTCGGGCTCCACCGTCGGCCCGGGTTCGGCGGGGGTTTCCGCCGCGGCCTCCGTCACGTCGCCGCCCAGGTCCAGATCCGAGGCCGCGCTGTCCTCGGCGAATTGCAGCCCGGCCGAGGTCACGCCGGCCTGGGCCGGATCGACCGCGGGCCGGGCGCGGGCCGGCGGATCCAGCACGAAGACCGGCTCGCCCGGATAGGCGCCCTCGGACGGGGCGGCGCAGAAGCCCTGGCCGTCGAAGCCGTATTGCGCGGCGAAGTCGCGCGCCTCGCGCAGGGTCTGGCGCGCCACGGCGGCGACCCGCACGCTGTCGCCGTCGCCCTCCCAGTCGAAGGCCAGGTCGTCGATGGCATAGGGGGTCAGCCCGTCCAGTGCCCGGCCCACCGACCGCTCGCGGTCGGCGCCGGGGGCGACGGTCAGGGTGGTGTAAAGGATCTGGTCGTCGGGAATGACCAGCGTCACCGGCAGCGGGGCCGCGTCCCCGGCCATGGCGCGCAGCGCGGTCAATTCGTCGCGAAACCCGGCCGAGTCGAACTCGACCGAGCCGAGATGGCGCCATGCGGCCGGCACCTGCCCCTCGGCCGCCGTCTCGCGGCGTTGCAGATGCACGGCATCCTCGCTGAAGGAAAGGGCGTATTCGGTAACGGAATCAAGCGACATGAATAGGCTTTGCTCTGCGGTCCCGGGCGCCTGCGCGCGTTCTTGTGATCTTTTTGAATGGACTACCGCAGAACGCGATCCGTGAAAAGCGGAACACCGGATTGTGAGGCATCCAAACCGCGATTTCCGGTGTTATGGGGCGGGAACGACAATCGCGCGGCCAGAATCCTTCCCCAAGGCCGCGCCAAGGAGACAGAGATCATGGCCCCATTCCGCCCCCTGCTGACCGCGGCGACGCTGATCGCCATCGGCGCCGGCCCGCTGCTGGCCCAGACCGCCCCCGACGCCCCGCCGCCGCAGATCGGACAGCATGCCATGAAACACCCCGGCAAGCATCACGGCCCCATGGCCAAGCTGACCGTGACCGGCGAGGGCCAGTCCGCGGCCCAGCCCGACATGGCGACGATCTCGCTGGGGGTCAGCTCGCGCGCCGCCACCGCCGCCGAGGCCATGGCGCAGAACGCCGAGCAGCAAGGCAAGGTCATCGAGGCGCTGAAGGCCGAGGGGATCGAGGCCCGCGACATCCAGACCTCGGGGCTGAGCCTGTCGCCGGTCATCGACTATCAGGACGGCCAGCCGCCCAAGCTGACCGGCTACGCTGCGCAGAACATGGTGACGCTGCGTGTGCGCGACATCGCGGCGCTTGGCGGGGTGCTGGACAAGCTGGTCGCCTCGGGCGCCAATGAGATCAGCGGCATCAGCTTCTCGCGCGAGGACATGACCGAGGCGCTGGACCAGGCCCGCGCCGCCGCCATCGCCGATGCGCGCCACCGCGCCGAGGTCATGGCCGAGGCGGCCGGGATGAAGCTCGGGCCGCTGATCTCGCTCTCCGAGGCGCAGGCCGGCGGCGGGCCGCGCCCAATGATGATGGCGGCTGCGGCCAAGCAGGCCGACACGCCGATCGAGGCGGGCGAGCTGGCGGTGACGGCCCATGTGACCGCGGTCTTCGCCATGCATGAGGGCGGCGCGGCGCCGGACACGGCCCCTGCCCCCGATGCCCCTGCCCCCGACGCGCCGGCTCCCGACGCGCCCGAAGGCGAGGCGCCGGCAAACTGAGCGCCGCAAATGCAGCAGAAAGGGCGGCGGGCCATTCCGCCGCCCGTTTCGTTCAGGCCGTCGCCGCCGCCAGCGCCTGGTCGAGATCGGCGATAATGTCCTGCGCGTCTTCGATGCCGATCGACAGCCGCACCACGTCCGGCCCGGCCCCGGCCGCGATCTTCTGCGCGTCGCTGAGCTGGCTGTGCGTGGTCGAGGCGGAATGGATCACCAGCGAGCGGGCATCGCCCAGGTTCGCGACATGGCTGAAGAGCTTCAGGCTGTCGACCAGCTTTACCGCCGCGTCATAGCCGCCCTTGATCGAGAAGGTGAAAAGCGCCCCCGCCCCCTTGGGATAGACCCGCCGCGCGGTGGCGTTCCAGGGCGAGGACGCGAGGCCGGCATAGGTGACCGAGGTGACGCGCGGGTCCTTCTCCAGCCATTCCGCGACCTTTTGCGCGTTCTCGACATGGCGCTGCATGCGCAGGCCCAGGGTCTCGACCCCCATCAGCGTGTAATGCGCGGCCTGCGGGTTCATGGTCATGCCCAGGTCGCGCAGCCCGATGGCAATGCCGTGGAAGGTGAAGGCGAGGCTGCCGAAGGTCTCGTGGAACTTCAGCCCGTGATAGGCCGGCTCGGGCTGCGACAGGCTGGGGAACTTGTCCGAGGCCGACCAGTCGAACTTGCCGCTGTCCACAATCACGCCGCCGGTCACCGTGCCATTGCCGGTGATGTATTTCGTCAGGCTGTGCACGACCAGCGTGGCGCCCAGCTCCAGCGGCTTGCAAAGCCAGGGCGTCGCCAGCGTGTTGTCGACGATCAGCGGGACGCCAAGCTCGTCCGCCACCCTGGCCACCGCCGGAATGTCGGTGACATAGCCGCCGGGGTTGGAGATCGATTCGCAGAAGATGGCGCGGGTATCCTCGTCCGCCGCCGCCCGCAACGCCTCGAGATCGTCCAGGTCGACGAACTTGCACGACCAGCCGAAGCGCTTGATGGTCTGGCTGAACTGGGTGATGGTGCCGCCATAGAGCCGGGTCGAGGCGATGATGTTCCGGCCCGGCCCCATCAGCGGGAACAGCGCCATGATCTGCGCCGCATGGCCCGAGGAACAGCAGACCGCGCCCGCGCCGCCCTCCAGCGCCGCGATGCGGGTCTGCAGCGCGGCCACGGTCGGGTTGGTCAGGCGGGAATAGATATAGCCGACCTCCTGCAGGCCGAAGAGCCGCGCGGCATGGCCGGCGTCCTGGAACACATAGGCGGTGGTCTGATAGATCGGCACCTGGCGCGAGCCGGTCGCCGGGTCGGGCGCGCTGCCGGCATGGACGGCGCTGGTGTCGAAGCCCCAATCGGGGGACATGCTGTCGGACATGGAAACTCTCCCTAGCTGCGGGCCAGAGACTAGGCGGGTTTCGCAGCGGAAATCCATCGAAATCCGGGGGATGGCGCCGGGAAAGACGCGGCATGGCGCCGCGCAGCCGTCCAGGAGAACGCGCTTTCTCCGCCGGGGCGGGAATGAGCATGGCATCGCTTCAGGGAAGGGATGTTGGTGCGGTCGAGAAGACTCGAACTTCCACTCCGGTTAAGGAACAGCGACCTCAACGCTGCGCGTCTACCAATTCCGCCACGACCGCACTGCCGCAGGCCCGCGCGTTCTAGACGGTTGCGCGGCGGATGAAAAGAGAGATTTTCACCCGCCGCACGCGATTTTCACTCCGCCGCCACGGCGCCTTGCGGGGTATAGTTCAGGATCGGCGCCAGCCAGCGCTCGGCCTCGCGCAGCGACATGCCCTTGCGATGGGCATAGTCCAGAACCTGGTCGTGCTCGACCTTGGCGACGCCGAAATAATAGGCCTCGGGATGGCCGATATAGAGGCCCGAGACCGACGAGCCGGGCCACATCGCCATGGACTCGGTCAGTTCGACCCCGGTCGCCGCCGTCGCATCCAGCAGCCGGAACAGCGTGGTCTTTTCGGTGTGGTCGGGCTGGGCGGGATAGCCGGGCGCCGGGCGGATGCCCTTGTAGGGTTCGGCCGCCAGTTCCTCGGGGCTGAAGTCTTCCTCGGCATAGCCCCAGTATTGCTTGCGCACCCGCTCGTGCATCATCTCGGCCAGCGCCTCGGCGAAGCGGTCGGCCAGCGCCTGCACCAGGATCGCCGAGAAATCGTCATGCGCCGCCTTGAACCGCTCGGCGATCTGCTGCTCTTCGCCGCCCGCCGTCACCACGAAGCCGCCGACATAGTCGCGATGGCCCTCGGGCGCGACGAAATCGGCCAGGGCCACGTTCGGGCGGCCGTCGCGCTTGCTGACCTGCTGGCGCAGGGTATGCAGCGTCGCCAGCTCATGCGCGCGGTCGTCGGCGGTGAACAGGCGGATGTCGTCGCCCATGCGATTCGCCGGCCAGAAGCCGATGACGGCGCGCGGCTTGAACCAGGATTCGTCGATGATGCGCGTCAGCATCGCCTGCGCATCGGCGAAGAGTTGGCGCGCCACCTCGCCCTGCTTTTCGTCCTGAAGGATACGCGGATAGACCCCCTTCAGCTCCCAGGTCTGGAAGAACGGCGTCCAGTCGATATAGCGCGCGATCTCGGCCAGGTCGAAATCGTCGATGACGCGCGCACCCAGGAATTCGGGCGCCTTGGCCTGATAGCCGGTCCAGTCGATGCGCACGGCATTGTCGCGGGCCGAGGCCAGCGGCAGCCGCTTCTTCTCCGCCTCGGCGCGGGCATGGCGGTTTGCCACGTCCAGGTATTCGGCGCGAACCGTGTCGACATAGGCCGATTTCTGGCCCGAGAGCAGGCTGCCCACCACGCCCACGGCGCGGCTGGCGTCGGTGACATAGACCGCCTGCCCCTTGGCATAGCGCGGGTGGATCTTCACGGCGGTATGCACGCGGCTTGTCGTCGCGCCACCGATCAGCAGCGGAATGTCGAAACCCTCGCGCTCCATTTCCGCGGCGACATGCGCCATCTCGTCCAGCGAGGGGGTGATCAGGCCGGACAGGCCGATGATATCCACCTTTTCGGCCTTGGCGGTTTCCAGGATCTTGGTCGCCGGGACCATCACGCCCAGGTCGATGATCTCGTAATTGTTGCAGGCCAGCACGACGCCGACGATGTTCTTGCCGATGTCATGCACGTCGCCCTTGACCGTCGCCATCAGGATCTTGCCAGCGCTGGAGGCGCCGCCACCACCGCCGGCCGCGGCCTTCTCGGCCTCCATATAAGGCAGCAGATGCGCCACCGCCTGCTTCATCACCCGCGCCGATTTCACCACCTGCGGCAGGAACATCTTGCCCGAGCCGAAAAGGTCGCCGACCACGTTCATCCCGGCCATCAAGGGGCCCTCGATCACATGCAGCGGCCGCGCGGCGGCAAGGCGGGCCTCCTCGGTGTCCTCGTCGATATATTCGGTGATGCCGTTGACGAGGGCATGTTCCAGCCGCTTGTCCACCGGCCAGGTCCGCCAGGTCAGGTCCTTTTCGCGGGCCTTCGCGCCGCCCTCGCCGCGGAAACGCTCGGCAATCTCCAGCATGTTCTCAGTCGCCGTGCCGCCGGCCTTGGGCTTGCGGTTCAGCACCACGTCCTCGCAGGCCTCGCGCAGGCTGGGCTCGATCTGGTCATAGACCGCCAGCTGGCCGGCGTTGACGATGCCCATGTCCATGCCGGCCTGGATCGCGTGATACAGGAACACCGCATGCATCGCCTCGCGCACCGGCTCGTTGCCGCGGAAGCTGAAGCTCAGGTTCGACACCCCGCCCGAGACATGCACATGCGGCAGCTGCTGCATGATCCGCCGCGTCGCGCCGATGAAGTCCAACCCGTAGTTGTCGTGCTCCTCGATCCCGGTGGCGATGGCGAAGATGTTCGGGTCGAAGATGATGTCCTCGGCCGGGAAGCCGACGCGGTTGACCAGGATGTCATAGGCCCGCGCGCAGATCTCGACCTTGCGGTTCTCGGTGTCGGCCTGGCCCTTCTCGTCGAAGGCCATGACCACCACGGCGGCACCGTAGCGGCGGCACAGGTCCGCGTGATACAGGAACGCCGCCTCGCCCTCCTTCAGCGAGATCGAGTTCACGATGGCCTTGCCCTGCACGCATTTCAGCCCGGCCTCGATCACCTCCCATTTCGAGCTGTCGATCATCACCGGCACGCGGGCGATGTCGGGCTCGGCCGCGATCAGGTTCAGATAGTCGATCATCGCCTGCTTCGAATCGATCAAGCCTTCGTCCATGTTGACGTCGATGATCTGGGCACCGTTCTCGACCTGGTCCCGCGCCACGTCCAGCGCGGCGGCGTAATCGCCATTGGTGATCAGCTTGCGGAACTTGGCCGAGCCGGTGACGTTCGTGCGCTCGCCCACGTTGACGAAGGGAATGTCGTCGGTCTTGAAGAAGGGCTCCAGCCCCGACAGGCGCAGCCGCGGCTCGATCTCGGGGATCGCGCGCGGCGGCAGGCCCTCGACGGCGCGGGCAATGGCGGCGATATGCGCAGGCGTCGAGCCGCAGCAGCCGCCGACCACGTTCACCAGACCCTCGCGGGCGAATTCGGCGACCTGCGCGGCCATCTCCTCGGGCGATTCGTCGTATTGGCCCATCTCGTTCGGCAGGCCGGCGTTGGGATAGGCGCAGATCAGCGTATCCGCGACCGAGGAAAGCTCGGCCAGGTGCGGGCGCATGGCGGCGGCCCCCAGCGCGCAGTTCAGCCCGATGGTGGCCGGCCGGGCGTGGCTGACCGAATACCAGAAGGCGGTCGGCGTCTGCCCCGACAGCGTGCGCCCCGACAGGTCGGTGATGGTGCCCGAGATCATCACCGGCAGCCGCAGCCCCACGTCGGAAAAGACCTCTTCGCAGGCAAAGATCGCCGCCTTGGCGTTCAGCGTGTCGAAGATGGTCTCGATCAGGATCAGGTCGGCACCACCATCGATCAACCCGCGGATCTGCTGGGCATAGGCCACGCGCAGATCGTCAAAAGTCACGGCACGATAGCCGGGGTTGTTCACGTCCGGGCTGATCGAGGCCGTCCGATTGGTCGGCCCCACCGCGCCCGCGACCCAGCGCAGCCGCCCGTCCTCGGCGGTGGCGCGGTCCAGCGCCCGGCGCGCGATGCGGGCGCCGTGGAAGTTCAGGTCATAGACCGCCGCCTCCATGCCGTAATCCGCCTGGGCGATGGTGGTCGAGGAAAAGGTGTTGGTCTCGACGATATCCGCGCCCGCCTTGGCATAGCGGTAATGGATCTCCTCGATCGCTGCGGGCTGGGTCAGGATCAGCAGGTCGTTGTTGCCCTGCTGCGGATGCTCGCCCGGCGCCGGCGGATGGCAGCCGCAGTTGCAGCCGCCGCCATGGCCGCGGAAATCGTCCTCCTTCAGGCCCAGCTGCTGGATCTGCGTGCCCATGGCGCCGTCGAGGATCAGGATACGCTGGCGCGCGGCCTCGCGCAGGGCTTCGAAGACGGGGGACTTGGGCAGGGTCATGGCGGCATCCGGACTTGGGTTGGGTGGCAACCTATACAGGCACACAGGCATTTAGTGAAATTCAACATCCGCACAATGATCTTGAAGCAGGCTCATGTTTCTTTGCTCGGCAAATACCCCGGGGGCGTGGGGGCAGCGCCCCCACCGCCGACGGCGCCCCCTTGCGACAGCCCGTCCGCAGGAATATCTGCCGGCCATGACCGAATGGATCACCGCCCCCGGACTGACCGACTATCCGCAAGCCGTGGCTTTCATGGAGGCGCGCGCCGCCGCGATCCACGACGGCCGCGCCGACGAGCTGATCTGGCTGGTCGAGCACCCGCCGCTCTATACCGCCGGCACCTCGGCCAGGGCCGAAGACCTGCTCAGCGCCCGCTTCCCGGTGCACGAGACCGGCCGCGGCGGGCAATATACCTATCACGGGCCCGGCCAGCGCGTAGTCTATGTCATGCTGGACCTGAATCGACGCGGCCGCGACGTGCGCGCCTTCGTCAAGGCGCTCGAATCCTGGGTCATCGATGCCCTGACCGAGTTCAACCTGAAGGGCGAGATCCGCGACGGCCGCGTCGGCGTCTGGATCGCCCGCCCCGACAAGGCGCCGCTGCCCGACGGCAGCATGCGCGAGGACAAGATCGCCGCCATCGGCGTCAAGCTGCGCCGCTGGGTCAGCTTCCACGGCATCTCGATCAATGTCGAGCCCGACCTCGGCCATTACGCCGGCATCGTGCCCTGCGGCATCCAGGGCCATGGCGTGACCAGCCTGGTCGATCTCGGCCTGCCGGTCGGGATGGGCGACCTCGACCTGGCGCTGCGGGCCGGATTCGCACGGCATTTCCCGCCGCTGGCCGGCTGATTTTCACCCGCACGGAAAAGCAGTCTCAAAACTTTCTGCGACTTTTTGACGGTGTTGCACCCCAGCCCGGCATGTTACCCCTGTACTTCGGAGGAGGACGAGGGTCCTCTCGTCGACTCAAGGAAAAGAACCCAGAGGATTCGCGATGAAGACCAGCATCTACGCCACTCTCGCCGCCACGTTTCTCGCCCTGCCCGCCATGGCCCAGGACGCCGGAGACCCGGCCAAGGGCGAGAAGGAATTCAAGAAGTGCAAGGCCTGCCACATGATCCAGTCGCCGGACGGCTCGGATGTGGTCAAGGGCGGCAAGACCGGGCCGAACCTCTACGGCGTGGTCGGGCGCAAGGCCGGCACCGAGGAAGGCTTCAAATATTCCGACGCGCTGATCAAGCTAGGCGAGGCCGGCGAGGTCTGGACCACCGAGGATCTGGAGCATTACATCACCGACCCGAACAAATACGTCGAGGAGAAGGTCGGCGACAAGTCGCTGAAGACCAAGATGACCTTCAAGATGACCAAGAACCAGGCCGACGTGGTGGCCTTCCTGGCGCAGCACTCGCCCGAGGCGGGCGCCGCCCCCGCGGCCGGCGACGCGCCCGCGGCCGATGCTCCCGCCGAGGCCCCTGCAGAGACTCCCGCCGCGCCGGCGTCGAACTGAGCCGATCCTGTCGCCAAGCGGCAACATTCGCGCCCCCGGCACGCCGAAAGCGTCCGGGGGCGTGTCATTTGAGACCTGTGGCGGATTGCCTCAGCCCATCATCCTGTTCTAGAACCGATAGCGAGTCCGCTGGCCCCCGAGGCCGGCCAGCCGCATCTGAGGGAGTCCACGCATGGCAGACGCAGCCGTTCACGGCCACGGTGGCCATCATGACACCCGCGGGTTCTTCACCCGCTGGTTCATGTCAACCAACCACAAGGATATCGGTATCCTTTACCTGTTCACGGCCGGCGTCGTCGGCCTGATCTCGGTCTGCTTCACCGTCTACATGCGCATGGAGCTGCAGCATCCCGGCGTGCAGCTCATGTGCCTGGAAGGCGCGCGGCTGATCGCCGACGCCTCGGCGGAATGCACCCCGAACGGGCATCTCTGGAACGTCATGATCACCTATCACGGCGTGCTCATGATGTTCTTCGTCGTCATCCCGGCGCTGTTCGGCGGTTTCGGCAACTATTTCATGCCGCTGCACATCGGCGCCCCGGACATGGCCTTCCCGCGGCTGAACAACCTCAGCTACTGGATGTATGTCTGCGGCGTGGCGCTGGGCATCGCCTCGCTGCTGGCACCCGGCGGCTCGGACCAGCCCGGCTCGGGCGTGGGCTGGGTGCTGTATCCGCCGCTCTCGACCACCGAAGGCGGCTATTCGATGGACCTGGCGATCTTTGCCGTCCACGTCTCGGGCGCCTCGTCGATCCTGGGTGCGATCAACATCATCACCACTTTCCTGAACATGCGCGCCCCCGGCATGACGCTGTTCAAGGTGCCGCTGTTCGCCTGGTCGGTCTTCATCACCGCCTGGCTGATCCTGCTGTCGCTGCCGGTGCTGGCGGGCGCGATCACCATGCTGCTGATGGACCGCAACTTCGGCACGCATTTCTTCGACCCGGCAGGCGGCGGCGATCCGGTGCTCTATCAGCACATCCTGTGGTTCTTCGGCCACCCCGAGGTCTATATCATCATCCTGCCCGGCTTCGGCATCATCAGCCACGTGATCTCGACCTTCGCGAGGAAGCCCATCTTCGGCTACCTGCCGATGGTGCTGGCCATGGCCGCGATCGGCATCCTGGGCTTCGTGGTCTGGGCGCATCACATGTATACGGCCGGCATGTCGCTGACCCAGCAGGCCTATTTCATGCTGGCGACCATGACCATCGCCGTGCCGACCGGCATCAAGGTGTTCTCGTGGATCGCGACCATGTGGGGCGGCTCGATCGAGTTCAAGACGCCGATGCTCTGGGCCTTCGGCTTCCTGTTCCTGTTCACTGTCGGCGGCGTGACCGGCGTGGTGCTGTCGCAGGCGCCGCTGGACCGGGTCTATCACGACACCTATTACGTCGTGGCGCATTTCCACTACGTGATGAGCCTGGGCGCGGTCTTCGGCATCTTCGCCGGGGTCTATTACTGGATCGGCAAGATGTCGGGCCGGCAATACCCGGAATGGGCCGGCAAGCTGCATTTCTGGATGATGTTCCTCGGCTCGAACCTGATCTTCTTCCCGCAGCACTTCCTGGGCCGCCAGGGCATGCCGCGGCGCTACATCGACTACCCGGTCGAGTTCGCCTATTGGAACAACATCTCGTCGATCGGCGCCTATATCAGCTTCGCCTCCTTCCTGCTGTTCATCGGCATCGTGTTCTACACGCTCTTCGCCGGGCGCCGGGTGAACGTGCCGAACTACTGGAACGAGCACGCCGACACGCTGGAATGGACCCTGCCCTCGCCCCCGCCCGAGCACACGTTCGAGCAGCTGCCCAAGCGCGAGGACTGGGATCGCAGCCACGCGCATTGAGCGATGCCCTGGCAATGGCATGACGCGGCCCCGGAGCAATCCGGGGCCGTTTTCCGTCTGGAGATCCGCCCGCATCGCGCCCTGCCCCGGCGTGGCTTTGCCTGGGTGATCGGGCTGACGGCGGGCTTCCTGGCGCTGCCGCTGATCGCGGTGCTGGGCACGGCGGTGCTGTGGGGCCTGCTGCCCTTTGCCGCGCTGGCGGTCTGGGGGCTGTGGGCGGCGATCCGGCACAGCTATCGGGTGCCGCAAGAGGTGATGCACCTGTCGCACGACCGGCTCGAACTGGTGCGCAGCGACCCGGGCCGCGCCGACCGCATCTGGCGGACCAACCCCTATTGGGTCCGGGCGGTGCTGCGCGCGAATGGCCCGGTCGAGGATTACCTGGTGCTGACCGACGGCCGGCGCGAGGTCGAGCTGGGCGCCTTCCTGGCCCCCGAGGAGCGGGTGGCGCTGCGGGATGAGCTGACCCGGCGGCTGGGGGCGTTGCGCGGCTGAGGCGGACGCGCAACGGGGCGTGCGCATGACGTGCAACGGTTTCGGCAACCTTCTGATATCAAAGAAAGACTGCCTGTGACCGGCGGACACCGGCCGTACACCATGCGTGCACCGGCGGTGCATCTTGAAGCCGCAAGGATGGCGCCGGCAAACCTGTCCAAATCGTCAGCTTCTGCGGCCTTCCGGGACGGGGTAAGGCACGAGGATCACGTATTGTTTACCATTGGTTGATCATGCCCGACACTGGTCTTTCTGAGCAAGCCCTATGGCTTGCATTAGATATCGCCGTAGCACAAAGGTGGCTCCGGAAATCTGAACAGCCGGGATAAGTGGATTTTCCGCGTATGAGCCGGGCCAGAAATTGATCCAGTGGATCAATTTCCCGGCGATTGGGCAGCATGATGTTGCGAGCGAGGAGAAGACCATGGGAAGACGACCGCGCCGGAACCACACCCGGCCTTCAAGGCGAAGGTGGCGGCAGCCGCGATCAAGGGCGAGAAGACGCTGATCGAGCTGGCGCAGGATTTCGACGTGCATCCGAACCAGATCAAGCAGTGGCGTGACCAGCTGCTCGAGGGCGCGACCGGGGTGTTCGGCGAAGCCGCGAAAGCTGAGCCAGAACCGATCGTCGATGTGAAGACCCTGCATGCAAAGATCGGAGAGCTGACGCTGGAGAACGATTTTTTGTCCGGCGCGCTCGGCAAGGCGGGTCTGTTGCCGAGCGCAAAAAGATGATCGATCCCTCGGCCAAGCTGAGCGTCAGCCGACAGGCCATCGTGCTGGGGATCAGCCGGGGCAGCGTCTACTACAAGCCCCGCCCGGTGTCGGACGCGGACCTGAAGCTGATGCACCGCATCGACAAGCTGCACATGGAATTCCCCTTCGCGGGCAGCCGGATGCTGCAGGGCCTGCTGATCCAGGAAGGGTTCAAGGTCGGGCGGCTGCACGTTGCCACGCTGATGAAGCGCATGGGCATCGAGGCGCTCTACCCGACCTAACACCTCGAAGCCAGCGCCGGGGGCACAAGATCTACCCCTATCTGCTCAGGAAGCTGCCGATCACCCGCCCCAATCAGGTCTGGGCGATGGACATCACCTACATTCCCATGGCCCGCGGGTTCATCTATCTGGCTGCCGTGCTCGACTGGTTCACCGAAGCCGTGTCCTGGCATGCCGGGTGTCGATCACGCTGGAGGCCGAGTTCTGCAAGGAAGCCGTCGCGGAGGTACTGGCACGTCACGGCACGCCCGAGCTATTCAACACGGCTCAGGGAAGCCAGTTTACGTCCATCGACTTCATCAAGGTTCTGGCCGCCCGAGAGATCAAGTCCACATGGATGGCAAAGGCGCCTGGCGCGACAACGTCTTCGTCGAGCGTCGGTGGCGGACGGTCAAATACGAGGAGGTCTACCTGCGGGCCTATGCCAGCGTGTCTGAGCCCCGCGCCGGGATCGGCCGCTATCTCGGCTTTTACAACAGCCGCCGTCCGCATTCATCGCTTGACGGGAAAACGCCCGATCAGGCCTACTTCACCCCGCCAATGCCCGAAGCGGCAGCGGCATAACCGAGGCAGAAAACCACTTGGAAATCGCCCAGAACCTGTTCAGATCAATCGAACCACCTCTATCAGCCTAAAGACACGCCTTCCAGGAGTATAACCCTTGATTATCCGCAATGATACGGTATGGCGCGCCGGCGAGGTCATCGAACTGAACGAGACTGTTCAGATCGCCGCTGGAGCCACCCTCACGATTGAAGAAGGAGCGGTTGTCCGGGGAGGCAGCATTCAGGTCTTCGGAACGCTGTCGGTCGAAGGGACGCAGCAAAATCAGGTGACGTTCGACAACGTCAGGCTTACCTTCGGGAGCGAGCACAGAATCCCGGCAAGATTGGAAATGGCATTTACGAACTGGGCCGGCGGTGAGTTTCTACCTGCCACGGGCAATGGCAGTTACGGTTCTTTTTCCGTATCAGACAGCACGTTCAACGGCACGCAGGGCTTCTACATCTGGTATCCTACATCCGAAAGCAACTTCACCCGAAATCTGTTTGTCGGTTCATCGCCTCTAAGCATCGGAACAGGCCATGACAGCTCGCTGACCGTAGAAGCGAACAGCTTCGTCAATATTGCCGGACCCATGGAGGTCCGGGCGGCCTACGGCGAACCCGTGATCATTCGATACAACACCTTTTCGGTCCCCAACGGTGCTATTGCGGTAGAGATATCGGCCCCTGCAATCGCCGACGAGAACTATTGGGGCACTGTGCACCGGCCGACAATCAACAGCCTGATTCTGGACGCGAATGACGATCTGAATCGAGGCCACGTTCTTTCTATCGCCAATCCCTTGGCCACGCCCTACCCAGGTGCACCCTCCGTCAGCCTCTATGTAAGGGGGATTGTCGGAAACGATGTCGTCGCGGGCATGAGCATGGGCGATCAGCTTTGGGGATTTTCCGGCAATGATGCGTTGAATGGATTGGGCGGCGCTGACACGTTGAACGGCGGCAGAGGTGCCGACACCATGACCGGTGGGATGGGTAATGACACCTATATCGTCGACGATGCCGGTGACATCGTGAATGAGGTGCAGAACGCCGGAAGCGATACTGTCCACGCAACCATCTCTTATGTCTTGGGCGGCAACCTAGAAAATCTGATCCTTACCGGTGCCGCAGCGAGCAATGGTTCGGGCAATACCTTGGCCAACCATATCCAGGGTAATGCGGCAGACAATCTCCTGAACGGCAATGCCGGCAATGACACGCTGATTGGCGGTGCCGGGAATGATCGGTTGCTGGGTGGCATAGGAGTCGATTCCATGGCGGGTGGGATTGGAAACGACTTTTACCAAGTTATCGAGGCCTCGGATCTGGTGGTGGAGGTCGGTAATCAAGGCAATGACACGGTGCAATCGGCGGCTTCCTATGCGCTGACTGCAGATGTCGAGAACCTTGTTCTGGCCGGGACTGCCAATATCAACGGCACCGGCAATGCGCTGGCGAACCGGATCAGCGGCAATGCCGGCAACAATACGCTGCTTGGCGGTCTGGGCAATGATACGCTGCTGGGCGGCGCCGGCAACGACACGCGGAACGGCGGGACCGGCGACGACCGGCTGGACGGCGGCGCGGGGGTGGACCTGGTCGCCTATGGCGCGGCCACGGGCGGCGTGCGGGTGAACCTGGCGACGGCCGGCGCGCAGGCGATCGGCGGCGGCCAGGGCAGCGACACGCTGAGTTGGATCGAGAACGTCAACGGCTCGGACTTCGCCGACGTGCTGACCGGCAATGTCGCCGCGAACCTGCTGTCCGGGGTCGCGGGCAATGACACGCTGGTCGGCGGGGCTGGCACCGACACGCTGAGCGGCGGGCTCGGCACCGATACGGCGGGCTATGGCGCGGCCGGCGGCGGCGTGCGGGTGGACCTGGCGACGGCCGGCGCGCAGGCGATCGGCGGCGGCCAGGGCAGCGACCTGCTGCTGGGCATCGAGAACCTGGACGGCTCGGGCTTTGCCGACCGGCTCTGGGGCAATCTCGCGGCGAACCGGCTGAACGGCAGCGCCGGCAACGACCAGCTGGATGGCCGGGGCGGCAACGACAGCCTGCTGGGCGGCGCCGGGGCCGACAGCCTGCTGGGCGGCGCCGGCAATGACGTGCTGACCGGCGGCGCCGGCGCGGACCGGCTGAACGGCGGGCTGGGCGCCGACCAGTTCGTGTTCCTGACCTTGGGCGAGTCGAGCGTGGCAGCGGCGGGGCGCGACCTGATCCAGGACTTCAGCCGCGCCCAGGGCGACCGCATCGACCTGTGCGGCATCGACGCGCATGCCGGGCTTGCCGGCGACCAGGCCTTCCGGCTGATCGGCGAGCGCGCCTTTACCGGGGCGGCGGGCGAGCTGCGCTATGAGCGGGCCGGCAATGTGACCACGATCCTGGCCGATAGCAATGGCGACGGCCGGGCGGATTTCTCGGTGGCGCTGAACGGCAGCCACAGCCTGGCCGGGGCGGATTTCCTGCTGTAACCGGCTGGTCCGGCGATAAAAAGGCCCGGCAGCGCGCCGGGCCTTTCCTGCATCGCGGCTGGGGAGGAGGGTCAGCCGTCGACGCGGATCACCTTGTTTTCCGGGTCATAGGGGCTGTCCTCGGTCACCACCGCATCCCAGAGCTGGCGCTGCATGCGGACCTTCAGCCGCGTGCCCGGCTTCGCCAGGTCGGGGCGGACATAGCCCATGCCGATGGACTTGCCGAAGGCCGCCGACCAGCCGCCCGAGGTCAGCCGCCCGATCTTGGTCGCGCCGTCCTCGGTGAACAGCGCCTCGCGGCCCCAGGGGTCGGCATCGGCCGGGCCGTCGATCAAGAGCGTGCAGCAGAGCGAACGCACGCCCTTGTCGAGCATGGCCTGCTTGCCGTTGAATTCCTTGCCCAAGTCGACAAAGCGGTCCAGCGCGGCTTCCAGCGGCGTGGCGTCGCGGCCCAGTTCGGTGCCGAAGGCGCGATAGGATTTCTCCTGCCGCAGCCAGTTCTGGGCGCGGGCACCGACCAGCTTCATGCCGTGCTTTGCGCCCGCCGCGACCAGCTGGTCCCAGAGGTAGCGGCCGAATTCGATCGGGTGATGCAGCTCCCAGCCCAGCTCGCCGGTATAGGCGACGCGGATGGCGCGCACCGGGCACATGCCAAGCTCGATATTGCGCATCGTCAGCCACGGGAAACGCTTGTTGCCGAGCACGGTTTCCGGGTTCGCGTCGCGCACCAGCTCGTTCAGGATGGCGCGCGACTTCGGCCCGGCGATGGCGAAGACGCCCCATTGCGTGGTCACGTCCTGGATGATGACCTGGCCGAATTCGCCCTCCATCTCTTCGGCGGTCTTGCGCAGGAAGTCGGCGTCGTAATCGGTCCAGGCACCGGCCGAGATCAGGTAATAGTCGTCCTCGGCCAGGCGCACGATGGTGTATTCGGTGCGGGTGGTGCCGGTTTCGGTCAGGGCATAGGTCAGGTTGATGCGGCCGACCTTGGGCAGCTTGTTGGTGGTGAACCAGTCCAGGAAAGCCGTGGCGCCGGGGCCATAAACCCGGTGCTTGGTGAAGGCCGAGGCGTCGATCAGGCCGGCAGTGTTGCGCACGGCCTCGGCCTCGGCCTTGGCATATTGCCACCAGCCGCCGCGGCGGAAGCTGCGCGCGGCGTGGTCATCGAAGCCGATGGGGGCATAGTAGTTCGGGCGCTCCCAACCGTTCACCTGGCCCATCTGGGCGCCGGCCGCGACCTGGCGGTCATAGGCCGGGGCGGTGCGCAGCGGCCGGGCGGATTCGCGTTCCTCGTCCGGGTGGTGCAGGATGAAGACGTGCTCGTAGCATTCCTCGTTCTTCTGCACGGCGTATTCGGTGGTCATCCACTGGCCATAGCGGCGCGGGTCGAGGCTCGCCATGTCGATCTCGGCCTCGCCCTGGGTCATCATCTGCGCCAGGTAGTAGCCGACGCCGCCGGCAGCGGTGATGCCGAAGGAAAAGCCCTCGGCCAGCCACATGTTGCGCAGGCCGGGGGCCGGGCCGACCAGCGGGTTGCCGTCGGGGGTGTAGCAGATCGGGCCGTTGAAGTCGTCCTTGAGCCCCACGGTTTCCGAGCTGGGCAGCCGGTGGATCATCGACATGTATTCTTCCTCGATCCGTTCCAGGTCCAGCGGGAACAGGTCGGCGCGGAAGGTTTCCGGCACGTCGTATTTGAAGCGGGCGGGCGCGCCGGCCTCATAGGGGCCGAGGATCCAGCCGCCGCGCTCCTCGCGCACATACCATTTCGCGTCGGCGTCGCGCAGCACCGGGTGTTCGGGGTTGCCGGCCTCGCGCCAGGCCAGCAGCGCCGGGTCGGGCTCGGTGACGATGAACTGGTGCTCGACCGGGATCGCCGGGATCTTGATGCCCAGAAGGCGCGCGGTGCGCTGCGCGTGGTTGCCGGTCGCGGTCACCACATGTTCGGCGCGGATCTCGAACTCCTCGCCCGAGCCGACCAGGTTCCCGCCCTTTTCGATCATCTTCTCGCAGGTGACGACCCATTCGTCGCCGGTCCAGCGATAGCCGTTGACCTGGATCTTGCGCTCGATGCTGGCGCCGGCCATGCGCGCGGCGCGGGCCATGGCCTGGGTCACGTCGGCCGGGTTGATATAGCCGTCGGTCGGGTGGAACAGCGCGCCCTTGAGCCCCTCGATATTCACCAGCGGCCAGCGATCCTTGATCTGCGCCGGGGTCATGAATTCATGCTCGACACCCACGGTCTCGGCGATCGAGGAATACAGCTCGTATTCGTCCATCCGGTCCTGGGTCTGCGCCATGCGCAGGTTGCCGCAGCGGGTGAAGCCGGCGTTCAGCCCGGTCTCGGCCTCGAGCCCGGCATAGAGCTTGACCGAATAGTCGTGGATGTGGCTGGTCGCGTAGCCCATGTTGAACAGCGGCAGAAGGCCGGCCGCGTGCCAGGTCGAGCCGGCCGTCAGCTCGTCGCGCTCGACCAGCAGCGTGTCCCAGCCGGCGCGCGCCAGATGCAGGGCGATGCCGCAACCGACGGCGCCGCCGCCGACCACCAGGGCCTTCACATGGGTTTTCATGGCGAGCGACTCCTTTTTCGCGCGTGAGCTTTGCTGAGAAACATCTCTGCCACAGCCGGCGCGGAATCATGTCCACAGCGCGACATGTTCCCGGCAAAAAGCGACATGGCCGGCATGGCCCGGACCAGGGCAAAACGCCCCGGAAACCGGGGCGCAGCAGTCACAGCATCGAGGGCACCACCTGGTCCGGCGGCCGGTGGCCATCGGCGAAAGTCTTGATGTTGATAAGGACTTTCTCGCCCATCTCGATCCGGCCCTCGACGGTGGCCGAGCCCATATGCGGCAGCAGCACGACATTGGGCAGTTCGCGCAGCCGCGGGTTGATCTCGTGACCGTGCTCGAAAACGTCAAGGCCGGCGCCGGCGATCTCTCCGGTGCGCAGCATCCGGGTCAGGGCGTTCTCGTCGATGACCTCGCCGCGCGAGGTGTTGATGACCACGGCCGAGGGTTTCATCAGCTTCAGCCGCCGCGCGTTCAGCAGGTGAAAGGTCGAGGGCGTGTGCGGGGCGTTCACGCTGATGATGTCCATGCGCGCCAGCATCTGGTCCAGGCTCTCCCAATATGTCGCCTGCAACTCGGCCTCGGTTTCCGGGCGCAGGCGGCGGCGGTTGTGGTAATGCACCTGCATGCCGAAGACATTGGCGCGCCGCGCCACGGCCTGGCCGATGCGGCCCATGCCCAGGATGCCCAGCCGGCGCCCGCCCAGCCGCCCGCCCAGATGCGAGGTCGGCGACCAGCCCTGCCAGCGCCCGGCCTGCATCTCGGCCATGCCCTCGGGCAGGCGGCGGGTCACGGCCAGGATCAGCGCCAGCGCCATGTCGGCGGTGTCCTCGGTCACCACGCCCGGGGTATTGCTGACCAGGATGCCGCGCTGGCGGGCGGAATGCACGTCGATATGGTCGACGCCGGCGCCGTAATTCGCGATCAGCTTCAGCTTCTCGCCGGCCTGGGCCAGCATGTTGGCGTCGATCAGGTCGGTCACCGTCGGCACCAGCACGTCCGAGACGCGCATGGCGGCGACCAGTTCCTCGCGGCTGAACTTGTGGTCGTCGGCGTTCAGCGACACGTCGAAAAGCTCGGACATGCGGGTCTCGACCACCTCGGGCAGGCGCCGGGTCACGGTAACTTTAAGGCGCGAGCGGGTCGGATCGGTCGCTTGAACGGCGGGCATGGTCGCTCCTCTCTTCCAAAGCCGGGCGGCTTTTGGCAAAGTGCCCGCGATGCGGGGCGCGCACAAGACCCCGAAGAAGCAGGACGAGCAGATGAAGCAAGGACAGGCCTGGCTCTATGCCGCGGCGATGGGGCTGGGGCTTGCCGGCGGCGGCAGCGCCGCGCTGGCGCAGGCAAACGATCCCGGCGAGGCGCTGGACGCCAAGCCCGTGCCCGGCGTTTCCGCCGACGCGGCGATCAGCCGCAACCCGGACGGCCAGGCCGATCCGAACCGCGGCCCGGTCACCAACCTGCCGCTGCCGCGCTATGTCAGCCTGAAGGGCGGCGAGGGCAACGCCAGGCGCGGTCCCAGCCTGTCGCATCGCATCGACTGGGTGTTCCGCCACGCCGGCATGCCTTTGCGCGTGGTGGCCGAGTTCGGCCAGTGGCGCCGGGTCGAGGACCAGGAGGGCGCCGGCGGCTGGGTGCATTATTCGCTGCTGTCGGGCGTGCGCACCGCCATCGTCACCAAGGACATGCTGGACCTGCTGGCCCGGCCCGAGCCGCGCGCCGATGTCGTCGCCCGCGCCGAGGCCGGCGCCATCGTGCGGCTGCATGAATGCAATCCCGACTGGTGCCGCGTCTCGGGCGCCGGGGAAAAGGGCTGGGTGCCCAAGACCGCGATCTGGGGCGTCGACGCGGCCGAGATCCGCGACTAGGGCGGCGGCGCCTCGGCCCCCGTCTCGCCGCCGGCCTTGCAGACCACGACATGCCCCAGGGACACCCGCATCCAGGCGATGCGCGAGCAGCGGGCGCCGCCGGTGCCCAGCGTCGGGTGGGTCATGTCCTCGGCCCCGCATTCGTCGATCAGCTCCTTGACGAAGCCGACCATGCCGCGGTCGTGGCCGTGAAAGCGCCGCCGCACCAGGTTCCAGCGCAGCCAGCCGGTCAGCTTGCGCAGCGGATAAAGCGCGCGCACCACGCCGTTCTTGTGGGCGCGGTCCAGCATCCGCTCATGCCAGGACAGTTCCGGCTCGGGCGGACGGTAGTGCTTGCCGTCGGGATATTGCGGCCAATAGCCGGTGCCCCAATCCTCGATGAAATACAGCCCGCCCGGCTTCAGGTGGTGCTCGAGCAGGTGCCAGAACGAGATCCGCGCCAGCTGCCCGACATGGGCGGCGTCGTCGATGATGACGTCGAAGCCCTGCGGCGCACGTTCGGCGGCGATGCGATCCAGGAGCGCCCTGTCCTGCTGCTCGCCGACATAGCACCGCACCCGGTCGCCGAAGCGCGCGTCGCAGGGGTTGATGTCCAGCCCGGTGATGCGGGCGTTGGGCAGCCATTCCTGCCAGTATTTCAGGGAATCGCCGCGCGCCACGCCCAGCTCCAGCAGGTCCAGCGGCTCGTGCCGCCGCGGCCCCAGGAAGGTGGCGTAGTTCTGGAAGTAATGCGCAAGCCCCATCTTGTCGATCGGGATGTCGCTGATCGTCCTGACGGGATTGGCCGAAGTCATCGCTTCACTCTCCCCGAAACACCGGATGGGAAAAGCGTAAGGCCGGGGACGGGCCGGCGGCAAGCGCCTTGCCATGCGCAGGGCCGCTTTGGCGCCGCGATACCAGCGCGGCGTGTGGCGCGCGGGCCGGGCACGCCCTGCAATTGCAAAGGCCGCCCCGGGGGACGGCCTTGACGTGGTTGCGGGTCGGTCCGCGTCACATGGTCTGGCCAACCAGCGAGTCGGTGCTGGCGCTGGCCTTCATGCATTGGTGATAGGTCAGCGTGATCGAATCCTCGGTCATGCGCAGCGTGCCGTCGGGCCGGGTCTGCAGGTCCACGACGCGGTTGCCGGCGGCGGGCGAGCCTTCGCAGGCCAGCGTGACGCGGGTGCGGTTCACCTGCGGTTCCGAACTGGCGACGGTGCAGGTCGAGGCCGGGAACATGAACTTGTTGCCGTCGATGACCAGGCGCTTGTCGCTGGCCGGATCGCCGCAGTTCGATTCCAGCAGGTTGTAGGTGCCGTTCAGCGCGCTGGACTGCGCCAGCGGGCCGGGGGTCGGCTCGGGTGCGGCCGGGGCGACCTGGTCGCAGGCGGCGATGCCAAGCGTGGCCACGGCGGCAAGGGCAAGCAGGGGTTTCATCACAGTCATTTCAATCTCCCGTTGTGTCAGGAAACGTCGGTCAACAGGCCGCGTCCTTTCAACAAAGCGTGAACCCCCGGTTTTCGTTCCCTGAATTTCAACCAAAGTTCGTCGGCGGGCAAAGAATCGCCCTTGGAGAGGATCCATTCCTCCAGCCGGGCGGCGGTTTCCGGGTCGAAGGCGCTGCCCTTTTCCAGGAAGGCCTCGAAGGCGTCGGCATCCATGACCTCGGACCACATGTAGCTGTAATAGCCGGCGCTGTAGCCGTCGCCGGAGAAGACATGGGCGAAATGCGGCGTGGCGTGGCGCATCGGGATCGCCGCGGGGGCGCCCAGCTCTGCCAGCACCTCGGCCTGCCGCGCCATCGGGTCGGCGGGCGGCGTGCCGGTGTGGAAGGCCAGGTCGACCAGCGCGCTTTCCAGGTATTCGGTGGTGGCGAAGCCCTGGTCGGCATTGCGCGCCGCCAGGATGCGGTCGCGCAGCTCGGCCGGCATCGGCGCGCCGGTCTCGGCATGGCGGGCGTGGCGGTCCAGCACCTCGGGCTGTTCCAGCCAATGCTCGAACAGCTGGCTCGGCAGCTCGACGAAATCGCGCGCGACCGAGGTGCCCGAGATCGAGGGCCAGTCCACGTCCGACAGGATATGGTGCAGCGCATGGCCGAATTCGTGAAACAGCGTATGCGCGTCGTCCCAGGACAGGTAGGCCGGCGCGCCGGGCGCCTCGGGCGGGGTGAAGTTGCAGACATTGACCACGATGGGCCGCTGGCGCGCGCCGATCCGGTGCTGCTGCTGCAAGGAGGAACACCAGGCGCCCGAGCGCTTGCTGGGCCGGGCGAAATAGTCGCCCAGGAACACCGCCATCTGCCGGCCGTCGCGGGTGATCTCCCACGCCCGGACCTCGGGCGACCAGAGCGGCGCCTGGAATTCGCGGAACTCCAGCCGGAACAGCCGACTCGCGGTGTCGAAGACCGCGCCGATCATCGCCTCCAAGGTCAGGTAGGGCTTCACGGCCGCCTCGTCGAACTCGTGCTCGGCCTTGCGGCGGCGCTCGGCGTAGAAGCGCCAGTCCCAGGGCTCCAGCGCGCCGTTCACGCCGTCCGCGTGCAGCATCTGGGTGAAGCGCGCGGCATCGGCCTCGGCCCGGGCCTTGGCCGGGGTCCAGACCTGTTTCAGCAGCGCCTCGACATTGCCGGCATTGCCGGCCATCTCGGGCTCCAGCTTGTAGCTGGCGAAATCGGCATAGCCGAGCAGCGTGGCGCGTTCGTGGCGCAGCGCCAGGATCTCGGCGGCGATGGGGCGGTTGTCGGTCTTGGCGCCCCCTGCCCCCGAGCCGTCGCCGCGCGCGGTCCAGGCCCGCCAGGCGGTCTCGCGCAAGGCCCGGTCCTCGGCATATTCCAGGAAGGGCACGATCAGCGAGCGGTTCAGCGTCACGATCTGGCCCGGCAGCCCGCGTTCGCGCGCCGCCGCCCGCATGGCGCGCAAGAGCCAGTCCGGCAGGCCCGAAAGCCGGTCGTCCGGCACGGCCATGGTAAAGTCGCGCTCATCCGCCAGCACGTTCTGGGCGAAATCCGTGCTGAGCACCGCCAGCCTTTCGCGGACCTGCGCCATGCGTTCGCGCGCCGCGCCGGTCAGCCCGGCGCCCGAGCGGCGCAGCCCGCGCAGGGTCAGCTCGGTCAGGCGCTGGTCCTGCGGCGCCAGCTCGTCGCGGTCCTGATAGATCGCCTCGACCCGGTCGAACAGCCGCGGGTCCATGCTGGTCTTGGCGCCATGCGCGGCCAGGCGCGGCGCGAACTGGCGCTGCAAATCCTCGCGCGCGGGGTTCGAATCGACGCCGGCCAGGGTATAGAACACGGCGCAGAGCCGGTTCAGCGGCTCCTCGGCCGTTTCCAGCGCGGCGACGGTGTTCTGGAAGGTCGGCGGCTCGGGATTGGCGGCGATGGCCTCGACGGCGTCCTCGGCCAGTTTCAGGCAGGCGTCGAAGGCGGGGGCGAAATCCGCGTCGCGGATCAGGTCGAAGCGCGGCAGGCCCAGCGGCCCGGTCCATTCGGTCAACTCAGGGTTCATGCGGCATCCTTTCGGTTGCCCTGCATGTTTTCACCCCGGCGGCAAATGTCCAGAGCCGCAGACCGGGCAAGCGGCGCGTCGCGAAATTTTCATCAGCCGGTTTTCGGAATAGAGCCCGTCAAAGATCAGCATGCGCCCGCGCAGGGGCTCGCCCGCGCCGGCGATCAGCTTGATCGCCTCCAGCGCCATCATCGCGCCGATGACGCCGGGCAGCGGGCCGACCACGCCGGCCTCGGCGCAGGCCGGGGCAAGGCCCTGGGCCGGGGCTTCGGGGAAGATGCAGGCCATGCAGGGCGCGCCGCGGGCCGGATCCCAGACGGTCAGCTGCCCCTCCCATTGCGCGATGGAGCCGGCGACCAGCGGCACGCCGGCGCGGGCGCAAGCGAGGTTGACCGCCTGGCGCGAGGCAAAGCTGTCGCTGCCGTCGATCACCAGGTCGTGGCCGGCGATCAGCGCCGTGTCGGCTGCGGTCACGCGGCGGTTCAGCGGCGTGATCTCGACCAGCGGGTTCAGCGCCCGCATGGCGTCGCGCGCGGCATCCGCCTTGGGCCGGCCGTCGTCGCTGCTGCGAAAGATCACCTGGCGTTGCAGGTTCGACAGGCTCACCCGGTCGTCGTCCGCGACGGTAATCCGCCCCACCCCGGCGGCGGCGAGATAAAGGCAGACCGGCGCGCCCAACCCGCCGGCGCCGACGACCAGCACATTGGCGCGCCGCAAGGCCGCCTGCCCCGGGCCGCCGATCTCGCGCAGGACGATGTGGCGGGCATAGCGGTCCAGCTCGGGGTCCGAGACCGGCGCCTTGGGCGCGACGGCCGGCGCCGCGCGCCGCAGCGGCACCAGACCGGGCGCGTCATGGCCGGGCGCGATGTTGCGGCGATGCAGAAAGGCCAGACCCTGCCCGGCGCCCAGCGCGATCAGGCCGATGACCAGCATCCAGATCATGCCATCGGCCGACCAGTGCACGGCCCAGGCAAAGCGGCTGTCCGGCGCGTGATGCACGCCGGCCGCCACGGCGAGCCACAGGATCACCCCCAGCGCCAGCAGCTTCCAGCCGCGCAGGCCCAGCCAATGCGCCAAGCCCAGCACGGCGGCAAGACCCAAGAGCCACCAGCCCTTCGTCAGCCACAGGAACACGCCGGCGATGACGATGGGCATGGCGTCGCCTCAGCCGCGCCCGGTCGAGCCGAAGCCGCCCGCGCCGCGCGCGGTATCGTCCAGCGCCTCGGCCATGACCCAGGCCGCGCGCGTCACCGGGGCGACGACGGCCTGGGCGATGCGCTCGCCGTGGTGGATGGTATAGGCTTCGGCGCCGAGGTTGATCATGATCACCCCCAGCGGCCCGCGATAATCGCTGTCGATGGTGCCCGGGGTGTTCGGCAGCGTCACGCCATGCTTCAAGGCCAGGCTGGAGCGCGGGCGGATCTGCATCTCATAGCCCTCGGGGATCTGCACGCGCAGGCCCGTGGGCACCAGCCTGATCTGGCCCGGCGCCAGCACCAGGCTATCTCCGCCCAGATCGGCCCGCAGGTCGGCGCCGGCCGAGCCCGCGGTCTGGTATTCCGGCAGGGGCAGCGCGGCATCCGCGCCCGGTTCGCGCAGAACCAGAATCGTGACCGCGCCCGCCATCGTCACTTCGGCGCGATCATCATGACCATCTGACGCCCTTCCAGCTTGGGCATCGATTCGACCTTGCCGGCCTCGCCCACGTCGGCGGCGACGCGGTTCAGCAGTTCCAGGCCCAGCGACTGGTGCGCCATCTCGCGGCCGCGGAAGCGCAGGGTGACCTTGACCTTGTCGCCCTCGGTCAGGAACTTCATCACCGAGCGCATCTTGACGTCGTAATCATGGGTATCGGTCCCGGGACGGAACTTGATCTCCTTGATTTCGATGATCTTCTGCTTCTTGCGGGCCTCGGCCTCGCGCTTTTGCTGTTCATACTTGAACTTGCCGAGGTCCATGATCTTGCAGACCGGCGGCACGGCATTGGGCGAGATCTCGACCAGGTCCAGCCCGGCCTCCTGCGCAAGCTCCATCCCCTTGGCGGGGGTCACGACGCCGACGTTTTCGCCATCCGCGCCGATCAGGCGGATCTCGGCGACTCGGATGCGCTCGTTGACGCGGGGGCCGGTGTCACGGGTGGGCGGAGCGTTATGCGGTCTGCGGGCTATGGCTGTCTTCCTTACATGGCCGGGGGTTTCTGGCGGCTAGATAGTCGCGCGGAGCCGCATTTTCAACCGGATTCGGCGGGTTTGCCGCGCATTTGCCGCTCTTGTGCCCGGCTTGGCGCGGGCATGGGGCCGGGGCGCTTTTCCCGCCCGCCGCGCCATGGCATAGAAGCCGGAACGCAGCATTGCCGGAGCGACCCATGCCCAGACTTCTCGCCCTGATCGTGATCCTGGTGCTGGCCCTTGGCGGGGCCTGGCTGTGGAGCGGCGGCGATCTTTCCCGGCTCGCGGGCCTGATCCCCGGGCAGGGCGCCGCACCCGACGCCACGGCGGCCGCCGCCCAGGACAAGGCCAATGCCGCCGCCGATGCGGCCGCCGACGCCGCCGCCATCGCGGCGGACGCCGCGGCAGAGGCCGCGGGATCGGCGACATCAGCCGCCGTGGCCCCCGCCGGCTCGGCCGCCGACCAGGCCGAGGTCGCGGCCGAGGAAGCCATCGCCGCGGCCGACCGCGCCGCCGAGGCCGCGGCCCGGGCCAGCGCCGCGCCCACGCAGGCCGAGGCTGCCGCTGTGGCCGCCGGCACCGCCGCCCGCGATGCGGCCAGCGCCACCCGCGCCGCCGGCAATGCGGCGGGCGAGGCGGTCGAGATCGACGCCGCCCTGACCCCGCAGGGCTTCGACGCCGCCCGGCTGCGCCGGATCGTCGCGGCGGCCGCCCTGCCCGAGGCGCGCAAGGCCGAGCTGGCGGCGTTGGTCGCACGCGCCGAGGCCGACGCCGCCGCCCGCCCCGCGCTGCTGGAACAGATCCGGGCGGCGCTGCCATGAGCTTCCCGAGCCTGTCCCGGTTCCTGGCCGAGGCTCCCGACCGGCTGGCCAAGGGCCCGATCGCGCTGATCCTGGTCGAGGACGACGCCGCCGTCGCCCAGACGCTGGAGCATCACCTGCGCGCCGGCTTCAAGCTGATCCTGGCGCTGTCGCCCGAGCCCCTGCCCGCCGATGCGATCCCCGCCGCCGGCGCCAGCAAGATCGTCAACCTGCGCCACGATGCCCGCCGCGGCCGCGCCCATGTCGAGGCGGTCAATGCCGCCATCGAGGCGGTGCCGAACGACACCTGGCTCTATTACGGCTATAACGCGGAATTCCTGTTCTACCCCTTCTCGGAACACCGCACTGTGGGCGAGATGCTGGGCTTTCACGCCGAGGAACGGCGCCGGGCCATGCTGACCTATGTCGTGGACCTCTATGCCCCGGACCTCGACCGCTTTCCCGATGCGGTCAGCCTGGACCAGGCGATGTTCGACCGCACCGGCTATTTCGCGCTTGGCCGCGCCGACCGCGACGGCCGGCACAGGGAACGGCAGCTGGACTTCCACGGCGGCTTGCGCTGGCGCTTCGAGGAACACATCCCGCGCGACCGCCGCCGCATCGACCGCATCGCGCTGTTCCGCACCCAGCCCGGGCTGAAGCTGCTGCCCGACCACCGCTTCAACGTCGAGGAATACAACACCTATTCCTGCCCCTGGCACCACAACCTGACGGCGGCGGTGGCCTCGTTCCGGGTCGCCAAGGCGCTGGCGCGCAATCCCGGCTCGCGCGGGGCCATCGGCAGCTTCCGCTGGCGCAACTCGCATCCCTTCCTGTGGAACTCGCAGCAGCTGATGGATTTCGGCCTGATGGAGCCGGGACAGTGGTTCTAGATCCCTGGCAGGAACGCCGCCAGCCGCGCCTGCCCCGCGCCGACGATTTCCGCAGCGAGGGCGAGGTGGATTACGCCCGCGTCATCCATTCCGCCGCCTTCCGGCGCCTGCAGGGCAAGACCCAGATCCTGAACCTGGGCGACAGCGATTTCTACCGCACCCGGCTGACGCATTCGCTGGAGGTGGCGCAGATCGCCGGCGGGCTGGTGCAGCAACTGCGCGGCACGGCGGGCGGCCATGCCGGCGCCGCCGCCCTGCCCGGCCGCAGCATGATCCAGGCCATCGCCTGCGCCCATGACCTGGGCCATCCGCCCTTTGGCCATGGCGGCGAGGTGGCGCTGAACTGGTGCATGCGCGACGACGGCGGGTTCGAGGGCAACGGCCAGACCCTGCGGCTGCTGTCGCGCCCGCCCGGCAGCCTGCCCGAACCGGGGGTGAACCTGACCCGGCGCAGCCTTCTGGGCGTGCTGAAATACCCGGCGCCCTGGTCGCGGCTGGCCAATCCGGCCTGCGCGCCGCGCCTGCGGGACGGGCTTTCGGTGCTGCGCTGCATCGACACCGAGGCCTCGGCGCCGCCGAAGTGCCACCTGGACAGCGAGGCCGGGCTGGTCGACTGGATCCTGGCGCCGCTGTCGAACGAGGACCGCGACAACTTCACCCGGATTCGAGAAAACCCGGGCAAGCATGCGTCCACGCTGCATAAATCCTTGGATTGCAGCATCATGGACCTGGCCGACGACATCGCCTATGGCGTCCACGACCTCGAGGATGCCATCGCGCTGGGGCTGGTTTCGGCCGAGGCCTTCGAGGCCGAGGTGGCGGGCGCGGCGCCCGGCGATCTGGTCGCGCCGCTGTTCGGACCGCCGGCGGCGCGCAAGCAATGCATCGGCGCGCTGGTGCATCATTTCATCGCCAGCGTGCGCTTCCGCGAGGAGCCGGGCTTTGCCGAGCCGCTGCTGCGCCATCGCGTCGCGCTGCCGCCCGAGCAGCGGCAGGTTCTGGACCTGCTCAAGGGCTTCATCTTCCGGCACGTGATCCGCAGCGCCGGGGTGCAGCAGCTGGAGTTCAAGGGCCAGACCATGGTGGTCGCGCTGTTCGAGGCGCTGCGTTCGGACCCCGAGCGGCTTCTGCCCGAGGAATGGCGCCGGCGCCATGCCGAGGACGGGCTGCGGGCGATCTGCGATCATGTCGCGGCCATGACCGACGCCAGCCTGCTGCGCAGCTACGAGCGGCTGTTCGCGCCGCGCATGGGCTCGGTCTTCGACCGGCTCTAGGCGGCGCTGACGCGCCAGATCACGTCGCCCACGTCATCCGCCATCAGAAGCGAGCGGCGATCCGGGCCGATGGCGACGCCGACCGGCCGGCCATAGGAGAATTTCTCGTCCGGCGACAGGAAGCCGGTTAGGATGTCGCGGGGCGCCCCCGAGGGCCGGCCGCCCTCGAAGGGCACGAAGATCAGCTTGTAGCCCGACAGAGTCGAGCGGTTCCACGAGCCGTGCTGGCCGATCACCATGCCGTCCGGGAAGCCGGGCAAGGTGCCCGCGGGCATCCAGCACAGGCCCAGCGAGGCGGTGTGGCCGCCCAGGGCGTAATCCGGGGTCAGGGCGCGGGCGACCATGCCGGCGTCCTGCGGCACGCGGTCGTCGACGGTCTGGCCCCAATAGCAGAAGGGCCAGCCGTAGAAGCCGCCGTCCCTGACCGAGGTCAGATAGTCGGGCGGGGTCTCGTCGCCGAGGCCGTCGCGTTCGTTCACCACCGTCCACAGCGCGCCGGTCACGGGCTCCCAGGCCAGCCCCACGGGGTTGCGCAGGCCCGAGGCGAAGATCCGCGCCCGGCCGGTTTCCAGGTCCAGCTCCCAGATCGCGGCGCGGCCTTCCTCGGCCTCCATGCCGTGATCGCCGATGTTCGAGAGTGACCCCACGCCGCAATAGAGCCGCTTGCCGTCGGCCGAGGCGATCAGGCTGCGCGTCCAGTGCCCGCCGGGCTGGAACTCGACCAGCCGCCGGCCCACCCCCTCGATGCGGGATGCGCCGGGCGGATAGGGAAAGGCGACGATGCCGTCGGTATTGCCGACATAGAACGTGTCGCCGACCAGCGCCATGCCGAAGGGCTGGCGCTGGTTTTCCAGGAACAGCTCGCGGGTTTCGGCCACGCCGTCGCCATCGGCGTCGCGCCACAGGCTGATGCGGTTCGCGCTGACACCCAGCGCCCGCGCCCGGCGCATGGTGGCCTGCGTGGCGCGGTCGAGCAGGGTCTTCGGCGGGCTCGCCTCTTGCAGGGCCTCGGCCACCAGCACGTCGCCGTTGGGCAGGACCTCGATCCAGCGCGGGTGCAGCAGGTCGCGGGCAAAGGCGTTGACGCGCAGGCCGGGCGCGGGCACCGGCGCCTCGTCGCCGCGCCAGCCGCGCGCGGTCGGCATCTTCAGCGTCATGATGCCCTGCGATTTCGCCTGCGGGATCTGCGGGTCGCGGCCGAAGGCGGGGATGCGGGGCGCGCCCATCCGGCGCATCAGCACCATCGCCCCGCCCACCAGCGCGGTCGCCCTGGCCATCAGATCCATGCGCGTTTCCTTTCTGCCGACCTGCGACCCGAGGCTAAACGAGCGTGCGCGAGCGTCAATCACCGAATGCATCCCCCGGTAGCCCTGCCGCCACAAACCGGCTATAGGCGCAGGAAAACTGGAGCGATCATGCCCGATCCCTTCGACCGGCCCGCCTCGATCCCCGCCTTCGCGCTTTTCGCGCTGCTGCCGGGGCTGCTGCTGCTGGCGGCCTGCCTTTGGGGCGGCGGCTGGACCTGGGCGGCGCTGATCTGGATGGGCGGCGCCAGCCAGATCGTCGACACGGTGATCGCGCGCGGCTTCGCCGATCCGCAGGGCGACCGGGTGCCGCCGGCGACCGACCTTTTGTCGGTGGTGCTGGCGGGGCTGCATTTCCTGCTGCTGGTCCTGGGGCTGGTCGCGCTGGCCGGGGCCGGGATGGATGCGGCCTCGCGGCTGGCGCTGTTCCTGGGGCTGGGGCTGTTCATGGGCCAGGTGTCGAATTCCAACGCGCATGAGCTGATCCATCGCGGCGCGCGCGGGCTGTTCCGGCTGGGGGCGGCGGTCTATGTGACGCTGCTTTTCGGGCATCACACCTCGGCGCACCGGCTGGTGCATCACCGCCATGTCGCCACCGCGCAGGACCCGAACTCGGCCCGGTTGGGCGAGAGCTTCTGGCATTTCCTGCCGCGCGCGCTGATTGGATCGTTCCGGGCCGGGCTGGCGGCCGAGCGCGCATTGTCGGCGCGGCGGCCGGGGCGGCTCAATCCCTATCTGGTCTGGGTCGGCGGCGGCTTCGCCTGCTGCCTGCTGGTCGGCCTGGCGCTGGGATGGGCGGGGCTTGGCTGGTATCTGGGGCTGTGCCTTTACGCGCAGGTGCAGATGATGCTGGCGGATTACGTGCAGCATTACGGGCTGGAGCGGGGGCTGCGCGCGGATGGCCGGCCCGAGCCGGTCGGGCCGCGCCACAGCTGGGACGCGCCGCATTTCCTGTCCTCGCTGATGATGGTGAACGCGCCGCGCCATTCCGACCATCACGCCCATCCCGGCCGGGCCTATCCCGGGCTGCGGCTGGAGCGCGAGGCCACGCCGCGGCCGATGCTGCCCTATTCGCTGCCGGTAATGGCGTCGCTGGCCATGCTGCCGCGGGTCTGGCGGCGGGTCATGGATCGGCGCGTCGCGCGCATGCGCGCCGAATAGGCATCTGCGGATGCGCGCCGAGTAGGGATCTGCGGATGCGCGCCGAGTAGGGATCTGCGGATGCGCGCCGAATAGGCATCTGCGGATGCGCGTCGAGTGAGGCGGATGCGGATGCGGGGCGGGTGACATGGAAACGGCGGCGCCTTGGGGCACCGCCGGTTTTTGGGTATTTGCAGAGCAAAGAAGCCGTCAGGCCTGCGCGTCGCGGATCAGCTGCGCCAGGTGCTCGGTCGAGGGGTCGTGGCCGGGGGCGGGCTTGCCTTCCAGCAGCGGCGCGACCTTCAGCGCCAGTTCCTTGCCCAGCTCGACCCCCCATTGGTCGAAACTGTTGATGCCCAGGATCACGCCCTCGACGAAGACCCGGTGCTCGTAGAGCGCGACGATCTGGCCCAGGGCATGGGGCGTCAGCTCGGGGATCAGCAGCGTGGTCGAGGGGCGGTTGCCCGGGAAGACGCGGTGGCGGGCCTGGCGGTCGAGCTCGGCGCCGCTGAGGCCCTTCTGCTGCATCAGCGCCCGCGCCTCGTCGAACGAGCGGCCGCGCATCAGCGCCTCGGACTGCGCCAGGCAATTGGCGGTCAGGAGCAGGTGGTGATGCGTCAGCGCGGGCTCGTGGCCGCGGGCGGCGACGATGAATTCGCAGGGCACGATGGCGGTGCCCTGGTGGATCAGCTGGTAGAAGGCGTGCTGGCCGTTGGTGCCGGGCTCGCCCCAGACCACCGGGCCCGAGGGGACGGTCAGGTCGCTGCCGTCCATCGCCACGCGCTTGCCATTCGATTCCATTTCCAGCTGCTGCAGATAGGCCGGCAGGCGGCCGAGGCGGTTGTCATAGGGCAGCACCGCGCGGGTGCCATAGCCGCAGACCTGGTGGTGCCAGAGCCCGACCAGCGCCAGGATCACCGGCAGGTTTTCCGCCAGCGGCGCCTCGCGGAAATGCCGGTCCATCGCCGCGCCGCCGGCCAGGAAGCGGTCGAATTCGTCCGGGCCGATGGCGATCATCAGCGCCAGGCCGATCGGCCCCCACATGGAATAGCGGCCGCCGACCCAATCCTCGAAGCCGAAGACGCGGGCGGCGTCGATGCCCCATTCCGCCGTCCTGGCCGTGGCCGAGGAAAGCGCCGCGAACTGCTGCGCCGGCTCAGCGACGCTGGCCGCCATCCAGTCCAGCGCGGTCCTGGCGTTGGTCATGGTCTCGATGGTGGTGAAGGTCTTGGAGGCGACGATGACCAGCGTGGTCGCCGGATCGAGCCCGGCGATGGTGTCGGCGATGTCGGCGCCGTCGACGTTCGAGACGAAATGCAGCCGCGGCCCGTCGTGATACGGCGACAGCGCGCGCGTCGCCATGGCCGGGCCTAGGTCCGAGCCGCCGATGCCGATGTTGATCACGTCGGTGATCTTGCCGCCCTGCCCCGCGAAGCTGCCGTCGCGGACCGCATCGGCAAAGGCGCGCATGCGGGCATGGGTGGCGCGCACCTCGGGCATGACGTCCTGGCCGTCGACCAGCACGCTGGCGTCGAGGTTGCGCAGCGCGGTATGCAGCACGGCGCGGTCCTCGGTCTCGTTGATGCGCTGGCCCGAGAACATCGCCTCGCGCCGTTCGGCGACCGGCTGCGCGAGTTCCAAGAGCAGCGCGCGGGCGGTGTCGTCGATGCTGGTCTTGGACCAGTCGAGGGCCAGCCCCTCGGCCTGCACGGTATAGGCCGTGGCCCGGCCGGGCGCGCTGGCGAACAGGCTTTCGATGCGCAGCGCGCCCTGCGCCTTGCGGTGGTCGGTCAGTCTGGTCCAGATCTCGCTCATGTCACTCTGCCCAATGCACGGTGATGTCGCCTAGGAAGGCCTTGATCGGCGCCTCGGTCGGGTCGAGGCCTTGCGCACGCTCAAGTGCGGCGCGCTTGTCGGCCCCGGTGATCAGAAGATGGGTGTTGATCGCGCCCTTCAGCGCCGCGGCGGTCAGGGTGATGCGCGGCTCGTCCTTGATGCTGGCCACCGCCATGACCGGGGCCGCATCCGGGGCCAGCGCCAGCACGGTTTCTGAAGCCGCCGGAAACAGGCTTGCCGTATGCATGTCGGTGCCCATGCCCAGCAGAAGCACGGTCAGCGGCAAGAGCGGCGCGACCTGGGCGCCCAGCGCCTCGGCCGCATCCTCGGGGCGTGCATCGCCGGTATAGAGGTCGATGTAGCGCGCCGCCTGCGCCTTGTCCTTGAGCAGGTGGCGATGCAGCAGCCGGCTGTTCGAGCGCAGATGCTCGCCGTCGACCCAGCGTTCGTCGTTCAGCAGCACGGTGACGCGCGGCCAGTCGAGCTCGCTGCCCGAGAGATAGTCGTAGACCGGCGCCGGCGTGGTGCCGCCCGGCACGCAGAGGCTGGCGCTGTCATTCACCCGCAGGTGCTGCGCCAGCTGGCCGGCGATCTTGTCGGCCAGCGACAGGAACAGCATCTCGCGGTCGGGATATTCGACGAAATCCAGGCTCATGACCGTATCTCCCTCCACCGGCGGTTGTCGCGGTGCAGCAGGCGCAACGCTTCCTCGGGGCCGCTGGATCCCGGGTCATAGGGTTCGGGGCGTTTCGAGCCGTGCTCCCAGGCGCTGATGATCGGGTCGGTCCAGGCCCAGGCGGCCTCGACCTCGTCGCCGCGCATGAACAGGGTCTGGTTGCCGCGGATCACATCCATGATCAGCCGCTCATAGGCGTCGGGCATGTCGCTGCCCTCGGCGCCCAGCGCATCGGCAAAGCTCATGTCCAGCGGCACCTGCACCAGGCGCATGCCGCCGGGCCCCGGCTCCTTGATCATCACGGTCAGGTCCATGCCTTCGTTCGGCTGCAGCTTGATGACCAGCTGGTTGGCCTTGTGGGTGCCGCTGTCGTCGAAGAGCGAATGCGGCGGTTCCTTGAAGGTGATGACGATCTCGCTGGTCCGCGCCCGCAGCCGCTTGCCGGTGCGCAGGTAGAAGGGCGTGCCGGTCCAGCGCCAGTTGGCGATGCACACCTTCAGCGCGACGAAACTCTCGGTGCGGGAATCGCGGTTCTCGGCATCCTCGAGATAGCCGGGGCCGTCCGGGCCGGCGACATATTGGCCGCGCACGATCTCTTCGGCCGCGACCGGCTCCAGCGCGCGGATCACCTTCAGCTTCTCGTCGCGCACGGCGTCCGAGTCGATGTGATAGGGCGGCTCCATGGCGATCAGGCACAGAAGCTGCATCAGGTGGTTCTGCACCATGTCCCGCATGGCGCCGGAATGGTCGTAATATTCGCCGCGCCCGCCCACGCCCACCGTCTCGGCGACGGTGATCTGGACGTGGTCGACATATTGCGCGTTCCACAAGGGCTCGAACAGGATATTGGCGAAGCGCACCGCCATCAGGTTCTGGACGGTTTCCTTGCCCAGATAGTGGTCGATGCGATAGATCTGCTTTTCCGAGAAATGCCGGGCCAGGGTGTCGTTCAGCGCCCTCGCCGTGGCCAGGTCGCGGCCAAAGGGCTTTTCCACCACGATGCGGCTGTCGGCATCGGCGATGCCATGCTCGGCCAGCCGCTCGGCGATGTCGCCGAACAGCGCCGGCGCCACCGAGAAATAGAAGGCATGCACGACGCCCGGGCGGACCCGCGCCTTGAGCTCGGCCCAGCCCTCGGTGCCGCGGGCGTCGATGGCGACATAGCCGAGCAGGTCCAGGAAGGCCGAGACGCGGGCGGGATCCTCGGCCTTGCCGACGAATTCGGCGATGGCGGCGCGCATCTCGGCGCGGAAGGCCGCGTCGTCCTGGCGGGTGCGGGCGGCGCCGATGATCCTTGCGCTGGCCGGCAGCTGGCCGGCCTTGAACCGCCGATACAGCCCGGGCACGATCTTGCGCCGGGCCAGGTCGCCGGTCGCGCCAAAGATCACAAGGTCGAAATCCTCGACCGGAATCACGCGTGAAACCATCGCTGCCTCCTCATCGCTGATCTGTCGGTTAGCGGATGTTAGCGTTAACATCAAGTCCTGCAAGCCCATGCCCGTTCAGTCCTGTCCTGGCCCGGCCCGATCCGCGGCCGAGCTGGCCGGCCGGGTGTCGAAATCCTGGTGCCGCGCCATCGCCTTGGCCAAGCGCGGCAGGCGGGCGCGGCGCAGCAGTTCCTTGCGGCTCAGCGCAGCGCCGGCGGCCTGGGCGCGCGCCTCGGTCGCGGCGACGGCGGCGGCAATGGCATCGGGCGCGCGCAGGTAGAGATCGCGCAGGAATTCGTCGGGATGGACGGCCGTCAGCCCGACCGCCGCCAACGCGCCGCGCGGAAAATCGCGCAGATTGGCGGTGATGATGCTGGAGGCGCCGGCCGCCAGCGCCGCCTCGACCACATGGCGGTCGGCGGGATCGGGCAGGTCCAGCCCCTCGGCGCCGCCCGACGGGGCAACCATCGCCCCGGGCAGGCGCGATTCCAGCAGCGCGATCTCGACCCCGGCCGCCAGCCCCTGCCGGTCGGCGGCATGGCGCCATTCGTCCAGGATGCGCCGCGACCAGACCGGGGCATACAGCCCGGCATCCGCCGCATCGACCAGGATCTCGCGCAGCACGGTCGGGAACAGGACGCAGGCGTCCAGGACGGCCTTCATCCGTCCAGCCGGAAGAACAGCGCCTTGAGATAGCCGCTTTCGGCCAGTTGCGGCAGCACCGGATGGTCGGGGCCGGCCTGGCCGGTGTGCAGAAGCTGCATCCGCCGCCCGCCACGCCCGATACCGCGCGTCGAGGCGTTGCGGAAGGCGGACAGGTCGGCGGCGTGGCTGCACGAACACAACCCCAGATAGCCGCCCGGCGCCACCAGCGGCGCGGCGAGCTTCGCCACCCGCTCATAGGCGCGCAGGCCCGCCTCCAGCGCCGGCTTCGAGGGCGCAAAGGCCGGCGGATCGCAGATCACCAGGTCGAAGCGCGCGCCCTCCGCCGCCAGCGCCTCCATCTGGTCGAAGGCGTCGCCCTGGCGGATGGTCAGCCGCGATTCGGCGTCCATGGCGCGCGCGCCGCCCCGCGCCAGTTCCAGCGCCGCGGCCGAGCCGTCGATGCAGGTCGCCTGCCCGGCCCCCGCCGCCAGCGCCGCCAGCCCGAAGCCGCCGACATGCGAGAACACGTCCAGCACCCGCGCGCCCTTGGCGAGGCGCTGCGCAAAGGCGTGGTTCGGCCGCTGGTCATAGAACAGCCCGGTCTTCTGCCCGCCCATCAGGTCGGCAAGGTAGATCGCGCCGTTCATCGGCACCTCGACCGGACCCTGGACGCCGCCCGACAGCACCGCCATGCGCTCGGGCAGCCCCTCAAGCCCCCGAGCGCGGCCCTGCCCGTTCAGGATCACCGTCGAGACCCCGGCGACCGCGCGCAGCGCCGCGGCGATTTCCTCGACCATGCGCTCGGCCCAGGCGGCGTTGGGCTGGATCACCGCGGCATCGCCGAAGCGGTCGATGATGGTGCCGGGCAGGCCGTCGGCCTCGGCATGGACCAGGCGATAGAAGGGCGCGTCGAACAGCCGCTCGCGCAGCGCCAGCGCCCGGGTCAGCCGCGCCGCGATCCAGTCGCCGTCGATCACCGCCTGCGGGTCGGGATCCATCATCCGGGCGATGATCTTCGATTCGGCATTGACCGTGACCACGCCCATCGGCCGGCGCTCGGCATCCTCGAGAGCCGCGAAGCTGCCCGGCGCGATGGCCCGGGTGCGGCGGTCCACGACCAGTTCGTCGGCAAAGACCCAAGGGAAGCCGTGGCGGATCGCCTGCGGCTTGGACTTGGGGCGCAATCGGATGATGGGCAGATCGGCGGTCATGGCGGCCTCGTGCAAAACGCGGCAGGATTGCCACGATGCGCGCCTGCGGGCAAGAGCCGGCCGGTTGCGCCGTTACCGCTAACATGATACCCTGCGCGCGAAGGAGAAGCCAGCCATGACCCTGCACGCCACCATCGACCGGGTGACCGACCGCATCCGTGCCCGCTCGGCCAGCAGCCGAAGCGCCTATCTGGCCAAGATCGCCCGCGCCGCCGAGGAGGGCCCGCGCCGGGCGCATCTGTCCTGCGGCAACCAGGCCCATGCCTATGCCGCCATGCCCGACAAGGACGACCTGGCGACCAGCCGCAAGCCGAACATCGGCATCGTCACCGCCTATAACGACATGCTTTCGGCGCATCAGCCCTATGAGCGTTACCCGGACCTGATCCGGCAGGCGGCCCATGCCGCGGGCGCCACGGCGCAGGTGGCGGGCGGCGTGCCGGCAATGTGCGACGGGGTCACGCAGGGCCGGCCGGGGATGGAGCTGTCGCTGTTTTCCCGCGACGTGATCGCGCTGGCCTCGGGCGTGGCGCTGACGCATGACGTCTTCGACGCGGCGCTGTATCTGGGGGTCTGCGACAAGATCGTGCCCGGGCTGATCATCGCCGCCGGCACCTTCGGCCATATCCCGGCGGTCTTTGTCCCGGCCGGGCCGATGCCCTCGGGCCTGCCCAACGACGAGAAATCCAAGGTCCGCCAGCAATTCGCCACCGGCGAGGTCGGGCGCGAGGCGCTGATGGCGGCCGAGATGGCCAGCTATCACGCGCCGGGCACCTGCACCTTCTACGGCACCGCCAATACCAACCAGATGCTGATGGAGTTCATGGGCCTGCACCTGCCGGGGTCGAGCTTCGTGAACCCGAACACGCCGCTGCGCGAGGCGCTGACCAGCGCCGCCGTCGCGCGCGCGGCCGCGATCACGCGCCTGGGCAACGATTACCTGCCGGCGGGCGAGGTGCTGGACGAGCGCGCCTTCGTCAATGGCATCGTCGGGCTGATGGCGACCGGCGGCTCGACCAACCTGGTGCTGCACCTGCCGGCGATGGCGCGGGCGGCGGGGGTGATCCTGGATCTCGAGGATTTCCACGACCTGTCCGAGACCGTGCCGCTGATGGCCCGGGTCTATCCCAACGGGCTGGCCGACGTGAACCATTTCCATGCCGCGGGAGGCCTGGGCTTCATGATCGGTCAGTTGCTGGAGGCCGGGCTGCTGCATCCCGACGTCAAGACCATCGCCGGCGGCGGGCTCGACCAATATGCCCGCGAGCCGAAGCTGCGGGACGGCCGCGTCGAATGGGTCGAGGGCGCGCGGGACAGCCTGAACGACCGCATCCTGCGCCCGGCCGCCGATCCCTTCGCCCCGACCGGCGGGCTGAAGCAACTGTCGGGCAACCTGGGCCGCGGCGTCATCAAGGTCTCGGCCGTCGCGCCCGAGCGCCATGTCATCCAGGCGCCCGCCCGGGTGTTCTCGGACCAGGAGGACGTGAAAGCCGCCTTCAAGCGCGGCGAGTTCACCCAGGACACCATCGTCGTCGTCCGCTTCCAGGGTCCCAAGGCCAACGGCATGCCGGAACTGCATTCGTTGACCCCGACGCTCGCCGTCCTGCAGGATCGCGGGCTGCGCCTGGCGCTGGTCACCGACGGGCGCATGTCGGGCGCCTCGGGCAAGGTGCCGGCGGCGATCCATATCTCGCCCGAGGCGGCGGATGGCGGTCCGCTGGCCCGGCTGCGCGACGGCGACCTGCTGCGGCTGGACGCGGTCGCGGGCACGCTGACCTGTCTCGAGCCCGACTTCCTGGACCGCCCCGCCGTCCAGCACGATCCATCGCGCAGCGCCGAAGGCCTGGGGCGCGAGCTTTTCGCCGCCTTCCGCGCCCATGTCGGCCCCGCGACCGAAGGCGCGGCGGTGGTGGTCTGACAGGACCGGCAAGCGCATCAGGCTCGGGCCGCTAACCGTCGCAGCGCCGGGCGCAGTTTTCCGGCGCGGGCGGCGCCCATGGCAACGGCCGCGCCCATGGATTTTCGAGCCCCCGGGCCGGCAGGCGAATGACCTCGCCAGTCGCGGGCAGCATCCGCGGCAGCAGGGCGCGCAGCGACTCCTGCTCGCCGTCCGATTCGCTCAGGAACAGCACATTCAGGCAAACCTGCCCGTCCTCGTCCCGGATCCGGCAGATCCGTGCATCGACACGAAAGCGGCGCCCCGATTTCGCCACCTGCGCCAGGCCGTGCAGCCGCGCCTCCCTGCCCTCGCCGCCTTGCAGCATCTGGCGCAGCCGCTCGGGCGCCTTCTCCGCATCGTCCAGCAGCATGACGACCGGCCGGCCGATCAATTCGTCGCGTTGATAGCCGCACATGCCGAGACAGCACTGGTTCACCGCCAGGATTCGCCCGGCCAGATCAAGGATCAGCACCGCGCGATGCGTGCGGATGGCGCGCATCGCCCATTCGACATCGTGGTGCAGCCGCTGGACTTGGGACATGCGAAAAGCCTCATGCAGGAATTTCCGCCAGCATGGCGCCAAGACGCTAACAATCCCTTAGCGGCGGCGATTTTTTCGCTCAGGCTTCGGTCGGGGGGCCGAAACGCTCGAGCATCCGGCTGCGGATCTGGTCGCGCACGCCGCGGTAAAGCGCCAGCTTGGCCTCGCGCCCCTCGGCCAGGCCGCTGGGGTCCATGATCGGCCAATACTCGACGTCCAGATGCGCAACCCGCGTCAATTCAAGGGCTTGCCTCTGGCTGGCCGGCGACAGCGCCACGATCAGGTCGAAGCTGCCCAGGTCGTCGCCCCAGGCCTGCATCTCTTCGAAGGACCGCGCGCGGTGGCGCGACAGCTCGACCCCGATCTCGTCGCAAACGGCGATGGCGAAACCGTCGATCTCCATGTCGTTCTTGACCCCGGCCGATTGCACATAGGCGGCGCGGCCGTAAAACTTCTTCATCATCCCCTCGGCCATGGGCGAGCGAATCGCGTTGTGATCACAGCAGAAAAGCACCGAATGGGGAATCGGTCCGGCCACGAATCACTCCGGGATCAGGGCGCAGATCAGGGTGAACAGGCGGCGGGCGGTGTCGATGTCGATCTGCGCCTTGCCCTCCAGCCGCTCTTGCAGGGTGCGGGCGCCCTCGTTGTGGATGCCGCGCCGCGCCATGTCGATGGCCTCGATCTGCGCCGGCGGCAGGCGCTTGACCGCATCGAAATAGCTGGCGCAGATCTGGAAGTAATCCTTGACGGTCTGGCGGAACGGGCCCAGCGACAGGTGGAACTCGGCCAGCCGGTCGCCGGCTTCGGTCGCGATGTCGAAGACCAGGCGCTTTTCGCGCACCGCCAGCGCCAGGGCATAGGGGCCCTGCGGCACCGGAGCGCCCTCGCGGCCCGGCAGCACGAAGCTGTTGTCCTCGAGCAGGTCGAAGACGGCGACGCGGCGGTCCTGTTCCATGCCCGGGGTCGGCGGCGGCAGGGCGCTGTCGTCGATCTCGATCCGGCAGATGCGGTCGGTGCTGGCCTGGCTCATCCATTCCCCCCGTTCAATGCCGCAAGCCGGGCCGAGACCGACCGGCCATGCGCGCCCAGCCCTTCCGATTCGGCCAGCCTGACCGCCGCCGGGCCAATGGCGGCCAGCGCCTCGGGGGTCAGGCGGGCGATGGTCGTGCGCTTGAGGAAATCCATCACCGACAGGCCCGAGGAGAACCGCGCCGAGCGCGCCGTCGGCAGCACGTGATTCGGCCCGCTGACGTAATCGCCCACCGCTTCCGGCGTCCAGCCGCCCAGGAAGATGGCGCCGGCATGGCGGATCTGGCCGGCCAGCGCCTCGGGGTCGTCGACGCAAAGCTCCAGGTGCTCGGGCGCAAGCCGGTCCGAGAGCGCCGCCGCCTCGGCCAGGTCGCGGGTCACGATCACCGTGCCATAGTCGCGCCAGCTGGCGCCGGCAACGGCGGCGCGCGGCAGCGTCGGCAGCAGGCGTTCGACTTCGGCCACCACGGCGCGGGCCAGGTCGGCGTCGGGCGTGACCAGGATCGACTGGGCATCGGCGTCATGCTCGGCCTGGGCCAGCAGGTCCAGCGCCAGCCATTCCGGGTTCTGCGCCCCTTCGGCGATGATCAGCACCTCGGAGGGTCCGGCGATCATGTCGATGCCGACGCGGCCGAAAACGTGCCGCTTGGCCGCCGCGACATAGGCATTGCCGGGGCCGGTGATCTTGTCGACCGGCCGGATGGTCTCGGTGCCATAGGCCATGGCGGCGACGGCCTGGGCGCCGCCGATGCGATAGATCTCGTCGACGCCGGCCAGTTCGGCGGCCAGAAGCACCAGCGGATTGACCGCGCCATCGGGCGTCGGCACGCAGATCACCAGCCGCTCGACCCCCGCCACCCGCGCCGGAATGGCGTTCATCAAGACCGAGGAGGGATAGCTCGCCTGCCCACCCGGAACGTAAAGCCCCGCCGCCGAGACCGGCGTCCAGCGCCAGCCCAGGCTCGCGCCCTCGGGGTCGGTCCAGCGCATGTCCTCGGGCATCTGCCGGGCGTGATAGGCACGGATGCGGTTCGCGGCCATGACCAGCGCCGCCCGATCCTCGGCCGAGACGCGCGCGGTCTCGGCCGCGATCTCATCGGCGCTGAAGGCCAGGGCCTCCGGCGTCAGGGAAAGCCGGTCGAAGCGCGCGGTCAGCTCGACCAGGGCCGCGTCGCCGCGCGCCCGCACATCGGCGATGATCGCGGCCACGGCCTCGTTCACATCCGCCGCATCCTCGCGTTTCATCGACAGAAGCGCTGCGAAGCGCTCGGCGAAATCGGGCTGGGCGGTCGAAAGATGGATGGGCATGGCTCGGGCCTTCAATGACCCGCCCTTGTTAGCGACTGCCGCCAGGGGGCTCAAGCGGCTATGCTGCGGCCTGAACCGCCCCGCCCATCCCAGTTGCCCGGTTGGGATCGGGTATTTGGGGAGCAAAGAAGCGGGACGCTTCATGCGCTTCTTCGTTCTTCAAATACCCATTGCGACCGGGCGACACGCGCATCCGGTGGCCCTGTGCGCAGAGGTTCAGCTATCCGGATGCCGGGGCAGCTTGCCCGAGGGCGCGAGATAGGGCCGGGTCACGTCGCGCAGCTCGACATTCAGGCATTCGGCATCCACGGCCAGCGTGCCGTCGCCGGCGAATTCCAGCAGCAGCCGCCCGGCGCCGTCCTGGCCCGGCTGCCATTGCAGCGTCAGCAGCTCCAGGATCAGGTCGCGATCCTTGCGGTCGATGCCGTCGCTCTGCACCCGCTGCACGTCGCCGATCAGCAGCACCGCGCGCACCCGCTCATATGGGCGGTTCTCGCGGCGGGCGGCCTCGGCATCCTCCCAGCGGAAGCGGTTGAGCAGCAGCGCCAGCTGGCGGTGGCGGGCATCATAGGCGATCTCGGTCACCGGCAGGACCGCATCCTGCGCCAGCGTCGCAATGACCGCCAGATCCTCGGCATCGCTCGCCATCAGCGCCAGCGGCGCCGGATCGGCATCCTGGAATCTCGCGTCAGCCATCGGCCGTCCCCTCCTTGATGCGTTCGATCTGGGCGCCGACGCCGCGCAGCTTGCGCACCACCTTCTCGTAGCCGCGATCCAGGTGATAGACCCGGCTGACGATGGTCTCGCCCTCGGCCGCCAGCCCGGCAAGGATCAGGCTGACCGAGGCACGCAGGTCAGTGGCCATCACCGGGGCGCCGCGCAGCTTCTCGACGCCGCGGACGGTGGCATGGCCGCCGTGGACCTCGATCCGGGCGCCCATGCGGATCAGCTCGGGGGCGTGCATGAAGCGGTTCTCGAAGATCTTCTCCTCCAGCACCGAGGTGCCCTCGGCCGTGCACAAGAGCGCCATCATCTGCGCCTGCAGGTCGGTCGGGAAGCCGGGGAAGGGTTCGGTCACCACATCCACCGCCCGCACCCGGCCGTTCTTGCGCGAGACCTTGAGGCCGCGCTCGGTCTCGACCACGTCGATGCCGGCGGCGTCGAGCTTTTCGCAGAAGGCCGCGACAAGGTCGATGCGACCGCCGAGGCATTCGACCTCGCCGCCGCAGATCGCCGGGGCGAGCATGTAGGTGCCCAACTCGATCCGGTCGGTGACCACGGGATGGGTGGCGCCGCGCAAGGCCTGCACGCCCTCGACGGTGATGGTCGACGAGCCCTCGCCCTCGATCTGCGCGCCCATGCGGCGCAGGCATTCTGCCAGGTCGACGATCTCGGGCTCGCGCGCGGCGTTGTTGATGACGGTGGTGCCGCGCGCCAGCGTCGCGGCCATCAGCGCGTTCTCGGTCGCCCCGACCGAGACCAGCGGGAAGTCGATCACCGCGCCCCGCAAGCCGCCCGAGGGCGCCTTGGCATGGACATAGCCCTCGCGCAGGTCCAGTTCCGCCCCCATCGCCTCGAGCGCCTTCAGGTGCAGGTCCACCGGCCGCGCGCCGATGGCACAGCCGCCGGGCAGCGACACCACCGCATGGCCGTCGCGCGCCAGCATCGGTCCCAGCACCAGGATCGAGGCGCGCATCTTGCGCACGATATCGTAATCGGCGGTGTGGTTGTTCAGGTCATGGCTCGACAGCGCCAGCACCTCGCCATCCTGCAGGCTGGCCACCTCGGCCCCGAGCGATTGCAGCAGCGCGGTCATGGTGCGGATGTCCGAGAGCCGCGGCGCGTTGGTCAGCGTCAGCGGCTGGTCGGTCAACAGCGTCGCGGGCATCAGCGTCAGGCAGGCATTCTTGGCGCCGGCGATGGGGATCTCGCCCTTGAGCGGCCCGTTACCCCTTACAATGATCTGGTCCATCTAGTCCTCGTTCCCGGGCGCGCCCTGATCCGGCGTCTGTTGCCCATGCTGCTCGTCCTGCGAATCCGCCTCGGCCCGCGCGCGGCCCTGCGCCTTGCGCCGCGCCAGATTGGCCCGCAGCGCGGCCTTCAGCCGCGCCTCGCGCGTGTCGCTCCGGGGGTCGCGGGGTGGTTTGGTCATGCCCACCCTGTTAGCGTCCTTGCCCGCTTGCGTCCAGCGGCGGCGCGAAGGCCGGCGCCGGTCGGTGCCGCGCGATTTTTGGAAATCCCCCCTTGCGCCTACCCGGTGGTTCGGTCTAAAGCCCCGTCCACGATGCTGTGGTAGCTCAGTGGTAGAGCACTCCCTTGGTAAGGGAGAGGTCGAGAGTTCAATCCTCTCTCACAGCACCATCTTATCCATTTGAAATCTAAAAAAGTCCTTGCCTTGTTGGGGTTAGTGCCTCTTTTGGTGCCGGCATTGGTGCCAGAATGGGGTTATGGCGATGGCTGGACAGGTCAAAAATCTCAAGGTCAAAGGTGGTCGATTCTATGCCCGCGTGGCTGTCCCTGCGCACCTTCGCCAGATCATCGGCAAGACAGAACTGGTCAAGCCGCTAGGTGGCGAACGCCGCGCGGCTATGAAGGCGCTGCCTGCTGCCGTGGCGACCCTACAGCGCCAGATCGCGACGGCAGAGGCTACGACGGCAGGCGACCGACTGGACGACCTGCGCACACCCATCACCACCGAGGACTTTTCCCGCGCGATCTGGCAACGCTATTCCGATATGCTGGCCGAGGACGAACAGACCCGCGCCCGCTATCCGACGCCCGACCAGATCGGGGCCGCAACCGACCGTGCTATTAAGCGTATCCAGAAGGACGGTATAGACACGTCTGACCCGCTGGCGATGCTGGATGCCGCCCTAGAGGTCCATGTCCTGAAAGGCGCTCGCGAGTTTGACCAGAACACCCGCAAGGCCCGACTGGACGCTCTCCGCAAAGACCTGGCTGCGGATCGAACGCACCCGGCCGAGCATGAGATAGCCGCTTACCTTGATCGCCATAGCCTGACCGCGCCCGAGGGATCGGCGGAACGCGCTACCTTGGCAAAGCGGATCATGCGCGCCGAGATAGAGGCGCTACAGCGCACCCTAGAGCGCGACCGTGGCGACTATGGCGGCAAGCCTGCCGATCCGGTTGTTAGCCCACCAGCGGCCGCAGCCGCGCCGCTAGAGCCGGTTCCGATCAAGAAGCTATTCAAGGACTACATCGCCAGCCGGCAGGCTCTTGGAAAGCACAAGGACGGCGCGAAGGCTTGGGAAACGGCCGTCCTGCACCTGATCAAATTCCTTGGTCACTCGGATGCCCGACGCATCACCAAGCGCAACCTTCTCGACTGGCGCGACAAACTGGTCGCCGAGAAGAAATCAACGAAGACCATCGCCGACAAGTATCTCGCCAGCGTCCGCGCAATGCTGCGATGGGCGCATGAGAATGACCTTCTGCCGACCAATGAGGCCGAGGCCGTCCGGCAGGAGGTCGCAAAGAAACGGCGCACCCGCGAGGCAGGTTATACCGATGCAGAGGCAATCGCGGTCCTGAAAGCCTCGACCGGCTATCAGCCGAAAGCGACGGACAATCCCGCCCATCGTGAAAGCGCGCATATCACGGATGCCAAGCGGTGGGTGCCGCTTCTCTGCGCCTTCACCGGCGCGCGCGTCTCTGAAATGACGCAGCTACGGAAAGAGGATCTTCGCCAAGAGGGCGACCGTTGGGTGATCCGCATCACGCCGGACGCGGGCAGCGTCAAGACAGGCGACTTCCGTGATGTGCCGCTGCACAAGCAGGTTATCTCCATGGGCTTCGCCGACTTTGTGAGAACCGCGCGAGCCGGTCCTTTGTTTCACGGAGGAAAGACCCCTGCCCGTTTCCTCGCATCAGCACGGGGAACGTCCGGCCGCATCTCGCAATGGCTGCAAGACCTGGATCTTGTGCCTGATGGCGTCCAGCCGTCCCATGCATGGCGGCATCGGTTCAAGACGCTGGCGCGAGACATTGGCGCGGATAGTCGGGTGGTGGATGCGATCCAAGGCCACGCCGGACGCACCGCATCGGATGACTACGGCGATGTTTCATTGATTGCGAAAGCCCGCGTGATCGACGCGCTACCGGACTACAATATCGAATAGCGGCCGGATGTGTCACGCAACAATATTGCGTCATAAGCCTTTAAATCGCAATTTCATTAGCCTATCTTCCTACAAGTAACTAGTTCTTTGGGTAAATCGTCTAGTGTCTATGGTTTCCACGCTTCGGCGTGTCTTCACGCGCGAAGAGAAGGCGGCTGGTCTGTCCTCGCCAGCCGCCTTTGAAATCTTCGGTATCGCGCCGACCATCACCGGCCAGAACATCACGGCCGAGGCCGCAATGCGCGTCCCGGCCGTCGCGCGCGCCGTGTCGCTGATCGCCGAAGGCGCAGGCAACCTGCCGGTGAAGCTCTTCGAGCGCGGCACCCGCGCGTCTGTCACCGATCATCCCGCCTATCACCTTGTCCATGAGGCTGCGAACCCTTGGACCTCTGCCGAAGCTCTGCGAACCGATCTGACGGCCGACGCGCTGAAACACGGTCACGGCTTCGCTGTCGTGGTGCGCAACAGCCTGGGCGAAGCCCTTGAGCTTCACCGCGTCGAACCGGGCCGCGTCCAGATCGAAACCGACACCCTGACCGGCGAACCGTCCTATCTGATCTCCACGACCACGGCCGGGCCGGCTCGCTATCATTACGCTGACGTGCTGCACGTCGCCGCCTTCAATGGCGTCTCGCCCATTGTCCGGGCGCGCGAGGCAATCGGCCTTGCTTCGGCCATGGAATCGCATGTTGCGAAGCTCTTCGCCAACGGTGCCCGGCCGTCCGGTATCATCACGACCGAGAAGACGCTGACCGAAGAGGGCAAGGGCAATCTAGCAAAGGGATGGCAAGCCGCCCATGGCGCGGGCCGATCCGGTGGCACGGCAATTCTTGATGAAGGCATGACCTATCAGCGGATCGCCGAGACGCTGACCGATGCGCAATTCATCGAGAACCGCGTCGAACAGGTTCGCGAGGTCGCCCGCGCCTTCAACGTCCCGCCGCCGATGCTTTTCGAGCTGTCGCGGGCCACTTGGTCGAACAGCGAGGAAATGGGCCGGCAGTTCTTGGTTTTCACCCTCGCCCCGTGGCTCAAGACCTGGGCGGCCGCTTATGCGCGCTGCCTGCTGACCCCGGCCGAGCGCCGCGAGCTTTACGTCGAGTTCATCACCGACGACTTGACCACGACCGATACCGCCAATCGTGCAGCGGCATATTCGACCTATCGCGCTGCGGGCGTGATGACGGCGAACGAGGTCCGCGCCGGCCTGAACCTGCCGCCGCGCGATGACGGCGACGTGCTGGCATCCCCGCATATCACCCCGACCGATGCGACCCCGGCCGCATCGAACAAGAACGAGATCCCCGAAAATGAATGACGACATCACGCTTCGCGCGTTCTTCGGCGATGGCGAGCGCACCTTCTGTCTGACCGACACCATGCTGGCCGAGCTGGAACGGATCACCGGCCAAGGAATCGGCGCGGTTTATGCCTGTATGGTCAATATGAGCTATCCGGCGAATTTCCTGCGCGAGATCATCCGTCTGGGTCTGATCGGCGCGGGCACCGCGCCCCAAGATGCCCGGCGACTGGTCGAAGCCTATGCCGACAACCGGCCGTTGACCGAGGTTTTCCCCGTCGCCTTCGAGATCCTCGAAGCGCGCTGGACCGGTGTAGGGGTGGCAGCATGACCGGCCGTCTCGAAATCAAGGCCGCTCTCGAAGTCACCGATGCCGGTGAGATCACGGGTCTGGCGTGGCCGTTCGGCACCCCGGATCGCGTGGGCGACGTGATCGAGAAAGGCGCTTTCGCCACGTCCCCGGCTTCGGTGCCGATGCTTTTCGGCCATGACCAAGCCCAGGTGATCGGCGTCTGGGATTCCATCGCCGAGACGGCCGAGGGCTTGACCGTCAAAGGCCGCTTGCTGGTCGATGATGTGGAACGCGCCCGCGAGGTCCGCGCCATGGTCAAGGCCGGCGCTGTCTCTGGCTTGAGCATCGGCTTTGTCGCCACGGACGCCACCCGCCACGCCAAGGGCCGCACCATCAAGGCGCTTGCCCTGCACGAAATCAGCGTTGTCGCGGTGCCTTGTCACCCCGGCGCGAAGATCACCTCTCTGAAATCTCAAGATCAATCCCATGGGGAAAGTATGACTGTTAACGTTTCTTATGTCACCAAAGACGAAATCGAGGGGCTGACCTCGAAGAAGTTCGAGGAAGTCAAATCGCGTCTGGACGCTATCGAGGCCAAGGCGCAACGCCCCGGCGTGGTCGAGGTCAAGAACGACACCACGGCCGAGAAGAAGGCTTTCGTCGAGTATCTGCGCACCGGCAGCGTCGAGGCCAAGGCGCTGACCACGGCCAGCGACACCGCGAACCACGTTCTGGCACCGCAAGACGTGTCGGGCGAGTTCATTCGCAATCTGGTCGAGTTCTCGCCCATTCGCGGCATCGCTGACGTTCGCAGCACCGGCAGCGCGACCGTGATCCTACCGCACCGCACCGGCGTCACGAATGCCGCCTGGGTGGGTGAAACCGGTGCCCGCAACGCCAGCGAGCCGACCTTCGATCAGGCCGAGATCGCAACCAAGGAAATCGCGACCTATGTGGACCTGTCGCTTCAACTGGCCGAGGATAGCGCCAACGTGCTGTCCGAAGTGAATCTCGCTCTGGCCGAAGACTTCGGGCAGAAAGAGGCTGCGGCTTTCGTGAATGGCAATCTGGCGCTGGAGCCTTCGGGCTTCATGGCGAACGCCGACATTGCCACCCATGACAACGGCCATGCTGCGAACCTGTCGCCGGATGCGCTGATCGCGCTAATGTATGCGCTGCCCGCCACCTATCGCAACGCCGGCACCTGGGTGATGAACGGCACCACTCTGGCGACCATTCGCACCCTGAAAGACGGGCATGGCAACTATCTGTGGCAGCCCAGCTATCAGGCCGGCCAGCCTGAAACCATTCTGGGCCGTCCGGTGGTCGAGGCGGTGGATATGCCCAACATCGAGGCCGACGAAACGCCGATCATCTTCGGCGACTTCAAGCGCGGTTATCGGATCTATGACCGGCTGTCGCTGGAAGTCTTCGCCGACCCCTACAGCGTCCGCGTGAATGGTCTGATGCGCTATCACGCCCGCCGCCGCGTCGGTGCCGGCGTGGTCCGCCCGGCTGCCTTCCGCAAGCTGCTGATGGCGGTCTAAGCCATGATCGCAGCCCGCGAGGACATCGCGCTCTATCACCGCGACCATGTGGTGATACTGCGCCCGACCTTGCGGGCCGCATCCATCCTTGAGCGGCTGCACCATGGATGGGAAGCGCTCTTTCGGCGTGTCGATCAATTCGACACCGGCACGATTACCGCAATCATTCGCACCGCTGCAAGCGATAGGAGCGCCGCCGAGGCGCTTCTAGCGTCTTTCAGCACCCGACCCATTGCCGAGATCGAGAAGGCCGTCTCTGCGGCGCTCTGCGAGCTTCTGGCGCGGTTCCTGCTGCCGGTCGAGGATGACGACGAAACCCCGAAGGGCACCTCTGCCCCGGCTGGTGATCCGGTTGCCTGGTCAAAGGTTTATTCGCAGCTCTTCGAGATGGGCACGGGCTGGCTTGGCTGGACCCCTGCCGAGGCCTGGAACGCGACCCCGGCCGAGATCGCAGCCGCCATGAAGGGCCACGTCGCCAAGCTCAAGGCTATCCACGGTTCGGCCGAGGAAGAGCAAGACACCCCGTCTAACGCTTACACGCCCGAGCGGCTGCGCGAGATCGAGGAGCAAGGCTTCGACCCCGCCTTTGATCGCGGTGCGCTACAGGCATTGAAAGCGAGGCATCAGGCATGAGAACCATTCATCTTTACGGCAAATTGGGCAAAGAGTTCGGCAGCTTGCATCGTTTCGCGGTCGATACCGTGGCCGAGGCAATCGAGGCTCTGCGCGCGAACTTCCCGAAGTTCTTCGACGCGATCCGGCACGGCTTCTATCGTGTCGTGGTGGGCAAGACTTCCCGCAACGGCATGGAACTGGATGAAGCGATGCTTCCCGGCTTCAAGCTCGGCCAGCAAGACCTGCATATCGTGCCAGTTGTGAAAGGGCGCAAGCGCGGTGGCATCGGCAAGATCATCGCCGGGATTGCACTGATCGGTCTGTCGATGGTCACGGGTGGTATGGCTGGCACCTTTTGGACAGCCGGTATTCTCGGTTCCACGACGACCGCCGCCAGCCTGATGGGTTCCAGCGGTGCCGGTCTGCTGATCTCTGGCGTCGCGTCCTTCATCGCGCCGCAACAGGACGCGCCCGACGACACCAAATCTTTCACCATGACCGGTCCGACCACGACCACGCGCGAGGGCGGCATTGTGCCCATCGTCTATGGGCGCGTCTGGACCGGCGGGACCATGATCAACGGCTCGCTGTCCATTCGCAGCGAGGATGACCCGCTTGGCAGCACGACCGAGGAAATCTTTACCGGCTTGAGTGCCACCTGATGCCACGCCCGCCCCATACCTGCCATTGCGGCCGCACGGTGCCCCATGGCGAGCGCTGCCTGTGCCAGATCGCCAGCACCCGCGCCCGCAACCGTCGCCACGATGCCCGCCGACCTTCGGCCCGTGCGCGCGGATATACGCGCGAATGGGAGAAGGCGCGGGCCGAGTTCCTGCGCCTTCATCCCTACTGCGCCATGTGCGGTGCCGACGCGACACTTGTTGACCACATCAAGCCCCATAGGGGCGATAAGGCGCTGTTCTGGAACTGGAACAACTGGCAGGCGCTGTGCACCGGCTGCCATAGTTCGACGAAGCAGAGGGCAGAACGAAATCAGTAAGGTGGCCTTCGATGTAGAGCCGCCCTATCGACAGGTTTAAAACTGCTCGCTAACCTGCCTGACAGTGAATCTTTCTCAGGTGGCTCAATGAGAATCTCGCCTTCATCTTTGCGCATTAGTTCTCTTTTGGCGGCCCTAAAAGATAATACCGATTCAGATGTCATCGATGCATTATCATATTTTTTACTGCCTGCTCTTGATAAGGTTAAAGGCTTGCCGGTAACTGCCAGTTTGATTGCCAAGGCAGCAAACGGAATTTACGGTTGGAACATAACCGAGTCT